>BNJT01001162.1_pt1 | contig 156906 bp, 237 predicted proteins | sample 8540491 | NCBI WGS metagenome assembly BNJT01 (sample SAMD00202455, study PRJDB9452) | human saliva metagenome | host: Homo sapiens
GTCCGATGCAGGGACCTTCTCAGCAAGAGAAGTCATCCAGTGCGTCGAGCAGGGCAACCTCATCAGTTGGTTCCAACAAGTCAATCCCTTGCCTTATGATGTGGAATTGACACAGTATGAGGAGCAGATGCGAGCAGGCAGAGTAACTGCTGAGACAGTGGAATACCTGGAGCATGTGCTTAAGTACCGAATATTGGAACAAGCTTCATTTGAGATAGACGGGCCCTTACCTTTAGCTCGCTATCTCTTTGGAAAAGAGCTGGAGGTGAAGAACCTTCGTTTGGTCTTGACGGGTCTGGATAATCAGCTCCCGATTGACAAAATAAAAGAAAGGATGAGACCAATCTATGGCCAGTAAAACGCAAAAAATTGCCGTTGTGGGAAACCGTGATGCCATCCTTCCTTTTCAAATGATTGGCTTTCAGACCTTTCCCGTAGCAGAGGCTCAGGAAACCATCAATACCTTACGTCACTTGAGCCAAGAAGATTTTGGCATCATCTATCTGACGGAGGATATGGCTCAGGAAATCCCAGATACCATTGCCCACTATGATCGCCAAGTAACCCCAGCCGTCATCTTGATCCCTACTCATAAGGGAACGACTGGACTGGGACGGCAGCGAATTCGAGACAATGTCGAAAAAGCAGTTGGACAGGATATTTTATGAGAACAAATGAATTTGGCCAAGCGATTGGCGATGCACTGCCTGATTTTACACCAGGGCGTCTGCCAGCTATTGAGCGGATCGAGGGTCGCTATACTGTGATCGAACGCCTCTCAAAAGAAAAACATGGAGCAGATCTTTATCAGGTCTACGGGCCGGACTCTCCAGCAGCGATGTGGACCTTTCTGTTCAAAGATCCTGCCCGCAATGAAGAGGAGTGGGACCGCTTATTGGATGATCTCATGACAGATCAAGGTCGCTTTTACTATGCGATTGTAGACAAAGATTCAGGCAAGGCTTTGGGGACCTTCTCTCTGATGCGGATCGATCAAGCTAACCGAGTGATCGAAGTCGGAGCAGTGACCTACTCACCAGCGCTCCAAAAAACACGCATGGCTACAGAAGCCCAGTATCTCTTAGCGCGCTACGTGTTTGAAGATTTAGGCTACCGCCGCTATGAGTGGAAATGCGATGCCCTAAACCAAGCATCTCGCAAAGCAGCTGAGCGCTTAGGATTCACCTATGAAGGCTGTTTCCGTCAGGCTGTTGTTTATAAAGGTCGGACCCGTGATACAGACTGGTTGTCTATCATTGACCAAGAATGGCCAGCTATCAAACAGCGCTTCGAAGCCTGGTTGGATCCAAGCAATTTCGATGCCAATGGTCAACAAAAGCAATCTCTAAGAGAGATAGCGCAAAAGTAAAACAAAGAAACAAAGGATTCCCAGGAGGAATACATGACTCAAGGAAAAATTATTAAAGTTTCCGGTCCCTTGGTGGTCGCATCAGGGATGCAGGAGGCCAATATCCAAGACATTTGCCGGGTCGGCGATCTTGGTTTGATTGGCGAAATTATTGAGATGCGGCGTGACGAAGCCTCTATCCAAGTATATGAAGAAACGTCTGGAGTCGGTCCAGGAGAACCAGTGGTAACAACCGGAGCTCCCCTCTCTGTCGAGTTAGGACCAGGCTTGATTTCTCAGATGTTTGACGGGATCCAACGTCCCTTGGAACGTTTCCAAGAAGTCACCGCCAGTGACTTCCTTATTCGTGGTGTGCAAGTTCCAAATCTAGATCGGGACACCAAATGGACCTTCGAACCAAGCGTGGCAGAAGGAACAGAGGTAGTTGCCGGAGACATCGTTGGTACGGTCCAGGAGACCAATATGGTGGAACACCGCATTATGGTGCCCTTCGGTGTCAGTGGACGTGTGACCAAGATCGCAGCAGGTTCTTACACAGTGGAAGAGCCAGTTTATGAGATCGAGCAGGCAGATGGTAGCCTCTTTACTGGAACCTTGATGCAAAAATGGCCGGTTCGTCGAGGCCGTCCCTTTGCACAAAAACTGATTCCAGTAGAGCCTTTGGTTACAGGCCAACGGGTTATTGATACCTTCTTCCCAGTGACTAAAGGTGGAGCTGCAGCTGTTCCTGGTCCTTTCGGAGCTGGGAAAACAGTTGTCCAACACCAGGTGGCCAAGTTTGCCAATGTAGACATCGTAATTTACGTAGGTTGTGGGGAACGTGGAAACGAAATGACGGACGTTCTGAATGAATTTCCAGAATTGATCGATCCGACGACCGGTCAATCCATCATGCAACGGACCGTTTTGATCGCCAACACTTCGAACATGCCGGTGGCAGCGCGTGAGGCTTCCATCTACACAGGGATTACTATTGCTGAATACTTCCGTGATATGGGCTATTCCGTTGCCATCATGGCGGACTCTACTTCTCGTTGGGCAGAAGCTCTCCGTGAAATGTCTGGTCGTTTAGAAGAAATGCCAGGGGATGAAGGATACCCAGCCTATCTTGGTAGCCGGATTGCTGAATATTACGAGCGTGCAGGTCGGGTTAAGACACTCGGAACCACTGCGCGTGAAGGTTCGATTACCGCCATCGGTGCCGTTTCCCCTCCAGGTGGAGACATTTCAGAGCCGGTGACCCAAAATACCCTGCGGATTGTCAAGGTTTTCTGGGGACTAGATGCTCAGTTGGCCCAACGCCGCCACTTCCCAGCCATCAACTGGTTGAGTTCTTATTCCCTTTACCAAGATGAAGTGGGCCAATATATCGATCAGCATGAGCAGATTAGCTGGGCAGAAAAAGTCACCCGCGCTATGAACCTGTTGCAAAAAGAGAGTGAATTGCAGGAGATCGTCCGTTTGGTTGGTCTGGATTCCCTGTCTGAAAAAGACCGCTTGACCATGAATGCGGCCAAGATGATCCGTGAAGACTACCTGCAACAAAATGCCTTTGATGAGGTCGATACCTATACCTCCTTCAGCAAGCAGGTGGCCTTGTTGACCAACATTTTGACCTTTGATCAAGAAAGTCAAAAAGCACTAGAATTGGGAGCTTACTTCACAGAAATCATGGAAGGAACTGTAGACCTTCGGGACCGCATTGCCCGAAGCAAGTTCATCCATGAGAATCAGTTGGCCACCATCCAAGCTTTGAAAGAAGAAATCGTAGAAACCCTACACCAAATCGTCGCAAAAGGAGGAGTAGACAATGAGCGTGATTAAAGAATACCGTACTGTCAGCGAAGTTGTTGGCCCCTTGATGATTGTCGATCAGGTCGAAGGGGTTCACTACAATGAACTGGTAGAAATCAAGCTCCATGACGGAACGACCCGCCAGGGACAAGTCCTTGAAGTCCAAGAAGATAAGGCTATGGTCCAGCTCTTTGAAGGATCTAGCGGGATCAACTTAGAAAAAGCCAAAGTCCGCTTTACCGGACGTCCCCTAGAACTCCCAGTGTCTGAAGACATGGTGGGACGCATCTTTAACGGGATGGGCAAACCCATCGATGGCGGTCCAGAGATTATCCCAGAAAAGTACTTGGACATTGATGGGCAAGCCATCAATCCTGTTTCGCGGGACTATCCGGATGAATTTATCCAGACAGGGATCTCAGCTATTGACCATTTGAACACCCTAGTTCGGGGGCAAAAGCTTCCGGTATTCTCTGGATCAGGGCCCAGCCCATCAATGCCTTAATCACGTCAAACTCGTGCGGCAGCCGCCCGCCGCCCGCGTCAAACAGATACACTTTCGTCATTCGGAATGGGTACACGCCTGAAGTTTTTGCCCATGCCGATCGGCGCAAGTAACGGGCGCGCAGCGGATTTTTAAAATATTTTCACTTCGTCCAACAATTCCAAAGAATCGCGCACTTCGCGGTCGTATTTGTTCGCGAATGTGACAATCGGCGTATTGCGAAGGCGGCAGACGTTCAAGAGTTTGATAGTTTTGCGCTTCCCGCCTTTTTGCCGCGTCGATGACCATCACGCGCTGTCACAGCGGTCAAAACGCGGTAGGTGTCTTCGGAGAAGTCTTGGTGTCCCGGCGTGTCCAAGAGGTTGACGGTGTGGTCTTCATCATCGAACTGCATCACGCTGGACGCTCACGGAAACGCTGCGCTGCTTCTCGATTTCCATCCAGTCGGAGGCGAATTGGCGGGCTGCGCTTTTACCGCACCCGCGCTTGAATCGCACCGGAAAATAGCAGCGGTTTTTCGGTCAACGTGGTTTTACCCGCGTAGGGTGGGAGATGATGGCAAACGTGCGGCGGCGGCGCGCCGGTCTAAGATTTCGGACATGAACTCTGTGGCAATGGTTGTAGGTTAAAAACGGTTTTCAGGCTGCCTTTGCGTTTCGGGCAGCCTGAAAAGGGCGTATTGTAAACGTTTTTAGTTTTTGGCTTGGGGTTTTGCGTTTCAGGCTGCCTGCTGTGCGGCGGTGGAAGGCAGCCTGAAAGCGCAAACCGGCTTTCAGGCTGCCTTTTTGCTAACTGCCGCCGATTTTACTGTCGAGCATGGCTTCGTGCTTTGCAGGCGGCTGATGCCTTCGGCTTTGCTGACGATGGGTTTTGCCGCCTTTGCGGCCGAGGATGTCCAAATCGTCCTGCGGCATTTCGTCGATAAAGCGGCTCGGTTCGGGAAACTGCCAGCTGCCCTGGCGTTTGCGTTTGGTGCAGTGGGTGAGGGTGAGCCGCCATTTGGCGCGGGTGATGCCGACGTACATCAGGCGGCGTTCTTCTCTCGAGATTGCCTTCTTCCAGGCTCTCGGCGTGGGGAAACAGCCCTTCTTCGCAGCCGACGAGAAAGCACCTGCGGATATTCCAGCCCTTTGAGGCATGCAGGGTGGACAGGGTAACGGCGTCGGTTTTCGGCGTCGTCGCGGCTTTTCGGTAAGGTGATCAGGGCGATGGTTTGCGAGAGTTCGATCAGGTTTTGCCTTCGCTGCCTTTGCGCTCCAGCCAGTCGGCCAGATCTTCGACGTTGCGCGGCGGCTTTCGGCGGCGCGGCTGCTCCTCTCGCTTTGGTAAAGGTGGTTTCGTCAGCCGATGGTATCGAGCAGCTCGCGGATCAGACTGCCGGCGTCTTCCTTTGAGCGGCGCGGCGGCGGAAACCGTCTATCAGGGCGGCGAAAGACCGCAGCGTGTCGCGGCTTTTTGCATTGAGTTCGGCCAGCGCTTCGGGCTGGGAGGCAGCCTGAAACAGGCTGCAGCCGTGGACGGCGTAGTGGTTGACGCAGTCAAAGGTGGTGATGTCGCCGATGCCGCGGCGCGGGTGCGTGGCGGCGCGCAGGAAGGCGGGATCGTCGCTGCTGTTGGCCAGCAGGCGCATATAGGCGAGGATGTCTTTGATTTCGGCTTTGTCAGAAAAAGCTCCGCCGCCGGAGACGCGGTAGGGAATGTGGGCTGGCGCAGCGCGGTTTCAAAGGGACGCGACTGGTGGTTGCCGCGGTAGAGCACGGCAAAAATCGGCATAACGGGCTTTGTCGCCGCCGGCCCAGCTTCATGCGGGCGATTTCGCCAATGCACGTATTCGGCTTCGTTTTCTTCGCTGCTGCAAGCAACCACTTTTACCGGATCGCCTTCGCCCAGCTGCGACCACAGGGTTTTGGCAAAAGAGCTTAGGGATGTTGGCGATTCGCGGTTTAGTACGCGCAGGATGCGGCCGGCAGAGCGGTAGTTTTGTTCGAGTTTGACCACTTTAATCTGCGGGTAATCCTGCAGCAGGCGCAGGTTTTCCATATCGGCGCCGCGCCAGGCGTAGATGGACTGGTCGTCGTCGCCCACGGCGGTAAAACATGCCTTCCAGGCCGGTAAGCTGGCGCAGCGAGACGAGTACTGGCAGGGCGTTGGTGTCCTGGCATTCGTCCACCAGCAGATAGCGCAGCCGCCGCTGCCATTTGAGCCGCAGATCGCTGTTTTGCTCCAGCAGCAGCGCAGCAGGCGGATTAAATCGTCGAAATCGACGGCCTGATAGTGGCCGAGTGTTTCCTGATAGGAAGCGTAAACGCGGGCGATGTGCTGCTGCCATTCGTCGCCGGCAGCCTGAAAAGCCTGCTCGGGCGTGGCCAGCTCGTTTTTCCACAGCGAAATCTGGTGCTGGGCTTTGAACACCTGCTCGCGGCGCTGCTGCCGAGCAGCTCGCTGACGATGCGGCCGCTGTCGGAAGCATCGAGTATCGAAAAAATTGGTTTTGTAGTCGGCGTGCGCCGCTTCTTCGCGCAGCATGCGCATGCCCAGCGAGTGGAAGGTGGAAACCGTCAGGCCGCGGGTCTGGCCTTTGCCGAGCATGGCGCCGATGCGCTCCTGCATTTCCCTTGGCGGCTTTGGTTGGTGAAGGTGATGGCGGCGATATGCTGCGCGCACAGCCCGCGCCGGTAATCATAGGCGATTTTTCGGTGATGACGCGGGTTTTGCCGCTGCCTGCGCTCATTGCCAGCACAAACAGCGGCCCTGCCCAGATAGCGCACCGCTCAGCTGGCGCTCGTTCAGTTTCATGGCGTGGGGCGTTTTCAGGCAGCCTGAAAACCGATCGAGCGGCATTATCCGGCAAGCAGGGCAGGGCGGACAATGGAAAAACGGCGTTTTCAGGCTGCCGCAAGGTTTGGTTCTCGGGTTTGGCGTTCAGGCAGCCTGAAAACCGATTTTAGCCGGCGCAGGGATTGCGTTGCCTGCTTTGGTTTTCAGGCTGCTTTTTGGACGGCGCCCAAAGAGCCGAACGCTTGGGCGATGGGAAAACCGCCGCGATAAAAACAGCCCGCGGCGGCGGGCTGTTTGTGCGGCAGGACGGCATCAGGCGCTGAGAATCTCGCGCAGCACCGCAATGCCGCGCGCGATGTCGTCGTCGCTGATAATCAGCGGCGGCAGCAGGCGCAGCTTGTGTTTGGCGGTGAGAAACAGCGCCTTTTTCCTGCGCCTCGCCGCACGATGTCGGCGGCGCTGATGCCGTCGTCAAATCCCGACGCCGAGCATCAGGCCGAGGCCGCTGACGCTTTTGACCTTCGGCAGAGCAGCGAGCGCCTGGCGCAGCGCTTCGCCTTTGCGGGTAACGTCGGCGAGAAAAGCATCGTCCAAACGCGCCAAAAACGGCCAGCGCGCCCGGCGCAGCAGACCGGTTGCCGCCGAAAGTCGAGCCGTGGTCGCCCTGTCCCAGCGTATCGGCGCAGCGTTCGCCAAACAGCACCGCGCCCACCGCAGGCCGCCGCCCAGCCACTTGGCAAGGGTAACGATGTCGGGCACGATGCCGGCGTGCTCGAGAGGCAAACAGCCCGGCCGCTGCGGCCGATGCCGGTTTGCACTGTCGGCAACCAGCAGCACGTCGTAGCGGCGGCACAGCTCGCGGGCAGCCTGAAGATAGCCGGTATCCAGCGCAGCACGCCGCCTTCGCCCTGCACCGGCTCGAGCATCAGCGCGGCGATGTCGTTTTGCGCCAGGCGCGCTTCAAATGGGCGGCGGTGTCGTTGGCGGGAACGTAGGCGAAAACCTTCAACGAAGGGAAAAATGCTGGTGGAAAACGTCCTGGCCGGTGGCGGAAAGGGCGGCGAGGGTGCGATCGTGGAAGAGTTTTGCAGGGTGAGAATGGTGTGGCGGCCGGCACCGTGGCGGTCGCGGCTGTATTGCGCGCGGCTTTGATGGCGCATTCGTTGGCTTCGGCGCTGCTGTTGCAGAAAAAGACGCGGGCAAGACCGCTTTTTCGCAGAGACTTTGCGCCAGCTCGGCGGCGGGGACGCTGTAGAACAGGTTGGAAGTGTGCGCCAGTTTGCCCGCCTGCGCGGCGATGGCGGCAACCCATGCCGGATCGGCAGAGCCGAGGCTGTTGACGCCGATGCCGCTGGTGAAGTCGGTGTAGGCGTAGTGCTCGGCATCCCAGACGGTGCAGCCTTTCGCCGCGCACCAGCACCGCGCGAAGCGGGCGTAGGTGGCAGCGCTGTATTGTTGGTCGAGTTGGCGGATGTGGTCGGAAAGCGGGGCGGACATGCGATCTCCTTTTTAGTAAACAGGCAGCCTGAAAAGCGGGTTGGGGGTTTCAGGCTGCCTTATCGGCCTGGGGTTGGTGGTGCAGTCTCAAAACGCCGCTGCGGCGGTGTTTTCAGGCTGCCTTTCTGCCGTAGGGGACGCTGCGCCGGTTGTTGGCGTTGTGGTGCGCGGTGCGCACTGCGGGTTTCAGGCCGCTCGGGAGCGGCTGCCTATTGCGGAACAGCGTGCCGTTGCGCGGTCGCTGAAGAGTTCTTGCAGCACCGAGCGGGCGGCGGTTACGCGATGATGGCGACTTCCGGCACGCCCTGGCGCACGGCGTCGATGCAGCAGGCGATTTTCGCAGCATGCCGCCGCTGATGATGCCTTGGCTGATGAGCGCTTCGGCTTCGCTCGATGCGGATGTCGCGGATGAGGTGTTCTCGCCGTCGATGTCGCGCAAAAAGGCCGGCGATGTCGGTCACGTTCACCAGTTTGCGAGGCGCCGATGGCGGTGGCGATGGCGGCGGCAGCGGTGTCGGCGTTGATGTTGCAGCTGTTGCCGGCGGCGTCGGTGCCGATGCTGGCAACCACCGAACTCATGCCGGCACCAAGCGTGCAGATGGATGATGCTTTGGCTGAACGCGGCTGATTTTCGCCAACCGCGCCGAGTGCCGGGTCGAGCGCTCGCAGTGCAGCAGGCCGCCGTCGATGCCGCACAGGCCGATGCCGCGCCCGCCCAGATGCGCCACCAGGTTTTTGTTTACTTTTGCCTGCCAGCACGCTGCACCACTTCCATGGTCTCGGCATCGGTAGCGCAGGCCGCCGATAAATCCGCCTTTTTGCCGATTTCTGGCGAGACCGGCGTTGATGTCGGGGCCGCCGCCGTGGACGAGCACGATTTTTCACGCCGACCTGGTTGAGAAACAGCACATCGCGCAGCACCGAGGCTTTGATGGTGTCGTTGGTCACGGCGTTGCCGCCGTATTTTCACCACCACGCAGTTTTGCTGGTATTTCTGCAGATAGGGACGGCTTCGTCGAACCAGTCTATATTCTGGCGTACGTTTAGCCCGGTAGTCGCCGTTGATTTTGACGTAGTCGTAGGTGAGATCGCAGCCCCACGCCTGCGCTTGGCTTCGCCGTCGTGCATATCGAGCAGGATTTCATCTCTTTTTCTGCCAGCACTTTTGGCGCCTCTGTCTTCGCTGAAGGGTGGTAGGCGCCGTCTGCAGACTTTGACCGCGCCCGCCGCGCTTTGCGGGGTGAGGGCGATGTTGTTGGCGGAAAAGAGTCGCCTGTGGTGTAGCCGACGGCGCACAGCACCCGTCCCCAGTTGGCATCGCGCCGAACATCGCCGCTGAAGAGGTCGCTGGCGATGATGCTTTTCGCCGCTGCGCGCCACTTCGGCGAACGCGCACCGCGCACGCGGCAGTGCAGCAGTTTGGTTGCGCCTTCGCCGTCGCGGGCGATTTCGCGCGCCGCCCAAGCGCAAAGCTCGGGTAGCGCGGCGCGGAAGGTTTGGTAAGCGGCGCCGTCGTCGCGGATTTCGGCGTTGCTCGCAGCGCCACTGGCGAGGATGACTCGCGCATGTCGTTGGCTGAGGTGTCGCCGTCGATGCTGATTTGGTTGGAGACTGTCTTTGACTTCTTCGCCATGGCGCACGTTGCAGCAGGGTAGGGGCGATGGCGACGTCGCTGGTGATGTGAAGGTGAGCATGGTCGCCAGTGTTTGGGTGAATCATGCCGCGCTGCCTTTGGTGATGATGCCGAGGCGGCAGGGTTTTGCCGTCGAGGGTAAAATTCGAGCGCCTGCGTTTTGCGTAGGTGTCGGTCGCATTGCTTTTCGCCCTGCCGCCGCCAGCGCCGCCGCCGGGTGGCTGCAAGGGCGGCAACGGCAGCGGGATGCCACGGCAAAACGGCTCCAGCGGCAGCGGTTGGCCGATGACGCCGGTCGAGGCAATCACCACATCATTTGCCGGGATGTGTAGCGTCGCCGAGCAAATCGCAGCAGGCGCGCGCCAGCGTTTCGCCGTTGTTGCAGTGGTGTTGGCACTGCCGCTGTTGCACAGCACCGCCTGGCTGTAGCTGCGTCGGCAATATGGGCGCGGGTAACGGCAAGCGGCGCGCCTTGGACTTTGTTGGTGGTATAGACGGCAGCGGTGGCGCAGCGCGTGCGGCTGACAATCAGCCGCTAAATCGGCTTTGCTGCGATTCTTGCGGATGCCGCAGTGCACGCCGTTGGCGGAAAATCCGCGGCGCGCAAACGCCACCGTCGATGTATGTAAATTCAGGCCGCATGTAATCCTCCGCAATCATCAGTAAACCAGGCCGGCGGTTTCCGGCGCGACCCAGCATCAAGTTCAATTTTGCACCGCCGCGCCGGACGCACCTTGCCGAGATTGTCAAAGAGCGCGCAGGAGCAGTAGTGCCCGTCGCCGCTGGCAAAAACGAACAGCTGCATATCGTCGCGCCCCGGCAAGCGCGTTGGCGGCAAGCGTCGCCACGCTGGCAGATGGCGCAAACGGCTGCACGCGCACCAGCGGCTCGCCCGCGTACTAATCAGCGAGCGCGCCAGCGAGCCGTGCGCCGTCGGCAAAACCGTCCGCCGCGAGGCGGCAAAAGAGCGGCACGCTCACCAGCATGCCGCTGTAAAACGGCGCGACCACCGGCATAAACAGCGGCGCGCGCGCAGCGTAGCTTTGCGCCTGCATCTCGGCAAATGCTTGTGCTGCAAAGACAAGCTGTAGAGGCGCGGCGCGTCAAAGGCGCTGCGGGACGCGATTCCGCTTCATATTCGGCAATCATTGCCTTGCCGCCACCGGAATAGCCGGTGAGCGATTGGCAGGTGAGCAGCGCCTCGCGCCGCAGCGCCCCGCGTCGCACAGCGGGCGGATGAGGGCGATAAAGCCGCTGGCATGACAGCCGATTGGCAACGCGCGTCGCGCTGGCAATCGCCGCACGCCGCCCGTGCAACTCGGCAAAATCCGTAAACCCAGCCCGGGCGTTGCGGTGCGCGGTAGAGGTGTCGCAATGCGCGTCGCCGCGCGGCGTGCTGCACGAACTCGCGCGCCGCCCTCGTCGCGCAAGCAGCAGGCTAACCTCCGCTCGCCGCTGCCGCATCTAGCCGCGCGCTCAACTCCGCGCTGCGCTTCCGGCAGGGTAAGCAGGTGAATATCGCGTTCATGGCGCAGACGTTCGGCACTGCGCAGGCGGTGGTGCCGGCAGAGCCGTCGATAAAAACGGTGTGGGTCATCGAATTTCTCCATTGTTCTTCTCTGCGGCCAAACGCCTGAAAGCAGGATACAGGCCGCGCCCGCAGTATAAACAGCAGACGGGCGCATCTTCAGCGGTAATCTAGCAAATTCATGCTTACGCGGAATTAACCGAAACTTACACGGATAAGAACCAATCACCATTACCGGCACCGCGAAGTTTTCAGGCTGCCTTGTCCGTATTCGTTCCAGGGACGACTACCAGAAACTTCCTACTACTGTCATTCCCGCGCAGGCGCACTACCGTCCGGAATAAAATCCCGCCACCCAAACAAAAAGGTTGCAGTCCAACGTTTTACGGGTAAACCCCAGAGCGTCAACTCAAAAACATCGGAACTGCAACCATGTACAGCATAAGCCGCTTTCAGCAAATCATCAAGCCCGTTATGAACGGACGCTTCGCCCGCCATGTCCGCACACCAGGCCGACAAACACAGTAAAGGCTTCGGCTGCCAAAACCTGTTGGTTTGCATGCTCACGCCCAGCTTGGCCGCTGCGCCAGCCTGCGTACACCTGGGCAATCCTTTAACGCCCACAGCAGCCACCATTACCACCTGAATATGCGCAGCATCCGCCGCTCCACATTGTCAGAAGCGCTGGCCAAACGCGACCCCCGCCCGTTTGCCGACATGCTTATTGAACTGAGTGCCCTATGCGGCAGAAACCCTGCGCAAACAGGCTGGCGATTTACCCTACCTGCCTCGACTCCACCCTGTTGTGCTCAAAGGACGCGGCTTTGACCAATGGACAACCCACAACAGCCCGCATCACCGGTTTAAAACTCCATATCCTAATGAACCATGCCGACCAATGTCCCGTTGCCCACAGCATCACCGACGCCCGGGTTAACGATGTGGACGAGCGCCACATCATGCAGCCTGAAAAAGGCGCCACCTCATGTTTTTGACAAAAGGCTACTGCGACTACAACTGGTGGGCCAAACTGGATGAAGCGGGCGCCTATTTCGTCACCGGCTCAAAACCAATGCCGCCGTTGAAACCATCCAACGCTTTTTAGGCCGCAGCGCCAACGCGGTGAAACTGCAAATCCTGTGCGCGATGATTGCGTATCTGCTGCTGAAGCTGTACCGGCAAAGCGGCCGGATGGGCGAGAGCCTGCACCTGCTGTGCGCACGGATTGCGGGCAGCCTGTTTGAGCGGCCGCAAACGCCGTATGCCCACTACGCGCGCCGAAGGCGGGAAAAGGCTTGAACCGGCGCGGGATGCAGGGGGTGTTGTTTTGAAGTCAAGTACTTGGCATGCTGATTTGTATGGGTTATTTATTCCGGACAGTAGTGCGCCTGCGCGGGAATGACGGCAGTTCAATGTTTCAGACGGTCTCAAAAGTTCGCCTGAAAGCCGCAGCCGGTTGGACACGGCAGCGGGTTTTGATGTAAATGCGTTTGTCTCGTCATTTCTACAATGGGCACATTACAATGAACGGCAATACACGGAATGAAAACGGCAGCGGCGACGAAAACCGGTTTTCAGACGGCCTTTTTGGCCGCAGGCGCGGCGGCGGCGCTGTGTTGGAGCGCGGCCGATATGCTGCTGGTGGGTTTTGTGCCCGCTCGAGAAAAATACCCGCTGCTGTCGCAAACGCTGGCGGCGGATTTGACGGCAAAGGCGGATCTGGCTCTGCTGATGCTCGACGCTTCGCCCGGGCGGCTGTTTTACGGCGTTGTGTTGCGACTTTTCCGTGGCGCTTTATCTGGCGGCATCTTTCGGCGTTTACCGTTTGGCGGCAGGGGGCGGGCGGCGGTGGCCTGTTTTGTGCTGCTGTTTTCGGCTTACGCGCTCGCCCTTGGGGCATGCTGGTTTCTACCATCTGGGCATGTCAGCGAAAAACCCTGCTGCCAACGCCGCGCCTGCTGACCATGCACTGCTGCTGGAGCAGTTTGCCGCGTTTTACTAAAGTGCTCGCCGTCCATTGGTGGGCTTCGGTGGGCAGTATGGCGGCGGCGCTTTTCTGATTTTGCTGGTGCAGACTGCGCGCGGGCGAACACTGCTGCCGCGTCGGGCGGCATGGTTTAACCTGCTGCCGCTTGGGGTGCTGATCGCTTTTTCGTGCCGCCTGTTTCCCGAATCCGCTTTGGCTGCTGCTGTCGGCGGCGCAACCTTCAATCTGGCACAGCTGGTGTTTTTTCTCTCCGCATGGTGCTGCCTCGTAGCGAGAAAAGGCCGTCTGAAAAGCATTTCAGACGGCATTTGTGGGCAGTAGTTTGATAACGGCGTTTTCAGACGGCCTACCCCTCACAACCTAATCTTTCCACCCCGCCGGCGTTGGCTTTTGACAAACTCGTCGAGCCAGTTTTCGCCCAGGATGTGCCGCGCCATTTCGATGACGATGTAGTCGGCGGGCATATTGTTGTCGTCGGCGTAGCGGCTTAAGCCCTGCAAACAGGCGGGGCAGGTGGTGAGCATTTTACCGGTTCGCCCTGCGGCAGTTGTGCAGGTTTTTCTCGATTTCTTCCTCGTTTGCGGAATTTGACCTGGTGGCGATGTCGGGGCGTTTGACGGCGAACATGCTGCTCTCGTCTGCAGCAGCGGTCGCTCAATACGACTTTTTGGCCGATGAGCTTCGCTCGCCATTTTGGCGGCGTTCATGGTTTTGATGGGCGTGTGGCAGGGGTCGTGGTAGAGATACTGCTGGCCTTGCACGCCATTGAGTTTTACGCCTTTTTCCAACAGGTATTCGTGGATGTCGATGATGCGGCAGCCGGGGAAGATGTCTTCAAAACGGTATTTTTCGAGCTGGTCGTACAGCGCCGCAGCTGACGACGACGGTTTTGATGTCGAGATAATTCAGGGTGTTTGGCCATAGCGTGTGGAAGGCGACGCGGTTGTCGGTGCTCATTTTGTCGGCGCGGTTGGCGGTCGCCGCTGGCTTCCTGCGGATAGCCGCAGTACATATAGCCCGGCGGCAAAAACGGTTTGCACGCCGACATGCCAGAGCATGGCCTGCACGGCCAGGCCGATTTGGCTGAACAGGCGCTCCGAGCCGCAGCCGGGGAAGTAGAACACGGCTTCGGCATCTTCCGCGCTTTGCGGATTGCGGATGATGGGAATGCTTTTGTCGTCTTCGATGCCGAGCATGGCGCGCGGGGTTTTGGCGGCACGCTTTTGGGCAGCGGGCGGTTGATAAAGTGGATAACTTGTTCTGTTACCGGCGCTTTCGCCGACGGTGGTCAGTCTCGGCTTTTTGTTTTTTGGTGCCCAGCGGCAGCAGTTTGCCGACTTTGTAGGCGAAATGCTGGGCGGAGCTGGCACCATGGCGGTGCGCAGGGCTTTGATGGCGCGGGGGCTGGTGGCGTTGAGCAGGGCTTGGCCGACGGCGGCTACGGGCGCGTCGCGTTTGTGGCACGGCATCGGCAAGATAATTGCGCACGGCCACGGTTACGTCGCCGAAGTCGATGTTGACCGGGCAGGGTTTGACGCATGCGGTGGCAGACTGTGCAGTGGTCGGCGATGTCGCCGAGTTCTTCAAAGCGTTTCACCGAGATGCGCGCCGCGTCTGCTCTTCGCATACAAAAAGGCTTCAGTGAGCAAACCCACGCCGGAGAATTTTGCTGCGCGGGCTGTAGAGCAGGTTGGCGCGGGAACGTGGGTGGAGCAGACGGCTTGCATTTTGCCGCAGCGCAGGCAGTCTTTCTACCGATTCGGCGATGGTGCCGAGTTCGGATTTCTCCATAATCAGCGATTCCGCGCCCAAAAGCTCGAACGAGCGGCGTGCAGGCGCGGCGCAGGTCGGAGCCTTTCATCAGTTTGTGGCGGTTGAAGCGCCTCTGGATCGACGCGCGCTTTGTAGTCCTGCAAAGGGCTGCACTTTCTTCGTCGGTGAGAAATTCGAGCTTGCGTGATGCCGATACCGTGTTCGCCCGGAAATCACGCCGTTCAGACGGCGTGCGATGCGCATGATGCGCTCAACCGCGCGGTGGGCGGTTTGCAGCATTTCATAGTCGTCTGAATTGACGGGGATATTGGTGTGGATCGTGCCGTCGCCCGCGCTGCTGTGCAGGGCGACAAACACGCGACCGCGCACGGTTTCTCGCTGTGGATTTTCGCCCAGCGCGGCGTTGATTAGCATCGGCCTTGCTGCTGAAAATATCGGGCCAGGGCTGCATCACATCGGTTTTCACCGACACACGCAGCCCGAAACTGAAATGCGATAAAGCAGCTCTCGTCGTCGCGCGCTTCCGAAGCAGCCCGATACGGCGCTGCCGAACAGGGTTTTATAGTCGGCCAGGGAGAATCGAGATGATCGAGCAGCTTATTGCCAGCGTTCGCTGCACGGCTTGAACATGGGCGAGCGCGTGGCGGCGCAGTCGCCCACATACTCCGGCGCTGGGCAGGTCGGTGTCCATTTTCGTCCACCGGCAGGCTGCCTGAAAGATATTGGATCGAGCGCGTCGCACAGTTTGAGCTTGTTTTGAATCGACAATTCGATATTGATGCGCTCGATGCCGTCTGAATACTCGCCCAGCCGCTCCAATGGAATCACCACGTCTCGTTGATTTTAAAGGCGTTGGTGTGTTTGGCGATGGCGGCGGTGCGGCTGCGGTCGAGCCAGAAGGTTTTGCGCGCTTCGGGGATACGGCGATAAAGCCTTTCTCCTTCGCGCGCGCGCGCCAACTCGCAATGTGCTCGGCAGCCGCGGATACGGCGGCTTCGCCGTCCGACACAATATCGGCCAGCAACACCATTTCGGCCGCCCGCGTCCGGCCGCTCTGGTGGCGTAGCCGACGGCGCGGACATAACGCCAGTCCAAATGCTCCAAACCGGCCAGCCGCACGCTCGTGTGCGAGCAGGTAATCGCGGATTTCGACAATCGACGGCGTGGCTTTTACCACCGTGCCGAAAATTCCATGCACACCGTGCGCGTGTGCTTGGGCATGGTGTGCAGCACAAAGGCCACGCTGAGATGATGCCGTCGGTGCCTTCTTTCTGCACGCCCGCAGGCCGCTGAGGAATTTGTCGGAACGTCTTTGCCCGCCGACTTTGCGGAATTTGTGGCAGTGGAATTTCCAGCCGCTCGGTTTTCACGGCTTTAAGGCCGTCTGAATCGAGCGTGTCACGTCAAACACCGCCGTTTTTCGTCGTGGATTTTTGCCGAAAATTGTGGCGCACGCGCTCGATGCGCAGCCATTCGCCCTGCGGGTTCACCATCTGCCAATAGGCCAGATTGTCCAGCGCCGTGCCCCACAACACCGCCTTTTGGCCGGCGTTCATCGCCACTTGCCGCCCACGCAGGATGCGTCGGCCGAAGTCGGTCAACGGCAAACACCAGCCCCGCCTGATGCGCGCGCTTTTTCGCACCCGCCGCGTTACCACGCCCGCGCCGCAATGGATGATGGGATGCTCGTCCAAGCCGTGCGCAGGGCACTAGTACCGCACGCCGCCGTGCAAATCGAGTTTTTCGGTATTGATCACCGCGCTGTTGGCATCCAGCGGCACCGCTCCGCCGGTGTAGCCCGTGCCGCCGCCGCGCGGAATAATCACCAGATCCAGCTCGATTCAGCGCGCGCACCAGCGGCGCGACTTCGGCTTCGGTATCGGGGTTGACCACCAGCAAGGGATATTCCACGCGCCAGTCGGTAGCGTCAGTCACGTGCGTTACCCGCGCCAGCCCGTCAAAACATAATATTGTGCGGCTTGGTGATTTTGGAGAGCCGCTGCAGACGCTGCTCGCGCTTGGCGCGGGTGTCGTCAAAACTCGTCAAAAATCGCTCACCGCCGCTCCGGCCGCCGCCACGAGTAGGGCAACCTGCGGATTGTCGTCGCGCCGCCTGTGGATTTCGCCCAAACGGTGGCAGCATCCGCCCACCAAAGCCGCGCGGCGCTTTGGGTGCGCGAGCAAATCGTCGACCAGATACGGATTGCGCTCCACCACCCAAATATCGCCCAACACTTCAAACAGCATCCGCGCCGAGCGGCCGGTTTTGAGCTGCGCGCGCAAGTCTTCCAGCGTCTGCCAGGCTTCATTGCCCAACAGGCGGATGACGATTTGCGGTCGGTGAGGAAGTATAGTTGTAGATTTTGCGCATCGCGCGGGGCAGCGGCGGTGTTTGCGGTCATGGCGGTGTCCTTTTTAAAGCCGCGCTTAAGCCGTGCCGTTTTCAGGCTGCTTGGCGGGTGGCGGCGGTATTTGCTTTTCTTGGTGTCAAGAATTGTAAAGGATTTTTCTGCGGCGGCGTGAAAATATTTGCGCCGGCCATGATTCGCTTGCGGCTTGCCGCTGCAGATTGAGGACCTGAAAAGCCGCCAGTTTTCAGGCCCTTTTGCGGGAAAAGGCAGCCCGAAAAGCAAAACGGCTTTATTTTGAAATACTCTTCGGATTGACCGGTTTGCCTTTTGCGGCGCACTTGGAAAAACAGCGTTTCTTCGCCGGCCGGGCTGCGGCCGGATACCGATACCCGCGTACCGGCGGCCACTTGGCGGCCTTCGGCCACGAAATGCCGCTGTTGTAGCCATCACCGTGATCAGATCGCCGCCGTGGTTGAGAATCACGATTTTTGCCGTAGCTTTCAGATTGCCGAATAAACCACCGAGCCAGCGGCGGCGGCGCGTACCGGTGTGCCGCTGGCGGCGGCAAACCCTGCCGCGCAGGCTGGGGTAAGGGTTTGAGCACCGCGCTTCCAACGACCGCTGCAGCCGGCTGGGCGCACTGATGGCAAGCTGCTGTTGCTGCTGCCGGCAATGCTGCTGCTGCAGCGCGTTGCCGCCGGCGCGGTAGCCGGGCGTCGCCACCGCAGCATCTGGCCGGGCACGATGGTACGCTGCGCAGGCCGTTCCAGCTTTTCAGGCTGCCCAGATCCACGCGGAAGCGCGCTGATTTTATACAGAGTGTCGCCGCTGACGCAGTAGTGGCCGGGTGCGGCTTTGCCGCAGCCGCCGGCGTTTTTGAAGCGCTGCCGGCGCAGGCGGCCAGCAGCAGGGGCGGAAAGGATCAGGGGCAGGTCATCGTTTTTCCCGAAGTAAAATTCATTCTAACGAAACGCTGCCGGGCTCGCCACCCGCGCGCTTTACGCGTTTTGCAGCAACGCCGCCGCGCCGTAAAGCGGCGGCGGCGGCTGTCGAACGCACTTTCCACCCTTCGCGCGAGAAAGGATAACAATGCGCCCTTTGCTGACCCTGCTTTTGGTCTTTGTGGTTTTGGATGTGCTGTCGCTGTTTTGGCGGCGAAAAGTAATCGGCGGCTCTAGTCGTTTTCGGCCTGCTGCTGCTGGCTTTGTTGCCGGCTCTTTCGCCTTGGGCGGCGGGCGGCTGTCGCGATTATGCTGCTGGGCGGCCTGATGGGCGGCGGCACTTCGCTGTATCCGCCCTGCTGCCGCTGCGCATTCCGCTTACCAGTTTGCTGCTGCTGATGCCCGGCTTTCTTTCTGACATCGTCGCGCTCTTTTGCTGCTGCCGCTGGGCGGCGGGCAAGGCCGGGTGACTGCAGGTCAAAACGGCTTGATTCCAACCGTTTTTCCCAAGGCGGTTTCCAGCCAGCGCGCCCTTTTGAGCGCGGTGTTGGCGACGGCGACATTATCGAAGGCGAGTTCGTGGTGCGCGATAAAACAGCAAAACAGCTGCCAAGTGCTGGTCTTTGTCAAAGCGCATCTGAAAAGTTTTTCTGCGCTTTTCAGGCTGCCTTGTCGTTTTAAACGCTTACAGATTCGGATTAACGACATCTTCACCGCCGATTCGTTGTTGTGGATCAGGCGCTCCGAAGCCTTCGGAAATCAACTCGTCCAACTTGATGCGCTGGTGATAAAGGGTTCGAGATTGACTTGCCCCTCTTCCACCAGCTTGATGGTTTCGGCGTGGTCGTTGCAGTAGGCGATGGTGCCGCACGTCCAATTCCTTCATCACCACCGCCAGCACGCTGACGGTACCGGATGGCTCCAAATCGACACGATCACCGGATTGACCGCCGGTTTGCAGGCTTCCACCAGCGTATCGAGCGACTTTGCTGACGCTGGTGCATTCAAACGCCACGTCCACGCCCTCGCCGCCGGGTGAGCTTTGCGCACTCTTCGACCACATCCACTTCGATGATCGGAGAATATGATCGGCCACGCCCGATTCGCGGGCTTTTGTCTTTGCGCGCTTTGCTCAATTGGTGATGATGACTTTGATGCCTTTGGCTTTGAGCACCGCAGCCGGAGAAACAGGCCGATGGGGCCGGCGCCGCCGACCAGCGCCACGTCGCCCGCTTTGGCGCCGCTGCGCACATAGGGCGGGTACCGACTACCAAGGGGTTCTGATCAAAAGCAGCCTGATCCGGCGATTTTGTCGGAAATCGATGCACCCAGCGGCGTTTGACGGCGATTTTTCCGACAAACCGCCGCCGCGCCCGCCGCCGATAAAGTTCATGTCTCTTGGAAAGATGGTGGTGCTGCCCGGGCCGGTGGGAACGTCGTCGCGCACGATATAGGGCTCGCTGACCACCCATGCTGGCCGACCTGTGGTCGTCCACGCCCTCGCCGACGGCATAGACCACGCCGAAAAACCGTGCCCCATCGTTACCGGGCGCTGACCGCTCGGAAACGGATGCGGACACGCAGGGCGGAAATGGTAATCGGCCTTCCATAAACCCGTGCAGGTCGGCGCCGCAGATGCCGCACCAGGCTCACCTGATGCCGGGAGCCGTGCTGCTTACGGTAGGCTCGGGATGTCTTCGATGCGGATGTCGCCTTTGTCGTAAAACGTGCCGCTTTCATCGTGAAGCTCCCTGGCGGAAAAAGACGGTGCCAGACGCACGGCTTCCGACTGTCAGCCGCACGGCAGGCGCGGCCATTATTACGCCTGCATTTGCAACAGACAGCCTGAAATCATTGTCTGTTAAAGAAAAAGCAGCCTGAAAAACACCCGCCCGTTTTCAGGCTGCCCCAGCCGCCTTTTCCGCCCGCATGCAGCCTGAAACGCCGGGCTTTATCAAAAGCGCGCAGAAGCCAGTATAGTTTCGCCCCACGACACCATAAGGGGAACACCCAATGCCCAACCGATTCACAGCGGCTGACCTCCGCGAGCGAAACGGCCGCCGCCGCCGAAGAGCCGATGCTGGCGAGTTTTCTGCACCTGACGGTTCTGCGCCACGACAGCCTGGCCAAAGTGCTGGCCTTTCATCTGTCGAGCAAACCTGCGGCAGCACCGGACGTGCGCGCGCGCTCAACGAAATCTATTCGAGCGCTGAAGACGATCCGAAATCGTCGAAGGGCGCAGGCCGACATCAACGCCTGCTACGAGCGCGACCCGGCTTGCGATCGCTATTTCCCGCCGCTTCTGTATTTCAAAGGCTTTCACGCCATTCAGGCGCACCGCATCAACCACTGACTGGCGGGAGCGCGGCGGCACGCTGGCGTATTTCCTGCAAAACCGCGCTCCGAAGTCTCGGCATCGACTATCCACCCCGCAGCCCGCTTCGGCCGCGGCATTATGTTCGACCACGGCACCGGCATCGTTATCGGCGAAAACCGCGGTGGCTGGCGACGACATCTCGATTCTCCACGGCGTCACCTCGGCGGCTCAGGGCAAAGAATCGCGACCGCCACCCCAAAGTGGGTAACGGCGTGATGATCGGCGCCGGCGCCGGATACTGGGCACACCGATCGGCCACTGGCTGCCAAAAATCGGCGCCGGCAGCGGGGTGGTGCGCGATGTCGATGCGCAGACCACTCGTGGTCCGGCGTGCCGGCCAAAACCGTTTGGCGAAGTCCACCAACGTCCCCGCCGACGATATGGACCAGAGCTCAGCGCCGACGATTATCTGTTCAGATTTAGTTTTCAGGCTGCCTTTTCCCGCAAGGCAGCCTGAAACCTGAAAAAGCCTGAAACCTGAAAAGCAGCCCTGAAACCTGAAAAGCAGCCTGAAACCTGGAAAAGCAGCCTGAAACTGACAAAAGCAGCCTGAACCTGAAAAGCAGCCTGAAACCTGAAAAAGCAGCCTGAAAACACGAAAGGAAAAACCATGCACCTGATTCGGGAACCCACACAGCGGCATGCTTGCCGTCTCGAGCGCCACCGCATCTATTGAAAGAATCCGCAATCCCGCCGGCATTCCGTCATCTATCTGCACGGCGGTCCCGGCGCCGCACTGCACTCCCTGCCTGCCGCGGCTCAACCCCGAAAAATACCGCATCGTGCTGATCGACCAGCGCAGCGGCCGCCCGGAGCCGTATGCCGACATCGAAGAAAACACCACCTGGGATTTGTGGCAGACATTGAAAAAGTGCGCACCATGTCGGCATCGACAAATGGCTGGTTTTCGGCGGCTCGTGGGGCAGCACCCTTGCTCTGGGCTACGCCCAAAAGCCACCCCGAAGCCGTGCTCGGCCTGATTCTGCGCGGCATCTTCCTGTGCCGCCAAAAGCGAAATCGACTGGCTGTGCCAAAGCGGCGCAGCAACCGCATCTACCCCGACGTATGGCAGGACTCCTGCATCCTGTGCCCGGCCGACGAGCGCGGCGATTTCGTCTGAAGCCCACCGCCGCCTGCTAGTCCCGACAATCCTGACCGCGAACAAATGCTCGCCGCCGCTTCGGCCTGGGGCCAGGCGGAAAGCCACATTATCTGTTTGGAACACGACCAAAAGGCGTCGATTACTACAACGACGGCATGGCGGCGCTGGCGATTTCGCGCATCGAAACCACATTTCGTCCACCGCGGCTGGCTGACGGCGAAAAGGCGATTCTCAACAACATCGGCAAATCCGCCACATCCCCACCCGCATCGTCCAAGGCCGCTAGATATCTGCACCCCGCCTACTTCGGCCTGATTTAAAGCAGGCCTTCCCGAAGCCAAGCTGGAATGGACGCTTGTCGGCCACACCGCTTTCGAGCCGGCAACCGCCAGCACTGGTATTGCCACCGATCATTTTGCCGAACACGGCACCTTGTAAGATGGTTTCGCAGTAAACTCCGAGCGGCTGAAAACTTTCAGGGTTGCCTGATCCGACGGCCTTGCCGTCGTCCCTTTCCCTCCCACAACCAAAAAGGAAAACCCGCAATGAAACGCTTAATCCCCTGCCCTGCTACTGGCCGCCGCCGTCCAGTCTGAAACATGCCGCTGCGCCGCTCAAACCAAGACCGTCTGCGCCTCCAAAGGCTTTCCTCTTTCTCCGTTGGAAACCCAAATCCTTTCCGAAGACAGCTATCAGGTGAAAATCACCGACAAAAACCGGCAAGGTGCAAACCATCGAAGATCCTCACCGTCTTTTTCCGCTTTATCGAAGGCAACGCCGGCGATCTGGCAACCATACGCGATCTACAACGGCGATGGCCACCCCGATACTGTTGTGCGCGTAATCGGCGGGTTATACTGCCCGCCCGCCGACGATCTGTATCTCTTCAACCCCAGCCACACGTCGTTGAACCCGTGCCTGAGGGCAAAAGACTTTGCCCTACACCGCAGCGTCGAAACTCATCCGCAAAGGCTGCGTGCGCGTCATTACAAAATCAGCGCCAGAGACTACAATCAGGACGATTACTGCCGGAAAACGGCGGCTGGCAACTGCAGCGTCCGAACAACGCCAGCGGCACAAAGCAGCCAAAGCCCGCCGCAATAAGTCATCGTTTTTCAGGCTGCCTGCCGCCGAACGGTAAAGGCAGCCTGAAAACCAAGATGCGACACAGTTACACAACCATTCCACCCTTCCCGAAAGGAACAAGCAATGAAACACTGATCCCTGCCCCGCTGGCCGCCGCGATTCCCGCTTTCGCCGCCGACGCGCCTACCACGACGACACTGTTGTCGAAAACCCACGCCGTCGCCACGCCGGGACAGCCTTTACCATCGAAGCGCAAATCCCGCCTGAAAACGGCTACCGGCTGAAAATCACCGACAAAACCACCGGCAAAGTCCAATCACCCTGAAGAGCGTCTGCACCTTCGTCCGTCGGCGGACTCCAAACTCGCAGACGTGGCGGACAAGCTGGCTCGATGTCAGCCAGACTTCAACGGCGACTACCATCCCGATATCGCCAGCGTGCTTTGATCAGCGGCGCTCACGGCAAATACCGCTGACGAGCTGCATCTGTTCGACCCTCACCACCCGGCAGTTTCTAAACCCGTTCCGACGGCAAAGGCTTCGCCCTACGTCGGCGATGTCAAAGTTATCCGCAAAGGCTGCGTGCGCGTCGAATACGTAAAGCAGCATCATGGACCGCCAGCCAGGACGACCACTGCTGGAAAACGGCGGCTGCATGCTGCGCCCGGAAAGACGCTGCAGCGCATCTGCCACGGCAAAACCGCACCGCAAGCACAAATAAGCGGGCTGGTTCAGCGAGACAGCTTCGCGGCCGCCTTTGCCGGATAGGAAAGGCAGCCTGAAAAGGGTCAAAAAGCGTTTGTCAGGCTGCCTGAATCTCGACCGCTTTTTAGGCAGCCTGGAAATCTGCTGTTGTTCTCAGACTGCTGGGGATTATCCACAATGGGCGTTTGGTGTGGGGTTTTGGTTTTGGTGGTTTTTTGTTTTTGGTTTGTTTTTTTTTGGGTGTTGTGGGGGTGGTTTGGTTTGTGAAGCGGATTTTGTCAGGAAGCGGCAGGATGCAGAAAAATATTGAGCCAATGCCGTCATTGGTTATGTTTTACGCAGTAGATGCCGTTTTATGGCGTAAAAGCCGCCGCAATACCAATTGCAAACAGCCCCCAGGGCGCCTTATCCACTAACTTCTTTCCGCAGGCTGTCCCGCGGCCTTGTGGAACTCTGGAGCACGATACCCACCACCGAATTTATTGACGAACTGGCTGTACCAGAAAACTGATACTCGCCGATGTGGATCGACCAACACGTGCCGCTGAAAGCGGCGCTAACCACACGGCCTGCCGCTTTCTACAAAGAAAAATCGCCCTCGCTCTCCGTCGTAGCCCGTCCAAGTGCAGTTTTACCACTCGCCTGGCATGGTGGATGCCCACTGCTCGGCTATCGGCTTTCGGTGGATGGAACACCAGGGCTTATCGCTTCACCGAAGCCGTGCAGCAGCTGGCCGACCGCGTCGGCATGGTGGTGCTGCGCGACAAAACGCCCCGCGCAGAAAAACCGCCGAGCGCGCTGAGCGCAAGAAAAAGAGCAGACAGACGCTGGAAGACACCGCGCGCCGCCGCCGACTTTACGCCCGGCAGCTCAAAATCCGCGGAAGCGCAGGCCTATCTGATGCGCGCGCTGACGCCGACATCATCGCCCGCTACGGCCTGGGTTACGGCGCCCGAAGGCTGGACGCCGCTCGCAAGTGTTCCAGCCTATCAGCCCTGCGCTTGCCGCCAGCGGCATGGTGGTGACAACGAAGAGCAAAACCGCGATTATGACCCGCTTCCGCCACCGCATCATGTTTCCCATCCGCGGCATCGGCGGGCAGATTGTCGGCTTCTCGGCCGCGTGCTCGACGATTCCCAAAACCCAAAATACCCTCACCTGCCCGGACACCCCGCTGTTTGACAAAGGCAAAATCTCTACGGCCTCTACGAAGCCCGAGCCGCCGTGCAGGAAGCGGGGCGATACTGGTGGTGGAAGGCTATATGGACGTCGTCGCCCTTGCCCAATTCGGCATCGGCTACTGCGTGGACGCGCTGGGCACCGCCACCACCGCCGAGCATGTGCGCCTGCTGATGCGCCAGACCGACAACATCTATTTTCTGCGCTCGACTGGCGACGCCGCCGGCCGTCGCAGCGCCTGGCGCGCCTCGAAAACGCTCCGCCGCAGCTCAAGACGGCAAAAGCCGCATTTTCTGTTTCTGCCCGCGAGCACGACCCCGACAGCTATGTGCGCGAACAGTACCGCGAACGCTTTGAACAACTGCTGCCCGGAACGCAGCCGCCCGCTGTCGGCCTATTTTTGGGACGCACTCACCGAGCACAGCGATCTGGCTACCCAGGAAGGCAAGGCCGAGCTGGTGCGCCGCGCCGCGCCGCTGCTCACCCAAATCAGCGCACCCACTTCCCAGCACTGCGCCAGGAACTCAGCGAAAAAGTCGGTATCGACCCCGCCAACCTGCCCACCTGATGGGGCAGGCCGCGCCGCAGCGCCATTGCCGCCAAAGCTACCGCCTGCCGCGCGGAAACTTAGCAGCCTGAAAGCCTGACGCTGGCGCAAAAAGCAAATCTCGCACCCTGCTGTTCAACCCGACTGGGCCGACGGCGTGGCCTTCCCGATTATCTCGTTCCCGAAGGCGACAGCGCCTGCCTGGCCGAAATGGCTGCCCTAGCTGCATCGATAACCCCAAAGCTGGACACCGCCCGATTGCTGGAAAAATTCCGCGACAGCCCCTGCAGCAGCCTCGTTGGGCTACATCAACCGCAACAGCCGCCAAGACGCCGGCAGCGCAGACCTGCAGCCCCGAAAACGCCGCGAGTTCGACGATGGCATGCTGCGGCTGGTGCAGGAAATGAAAAACCACAAATCGAAGCGCTCCAAACAAAAAGGCAGCCTGAACGCGAAGAAAAAGCAGCTGTTAAAACTGCTGTCGCGCTGCTGATGCGCCTTTCAGGCCGCCTGAAGCAAAGGCGGCCGAGCACGGGAAAAACTGTTTCAGGGCTGCCTTGCGGCGGCCGGCAGGGCTAACGGCGCATGCCGCCCACCACCGCCATAATCAGCAGCGCGCCGAATGCGAAGAATAAAACCCGCCGGCTCGCTGATGCGGTACTCAACCCAGCTGCTGGCCGAGAAAACCCGCCACCACCGAGCGAGTGATGCCCAGCGCGCTGGTCAGCAGAAAACCATGTCTGTTGCCTGGCATCAGCGCCCAACGCCACCAGGCCGATAAAGAAACCGACGATAGCAGTCGATCAGGCCCATAACTGCCCCAGCGTGGAAAAACCGCACTATAAAAGCAAAACGCCCGCCGCGCAAAAGCCTGAAAGTTTACGAGCTTTTAGCGAAGCGAAAACCACCTGAGCCGCCATCTGCATATGAACAAAAACCGCCTATCCCGTTACCCCGCCGTGTGCTTTTGCTGCGCACAGTGATTGAGTTTGCGCCCCACCTTTATCCTTACGTCGAACACGGCGGCACCGCCCAATCCGCCGCCTGTTTGGGCGTGAGACGAGACTACAGCGTAGATCAAAACCATCGTCCTGACTGACGAATGCAAAAGACGGTCTGATCGTGCTGATGCACGGCGACAGGCAAAATCTCCACCCGCAATCCGCCCGCCAGCTCGGCTGCAAACACATCGAAAGCCGCCGCCCCCGCGCAGGCCAACAGATGGACAGGCTATCTGGTCGGCGGCACCAGCCCTTCGGCTGCAAAAGCCCGCTGCCGGTTTGTGTCGAGCGCAGCATTCTCGGATTTGCCGCTGGATTCATCAACGGCGGCAAGCGCGGCTTTCTGGTCCTCGCTACCGCCCGCCGCCCTTTGCCAGCCTGAACGCCCAGCCGGTGAGATGGCGGCGGGCAAGTTTCAGGCAGCCTGAAAGCCCCAAAGGAAAACCACCATGCGAGCGCATCACCCGAACTCGCTGACCACATCGCCGCCGGAACTGCTTTGCCCCTTTGGCGGCACCAGCCGCAGGCGGATGTTCGGCGGTATGGCGTCGCAGCCGCGGCGAAATGGTGGCGACTTGAGCCGCAGCAACGAGCTATATTTGAAGTCCGCCACACCGCTGACGTGACTGGCAGCAGTCAGTCACGCCGCACCGATCAAAACCAGCGGCGACACGAAATCGGTCTGGCCTTATTACTTGCTGCCCGAAAGCGTATGCTGGACGACGGCGCCGCCCCAGTAACTGGGTACGCAGAGCGCAGGCAGCCTGAAAGCGAGTTTACGGAACTTCTGCGAAGCTAAAACCCATCCCCGCCAAACCACACCAAAAACCATGAAACTCCACATCCTATCCGATACCCACTACCAGCCCGTTATCATCCCCCACCCTGGAAGCCGATTTAATCGTCCACGCCGGCGATTTCGGCAACGGGTGGCGGCGTGGCGCACTTCCGCTTTCAGGGTTGCCCAGCTGCCGCAGACAAACCCCCGTGGCCTCGTGCTGGCAACCACGATTTTTACGGCGAAAAACCTCGACGATTTGCTGCGCGAACTCATCGCCGACGGCGCACCGCTGCTCACTGAGAAACCCGCAGTCTGGAGTTTAGCGGCTACACCTTTGTCGGCGGCACGCTGTGGGAGCAATTTCGGCGCAGCATTGCGCGACCAAAAACAGTTCCGCGAAAACATCGCCCTCTGCCCGCAACAGCATCGCGATCTACATCGCCGCACGCACACCGCCGCGCGAAAGGCACATTGAACCCGAAGATCACATCGCGCGCGTCTAACGCCCAGCTTAGCTTTATTGAGCAGTTCTGCCACCGCGCGCGCACCATCGCTCACCCATTTTCCGCCGCACTACCGGCCTCGCATCGCGCCGCCCTATGCCGACTCGCCGCTCAACCCTATTTCCTACTCAACCAGATTGACCTAGAGGGCTTTCGGATCACTGGATTGCGGGGCACAATTCCACCGCGCTGCAGACATCGTGCAAGACAGCTGCCGCATCATCATCAATCCGCTGGGCTACCCCAACGAACATGGCGCAAACGGCTACCGCAATGGCTTTTGCTGGAAACTGCCTGATTAACCCAAAGGCAGCCTGAGGTCAGCGTAGGTGTGCAGCCGTTACACGCGTTTAAGGTTGAGATAAACCGCGCGTGGTAAAGCCACACCTTACGCCATGGTGGCTACGCTTGCTCTTTTCAGCAATAGTTCGCATAAATGCCCGACAAACACGGCTAAATTGAAAACGTAGGATTGAATTTTATCGTGCTTAATATAAGCGTGTACTTTTAAACCCAACAGCGACTGATACTGTCCAATTTCATATAGAAAGGTAACTTAATATGTTTGCAAGCAAATTTTTAACCTGCGTGTAAAGGCGGTATTGATAACATTGTTGCTGGTGTGGCCAGCCTGCCAAGGCGGACACCATGGTATGGCGGTATCGAGGCTTGAATGCCGATACGGCAATTATGACCAAGCCTTCCGCACATGAAGAAGCTTGCCAAAGGCTATGATCCTTCACCAAACTTTTGGGCAAGATGTATTACAGGCAAGGTGTAACGTAAGGATTATAAGCAAGCTTTGGCTTGGTTTCAAAAAAGGTGCCGACCAGGGAAATGCCGGTTCACAATATTTTTTGGGATTGATAAGGAAGGGATACGGTGTGGCGTGGCAGACTATAAACAAGCCTTTGCTTGTATAAAAATCAGCTGACCAAGGAAAACCCTACGCCCAATACATGGTGGGATTGATGTGCGAAAGGGTCAGTGTCGCGCAAGATTACTGCGGCAGTGTGGTGGTATAAAAAGCCGCCCAGGGTTCTATTATGCTGATGCGCACGGCGTTTTGGGCAATATGTGCTAAAAGGGCCAGGCGTGGCAAAGACTACCAACAAGCCAAAGCATGGCAGGCAAAAAGTATTAGCGCAGCCTGATAGAGCAGTGACACTGTCGAAGCTAAAACAAATCGTCCAGGCTCGAATTGCATGCAGTCAACGAAAACATGAGCATTGAGAGTAGGTCGGATTCTTGAATCCGAGCATTTTTGCCGCATACTGCTTTGTCGGATACAAAGTGGTCGGCCCATTCTCCAGCGCTGAAAACTGTTTTTCAGGCCGCCCCTATCTCCAACCTATAAACTCTGCAAACACAGAGCCCTAAAACCGCGGCCTCTTCCCACCCCATCTGCCCGCAGTGCGTGCGCTGGCTGAATCACTTACCGCCGGCAGCCTGCCGTATTTTTAACGCAGACCTGCCCGCCCAAAACGCTGAAAAATCGTGTTCACGCCCCGATGCGGAGAGCGCGCTGCGGCTGCAAACGGCGTGGCAGTTTTTCCGCCCGCCGACAATGCGCTGTTTCTGCCCGACTGGGAAACGCTGCCGTATGGAGCGTTTTTCGCCGCATCAGGATTTGGTGTCGACGGCTGTCGGTGTTGTGGCTGTCTCGAAAAACGGGCTGGCGGACGCGCTGCTTTGTGCCCGTATCCACGGCGATGGTGCAGCTTGCGCCTGCGCCGTTTTCTGCTGGGACGCACGCCGGCTGAAAACGGGCAGCGGCTGGATATTGCGGCGCTGCGGCAGAATCTGGTGAAGCGGGTTACAGCGCGGTATCAACGGTGGTGGCGGGCGGCGAATTTGCCGTGCGCGGCGGGATTGTGGACTTGTTCCCCACGGGCAGCGACACGCCGTATCGCATTGATTTTGTTTTGATGATGAAATCGACAGCATCAAAACGTTTGACCCCGACAGCCAGCGCACCATTGCGCCTGTGTCGGAAATCCGCCTGCTGCCCGCGCATGAGTTCCCCACCGATGATGCGGCGCAGTCCGCAGCCGTTTCCGCGAGGAGATAAAACGGCAATCCGAACGATGCGGCGGTGTATAGGGCGGTGAGCGGCGGGCCAGTTTGGCGCGGGGTGGAATATTATCTGCCGCTGTGAAGACGGCTGCGCGACGCTGTTTGACTACATCGGTGCGGACGCGCTGGCGGTGTGCGTGGGCGCGATGTACGCCGAGGCGCGGCGTTTGAAGCGGAAGGTGAAATCGCGTTTCCAAATGGCGCAGGGCGAGCGAAACCTATCCGCCGCTGCCGCCGCAGCATCTGTATCTGGCGGCAGACCGTTTTCAGGCTGCCTGAAAGCTCATCCGCAATTCTCCGGGTCGGGCGGTGGGCGTTTGCGGTGCCCGATGTGGCGGTGAACCGTCAGGCGGAGCAGCCTTTTGCAGGCTTTTGCAGGATTTTCAGGCTGCCTTTAACGGGCGGATTCTGCTCACCGCCGAAAGGCAGCGGGCGCGGGAAACCATGTTGGGCTTTTTCGCAGCAGCACGGTTTTGAAACCGAAAAGCGTGGACGGCTGGCAGGCGTTTTGGAGAGCTGTGAGAAGCTGTGCATCACGGTAACGCCGCTGGCGTACGGGTCTCGGCTGGGGCAGCCTGGAGACGGCGTAGGTCGGATTCTTGAATCCGACATTCCTGCAGCGTCGGATGTTTTGTCGGACGTGGTATCCGACCTTACCGGAGCGTTTCAGACGGCATCGAAGGCGCCTGAGCCCAGAGTCACGCCCGCGCGCTACACCGACGGCGCGCGTCTGCACATCCGGCGATTACGTTCGCGTAGAACGGGCGCGCACGGACGCATCGTCGCCCTCGTTTGATCTGAACAGATACATGGCGATGAAAGCCCTGGCAGGTCTGGCAAACGGCATTATGGTCAGAGTTTGACGAAGCGGGCTTGGTGCACTGATGAAACGCGAACGGTTGGCAGACGAGACTTACCTTTATCGCCCGCGCCGACAAGCGGCCCGAGAAACGGCGTAGGTCGGATTCTTGAATCCGACATGCGCAGCGAAGCGGACATTTTGTCGGATGCGGTGTCTCGACCTACGGGTGTTTCGGGCTAGACGGCCTTTCGGGCAGCCTCGAAAAATCGCCCTGCTGTCACCGAATCCGACCCTCTGCAGTCACGTCGCCAAAAGCCGCAGCAGCACGCGGCGCAAGAAGCACGCCGCCGTGTCCGATGGTTTGTTGCGCGACCTGCCGAAAATCAGCATCGGCGACCCCGTCGTCCACGAAGAACACGGCATCGGGCGCTATGGGTTTGGTGTCTATGGACTTGGGCGGCGAAGCGCAGGAGATGATGTTGCTGGAATACGCAGGCGAAGCCCAGCTTTATGCCTGTTTCGCAGCGCATTTAATCAGCCGCTACTCCGGGCGCGGCGCATGAAAACTGCAACTGCACAAGCTCGGCAGCGCGGCATGGAGCGTGCCGGCGCAAAGCCGCCGACCCGCGACAGCCGCCGCTGAGCTCTTAAATCTACGCCCGCCGTGCCGCCCAGCAAGGCTACAAATTCCAGTTTAACGAAGACGACTACCGCGCCTTTGCCGACGGCTTCGGCTACGAAGAAAACCGAAGACCAGGCCGCCGCCATCCCGCCGTCATCAAAGACTTAACCCAAGCCCGCCCGATGGACAGATTAGTCTGCGGCGACGTGGGCTTCGCAAAACCGTGAGTCGCGCTCGCGCCGCCTCGTTGCCGTAATGGCGGCAAACAAGTCGCCGTGCTCGCGCCGACTACGCTGTTGGTGGAGCAGCACGCGCAAAAATCGCCGACCGCGTTTCGCCGATTTTCTCCGTCAAAGTTGCCCAGCTTTCGCGCTTTAACAGCAGCAAAGAAAACCCGCGCCGCGCTGGCAGGCATGGCAGACGGCACGGTGGATATTGTCATCGGCACGCACAAGCTGGTGCAAGACGATATTTCGTTTAAAACCTAGGCTTGATCGATTATCGACGAAGAACACCGCTTCGGTGTGCGCCCAGAAAGAGCAGCTGAAAAACTGCGCGCCAACGTGACATTCTCACGCTTACCGCCACGCCGATTCCGCGCACATTAAGCATGCGCGCTGGAAGGGCTGCGCGATTTCGCCGATTACCACCGCGCCCCAGCGCCGCCTTGCCGTGAAAACCTTGTCCAAACCGTTCAGCGAAGGGCAGTGCGCGAAGCCGTGTTGCCGCGAGCTCAAACGCGCGCGACAGGTATTTTTCCTGCATAATGAAGTGGATACCATAGAAAAATATGCGCGAGCGGCTGGAAACCCTGTTGCCCGAAGCCCGCATCGGCGTAGCACACGGACAGCTGAGGCGAGGCGCGAGCTGGAACAAGTGATGCGCGACTTTTTCGCAGCAAAGATTCAACGTCTTTACTGTCTACGATTATTGAGACCGGGCATAGACATCCCCAACGCCAATACCATCATCATCAACCGCGCCGACAAATTCGGCATCGCCCAGCTCGCACCAACTGCGCGGGCGCGTCGGACGCAGCCACCACCAAGCCTACGCCTACCTGGCTCACGCCCGAATCACATCAGCAAAGACGCAGAAAAACGGCTGGACGCCATCGCGGCGGCAGACGAACTGGGCGCAGGTTTTTCGCTCGCCATGCAAGACTTGAAATACGCGGCGCGGGCGAAATACTCGGCGAAGGGCAGTCAGGCGAAATGGTGCAGGTCGGCTTCACGCTCTACACCGAAATGCTCAAACAAGCCGTGCGCGACCTGAGGCGCCAACCCGACTTGACGCGCCCTTGGGCGTAACCACCGAAATCGTTGCACAGCCCCGCCCTGCTGCCTTGAGCTACTGCGACATCCACGAGCGTTTGGTACTACAAACGCCTTGCCACCTGCGAGAAACGAAGGACAAATCAACAGCATCCACGAAGAATTAGCGGACAGATTCGGACTGCCCGAACAGCCCGTCAAACCCTGCTCGACAGCCACCGCCTGCGCCTGACCGCTCGTAACCCTCGGCATCACCGCCATCGATGCGTCCAGCCGACGCGCTCACGCTTACCTTCGGCAAACACACCGTCGTCGAGCCGGCCCGTATTATTTTGCTGATGCAGAGTAATAAAAATCACCGCATGGCAGGCGGACAAATCGCGCGTTTCCGCCGTGATGGAAGATGATGCAAGGTGAGAAACGATCAGGCGGTGTTGTAGAAACGCCCGCGCACCTGAACAGTAAGGTCGCGCAGCGCAGTGAGCCGTAGCTTAAACGTTTTGTTTTCAGGCTGCCTTCTAGACGGCATCAAAAGTTGCAGCCTGAAACGCCATTTCCCTTTCCCCAGGCGCCTTTTTTGACCAAGGAAACAAGCAATGATTGTTTTACCGATTGACACCTGCGAAATGTTCTGGCGCGCGTTTGCAGGTGAAAGTGCCGCCCCGCCGAGTTAGCGCAATGGATATGCGCACGATGCCGAGCTAGGAAAGCCCTGCTGCCCGATGATGTCTATCTGGATTTGATTTCGCTGGATTTCGCCGACAAATGGGCGTTGCAGAGTTAAGAAAACTGATGGGCGATTATGTGCACGCGACAATAAACCTACCAACGCTCGCAGACGGCGCGCCCGCCATGAAGTGCGCCCAATATCTCGGCGGCTCGCAGCGCAGCCCGACGATACTGGCGTTTGGATACCTGCTGGGATTACGCGCGAGTATTTTTCCTTTTGTATGATTTGACGGAGCGAGAATGTATGCAGCTGGTTTTGCCGACAGCTGCCACACGCCGCCTGCCGCCGAAAAGCAAGCCACGATCCGCTCCAGTCGCACAAAGTCTGCTGGACGACATCGCCGCCGAACGGATTGTGTTTTGCCTTCCTGCCACCCAAGGCGTGCTGTTTTGCGTGGACGACAGGCGGCCTGAAACCTATAAAACAGGCTTAGGCTGCTCAAACGATTATTCAAACGATATTAGACTCTTCTGCGAAAATATTCATCCCATCGCATTAACCAGTCCTGCAATCAGATTTACCCTTAGCGAACCGATTTCGCCTGTTGCGGTGCAGGCAGCAGACAAGATTTTGAATATCTTTCAGCTTCCTATTGATGTGCTCGATGACGGTTCTGGGTTTGCCCTAACCACGCCTGTTCGCCCTCTATCCCGTTTGTCGGCGGACGATGTTTGGATTTCTTTTCGGGAGGTCTGTAACCGGTTTTAGCCAATCGCGGTAACCCTTATCCGCAGCCCGAGCTATTTTGCAGGGATAAAGCTCTGCAAGGTGCCTCTTGGCTAAACGCATGTCATGCCGAGCACTCATCCCCGTCCGGATATCACTGATGATCAGTTTCTCCTGCCGTATCTGACCTGGATTTTAACCGGTGTGTCGCTTTTTCTTGCCGCTGTAATACTGCCGCTGTTTTTGGACGACGTTCAAATCGGGCTTTCGGTAACGTCAATGATGACCGTTTGATCGCCCGGATTCTTGTGTTTTGGCAGGGAAAGCGTTTCTGCAACGATGAGGCGTCCTCGGTTTTACGGATGGTGCGGGCGGAGCATTACTTTCGAAAGGCCTGAGATGGCCTGCTCTGAGAAGTTGCGTCTGGTAATGGCGCGCAGATAACTTAGGGTAGCAGCAGTTGGTCTGCCAAACGAGGCGTATGCGGCCTGCCCGACTTGGACCTTCCGGCTTTCTGCTTCTGTGGTGGTGACTTGCAGCATTTCGTGAAAAGGACAGGCCGTTACACCTGTAGAGGCCGTTTGAATTCCCTGTCGCTTCTTTGGATTAGGTTTTTCGTGTTCTATTTTAGGAAATTGTGAAATCTTTCAGGATACAAAGGTCTACTGATAACCCCTGAAACATAGAAGATTTTGGCAAAGAAGCAGGTTGATTCGAGAGTTTGGCCTGCGGCTTGCTATAACGGACTATACGGCCTGAACAAAGTGCAGGCTCGATGACGTATGGCAAAAGCAGCTTCCACCTGTAAATGGCATGCTTCCACACCTCTCTCATCCATCAATTATGACACTCAAAAACACCCTTCGCCCTTTGCTGGCGCGCTGCCTCACGCTTTTGTCTTGGCTGGTACTTACCGCATTCACTATCAGCCAAATCATCACGTTTTGGTTTACCGAACTGTTCTCGCATTTTGCCGCACTATTTATTTTGCGGGCCGCAACGGCGGTCACAGGCAGCGGCAGCGTTGGCCGGGCGGTTGCCGTACCGTACCGGCGGGCTGTGGCTGTGGTTATTATCGGGCAGCCCCAGGGTATCCACCGCCGCGCCGCCGCTGAAAGTGCCGTGGTACAACGAATTTGATAATCCGGCCGCTGCACAGGAAAGCGCCGCCATTTTGGCCACTGCGCCCGATGCTGTCGTCGCCATGGCTGAAATCGATTTGACGATGCTGGTTGGCAACGCTGCAAGCGTTTATCCGGCACGGCTGCGAACACCGCGACAACAGCCCGTTGCATTGGCGCTTTGGAGCAGGCGGCCGCCTGCAGTTGCCGCATCGTCATGGCTGAAACGGATGCGGGCGAACCCTTCCCTCTCATTGAGGCGGAACTGACGGCAAAGCCTGTTCGCCCTGCACCCGCCACCACCCATCAATCGCGGAACCGGCCGCCGCGCGTCAGCCCTATTTTGCAGCGGCGGCACGGAAAATCGCCGCCGCCAAAAACCGTGTTGGTGATGGGCGATTTGAACAGCAGCCCTTCTCGCCCGTGTTCCGCGAATTCACGCACAGCGCCGAGATCCGCCCGCGCACGCCGAACTACCTGCCCACCTGGCTGCCTTCGGCCTGAAACATCGACCACGTTCTCGCACGCGGCAAATCCGGCACCCATATGCGCCCGCCCGTGGGCGCACTCCGACCACCGCGCTTTGCTGATTGAATGGCCGTGATTTTAAAATAGCAAGCGTAGCCTGCATGGCGTAGGGTGTTGCAGCTTGCAGCACGCGGTTCAAGGCAGCCTGAAAACGGTAAAACCCTTTTCAGACTGCTTATTCAGATAATCCAAAGGCAGCCTGAAACCTGTAATATCGTTTCAGGCTGCCTTTACTATTCTCAACCACCCCCAAAGCAGCCTGAAACCTCTCCGCGACACCACATCAAACGCGCTTCGACAATGCTGCGCCGCCACCGTACAATCTCGCATCAGGCGCGGTGCGGCATCGGCGATAATGTGCCGCGCCAGGCCGCCGCGTCGGGCGAGAGCGCGGTGTGGTGATGCAGTTTTGCGTCATCATGCGCATGATAAATGTCCGACACGCCCGCCCGCCAACACCTGCGCCAAACTACCGCTGGTAAAGCACGGCGGCGTGCTTGTCCACTGTGGCACGCCCGCCAGCAGGTAGCGGCGCAATTTCGGGATAAAACGCCACGCCCGCACTGCCTGCCGCCAGCATCGGCGCATCCGCCGCGTTTACATGGCGCACCGCCACCACCCAATCTCCCGCCGCATCCGCCGCGCGCACGCAGTCCGCAATCCGCGCCGCCGTTTCGGCAGCCTGAAACTGCGGCCACGCCCACGCCTGCGAAATAATCGTTTTGCACGTCAATCACAATCAGCGCGTTTTTCATTTTGGCCTCCGTTTGCCAATCTGTTTGAAAGCGCCATCATGGCCCCATGCGATGCGGCGGCCGACAGCTATAATCAGCGCCATTCAAACAGCAAAACAGCAAAAATGAAAAATTTGACGGACACATCAGCCAGTCCATCCTTGCCAAGCTGCGCGAAAACAGCCGCATCAGCTGGCAGCAGCTGGGCGCGGCGGTGCACCTCAGCCCGCAGGCGTGCGCCGAAAGGGTGCGCCAGATGCAGGACGCGGGCGTTATCGGCGCTTCACCCTGCGCGAAAACCGCCCGCGCCACTTTATCACCGTGCTGATGAGCGCATAACCGCTTTTGCCGAGTTTGAACGCTTTTTGCACTCGAGGCGGCATTGAAAGCGCCGACAAAACCAGCGGCGACGGCTGCTACCACATCGTTTCACTGCCGATACGCCGTCAGAGCTGGAAGCCTTCCTTGCCCGCCTAAGCCCCCAGGCGTGCTCATCGCGTGCGAAAGTGGGTTGAAAGCGGGTGGTGGGTAATGTTTCGAGGCTGCTTTTCAGGCGGTCTGAAAAGCGAGCCTGAAAACCCGCCTGGGCAGTGAATTTGCCGCAAAGCCTGTTCAGGGCGGCGCGCTTTGTTTATCATGCGCGCTCAGTATTTTTACGCCGACCGAAGGGAAGATGACATGAGCCAGCAGGGACGACAAAATCAAAGTTGACCTGAACAGCAAACCGGCCGACAGAGCCGAAAAGACGAAGCTGCCGGTAATCGACAGCCAATCTAAAGAAGAAACCACCGAAAGCGGCTGCTGCGGTGTGCGGCAGATTAAAGGCCATGTGAAATGCAAACCCGCGGGACGGTGCAAACCGTTGCCGCAGTTTTCTGTTCAGGCTGCTTTGCCGGCACACCGAAGGCAGCCTGAAAGCGGCGGCGCGTTGTTTTCGCACCGGTTCTGGCTATACGATGCCGCTCTTTTTCAGGCTGCCTGTATGCACTATTTCCAGCATTGCCGATGCCGACGGCAAGACATCTCGGCTTTTTGATGTATGGATGCCGGCGGGCGAAAAGCGGCGGCCAGTTTGCCCTCTCGATCGCCGAAGATGCGCGCAGGTTGCCCGCCGCTTTCTGCGAAGCTGGCGCAGAACCAAGACGCGCTGTTTTCGGCGAGGCAACGCCGCGCGTGCAGATCTGAACGATGGCGACGCGCCCGCCTGATCGGCAGCGATTTTCGAAGAAACGCTCACCTCGCCGGGCAGCGCTACCTGCTGCGGGATCTGACCGGAAGCCTGTGAAATGGAAGCATCTACATCCTGGTTCCCATCAGCATCCTACTGGCCTTTTTAATCGGCTTTCTTTTGGTGGTCGGGCAAAACGGCCAGTTCGACGAGTTGAAGGCCCGCCCACCGCATCATTATGGATGACGACGACACTCTCGGCCGCCGAGAACCCCCGCCTGCATCCGGGCCTCCCCTCCCTCCCGGGACACGCAATCACTGATTCCAGCTTTGCTTTTGCGCAAAAAGCCGCCGTTTCGCGCCGCTGTTTCTGCCCGCAGTTTTTGGGGGCGTTCAACGACAATCTGTTTAAAAACCGCGCTCTTTGTGCTGAGTCAGCTTTTCACGGGCTGGGCAAAGCGGCTGGCTGCCGGCAAAGCCCAGCTTTTGAATGTGGCGGCGCTCTTGTTTGTGCTGCCCTATTTTCTGTTTTCCGCCCTTTCCGGCCAGCTCTCGAGCCGCTTCAACAAAGCGCAGCTGGCGCAGGCAGTGAGGTGATGAAATCGCCATTATGCTGCTGGCGGCCTACGGTTTTACATCAATTCAGCGCCCTTGCTGCTGTGTCTGTTTCTGATGGGCACCCCTCCGCTGTTCGGGCCGGTGAAATACGCCATCCTGCCGGAGTATCTGCAAAAGACAGGCTGATTATGGGCAGCGGCCTGAGTCGAGATCAGGCACTTTTTGGCGATTCTTTTTCGGCCAGATTATCAGCACCGCGATTGCCGGCAGCCATGTGGCGGTGCTGATTCTGATGAGTGGTGCTGCTGGCGGCGGCTGGGGCTGGTGAGCAGCCTGTTTATGCCCTCAGTGCCGCCCAGCGAACCGCAAACGCGGCTGGATTTCCAGCATCGTGCGCGGCACCAAAGCGCTGCTGCGCCAAACTTTCGCCCAAAACGAGGCTGTGCACCGCCATTCTCGGCATTTCCTGGTTTTGGTTTGTCGGCGCGGTGTCACCACCCAGCTGCCGACCTTTCGTGCAAAAGTGCTCGGCGGCGGCAGCGGTCGTTCAACTGATGCTGACCCTGTTTTCCATCGGCGATCGCCCTGGGCTCGGTGCTGTGCGCCAAACTCAGCCGCGGCGGCCTGTATCTGGGCATGGTGGCACTGGCGCGCTGGGGCTGACGGTGTGCGGCGGCGGCTGATCTACATCACCCACGAGCAAGCGAGCACCGGCGGCGAGAAACCTCAGCCTGTTTGCCTTTCTTACCCACGGCCACGCCTATGCGGTAGTGGCGCTGATGGTCGGCATCGGCTTTTTCAGCGGCTTTTTCTCGGTGCCGCTTTACACCAACTGCAAACCGCCAGCAGCAACGAGTTCCGCGCCCGCCATCGCCGCCAACAATATCGTCAACGGCCTGTTTATGGTGGCGGCCAGCCATTTTCAGCGCCGTTTTGCTGCTGATTAGCGACAGCACCGAGCTTTTGTATCGATTTGTAGGCCGCCGGCAACCTGCCGATGCTGGCCTATCTTGCCCGCCGCGTGCCCGATTTGGTGCGTTTTTCGCCGCCGCAGCCTCGAGACATTCAAACGCCTTCAGGCAGCCCTGAGAAGCCTTTTTCAGGCTGCTTTTGCCTGTTCAGGCTGCTGACGCAGCAGCAGGGCAGCCTGAAACTGCCCGCCCAGCCCCTTTTGCCGTTTTCAGGCTGTCTTTTTCTTCGAGTTTTCCCATGTCTTCCTGCTGGCTGACCACCCGCTTTGGCATCGACCCTCCCGCCCGCGCGTGATGGGCATCGTAATCTCACCCCCGATTCCTTTTTCCGACGGCGGTCGCTATTCGGGCAGCCTGAAAAACGCGCTCGCAGTACGCCGAAAAAGCTGCTGACCGACGGCGCCGACATCCCTCGACATCGGCGGCAGGTCCACCGCCCCAACGCCGCACCGGTGGCCGCCGACGAAGAATGGCAGCGCGTTGCCCCGCTGCTCGAAGAAATCAGCCGCTGGAACGTTCCCGTCAGTCTCGACACCCGCCGCACCGCCACCATGCGCCGCGCGCTGGGCTGCGGCTGGGCGGACATCATCAACGACGATGCGAGGCGCTGGAAGACGAAGGCGCGCTCGAACTGCTGGCCGCGCACCGCGCCGGCGTATACCTGATGCACATGAAAGAGGCAGCCTGAAAATATGCAGGATAACCCGCAGTACCGCGACGTCTGCACCGAAGTCGCCGCCTATCTGCGCGGCCGCGCCGACGCCTGCCGCCAAGCGGGCATCGACGGCGGCCGCATCGTGCTCGATCCGGGTTTCGGCTTTGGCAAAACCCTCGAGCTACAATATCGCTGCTGCACGACATGCCGCGCCTGCAGCGAGCCGGCCTGCCGATACTCGCCGGCCTGTCGCGCAAGCCAGATGATCGCGCGGATCACCAGCCGCGACCTGCCCGCCGAGCGCGCCGCCCGGCAGCATCGCTGCCGCGCTGGCTGCCGCAGAGCGCGGCGCCTGATTCTGCGCGTGTACGATGTGCGCGACACCGTGGACGCGCTCAAAGTCTAAGCAGCGGCTGCGCTGGGGTTTCGGCTTGCAACGCCGTTGCGCTCACGAGCTGCCCAGATTCCCAAAAGCAGCCTGAAAAGCCGAGTTTTGCAGCGCTTTCAGGCTACTCTCTCTGCAAAGCAGCCTGGAAAGGATTAGGAACGGGTGCGCGCTGTCAGGGCGGGTTTGACTGCGGCGCGCCGCCCAATCGAGTAGCGAGTAATGGTAACGGCAGCAGCAAAAGGCAGCCTGAGAACCCAAGACAGGGTTTTCAGGCTGCTTTTTGCCGCGGCGGCAGGTCTAATCGCGGCCGGCGTTGTGCATGCGGAAGAAGATTTCGCCGTCGGCTTCAGCGCTCCACCAGCCCGAGTGGTAGGTTTCGCTCAGGCGTTCGGGCTGCATCACTTCGTCCACGCTGCCTTGGGCGGCGATGCGGCCGTTCTGCATCAGGACTAATGCATGTTCGGCAGCCGGCGGTACCAGGTTGAGATCGTGCAGCACCATCACGGCGTTGAACTGCCCTTTGGCGCGGCGGACGAACTGCATCAGGCGGTGCTGGTGGCGGATGTCGAGATGGTTTGCAGGGCTCGTCGAGCAGGATGGCGAGGCGCCTGCTGCATCAGGGGCGCGGACGATATTGGCGCGCTGCTGCTCGCCGCCGGACGAGGGTGTCGATGCGTTTGTCAGCCAGCCCAGCCAGGTCGAACTCGGCGAGCAGTTTGTCCAGCAGGCCGTAATCGGGCGGCGGCGGGCGGAACAAGCCGCCGCCGATGCAGCCGAGACAGGCGTATTCGGCGACGGTGAGCGGCAGGTTGCTGAGCGGCCGTTTTGCGCCACCACGCCACTTTGCCGGCACGGATCTGCGGCGCGGCGGGGCGCCGAGCAGCTCGCAGCTGGCGTCAAAAGCGCCCAGCAGCGCGCGCAGCGGGGTGGATTGCCGGCGCCGTTGGGGCCGATGACGGCGTGTGCTACGCCCTGCGAGTATCAAGCCGGATTCGTCGATATGCAAAATGGTGCGATCCCTGCGGTGCGACTTTGCAGCTTGCGGATAAAAACAGCGGTGCCACGTTTTCGGCCTGCCTTTCTGCTATCGAGTGGAGAACAGCCACGAAAAAACGGCCCGCCCAAAAGCGCGATCACGATGCCCACCGGCAGATCGACGGGAAGGCGATCCAGCGGGCGGCGCTGTCGAGCACCAGCAGCATGATGCCGCCGAGCCAGGCGGACAGCACAATCAGCCGCCGCTGCCCGCCGCCGACGGCCGAAGCCGAGATATTGGGCACCATCATGCCGATAAAGCCGATGATGCCGGAGGCGAAAACCGCCGCGCCGGTGAAGCAGCGCCGCAACGATAACGAGTCTGCACCGAGCCGGCCGACAGCGCGCCCGGCTAGTGGGCGGTGTCTTCGCCCGAGCATCAGGCAGTCCAGCCCGCAGCCGCAGGAGGAGCAAGAGCGCCAGCCGGCCAGCATCCAGCGCCACGCGCCGGGCGGCACAGGCCCGCTTCGAGCCAGGCTGCCAGCCAGCCAGATACTGGCGCTGCGCAGGGGTGAGATCGTCGGACAAAAACAAAATCAGGCTGACGGTGAGCGCTGCAAAAGGCGCTGACAATCAGACCGAATCAGCAGCCCCGAAATACCGCCGCCAGTAAAGCGGTGCGCCGCCAAAATCAGCAGGCACACCGCCAGCGCGCCGGCAAAGGCCGCCAGCGGCACGCTGACGCCCGTCAGCCCAAAGCCAGCACGCCGACACGCCCAAAGCCGCACCGGCGGAAGTGCCGATCAGGCCGGGGTCAGCTAGCGGGTTTTCAAACAGCGCCTGCAGCTCCCGCGCCCGCCGCCGACAGCGCCGCGCCCGCCAGCAGCCGCCGCCACGCGCGGCAGACGGAGTTCCAGCATCACCGGCTCCAGCGTGGCGCGGCGCCTGCCAGCCGCCAAAGCCGATGCCGAGCCGACAGCCATCACCAAAAAGGGCGGAGAGAGCAGAAAAGAAGAGGGATAAAGGTTTCATGCTCAGGGTTTCCTGTTTTTCCAGCTTTTTCAGGCTGCCTTATGCCGCTGCGGCGTTTCAGGCTGCTCTGTCGGGTTAGCGTTGGTCGGGGCAGGGCGGCAGGCAGCCTAGAAAACAACTGCGGCTATCAGGCGGCAGATTTTTCGCCGCTGCCGCGCGTGCGGCGCGTGCTTCTGGCAGTAAAATGGCGCCCTTTTTCCGCAGCCGCCCCTTATGCACTACGTTTTACTCGCCCTTTTACCTCCGCCGCGTTGATACTCAGCGCCAGAGCCCGATACCGCTGGACGCGTTTTTCGCCGCCTGCCAGTTTGTGTTCCTGTTTGGCGCGATGTTTGCCGCCAGCTGGCCAAATGTAGCGCGGTTTGAACTTTACCTCGGTATTGTTTGTCGTATTTGTCCTGTTTCCACCGCCCTGAAAAATCCACTAGTCCAAACAGCCGTTGCTGGTTTCCGACCTTTTTCTCGCTTTCGACTGGCGCAACTGGGAAACGCTGGCGCACTACAAAGGCGCAATTGTCGCCGTAGCGGGAGCTGCTGGGCATTTTGGGCTACGCGTTTTTCGGCTGGTCGGGCGCGGCGGTTTCAGACGGCCTCTGGCGCGGCTTGGCTGACCGCTGCCAGCATCGTCAGCCTGCTTTTGATGGTGCGCTACACCAAGACAAACGCGCGGTGCAGGTGTGGCTCGATTCCCTGCCCGACGACGGCCGCGACGTGTTTCTCAACCTGCCGATGTCCTGTCGCGGCGTGTTTTTCAAAAACGCCGAGTTCGGCAGCGACGCGCGCACATCGTTTTCAAGCAGCTTTTGGTAGCGCAAAGGCCGTCTGAACAGCGAGAAAAGCAGCCTGAAAACGCCCGCCCGACATCGTGATCTGTTTGCGAGGAATCCACGCTCAATCCGCACCAATTTGATTTCGAGCGAAAAACCTGCCGCCGCTGCCCATGTTTGCGCCGCAGAATGACACCCTTTTGCCGCGCCGCTGCGCGTGCACACCTTTCGGCGGCGGCACGGAAATCTGAGTTTGCCCTGCTCGCGGGCCTGCCCTCCACCGATTTCGCGCGCACTCGCCAGCGGCGTGTTTTTACTCCGTCGTGCCCCACATCCAAAGCGGCCTGATCCGCAACCTCAAAGCCGCAGGCTATTACTGCGTCGCCCTCTCGCCCCTTTACCAAAAGGCAATTACAACGCCAAAGCCGCCTACGACCATTTCGGCTCGACCTGATGCTCCAGCCGCAGGAACTCGGCTATCCACGCGCCCCTGAGCAAAAACCTGTGGCACATCGGCGGCGACGAAATGCTGCAATACGCGCAGATGATTTTGGACGAAACGCCATCCCGCGCTGCAAAACATCACCCAGCCGATGCGGTGTATGTGCTGACCATGAAAGAGCACGGCCCCTACAGCGCCGATACGCCCAATCATTACGAGATTGGTTGCAGACGGCCTGCCGACAAATCCATCGCCTGCCTCAACGACTACGCCGGCCGCATCGCCGCGCTCAACAACGCCACCGAGCGTTCAATTCAGCGGCTGCACACGCGCGGGCCGCGATTTCGTGTTAGCCTACTTTGGCGATCATCAGGCCAACTTTGAAACCGCCACCCCACCCAAAAAGGCCGTTTCGCTCAGCCCCGATTACGTCACCCAAGCCGCCATCCGCAGCAGCTTGGACTACGCGCCGCAAAAACGGCCTGAAATCCTCGATCTCGCCTTTTTCGGCGGCCTCATCCTCGAAGCCGCAGGCATCGCCCCGCAAGACGACTTCATGCGCGCCAACACCGCCATGCGCCGTCTCTCCGGCGGCGGACTCGAGAACTGCGCCGATAAAGACTTTGCTGAACGACTACCGCGACTATCTCTACCCGGCAGCGCTCGGGATTGCGCGTTGAGCGGTGCAGCAGCGCAGCGTGGTTTGGGATGGAACCCCAATATTTCTGATTGCGAGCTGCTGCGTGCGCGGTGCGCACCCACAGTTTTCAGGCCTGCCCCGATGCTTTCAGGCAGCCTGAAAACGATCTGCCCAAAATGTAGGGTGGGTCGCGCCCAAAGCACTCAGAGCCACCCATTGGCCGATGTTTCAGGCTGCTGCGGTGCGCGTACGCGCTACGGCGCTCAGGCTGCCTGGACTTTCAGGCAGCCTGAAAACTATTGCCAGTTGTTCAGGCGGCGCAGCGCTCGGGGTGTCCAGCCGTAGCGGAACATATCGTTGGCCGGGCCGCAGGTGGATGTTGCGTTTTTCGCGGCGGGGCTGGCGGCGATTTCTGGGGCGGGCAGCAAACTGCTCGACGCTGCCGATCAGGTGTTTGTTGTGCTCGGCGATAATGATCACATCGGCTTTGGCCCGTCCAGCCTTCGCGGCTGAGCGGCTTGATACCGTCGATATTGGCGGCGTTGGTGCCGCCTGCGCGGCGGCGGATCAACTCGTCGGCAGCGGTGTCACCCGCCACCAGCCGGGCCGTCGTAGCTCAGAAGATAGCGTTTGCGGTGGCCGGCTGCTGGCCGACGCCCGCCCTGCCGCAGCCAGCCAGGGCGTCAGCTTCTGCTCTTGCCGATCAGCTGGCCGATTTTTGCGGATGCTGGCCGGATAGGCGGCGATGTGGTCGTCCGGCGCCACGTTTACGCCTTGATGCCGCTGAGTTGAGCCGCTGGTAAACCGAAGGCGGCTGCACTCATCACGAGCCGACGCGGCAGGGATGGGCTTGAGCGCCGCCACCGGCTCGGGCGAGTTGGCGGAGAAATGCCGATGCTCTTTGACGTTTTTCAGCGCGGTTGGTGCTGGTCTGGTCGCAGCCGACAATGCTCCTGGGTGGCGCCGAGCGCTACCAGCACATCGGCAACGTCGGGCGACAGGGCGACGATGCGCTCGCGCTTGGGCGAGGCAGGACGGCGAGCCAGCAGCAGGGCGGTCAGCAGAGGGTTTTGCTCGGTTCATATCAAATCCTTTCGTAGCGGGGTTTTCAGGCAGCCGAAAAAGGGAAAGCAGCTTTCAGGGCTGCCTGCGTGGGCAGGGAATCAGGTGCTGGTGCCGCCGTGGGCAGCCTGAAGAGACAGCTTTCAGGCTGCTGATCAGGACAAAACGCTGCAGGCCGCGGGGGCGCGACCGGCGGCAGGCGTTTGCCGTTTAACTACCACTTCGATGCGGCGGCGGCGAGTGCGGCGGCAGGCGGAGGCAAAATCGACGGCGATTTCCGGCGGCGGCGGAAGTTCGGCAGCGATGCGGCAGCCTGAAAAGTGCGCGCGGACGCGAGGCGGAGGGCGAGCGCTGGCAAAGACCTGGTAGTCGTAGGGCGGGTTGAAGCGGCCGGAGAGCTGCGGATGTCGCCGCCGCGGCATCAGGGTCAGGGTAAAGGGATCGCCCGGCGCGTTTTGGCGCAGCAGGAAAAAGCGGGTGGTAGGGGTCGTTCATATCGGCACCGTCGAGGCGCCAGCACCACATCGCCCGCCTGCACGCCGCTGCGTGCCGCACTACCGCCGGTACCGTGGCTCGGCAGTTTTCAGCGCTGCCTTCAGCGGTGTCGAAACGCAGGCCGAGCACGGCTTTTGCGGTGGCGCAGTTTTAGAGTCTGGCGGCTGCTGCCAGGGCTGCGTGCCGCCCGCATGGGTGATGTGCAGCCAGTCGCTCGCCGGACGAAGCGGCGGGGTAGGCGCTTTCCCAATCACATCGGCTGGCGCACGGCGACGGGTGGCAGCGATAAAGCGGCTCAGCGCCGGCAGTTCGGCATCGAGATAGCGCATATCGTGGCTAGCCGTCGGGCGTGCAGTAGCTCAGAGTTGATCTTATGCCAGCGCAGAAAGTCGGCCACCGGCTGCATATCGGCGGCCGGATACAGCGGGTCGCTGCGGGTGTTGACGACATACAGCGGCCGTGCGGCAGATGTGGCGGATAAACCGGCGGCGCGCCCAAATGGGCGGCTACCGGCAGCGAGCCGTTCAGCGCGATAAAAAGCCGGCAAAGCGCTCGGGCGGGTGGCGCAAGATAAAAGTGCGATGCGCGTCGGAAAGAGCCGCTGAAAAACGCGCTTTCGTCTATCGGTAATTGGCGCAGCACGCCAGTTTCGAGCCAGCACTCATGCCGCTGCCGACGTCGTAAACCGTCCCGCGCCTTTCTGGCCGAAAGGAAAACAGCGCATAGCAGCCGCAGGCTTCAGCCCAGCTTAAAAAGCTGGGCAGCGCACATAGGCGGCGGGGTCGCGCACAGCGGCTTTTCAACGGCGCCGTGCAGGGAAGACCAGCAGCAGCCGTTTGCCGCCGTCGGCCTGCCAGCGGCATAGACCACGCCAGGGCGCTCGATGCCGTCGGCAGCGGTGTGGCGGAACTCGCGCACGCTGCCGGCCACAGCGGGGCGGGAAACAGGCGCTGAGGAACACACACTGGTCAGTGATCGGCAGATGGTTTCAGGCTGCGCCAGGCTGCTTTCAGGCTGCTTTCAGGCTGCGGGCAAAATAGGCAGCCTGAAAAGCGGTTGGGCGTTCAGTGCCTTTTGGGCCTGAGAACTTCAGATGCAGGCCGAGGCGCGATAGTTGCGGCCGGGCTGGATGTAGCGAGTCGATGGTGCCGGTTTTCTTCACGCCCGCGACATCGGCGTAGCGCCAGTGGCGTCGTCCGAGCACGTTGAGACACCCGCTATAGTTCGACGTTTATGCGGCCGGTAGTTGGCGCTGATGTCCCACACGCCCGTAGCCGGGCGCTTTGAAGTCCTGTTCGTCGGCAGCGGCGGTTTCGCCGACCAGCGCAGGCGGGTGCCGACATCCAGCTTCGCGCTGGTAATCGACGCCGACAAAGCCCTGCAGCGGGTGGACGTTGGAAGTGCTTACCGCTGGTTTCATTGACGCCGCGCATCCACGCCAGGCCGCCGGAGAGTTTGAACTCGCAGCTGTAACGCCCAGTCAGCGGTGATGCCGAAAACCATGGAGTTTTGGCGCGGGCAATGCTGCTGGTAGATTTCAAACAGATAGTTCGGCGGCAGTCTGGCGGGATCGCTTTCGGTGTAGTAGCCGATAAAGTCTCTGTAGCGGTTTAGTAAAAGCGGTGGTACGCAGGTTCAGGCGCTCGCCGCTTAACTTGCCCGGTTTCAAAAGGTGGCGCGATCCGGTTTCAGATCGGCGCTTTCAGCCGCACGCGGTAGCGGTTGGACGGCTTTGGTGCTTGCGGCAATCCGATCGGGGCGGGCGAACGGAAGCCGAAGCTGTAGTTGGCAAACCAGCTGCCAGCCGGGGGCAAACTGCCATTTCATGCCAGCAGCGAGCAGCAGAGGGCGTGGGCGGAAACGGAATCGAGGCGCCAGCGGTTGGTTGCGGGTGTGAGGCGCGGCGGTCGTCGATGGTGAACTTGGTTTTTCGCGGTGGTAACGCAGGCCGAAGTTGATGCTGAAGTGCTCGGTTGAAAGCGCGTTTCGTTTTGGCCGTAGAGGGCGAACACGCGGCGATCGGACGGCGGGGAAGCTGCAGATCCACCTGCTGGTTTTGGGTGCCGCTCAACGTCCCGCTGATCAGGCGGCCGGTTTTGATCTGGCGGTATTCGGCACCAGACGGGCGGTGCAGCAGGCTGCCGGTTTGAAAGCGCATGGCGATGTCGGCGCTGACGCCGGTGTGGCGCTGCTCGAATTTGCGGCGCTCGTCTTGTTTTTGCACCAGATGGGGCGGCGCGCCGAGGTGCGGCTGGCGGAAAGCATGGTCTTGCGTAAGGTTGCTGAAACGATCGAAAGCCTGGCGGTGAGGCTTGGGCGGAATTTTTCGACCCAGCCGCGTTCAGGCTGGTAGCGGTGCAGCCGATGCTCAGGCGGCGGCGGTTGTATTGTCGTCGCCGCTGGAGCCGGCCGCTCCAGCCAGCCGGCATTGCTGCAGCCGCTGCCCTGTTTTTCCAGCCGTTCGGTGTGGGTATCGCGCAGAAACTGCTCGAAGGCGAAGCTCGCCGCGGTGGGCGCCGCGGGCAATTTTCGCCTTTACCAGCACGTTGAGATTCTGGCTTTTTGCTGGTTGGATGCCGTGCGGCGGGCGCGGTGCCGTCGTTTTTCGGCGCGGTTTTCCGCTTCGTGCAGGCGGCGGCGGGTCAGCATCAGCATGCCGGCGAAAAATATCGTGCTTGCCGGCCAAGGTGGCGGTGATGCCGTGGCTGCGGTAAGTGCTGCGGTAGCCGTATTTGAGCCCCAGATACAGCGGTTTGTCGCTGCTGACAAAATCGGAGGGGCTGTGGGTGCGCACGGCAACGTGTACCGCCCAGCGCCGGCGCCGTTTTCGGCGGCATTGGCGTTTTGCTGATGCTGATGCGCTTGAGTGTCGGTTTCGACGGTGTCGCGGTTCACGCTGGTTTCGGGCGAGGCGCCGGGGCCGCCGGTTAAGTCTTCATGCGAATCGGGCAGCGGAATGCCGTCGATATCCATCTGGATGCGGTTGCCGCCCATGCCGCGGATCACATAGCCCGAATGGCCGTGCTGCAGATTGTCGGGCGCACGTCCACGCCGGGTTCGTAGAGGATGCTGTCGTCGATATTTTGGGCGGCGGCGCGCTGCAGGTCTTTGTCGGTAATCACCGTCTGCTCGGGCTTGCGGCTGCGCTCGCCTTTGACGATGACCGTCTCCAATTCTTTGGCCTGCTGCGGCGCGGTGTCGTCGGCGGCAAAGGCGGCGGGCGCGGCAAACAGCAGGGCGATGATTTGAGCCAGATGCAGGGCTTGGCTTGCGGTTTCGTGGTTTTTCTCCTCGGTATGGAAACGTTGCAAAAACAATATCGCTGCGGTTTGTGTTTTCAGGCTGCCTGAAGGCTGGAAACGGGCATCTGCCGTTTGCTTAAAATGCCGATCGTCAGCCGAAAGGCGGTGCTGTTATAAATAATAAGGATTATAATTATTCACACTATTTATGTAGCAAAGAGTTGCGTTTTCTTTTAACAAAAACCGCATCAACTTAATATTTCGTCAGGAAAAACCCCTGCTTTGGCGTCGGCACCAGCAAAAAGCGTGCCGCAGCGGGCACGCTTTTTGTTTTGCTGTTGTTTGATCAATCGACATTCTGGCTCAAATCCACTTCTTTGAGCGGAATCAGGCGCTTTTGTGGCGCAGCTTGAGCAGTAAAGGTAGACCGGCAAAAATCAGCGGGCCCTATATAGGTAATCAGCAGGCGTTGCCGAGTTGAAATCGCCTTCGAGCACCAGCTGGGTGTCCTGGCCGATAATCACCAGCACGCACAGCGCCAGCGCCAGCTGAGGCCGAGCGGGAACCATTTGGCGCGGTAAAACCAAATCGTCAGGCGGCGGCCTTGCGCCAGATAGGCGCGGCGAAGCGGTAGTGGCTGGCGGCGATGCCAGCCAGGCGATAAAAGCGGGTCATGCCGGAGGCGGCGACGATGTATTCGCAGCGCCTTCGTTGACGATTCAATCAGAGAAGACCGACAGCGCCACCACCGCAGTCGCCGGCACTGCCGCCACCAGCACGCCAGCGCGGTTGGTGCGGCCGGAACAGGCGGAGAGCCGGGCCGTCGTTGCCTAGTGCGTGGAGCATATGCGGGTGGAGGGCGTACATGCCGGAAATTGCCGGCCGAAAAGGATGGACGTGAGGATAACAGCGTCATAACGGCGGCGGCCAAAAGCCAGACCGGCGCGCTCGAATACCAGCGTAAAGCGGCGATTTGGCGATTTCCCTGCACGTTTTCCGCGCGAGCAGGGCGAAGGTTTGGTGTAGAGAATCAGCAGGCCGATCACCAAAATCGCCAGGAATGTTGAAAATCAGAATGCGCCAGAATACCTGTTTGATCGCTTTGGGAATGCTCTCTTTGGGATTTTTCCGATTCCGGCGGTAACGCTGATCAGCTCGGTGCCCTGAAAGGAAAAACCGGCAATCGAAACACGACGCGGTGAGAAGCTGCCTGAAAAGCTCTGGCCGAGAAAGGGCGCATCGCCCACGGTAAAGTTAGGGCTACCTACGTATTCGCCGCCCAAAATACCGAAAATGGTCAGCGTGCCGATGCCGAGAAACACCACCACGGTAACCACCTTAATCAGCGCAAACCAATACTCCGACTCTAAACGCGCGCGCACCGACAGCGGGTTTAACAGCAAAATCAGCCCGAAAAACAGCAGACTCCAGCCCCACGGCGGCATAAAGCGCATCAGCTCCCAATAAGTAATCACCAGCGCGCGATGGAAATGTCTGCCGCCACGGTAATCACCCAGTTGAACCAGTAATTTCCAGCCCACGCGAAACCCAGTGAAGGATCGACAAAACGCGCGCGGATAAGTGGCAAACGACCGGAAGTGGGCAGATGAGTAGCCATTTCGCCCGAAGTCATCACGAAAATACACCATCACGCCGATGGCGGCGTAGGCTAAAGCGCACCGCCCGCCGGCGCTGTGAATCGCGCCGCTGTACCATAAAGCAGGCCGGTGCCGATGCTGCCGCCGATGGCGATCATGCTCAGATGGCGGGTTTTCAAACGCCGCTGGACGCTGCGGCTTTCACGGAAGCAGGAGTTTGGGACACGGTGGTTCTCTTTCTCGGAAACAAAAGTCGGATGGTAGCCGCCGCGTCATGTCGGGCGCAGCGGCAAAGGTGCGCAGATTGTAGGAAGCGCAGCGCCGACAATCGGCGGCTGGCGTTTTCGCTGCAACCCGGCAGCAAGCAGCCTGAAAGTATGATTCGATGTAGTTTACCGGCTTTGCCCAAGTTTCGAGCTGCTGCTCGCCGGCTGTTTTCAGGCAGCCTGAAAGCGCGCAAAGCCGTTTGGCGGACGGAAAACCAGTGTGGTTTACCTGCCCGCTTGCGGTAAAGCGGTTTTCAGGCTGCCGCAGGGCTTGATTATTTGTCTTTCAGGCTGCGTACCAGCGCTCGAAACGCAGCCTGAAAGCGAGGGAAACAGCTTAGCGGCTTCGCCGGCGAGCCTTCGGTGCGGTGAAGTCGCTTCGCTCTCAAGCCGAGTGCGGCGAAATAGTCTTCGATAAGCAGCCGTAGCCTTCGTCTTCGTCGGCGTAGTAAAAGGCGGTGAAGCGCCTGCCCGTCGTTGAAACGGGTATCGTCAAGCCCTGCGCCAGCTGGCGTTCGACAAACTGGGCGGCGGGCGTTTCGCCGCGTTTACATTTGGCAGCGCAGTAGCGGCGGCGCTGTGCCGGGTTTTGCGATACCTGCCCAGGCGTAGTAGTGCGCCATATGGTTGCAGGGCGTTGCCGTGCGGCAGCTCGGGCGGGTAGTTTTCGTCGATATGGAAAGAGATGTGGTCGTAGTGCATGGTGCTTTCGCTTCAAATGCGCGGTGGCCTTCGTGATCGGCAAAGGCAGCCTGAAAACGCCAAAACGGTTTCAGGCTGCGTTGTTTGGGGCGGCAGCCTGAAAGGCTGATCCGCCTCTACCGCGCAGAAACAGCGCGTCCAGTTCTTCGGCGTGAGTTTGACTAGGTCGAGGCGGTAAAGATGGTTGCACTGGTTGCTGCGCGGGGTGTTTTTCCCATGTCGCGCAAAAGCGTCGTTCATTTCCGGCAGCGTCAGGCGGCGGTGGCGCGCACCAGCCGTGGCAGGCCATGGTCGAGAGCAGGCGGTTTTCGTATTCCTCGAGCGCAGGCGGCGGATTCAAAACTGCGCCATTTTCGCGCAACACGCTGCGGGCGAGTGCTTGCATCGGCTTTGGCCAGCATCTGCGGCACGGCGCGCGGCGATGGTGCGCTCGCCCAAGGCCGAAAGTTCGAGACACGAAGGCGCGCAGGGTGTCGCCAGCTCGGTCAGCGCCGCCGCTTTCCTGATGGTCGGCGGCAGGCTCACCGGAATCAGCAGATGCTGGCCGTTCAGGCTGCCGCCTGCGGCGGGCTTTTCATTTTTCGTAGTTCACGCGCTCGGCGGCGGCGTGCGTGTCGATCAGCAGCAGGCTGTCCTGCGCTTGCGCCAGAATGTAGATGTCGAGCAGCTGGGCGATGGCAAAACCAAGCGGGTAATCCGCAGCGGCGGCATTGTCGTCCGCCGTGTTTTCAGGCTGCCTGTCGACCGGCGTTTCGGGAAAGGCGCGGTCGAGTTCGTCGTCCTGATACAGGCGGGCGTAGGTTTCGAGCGCGGCGCGGCTTTCGTTGAGCGTCAGCGCGCCCTGGCGCGCGCACGCAGGGCAGCGAGTAGGGCGCGGGGGCGCTGCGGCCGTAGCCTGATCCGCCGGTGGTGCCAGGTAGCGGCATGGACGGGGTGGTGCCGAAAAGCGGCAGCCGCGTACGTCGCCATCAACGCTTTCAGGCTGCCTGCTTCGGTCTGTCTGCCCTGGGCGGCGGCATGGACGCTGTGCAGGATTTCGCCGGCGTTGCCCACGCTTTCGGTTTGGTCGGCGCGGGTTTGCGAGAGCGCTTTGTCGAGTGCGTGGAACACCAGCTGGTGCACCGACTGGCTGTTGCGGAAACGCACTTCGGTTTTGCCCGGATGGATGTTGGCATCGACCAGCTCGGCGGGCAGTTCGAGAAACAGTGCGAAAAGCGGGGTGAGCTGGTGATGCAGCACGTCGCGGTAGGCTTGTTTGACCGCGTGCAGCATCACTTTGTCGCGCACATAACGCTGGTTGACGAAACAAAACTGTATCGCTGCGGCCTTTGAGAACGTCGGTTTGGCGACAAAGCCGTGCAGGCGATTTCGCCCGGCGCGCTGTCCACCGCCAGCGGGCAGCCTGAAAGTCTGCACCCAGCACGCCGCGCAGCCTCCGCGAGGCTGCGCGGATAGCGGCAGACCGGTTTTGCCGTTGTGCGCCAGCGAAAAAGCCACCTGCGGATGCGACACGCCAAACGGTCAGAACATGGGTGGCACAGTGGGCATACTCGGTGGCTTCTGGATTTGAGGGAATTTGCGCCGCGCCGGCGTGTTGAGCTCGGACACTTCGACGCTGCTGCCTTCGGGGTGGGCGGCAGAAACCACTGGACTCAAACGCCCGTCTTCGGCGCGGATCACGGCTGGCATGGCTGCTGCCGGCCTGGCGGCTGGTCAGCGTCAGCCGCGACGACCAGGCGATGCTGGCCAGCCCGTCGCCGCGAAAGCCCATGCACCACCCGTTCCAGATCGCTCAGGCTGCTGTTTTTGCTCGGTAGCGTGGCGCGAGCGCCAGCGGCAGATCGTCAGGGTGGATGCCGAGCCGTTGTCCTGCACGCGATCGGTTTGAGTTGCCGCCGCCGTCATCGACGCGGATGTCGTCGGCGCCGGGTGCCAAGCTGTTTTCGATGATTTCCTTCAGCGCGTTGGCGGGGCGCTCCACCACTTCGCCGGGCGGCGATTTGGTTGACGGATGGTCGGTAGGGCGGCGATGCGGGACATGGCTTTTCCGTGTTTTGAAACGTCCGCGGCGGGCGGATGGGGCGGGCAGGGGTTTTGGCTCGCGAAGCCGTAAAACCCGCTTTCAGGCTACCGAGTTGCAGGAGCAGCCTGAGACAACGGCGGAGAATCAGCGTAAGCGCGGCTTTGACCGCGCGGTTCACTTCGCCCATATCGGCCTTGCCAGCCAGCCGGCTGAGCAGTCCATCACTTTGCCCATGTCGGCATTGACCGGCGGCACCGTTTTCGGCAACGGCGGCGCAGCAACGCGGCTTGGATTTCTTCGGCGGAGAGCATCTGCGGCAGAGTGGCGCTGCAGGATGGCGGTTTCGGCGTTTTCTGCTGTCGAGCCAGATCGCTGCGGCCGGCGTCGCTGTAGATTTGGCGCTGTCTTTGCGCTGTTTGATCATTTTGCTGAGGATGGCAATGATTTTTGGCGTCGTCCGCTTCGGCGCGCTCATCGACTTCAAACTGTTTGATGGCGGCGTTAGGGTAAGGCGGATGGTGGAAAGCGCGGCGTTTGGTCTTTGGCGCGCATTGCATCTTTCATGTCTTCCTGCAGACGGGTTTTCGATTCATGGTCTCACTCCTGATTGCTGTGGTTTTTCAGGCGGCCTGAAACTTCGGCAGCCTGACAGCAAGCACCGCAAACCGAAAAAGGTTGTGCGGTGCGGCAAACCTGCTGCCTGCATCGGCGGGACGGCTCAAAATCAATAGTATTTCGGCGGCAGCTGCTGGCTGCGCAGAGCGTTTTGCAGGCGTTTTACCGCAGCGGCTTTTTGCGTTTGCGCTCGGTAGTCGGCTTTTCGTAGGCTTCGCGGGCACGCAGCTCGGTGAGCAGGCGGTTTTTCGATGGCGCGTTTGAAACGGCGCATCCGCAACTTCAAAGGGTTCGTTTTCTTTTACGCGGATGGTAGGCATATCAATTTCCCTAAATGAATTCGTTTTCGTTTGCGGCTGCCGCAAAGGGACGGGCAGCCCGAAAAAGGTTCGGCACCGTGTTTGCGGGCGCTGCGAAGTGGGCGGGGTGCGCCGCCTGTGATGAAACATCACCTCCTAACGGGTCGGCGCGGTCTGCACGGCGAGGCGGCGCCTGGGACATGTCGAGCCGTCATCAAGACGGCCGGCAAAAAGCGGCGCGATTATCGCAGCGGCGTTAAGCTTTGTCAAATTCCGGCCGGCGATAGCTGATTAAAACGTCAAACTGCGTTAAAATGCCGCCCTTTACAGCAATAAAACAACAGGACCCGACCATGGCTAAAACGGCCCGAAACCGTAGTCCATCACCCGCACGATCTGCCGCTGCACTGCAACGGCCCGCAAGAGCAGGCGTGGAACGGCCCATCGCGCGTGTTTCGCTGCCCATTAAATCTTTTTCGAAATCAGTGCCCCTACTGCGGCACCGTGTATTTTCTCGACGGCGAAGCCCACGAGCACCACTAAAGCGCCGCTGAGGCAGCCTGAAAATCCAGATTATGAACAGACCCGAAGTTACCCCTGATTGACCGTCCCGTGCTGGTTCCGCCCGGCGACCACAAAAGAGTGCTGCTGCATTCGTGCTGCGCCCCGTGCAGCGGCGTGAGTGATGGAAGCCATGCTCGCCAGCGGCATCGACTACACCATTTGTTTCTACAATCCCAACATCCACCCGCTCAAAAGAATACGAGCTGCGCAAAAACGAAAACATCGCCTTTGCCGAAAAACACGGCGTGCCCTTTATCGACGCATGATTACGAGCGTGGACAACTGGTTCGAGCGCGCCAAAGGCATGGAATACGAACCAGGCGCGGCATCCGCTGCACCATGTGTTTCGACATGCGTTTCGAGCGCACCGCCCTGTATGCCTACGAACACGGTTTTCCGGTGATTACACCAGCTCGCGTGGGCATCTCGCGCTGGAAAAACGCGAACCAGATCAACGACTGCGGCATCCGCGCCGCCGCCAAATACCCGGCATCGTCTGTGGGACTACAGCTGGCGCAAAGGCGGCGGCAGCGCCCGCATGATCGAAATCAGCAAGCGTGAACACTTCTACCAGCAGGAATACTGCGGCTGCGCCTATTCGCTGCGCGATTCAACGCCCACCGCCGCAGCCAGGGCGCGAGCCGATCAAAATCGGCGTCAAATACTACGGCGACGACAGATTCCTGATTCCGCCGCCGCCGTCGCCGCCCACTCGATCGCCTACCGCCCGCAGGTCGCGCTTGCGGGCGGTTGTTACCGTTTTTTCACCGGATTTGCCCATGCAGCCCATCGAATACTGCCGCGAAAAAGCCCGCAACAGCAGCTCGAGCTTTTCTCGACGGCTTCCGTCTTTCTCAGCCCCGAGCGCCGTGACGCCATGACCGTGCTCTACGCCTTCTGCCGCGAAGTGGACGACGTTGCCGACGACTGCTCCGACCCCGCCGTCGCCCGCACCACGCTGGCCTGGTGGCGCAGGATCTAGCCAAGCTTTCAGGGCTGCTTCAGCGCCCGAGCATCCGGTGAATCAGGCCTTGCAGGAAAATAGTCGGCCGCTACGCGCTGCGCAGCAGGAGTGGAAGAAATCATCAACGGCATGGAAATGGATCTGCACCACGACCGCTACCCCACCTTCGCCGATCTGCAGTATTACTGCTCACCGCGTCGCCGGCGTGGTCGGGCGGCTGATTGCGCGGATTTTGGGCTTTACCAGCCCGCAAACCCTGCAATACGCCGAGCAGGACCGGCCTGGCGCTGCAGTTGACCAATATCATCCGCGATGTCGGCGAAGACGCCCGACTCGGCCGCATCTACCTGCCGCAGGGAAGATTTGAAGCGCTTTAAAGTGGGCGAAAACGATCATTTTTCGATGCCCAAAGCCACACCCAGTTGCCGAGCTGATGCATTTTTCAGGCTGCCCGCGCCCAAGAGCAGTACCGCAGCGCGCTGGCTCTGCTGCCCGCCGAAGATGCCCGCAGCCGAAGGCCGGGCTGGTGATAATGGGCTCTACTATGCCCCTGCTGCAGGAAATCATCCGCGACGGCGTAGAAAAACGTGCTGAAATACAAAATCCGCATTTCAAGCGCGCAAAATGCGGCTGGCGCTGAAAATACTAGCTGTTCGGGTTCAAACCGTGAGCAGCCGGCGCAAAAATGGCGGTAATCGAGTGCCGGTTGGGCGGGTTTGGCATCGCCGCCGCCGCGCTGGCGCCGCATACCGAAGTTACCCTGTTTGAAGCGGGCCGCGAAGCCGGCGGACGCGCGCTGCAAAGTCGCCGCCGATGCCGGCTTTTCCTTTCTTGACAACGAGCACAGCGCTGTGCTGATCGGCGCCTACCGCAGCGTGTTCAGGCTGCTCGAGATCAGCCGGCGTGCGCCGCGACAACGCTTTTTGCACCTGCCGATGCAGTGGTATCTGCACGACGGCCTGCGCTTTTCCATCAAACACGGCCGCTTTCTCGGCATCCGCGCCAAAAAGCCTGCCCGCGCCGCTCAATCTCGCCTGCGCCCTGCTCGGCGCCGAAAAACGCCCGTTGCCGCGCGGCTCGCTGCTCAACAAACTGGACGCACTGCAAAAACACGCCCGCCGCACCGCGCCCGACAAAGCATTGCCGACTGGCTGGCGGCGGCGGCGCGCCGCAGGCGCAGATCGAGCAGTTCTGGCAGCCCACTGGTATGGGGCGCGCTCAACGCCGCCGCTGGCCGAGGCAGCCTGAAAACTTTGACCAACGTGCTGGCCGACGGCGGCATGGGCAGACGCCGCGCACAGCGATTACTACCTGCCCAAAACCGATTTGGGCGCGCCCTGTTTGCCGAGCCGCTGATCGAACGCATCTGCGCGCAGGGCGGCCGCCCTGCCAAGCTGCCGCGTCAGCCGCATCGTCTGCGAAGCGGGCGGCGTGCGCGTCAACGGCGAAGATTACGATGCCGCCGTCGCTGCCGTCGCCCCCTACCATTTGGGCGCATTGCTGCCTGAAAGCGCCGCCGATGCTTTTCAGGCTGCCTTGTCGGCGCTGCGCTACCACGCCATCACCACCGTTTACCTGCGTTGCCCGCAAGCGCTGCCGCTGCCCGCCGCCATGACCGGCTTTGCCCGCGGCACCGCCCAATGGCTGATCGATCGCAGCCGCCTGAACGGGCGGCCTGAAACCGCCGCCGTAATCAGCCTGTCCGAACAGCACGGCAGCCTGTCTACCGACGAGATGGATCAGCCGCGTGCACGCCGACATCCTGCGCGTCTGCCCCACCGCCCCGCTCCCGTCGTCGCCCGCGCCATCACCGAAAAACGCGCCACCGCCGCCCGCCCGATCGGCGTCGCGCTCCCGATCAAAAGCAGCCTGAACGCACAGCGCATCTTTCTGGTAAGCGACTGGCTGCACCCGCGCTACCCGCCACCCTCGAAGCCGCCGTGCAAAGCGGCGAAGCGGCGGCACGCAGGCGCTGTTGGCACGCCGGCAGTAAGCAAAAAGGCAGCCTGAAAACTTTTTCAGGCTGCCTTTTTCAACGGATGGATCCGACCAATCCCGAGTTCACTCCGGCACATTTTCGCCGTGGCCGCGAGGCGCGCAGGGCGGCGCGGATTTTTCGGCAGCAGCATCCAAATCTTCAGGGGCGCGGGTTTTTACCGGCGTTTTTGGGTCGAACTGCGCCATGCTGTCGGCGGGAAAAAGATGGATGTGGGTGTGCGGCACGTCGAGCCGGCAATCATCAGGCCGACGCGGCTGCGCTCGGAAATTTCGTCAGCGCGGCGGCGATGGTGTGGGCCACGGCAAAGCAGATGCGCGGCGGTGGTCGGGCGGCAGATCGTGCCAGCGGTCGGTTTCCTGTTGCGGCACCACAGCAGATGCGCCCTCGGATACCAGCATAATGTCCATAAACGCCACATTTCGCTGTCGCGCGCAAAACCAAGCGCGCGGGGATTTCGCCCGCAATGATTTTGCTGAAAATACTGGCCATAAACTGCTCCTTTGCTTGCTCGATTGCTTGAAAACGCGGGAAAAGCGCATTCTAGGGCAAAGCGCGGCCAAAAAGCGGCATCGGATAAAGGACGGATTAGGCAGCCTGAAAACCATGCCGGCGCGCTTTTTGGGGCTGCCGCCGCTCAAAAAGGCGCGGCAAAAACGCTACAATCTGGCTCCTGCCGCCTGCGTCTGCCGGTTAGCCGCGCGGTAGGCAGCCTGAAAAACCGCGCATCTGCGCTTTGCCGTCTCCCAGTAAAGGAAAAACCATGAGCCAATCCGCCTGCAAGACAAAACCATCCTGATTACCGGCGCCTCGCAAAGGTTTTGCGGGCGAACAGGTGGCACGCCGCCTATACCGCTGCCGGCGCCACCGTGATTCTGATGGCGCGCAGCCAGAAAAAGCTGGAAAAGGTTTACGACAGCATCGCCCAGTCAGGCGGCGCCGAGCCTTGCCGTCTGCTTTGATCTGATGGCGGCCGAAGAGGCGAATACGAGCGCCTGGCCCACACCATCGCCGAAGCCACCGGCGGCCGGCTCGACGGCATCGTACGCACTGCGCCAGCTATTTCTATGCCCCTGTCGCCCCTGGAATTTCAAACCGTTGCCGAATGGGTTGAACCAGTACCGCATCAATACCGTCGCGCCGATGGCGCTCACCCGCGCGATGCTGCCGATGCTCAAAGAATCGCCCGACGCTTCGGTGATTTTTCGTCGGCGAAAGCCACGGCGAAACCCGCGAGGCCTACTGGGGCGGCTTCAGCGCCTCAAAGCCGCGCTCAACTACCTGTGCCCGCGTCGCCGCCGACGAATGGGAACGCTTCGACAATCTGCGCGCCAACGTCTTGGTGCCTGGCAGCATCAACTCGCCGCAGCGCATCAAAACCCACCCCGGCGAAGCGGCCAGCGAGCGCAAAGACATAGCCGACATCATGCCCGCTTTCGTGTACTGGGCCAGCCACGCGAGCAGGGGCGCAGCAGCGGGATTGTGTATTTGTGAAACAGCCGGACAACAATAAAGAGCAGCCTGAAAACCGGGAAATGATTTTTCAGGCTGCTTTTGCTCAGTGTCAGCGCGGTTTTGCTGTTTTCAGGCTGCCCTAGTGAAACGGGGGTTGTGAAGTCAAAAGCGCAAATGCCGTCATTTTCTACGCAGGCGGGAGTCTTGGCGAAATCCGAGCAACAGATTATTTTTCCGGCATGGCTAAATGTGCATGCAGATTCCCGCCTGCGCGGGAATGACGGAGATAGAGGGCTGCTAAGTTTAAAAAGGCGGCCTGAAAACGCTTTTAAATGCCGTTTTAGCTTCGCTGAAACTAGCTACGCTCGTTTTCAGGCTGCCTTTTTCACTTCATCACCGCGTTACGAGGCTTATACCGAATCCGTTTCGGCTTCGCGCCCTCTTCACCCAAGCGGCGTTTCTTATCGGCTTCATATTCCTGATAGTTGCCGTCGAAGAACACCCATTTCGAATCGCCTTCGCAAGCCAAGATATGCGTGGCGATGCGGTCGAGGAACCAGCGGTCGTGCGAAATCACCATCACGCTGCCGGCAAATTCCAACAATGCGTCTTCCAGCGCGCGCAGGGTTTCTACGTCGAGGTCGTTGGACGGCTCGTCCAGCAGCAACACATTGCCGCCGCTCAACAAGGTTTTTTGCCAAGTGCAGACCTGCCGCGTTCGCCGCCGGAGAGCTGCCCCGCGATTTTGCTGGTCACTGCCTTTGAAATTGAAACGCCCCAAATATTGGCGGGCGGGAATTTCAAACTGACCGACCTGCAAAATGTCGCGGCCTTCGGCAATGTTGTCGAACACGGTTTTTGTCGTTTTGCAGGCCGTCGCGGCTTTGGTCGATGAGCGACATTTTGACGGTTTGGCCAATTTTTCACTTCGCCGAAATCGGGCTGCTCTTTTGCCCGAAATCATTTTTGAACAGCGTCGATTTACCCGCGCCGTTCGGACCGATGATGCCGACAATCGCGCCCGCAGGCGCACTGAAGCTCAAATCGTCAATCAGCACTTTGTCGCCAAACGATTTGGAAACATTCACAAATTCAATCACTTCGTTACCCAAACGCTCGGCGACGGGAATGAAGATTTCCTGCGTCTCATTGCGTTTTTGGTATTCGTAGTTGCTCATTTCTTCGAAACGCGCCAAACGCGCTTTGGACTTTGGCGGCGGCCTTTGGCATTCTGGCGTACCCATTCAATTCCTGCTTCATCGCCTTCACGCGCGCAGCTTCGGATTTGGCCTCGTTTTTCCAAGCGTTTTTCTTTTTGCTCCAGCCACGATGAGTAGTTGCCTTTCCACGGGATGCCGTGAGCGCGGTCAAGCTCAAAAATCCATTCGGCGGCGTTGTCCAAGAAGTAGCGGTCATGCGTTACCGCAACAACTGTGCCGGGGAAGCGCACGAGAAATTGTTCCAGCCATTCCACCGATTCGAGCGTCAAGTGGTTGGTCGGCTCGTCCAACAGCAGCATATCGGGCTTGGAAAGCAAGAGTTTGCATAGGGCGACGCGCGGCGTTTTTCGCCACCCGAGGCACGCCGATTTTTGGTGTCCCAATCGGGCAGGCGCAGCGCGTCGGCGGCGATTTCCAGCTCGTGTTCCGCGCCGCCGCCGGTGGATGAACCCGCCGCGATAATCGCTTCCAAGCGGCCTTGTTCTTCTGCCAGCGCGTCAAAATCGGCATCGGGGTTGGCGTATTCGGCGTAAACCTCTTCCAAGCGCTTTTGCGCGGCAGACCACTTCGCCCAAGCCGCTTTCCACTTCTTCGCGCACGGTTTTTCGGGGTCAAGCTCCGGCTCTTGCGGCAGATAGCCGATTTTGATGCCGCCCATCGGCACGGCTTCGCCTTCAAATTCTTTGTCCACGCCCGCCATAATCCGCAAAACGGTGGACTTGCCCGCGCCGTTCAGCCCCTAGAGACCGATTTTCGCGCCCGGAAAGAACGACAGGGAAATGTCTTTGATGATGGTTTTCTGCGGCGGCACGACTTTGCTCACGCGCAGCATGGAATAGACGTATTGTTGGCTCATAAAAGCTCCTTGGGTGGGTATTGGAGGAAACAGGCAGCCTGAAAACGAGCGTAGCGAGTTTCAGCGAAGCTAAAACAGTATTTAAAAAGCGTTTTCAGGCTGCTGGCTGATGCAGCCTGAAACGGCTGCGTTAAAGGTAATCGTATGGCGACATCAGAAAGGTTAGTCTTTTCAGCGGGCGGTGATTGCAAATGGCTTGGACTAACGCAGCGCATTCCGCCGCGAACCATCTCGGCCAGCGGGATTTCGATTTTTTTCTTTTCCCTGTCGCCAAAAGTATTTGGGTGACGGTTTTGGGTCTTGCTTCAAAAATGTAAAACAAAAATAGCCTGTTCTACCCTTGCCCCTAACGGTGCGGACATAAAAATTGTCGATATCACGCCAGGCAACAAAGGTTTTGCGCCAAGAAAACGGGGTATGGTAGCGGATGCCGTCTTTGCCGATTTCTATCCAGTCGGGTGTCAGCACGCCGCGCAGCCATAAAAAGGCACTCCAGACTGTGATGATGAAGCTCGCGGACCAGCCCAGCGGTGAGAGCAGCATCCACCAACTGTCCGTAATAAGCCATACGGTGCCGGGATACCGATCCAAGCAGATAACAAGACAAGGATTAAATAATAGGATGTGATGCGCCAAAAACTGATTTTTGAGTGTGGTGTTCATGGTTTTATCCGAGATTCAGGCAGCCTGAAAACGAGGCGTAGCGGAGTTTCAATGAAGCTCAAACGGCATTTGAAAGCGTTTTTCAGGCTGCTTGGCTTTTTGCCGTTCAGGCAGCCTGAAAAGCCGCCGAAGCGTCAAAAATCCGCCGATTTTGCCGCGCAGCGATTGGATCAGATGCTCTTTCATAAACTCGTCGGCTTCGCGGCGCACCGCTTCTGCGCGCGCCAGCTCGTTGAGATCGGCCTGGTTGCTTTGGGTAGATTGTTCGATAAACACTTCGCGGGGCGCTTTGAGCGGCGAGCTACCGTCGGGCAGCACCAGAGTAAATTTCGCTTTCTTTGCTTCAGCTCATGATCTGTTGTCCTTTTCGGATTCGGAATAGAGTTGGGGACCGGGCAGGGCAGCCTGCGACCGCAGGAAGTCCCCTCGGGAAAATCAGCCGCGCGCCATCAGCAGCACAAAGCCCAGCCCAAACAGTATCGCCAGCAGCACGCCGATGGTGGCGATTAGGGTGGTGCGGCTGGCGGCGCGGACTTTTTCCAACTGGGTTTTGCGCTTCGACCAGACGGGTCTGCTCGCGCAGCAGCTCGATTTCGGCGGCGCGCTCGTTGCTGGTGTGGGTGGTTTTTCGCTATCCATCATGCTCCCGTTGATATCGGCATCAACTTTTGCGGCGGGCGGCTGCCGAAAAACCGTTTGCCGGCAGGCTGCAGGGCTTTCAGGCTGCCTGCATGCCGCATTTTAACTCGATTTGCCGCCGCGCCCGGCTCTGCCTGAATCAGGCGCGTGCTGCCGACGTTCCAGGCGGCGCAGTTCAGGCGCACGCACAGCAGGCGCCACAGCAGCGGGTTGGCGGTGCTTAAGCGTGCGGCCTGCGGGCGCAGCAGATTGTTGCAGGGCGGACTCGCTCAGCGGCGCGGCGGCGGCAAGCGCAGCTTCCAGCGCCGCATCGTCAGCGTTTGCGGCGCCAGCAGATTCCGTATCTTGGTACTCGCTGCGGCGGCCGAACTCGGGCGCGGGGCGAGATAGGCGGCCAGCAGTTTCACAGCAGCAGGCGCGGGGCGACGGGGGCGGCATTTTTGCTATGGGGAATTCCTTCGGTTGCAGGCTGCCTGCTTGGCGGATTTTGCCGATTTTTCCGGTGCCGAAAGGTTTTCAGGCTGCTTTTTCGTTTGCTGTTTCCACGGCGGCTCGGCAGGGCGGCAAGCACCGCGTCGCGGGCGGTTTCGTCCTGCATCAGAAAGGCCGGCAGCAGGGGTTTCAAGCACGGCGGGCGCGGGCGGCGGGCATTGCGCTACTCATCGCCGGCAGCAGGCGCCACACATTGGCGGCAATGGCGCTGTTTTCGCTGTTGCCGCCGTTTTTCAGGCTGCCTGAAACAGCCGAACAGCGCCAGCAGCGCGGCGGATGCGTATTCTTCGTCATCGGCGGCGTTCTGCCACAGCGGCGTGAGCGCGGCTTCGGCGGCGGCGTCCGGCCGGTGGCGGCGGATGCGCGCCTGCATGGCGTGGTAGCGGCTGCGGTATTCCTGCTCGCGGTTTTTCGCGTTCGGCGGCGTAGCGTTGGGCAAGGGCGGCGGGGCTGTCGGCAAGAAAATACCGTCGCCGTCGCTGGCGGGCTGCTGCTGCCAGTCGTCGGGCAGGCTGCGGGCGTAGGCGGGGTCGATGCGGCGGATGCGCTCGATAAGCGGCGGGTGGGTGGCTGCCAGCCGCGCTTTCAGGCTGCCTGCGCCATCGTGCAGGCGGCAGAACATCATATGGGCGTAGGCGTCGGTGTGCGGCGGCGCCTGTGCGGCAGGCTCTGGCTGCCGATCAGCCGCAGCAGTTCGAGCATCGGCTCTTTCTGGCGGGTCAGGCGCACCGCTTCGGCGTCGGCAAGAAACTCGCGCTGGCGCAGCACGGCGGCCTGTATCCAGCGGGCGCACAGGCTGCCGACCGCGCCGAGCGCCAGCAGCAGCGCGCCAATCAGGCTGGTGGGCAGCAGCGGCAGCACGATTTTCAAGCAAGCCGTCGAAGGGTGGTTATCGACGTTTTTGCTGCGGCGGTAGTCGGCATCGCCGTCCTGCCCTTCCAGCAGGTAGCGGCCGCTGCCGGCGATGCTCTGCAGGCCGTAGAGCCAGCCGCTGAGATATTGGTTCAGGCGCATGTCGCCGTGGCGGATGTGGCTGAACTCGTGGGCGAGCAGCGCCTGCATCTGGTCGCGCGTAAGCTGCTCGAGCGCGCCGCGGGTCACGCCGATGGCGGCATTGCCGCGTTCGGTGCCGGCGGCAAAGGCGTTGATGGCGGTGTTGCCGTCGATCAGATAAACGGCAGGGGCGGGCAGCATCGCGGCGGCGGCGGTTTCTTCGCACAGATTGAGCAGGCGGCGCTCGAGAAAGTCGGCTTCGCGCCGCGTCAGCCGCCACTGCCGAGTTCGGCCGCCGCTCGCCGCCGCCGCGCTGGCCGTTTTGATGCGGTGCAGGCTGAGCGACACCACCAGCGCCGCGGTGCCGAGCGCGAACGGCAGATAATAGGGCGGCCGAGCCTGCCGGCAAACCGTAAGCCCACCCAACAGCGTGCCCAGCACCAGCGACACCGAAGCGGAAGTGGCCAGCAGCGGCAATATACAGCAGCACCAGCCACGAGCTGCGGCGGCGGGCGAGACAGCGGTGGCGGGAAAAAGTCCATAGCGGGCTCCCTGTGGCGCTGGGGGTGGGGTTTCAGGCTGCTTTGGGGTTTTCAGTTGTGGGTGCGCCCCGCGCACCATTATGCTGTTGCCGGTGGTTTTTCGGTGCGCGGTGCGCACCCTGGCACCCTGAATCAAAGTCAGCGTGCGAAAGCAGCCTGAAAAGCGGTTTTCGTTTGAAAGATACGGCGGGATGGTTTTCAGGCTGCTTTGTTTTCCAGGCTGCCCATACGGCAGGGGCAGCCTGAAAAGCAGGTCGGTCTTTTGCGACACGATGCCGGGCAGGCCGCGGACGGCGGACATCAGGGTGTCGATTTTGGCGCGGTAGTTCTGCAGGCTGCCGATATTGACCGGCGTGAGCTTGGGCACCGGCAGGGCGACGCTGGCGGGTTGACGTGCTGGTAGTTGATGCGCACTTCATGGTGCAGGTGCGGGCCGGTGGAGCGCCGGTGCTGCCGACCAGGCCGATTACCTGCCCCGCGCGCGACACGTGCCGACATTGACGCCTTCGACAAAGGCGCGCTGCGTAGCTGTGTACAGCGTTTCCAGGCCGTTGCCGTGGTCGATCATCACCGCGTAGCCGTAGCCGCCTTTGGTGCCGCGGAGAGTTCACCACGCCGTCGCTGGGGGCGAGAATGCGGGTGCCGGTGGGAGCGGCGTAGTCGATGCCGGTGTGCATGCGCACGGTGTGCAGCACGGGGTGGATGCGGATGCCGTAGGGCGAGGAGATGCAGGTGTAGTGCTCGATGGGCAGGCCGCAGAAGCCTTCTTTGAGCGGCTGGTAGATTTCGTCAGTAATTGCCTTCGCGGCTGCCTTCGCGGCTTTTCGCCCTGCTCGAAGTAGTAGCCGTAGTAGGCTTTTAGCCGTCGGCGGTGATTTCGGCGGCGAGGATGTTGCCGGTGGCGATTTCCCTGGCCGCGGAAATACGAGGCTTTCATACAGCACGCGCACGCTGTCGCCTTCTTCTGAGTTCGTCCAGATTGACTTTGCCGGAAAAATCTCTTTGAGCGAGATGCGCACTTCCACCGGCACGCCCGCCCGTGCCAGCGCGCCGGCGGCGGAGGTGGTGATAACCGCCGAACGCAGCGAGGGCAGGGTTTCGGTGTCGGCGGCGGCGGTGTGGTGCTGCCAGCGGCCGTTTACCCGCTCCAGCGCCACCAGATTGCGCTCGCCGTTGTCGTCGTCGTTGAAAAACTGGACGTCGGTTACATGCTGCTCGGCGTCGGCGCGCACGCTGACAATCTGCCCCGAGTGCAGCTTGAGCGACTTCAGATCGACCGGACTTTGCGCCATCAGGTCGCGGATGCTGCCCGCTTCGATGCCCAGCCGCGCCAGTATGATTTCGAGCGTGTCGCCGGCGCGGACTTCTTCGTCCTGCCAGTAGCTGCTGCCCTGGCTTTTGTTCGGACAGGGGGCGGCAGCGGCAATTCCCTGCACCACCACGCGGCTGCCGCCGGCGGGTTTGGGGTTTTGCTGCCGCCGGAACACGCCCACGGCAGCAGCAGGACGGGCAGCACGGCAGCTCAGCGCGGCTTGCCGGCGGCGGGTTTTGGGCAGAAATTTTTGAGGGTCGGGTTGTCGAGAAGCGGTTTTTGCTCATGGCGGTTTCGGTCGGTGTTCTAACAATCGGGTTTCAGGCCGCCTGCGGTTTTCAGGTTGCCGCAGGATGCGGATGGTGCATAAAACATTCTTGGTGCGCGGTGCGCACCTACATTTACATCGGGTTTTCAGGCTGCCGTTCGGCGGTACAGCTCGTCCAGCACCCTGACGCGCGCGCGGCTTCAAAGGCGACGGCCTGCGCCAGCATGGCGGCGGGGTCGGCAAATTCCAGATGCCGTTCGCATTCGATAAAGCCCCCATTCTTGATCGACGGCAATCAGGGTCAGCAGCAGGCGGTACCGTCTGGACGGCAGAGGGCGTCGTAAAGATAACGGCCGTCTTCGCTGGCGCCGCCGAACAGGTCGGCACGCTGCCATGCCGCGGCATTGGGGCAGGGAGCGCGTCAGCGGGCAGATGATTGTAACTGCGCCAGCGCAGGGGCTTTCAGGCTGCTTTGGATTTTCAGGCTGCTTTGAGCTTTCAGGGTTGCTTTGGGCTTTCAGGCTGCTTTGGGCTTTCAGGCTGCTTTGGGCTTTCAGGCTGCTTTGGGCTTTCAGGCTGCTTTGGGCTTTCAGGCTGCTTTGGGCTTTCAGGGCTGCTTTTGGGCTTTCAGGCTGCTTTGGGCTTTCAGGCTGCTTTGAGCTTTCAGGTTGCTCTGGGCTTTCAGGCTGCTTTGAGCTTTCAGGTTGCTGCTTTCAGGCTGCACTGACCGTTCTCCGCTTCGAGAATATACAGAGCGAAGTGCGCTCGCGGCGGCGGGCGAAAGGCCAGCGGGTCGGTGTCGTCGGCGGCTTTCGGGTGCTGCGGCGCGGTTTGCAGGTGGTTCGCCAAGCGCAGGCCGGCAGCCTGAAACCATTGCGCTACTGCCAGTTCGCGCAGGCCGAGATATTCGGCCAAATCGGACATTACCAGCCACAACTGCCCCTGCGGCGTGAAGTTGCTCAGGGCGCCAGTCAGCAGGGCGCGCAGCATGGCGTGACCGGGGGTCGTAAAAGCGCGGTTTCCAGTTCGGACGTGGGCTTTGGCGGGCAGCCACGGCGGGTTGCGATAATCAGGTCGGCGTGGCCTTGGGGAAACAGGTCTTGCTCCAGCAGGCGGATATCGGCATCGGCGCCGGCGCGGGCGAAATTGGCGCGGGCGGCGGCGATGGCGCCGCAGGTTGGTGTCGGTGGCGCTGATGTTGCGCAGGCCGCGTTGGTGCAGCAGTAGCGCCAGCACGCCGCCGCCGGTGCCGATGTCCCCGCCGTTTGCGCGTTTGCCGGCAGCGGCGCTGGGCGATCAGCTGCAGATATTCGCCGCGCAGGGGCGAAAACACGCCGTAGGGGCACGTGGATGCGCGCTGGCAGCACGCCGGTATCGACACCGTTTAGCTGCCATTGCCAGGGCGCCGATAAAGCCCAGAAGCTGGTTTAAGGGCAGCGGAAAGGCTCGCGGTTGGCTTCGCCGTAAACGGCGGTAAGCGCGGCGGCAACATCGGGCGCGCGCGGCAGGCGCAATTCAAAACCGGTCGATCCGCACCAGCAGCATATCGGCGCCGCGGGCGTGCTCGCGACTGCGCCAGCCGGTGCTTGTGAAAGGCTTCGGCGGGTGTGGCGGCGGGTTTGGGCGGCTTGCGCAGGCGTTTTTAACGCCGCCAAAACCTGCTTGGCATTGTGGTAGTCGCCCTGCCACAGGGTGGCGCGGTTTTGGCAGGCAGCCTGAAAAATCTCGCGGGCGCTGCATTCGCGCACCGCCTGCGCGCTGGGCGGCGGACTGCGGAAGCGCAGGACTGCGATATTCGCAATCCAGGTTCTGCGGCAGCACGGTAATCATGGTTCGGGGTCCGGAAAAAGCGGGTCAGGCAGCCTGAAACGGTTTTCAGGCTGCTTTGCCGCAGGAAAAATCGGGGTGGCGGATCAACAGCAGAATCAGCAGCAGCGCCGGCAGCACCAGCGCGCGCCGGCAAAGCCGATATTGGCGATGCCCTGGTGCGCGGCGGCGTAAGAGCCCAGCAGCGCGCCGGCGCCGATGCCGATATTGTAAAGGCCGGAAAACAGCGCCATCGCCAAATCCGAAGCGTCGGGCGCCGCTTCCAGCACTTTGGCCTGCCATCGACAGCGACAGCACGATAATCCCCACGCCCCTAATACAGGCACAGCGCATACAGCGCCCACGGCATCGGCGCCAGCGGCAGCAGGAGCATCGCCGAGAGCATCACCGCCGCGCTGCCGCCAGCAGCAGTTTGGCACGGCGGGCAAAACAGGCGGCCGAAAAGGTAAGAGCCGATAAAGCCGGGCGGCGCCGTAGCCCAAGAGTAATACCGTTACCTGCGAAGGCGACAGCTTCGCGTGCTGCAGAGCAAAGGGTTCGATATAGCTGTAGGCGGTGAAATGGGCGCTGACGGCCAGCGCGGTCAGCGCATCAGCATCCGCACCACCGGCCGCGACAGCAGCGAGGGTAGGCTGGCGAGCGAGCCGCTGTTGCGGCTGGGCAGCTGGGCAGGCGTTTGGCCAGTATCAGCCCCACCGCCAGCGCACGGCGCCGATGGCGGCGAAACTCACCCCGCCAGCCCGCGCTCTGGCCGAGCAGCTGCCCAGCGGAATGCCCAGCACCATCGCCAGCGTCGTCCCCATCACCAGCAGCCCCAAAGCCTTGTGCTGGCGGCCTTTGGGCGCAATCCGCACCGCCAGCGAGGCAGTTACCGACCAAAACAGCGCGTGCGCCAGCGCCACCAGCACCCTTGAAGCCAGCAGCACTTCAAAGCGCGGCGCGAGCACCGACACCAGATGGCCGAGCACAAACAGCGCAAACGACAAACAACAGCAGACCGCGCCGCTCCCAACGGCGGGTCAGGCATCAGCGGCAGCGAGGCGAGCGCCACAATCCACGCATACACCGTCATCATCACGCCGATGCGGGTGGTCAGCAGCGCGAAAGACGCGCCGATGTCGCTGAGCATGGCAATCGGATAAACTCGGTGGTGTTGAAAATAAAGGCGGCGCAGGCCAGCGCGGCTACACCCGCCCACGAGCGGCGCACCGCGGCTTCGGCGGCGCTTTCGTCGTGCTCTGGGGCGGGTTCTTCGGCGGTGGTATGCATGGTGTGTGTTTATACTGATGGCAAAAGGCGCGATTATAACGGGACTTTCCCGCCCGGGGCGGCCGGCGTCTGCTTGGCAAACGGCAAAAACCGTTTTCAGGCTGCCTTTTGCCCAAGATTGCCGCAGGCAGCCTGAAAGCGAAAGCAGCCTGAAAACGTCCGGTTTTCAGGCTGCCCTTTATTTTTCCCTCGCCTTGTCCGCGCGCAAACCCGTGCGCGGCGATTCGAGTTATAATCGCGCCTTTCTTTGTTCCGCCCAAGGCAAACGCCATGCAGCTTCCCACTGAAATCCGCATCAGCGGCGCGCGACGCGCTCACGCTCTGCTACGGCGAGCTGGAACACATGCTCCCCGCCGAATTTCTGCGCGTCTATTCGCCCAGCGCCGAAGTGCGCGGCTACGGCCGCGGCCAGGAAAAACTGCAAACCGGCAAACGCGGCGTCTTGATCGAAGACATCTCGCCCGCCGCAATTACGCGCTGAAAAATCCGTTTTTCCGACTGACCACGACAGCGGCCTTTTCGATTGGGACTATCTCTACCGCTTAGGGCAGCGGCCGCGAAGCAATGTGGCAGGACTATCTGGCGCGGCTGGATGCCGCCGGCGCTTCGCGCGATGTGGATTCCACGCCGGCGAAAAAGGCAAAAACTGCGGCGGCTGCGGCGGCTATTAAATATTGTTTTCAGGCTGCCTGAACGGCGAGCTGCCTGTGTAAATCAAGGCAGCCTGAAAGTTTATGCAATCCGTTTGACACGGGCCAAGATTATTGCGAATCCTTATGCAAAAACAGCGATCTGTTCCCTTTACCCCTGCTGATACTCGCCACCTGCGGCATCAGCGCCGTCGGTTTTTCCAACCGGCTGTTTTTCCAGCGTTACCAGTTTCACGTCGGCGCCATTTTGCGCGCGCGCCAACACGGAGCGCCTGATTACTTCGGGCTTTTTGCACGCCGATTGGACGCATCTGCTGTTCAATATGCTGACGCTGTATTTTTCCACGAGATTATTCTGGTTTTATACGGCCCGATATGGTTTTTCGCGCTGTATTTCGGCGCGCTGCTGGTCAGCAACCTGTTCAGCCTGCTACTGTACCGCAACCGGCCGTCCCACGCCGCCATCGGCGCTTCCGGCGCGGTATCGGGCATTTTGTTCGCTTCGATTGCCATCGCGCCGGAAATGATGATCCGTTTTTTGTTTATCCCCATCGACATCCCCGCCTGGCTGTTTGCCACCGGCTACTTTGCCTATTCGGTATGCACGATGCTCAACCCGCGCCCGCACGACAATATCGGCCATGCCGCGCATCTGGGCGGTGCGGTGTTCGGTTTTGCCTTTGTGATTGCGATGACGCCACAGCTGCTCTCGGCCAACGGCCTGTATATCGGCATTATGTCGCCGCTGCTGTATATGGGCTTTGAGCTGTTCTTAAACAAAAAAACGGCGCTAAACCCATTTTTCGGCAGCCTGAACTCCCTTTTCCGAACCATCCGACCTACGAAAGCCCCTGATTATGAGCGATTCCGACAAACAAAACCCACTTCGGCTACCAAACCGTAAACGAAAGCGAAAAAGCCGGCCGCGTGGCGCAGGTGTTCCACTCGGTAGCCAAAAACTACGATTTGATGAACGACGTAATGTCCGGCGGCCTGCACCGCCTGTGGAAGCACTTCACCATCAACACCGCTCGCATAGCCGGCCGGCGGCAAAGTGCTCGACATTGCCGGCGGTACCGGCGATCCTCGCGCGGCTGGGCGAAGAAAGTCGGCTGCGACGGCGAAGTCTGGCTCACCGACATCAATTCTCCATGCTCGGCGTCGGCCGCGACCGCCCTGCTTAACGAAGGCCTGGTGCTGCCGGTGGCGGTGTGCGACGCGGAAAAACTGCCTTTCCCCGACGACTATTTCGACCTGGTTTCCCGTGTCCTTCGGCCTGCGCAACATGACGCACAAAGACACGGCCCTGCAGGAAATGCGCCGCGTGCTCAAACCCGGCGGCACCCTGCTGGTGCTGGAATTTTCCAAAGTCAACAAAAACCCTCGAGCCGGCCTACGATCTCTATTCCTTCAAACTGCTGCCGCTGATGGGGCGCCTGATCGCCAAAGACGCCGACAGCTACCAGTATCTGGCCGAATCCATCCGCATGCACCCCTGACCAGGAAACGCTCAAGCAGATGATGCTCGATGCCGGCTTTGCCCGCGTCGATTACCAAAACCTGACCGCCGGCGTCGTCGCCCCGCACAAAGGCGTGAAATAAGGGCAAACCGGATTACTCACTGAACGGCCGGACTTCGTTACAGAAGTCCGGCTGTTTTTGTGTTTTCAGGCTGCCTGAAAACTCCGCCTTTACTTTTTCAGGCTGCTGACAATACCGGCGGTAACGATTATTGCGATGCCGGCGGCTTCCTGCCCGCCCAGCGTTTCGCCCAGCCACAGGGCGCCGTAGAGGGCGGAGAAGACTACCGTCAGATAGGAAAGCGCGGCGACGGTAAAGGTGCGGCCGACCTGGTAGGCGCGGGTGAGCGACAGTTGGGCGAACATCGCGCTCAGACCGATGCCCGCCACATAGGGCAGGCTCTCGAGCGACAGGCGGTGCCAGCCGGCGCGGCTGGCGAGTATCGCCGACACCACGGCGGCAACGGCGGAGAAATACCACCACCCGCCAGGTCGGCTCGCCCATGCGCGAAAGTCCGCGCACCTGCAGATAGGCGGCACCGGCGCAAAAATCCGCTGCCCAGCCCCACCAGCGCCGCCCATTCCTGGCCGCTGTGAAAGGCCGGGCGCAAAATCAGCGCGATGCCGCCCAGGCCCGCCAGCAGCGCGAGCCAAACAGCAGCGGCGGCCGTTCCCGATACACCAGCACCGACAGCAGCGCGAGAAACACCGCCGAGGTGTAGTTAAGGGTAATCGCGGTACCAGCGGCAGATGGGTGATGCCGTAGAAAACAGCACCAGCCCGGCGGTGCCGGTCAGGCCGCGGCCGATATGCGCTTTAGCAGGTGCGGCGTTTTCAGGCTGCGTTTGAACAGGGCAGCCTGAAAAACCGAGCACCAGCACCGCCACCATCACCCGCCAGAACACCAGCTCGTAATGGCTCATGGCAAAACGGCGTAGCTGGCGGCTTTTCACCAGCACGCCCATCACGGTAAAAGCAGACGGCGGCAACGATAATCCAGCCCGATCCGAGCGGGTCTTTTTGGCGGTGGCGGGTGTGCGGGTGTGGGACATAGTGGCAATACGGGGCAAAAAGGCAGCCTGAAAGCAGCCTGAAAAGGATAGGGACGATGCGGGCGGCAAAAACCAAAGCAGCTCTGAAAAATACAGGCCGCTGATTTTTCAGGCTGCCTTTGGCGGATTAGTCCGCGACGTGCCAGCCGACGCGTTTCCGCTTGCGCTTGCGGAGGAGGACTAGGGTGGGGGCGGTGGCGTTGCGGAAAACTTTACCGATCGGCTGCGGCAGCAGTTGTAGCTGATCGCGACCCAACAATGCGGTTAGATTCCTTGCTGATGTTGGGTTTTGCAACCCAACCCACCGCTGCCACTCCCACCCCAACCCTCCCCGCGCTTGGGACGTGAGGGAGAGCAAGGTGCACGGCAGGATGGCGGTTTCAGGCTGCCTATTTGAGCATGTTTTTAATCACGCCCATCACGCTGCGGGAGATGGTGCGGGTGATTTGTTTGTTGATTTGGTCGCCTACTGAATCGGCCAGGTCGTAAGCCATGCCCCTGGTTGGATTTTTGCGGCTGCCGAAGAGTCCCGCCGAGAAAGCCGCCGACGATGCCGCCTGCCGGATTGCGCTTCGCTTTTTGCTTTCGGCTTTGGCGGCGCTTTTTGTGCGGCTTGGGCTTCGGCTTGGGCGGCAGCCTGCTGCGCCTGTTCGGCTTCAAACTGCTGCAGAGCTTCGTAGGCGGAGAAGTTGTCCACCGCGTCTTTGTAGTGGCGGTAAAGGGATGTCGGACTGGAAGGCGGCCTGGCGCTCGGCGTCGGCAAGCGGGGCGAGCTGCGACTGCGGCGGCATAATCCAGGCGCGTTCCACGGTGCGGGCATGCCTTTTTTCGTCGAGCAGCGACACCAGCGCTTCGCCGATGCCCACTCGCCGATGGCTTCGGCCACTTTGAGATTGGGGTTGCTGCGGAAGGTGTCGGCGGCGGCTTTCACGGCCTTTGGTCGCGCGGGGGTAAAGCGCGCAGGGCGTGCTGGACGCGGTTGCCGAGCTGGCCGAGCACGCTGTCGGGAGATGTCCAGCGGGTTTTGGCTGACGAAATACACGCCCACGCCTTTGAGCGGATCAGGCGCACTCACCCGCTCGATCTGCTGCATCAGCGCGGGGGCGGGGTTGTCGAACATCAGATGCGCTTCGTCGAAAAAACAGCACCAGCTTGGGCAGTGGCAGATCGCCGCTTTCAGGCAGCATTTCAAAGAGTTCGGCCAGAAACCACAGCATAAAGGCGCTGTAAAGGCGCGGCGAGCGGATCAGTTTTTCGGCGTTGAGAATATTGACCACGCCGCGGCTGCCGTCGGTTTGCAGCCAGTCGGCCAGATTGAGTTCAGGCTCGCCGAAAAAGCGCTCGGCGCCTTCGCTCTCAGCTGCAGCAGCTGGCGCTGGATGGCGCCGACGCTGGCGGCGGAAACATTGCCGTAGCGTTCGCGGTAGTCGGCGGCATGCTGCGACACATACCGCAGCATGCCGCGCAAGTCTTTCAGATCGATCAGGTGCCAGCCTTTGTCGTCAGGGCCACTTTGAAAACGATATTGAGCAGCCCTTCCTGGGTGTCGTTCAGATTCATCAGCCGCGCCAAGAGCATCGGCCCCATCTGCGACACGCTCACGCGCACCGGAATGCCGGTTTCGCCGTACACATCCCAAAAGCGCACGGGAAAACCGGCCAGATAGTCCGCATCCAAACCAAACTGCGCCATGCGCTCGCCGACCTTGCCGCTGCCGTCGCCGGCGTCGGGAAATGCCCGACAAATCGCCTTTCACGTCGGCCAGAAACACCGGCACGCCGGGCGGCGCTGAACATTTCGGCCATGCGCCGCAGGGTAACGGTTTTGCCGGTACCGGTGGCGCCGGCAATCAGGCCGTGGCGGTTGATCATCTTGCCGGTGATTTTCAGCGCGTTTTTAGGCCGCCGACGCTGCGGGCGAGAACAAACTCAGTCATCTGCTGCTCCTACGAAATCGGTATCCGCAAAGGGGCGATTGTAGCGCCGAAACGGGCTTTGCGCGCCGGCGCACGCTGTTTTCAGGTTGCCCTGCCCGACGGTTTGCGCACAAAGCGTCGGCAAGAGCAGCCTGAAAGGCGGTGGAGTAGGGTTTTGCAGCCGTTACACGCCGGCGGGAAATCGGTTTTGGGGTAGGGCATCCTGCCGGTGGTGTTTGCCGGGATTGGTGCGCTTTAAAAGTACAGGTTGACGGCATTCCCGTGCAACTTCTCGTTTGTAATCGGGTGTGCCATCATCTTGGGGATGAAACGGCTTATCGCGCAGATACAGCGTTTCCGGCATTCCTGCATATCTAACCAGCCAAGTCATATTCGCCTCCCTGCCGATCAAACTTAAATCAAATTGTTCGGCGGTTAGCGGACGATGCACGGTCTCTATTGGCGCATACTGCACCTGCTCCCATACTGCCGTTTTGCAACGCGATATTTCCGGTATGGAAAAGTGGATTGCCAATCCGAAAAACATTTCGACAAAGTTACCACCATAAACCAAGTTCCATCGGGGTCTTTATCGAGAATCATCGGCTTCCATTTATCCGGACCATTTGGGCGGCACGTCCAAACCGGCGGCATCCAGCACTTCCACATCCTGCCCGATGGTCTCGTATCCGCCGCGATCGCTCAGCTCTTCGCTGGTAAAGCGCGCGTGTAAAGTACGCCTGATTAGAATCACCCTGCCGTCCTGCAGTTTGACTTGTTCTTTCCACGAAATATCGCGCCGCCGTTTCTGCTCGCGCTCGGCGGCCTTTCTGGCTTCGTCTTCCTGCGTTTCGGCAGTGCAGGCAGCCTGAAACAGCAGCGCGGCGGCCAGCAGCAGGGCGGTGCTTGTTTTAAGGGCGCTCATGGCTTTTCCTTGCAGCGTTAAACGGTGGCGGCAGTTTACGTATTCGGCGCGCAAACGGTTTTCAGGCCGCCCTGTTTGCCGGAAAAGGCAGCCTGAAAAAGGCTGCGCCGGCTGCGGCGGCGATTTAAAAGGCGTGTGTGCTGGGTTAAAATCGGCAGCGCAAGTACGGCACAACTTTTGAGGAGAGTGTATGAACCGGCAAGATTGGAACGATGCCGCAATTATCAGCGCGGCGGCAGCGGTTTTGGCGTGGATCTATCCGCCGTTTGTCTGCTTTTATCGGCGTGGGCGGGGTGTGCGCGGTGGCGTTTGGCGGCATTGCCCAGTGAGCAGCTGCGCGAAACCCCGGCGCGCGGCCTGGCTTTAGCGCGTTTCGGCTGGTTTGTCGGCTGGTCTCGATATCGCGGTGTATGTGTACCGGATGAGCAGCCTGATTCTGCGTTCGGTGTATGGCTAGGCAGACTTTGGGCAGCTGAAAGCTAAAAAGCAGCCTGAAAACCCTTGGATTGGTGTTTTCAGGCTGCTTTTTGAGAGTTGTCAGTTATGCAAGTCCGCTGCGTGATAGCGCAGCGGACTTGCGTGCTCAATGACGTTATTTAAAGGGAAAAGGTTTCGTGTTTGCGATACAAAAGTTTCAGCCTGCCCCATTCTGCTTGGCTTCCACTCTTTCCCATCTTTCCAGTTTTTCCATCAGCTCGTTTTCCACCGCTTCCGCACGCTGCTGCAATTCGGCGGCTTTTTCGTAGTCGCGGAAGACTTCGGGGTCGGACAGTTGCGCGACCAGTTCGTTTTGCTCGGTTTCGAGTGTGGCGATTTCGTCGGGCAGGGCGTCGAGTTCGCGCTGCTCTTGTAGGAGAGTTTGACGGTGCGGTTGGCTTTTGGGTTTGGCGGACTTGGCGGGGCGTCTTCGGTGGCGGATTTTCGCAGGGTGTGGCAGCCCTGAAAAGTCTGCTCGCGGTTTTTGGCATCGAGATAATCCTGATAGCCGCCGACGTATTCTTTCGAGGCGGCCTTCGCCTTCAAAGACGATGCTTTGGGTAACGACGTTATCCAAAAAGGTACGGTCGTGCGACACCAGAAACACGGTGCCGTCGTAGTCGCGCAGCAGCTCTTCCAGCAATTCCCTGCGTGTCGATGTCCAAATCGTTGGTCGGCCTCGTCGAGCACCAGAATATTGGCGGGGCGGGTGAAGAGCTTAGCCAGCAGCAGGCGGTTACGCTCGCCGCCGGAGAGTGACGACACGGGGCGACTGGGCGCGGGCAGGGGTGGAACAGGAAGTCTTCCAGATAGCCCATCACGTGCCGCTTTTTGCCGCCGATTTCCACATAATCGCTTTGCCCCTGTCCGAGGGTGTAGAACACGGTGTCGTTTTCGTTCAGCGCGCTGCGGAATTGGTCGAAATACGCCGCTTCCTGCTTGCTGCCGAGGCGGATTTTTGCCGCCGGTGGGCGCGAGTTCGCCCAAAAATCAGCTTCAAAAACGTGGTTTTGCCGATGCCGTTCGCGCCGATCAGGCCGATTTTGTCGCCGCGCTGAATCACGGCGGAGAAGTCGCGCATGATGGGCTTGCCGCCGTAGTCGAAGCTGGCGTGTTCCAGTTCGGCGATGATTTTGCCGCTTTTCGCCGGTATCGAGTTTGAACGACACCTGCCCCTGCCGCTCAGGCGCGCGGCGCGTTGGCGGCGCAGCTCTTCCAAACGGCGCACGCGCGGCTCGTTGCGGGTGCGCCGCGCTTCGATGCTCTTTGCGTATCCACGCTTCTTCCTGCGCGTGGAATTTGTCGAACAGGCGGTTGTGCTCGGCTTCCACCGCCAAGCTCTTCGGCTTTTTCTCGCTGTAACGCGCAAACGAGCTGGGTAGGAGCGCAGGATGCCGCGATCGAGTTCGACAATGCGGGTGACGATGTTGTCGAGAAAACGGCGGTCGTGGGTGATCACAATCAGGCTGCCTGAGAAAGCCGCGCAGCAGGTTTTCCAGCCAGATGATGGCGTCGATGTCCAAGTGGTTGGTCGGCCTCATCGAGCGGCAGGATATCGGGCTTTTGCACCCAGGTCTGCGCCAGCGCGACGCGCTTCTGCCCGCCGGACAGATTGGCGATCGTTTTCAGGCAGCCCGAGCTCGCTGATGGTCTCGGCTCACCAGTGCGTCGAACTGCCAGCCGTTTTGCGCTTCGATTTGGTTTTGCAGCGCGTTCATTTCGGCGGCGAGCTCGGCATTTTTCCCAAAGGGACTCTTCGGTCGCAGGCTGTCTTTCCAGTTCCGAGAGCAGCGGCATGATAGCGGCGCAGCACGTCGCGCAGGCTGCGCAGCCTTCGGACACGGCGTCGAACACCGTGGCCGTGGGTCGAAAAACTTTCCTGCGGCACATACACCGTTTTCAGGCCGTTTTGTAAAACGAGCTGGCTGTCGTCGGCCTTTTGCACGCCGGCCAGGATTTTTCAACAGCGAGGACTTGCCCGCGCCGTTGCGCTCGATCAGGCCGACGCGCTCGCCGGCATCGAGTTGGAAAGCGGCCTTGTCGAGCAGGGCGACATGACGACGGCAAAAGACAGGTTTTTCGGCTTTGGAGGATGTTCATAATCTTGGCGGTTTAAAGGCTTTCAGGCTGCCTGAATAATGTTAAGATTGCTGCGGGCGGATGTTGGTCCGCCCAGCGTAAAAACGCGCGATTCTAACACGCTTGGGAGAACATTAGAGCTTGGTTGCTTTCTACTCTTGATTGATTGCCGCCGCTGTGGTGGCGGTGCTGATTTACAACCGTTTGGTCGGCGCGCGAAACGGCTATCAGAATGCTTTTTGCCCAAATCGGCGTGCAGCCTCAAGCGCCGCCACGATTTGATTCGAATCTGGCCGAAACCGCCAAAGCCTATCTGAAGCACGAGAACGACACCTTTACGCAGGGTGTGCGGCGCGCAACCAGGCGGCGGCGCTGTTGGCGGCGGCCACGCCGGAAAATACCGCCGCGCTGGCGCAGGCGGAAAACCTGCTGGATGCAGGGCGCTGCGCGCGGTGCAGGTGCAGCTGGAAGCCATCCTGAGCTTCAGGCTGCCGCCAATATGCGCCAGCTTGCCGAGGAAATCGCCAGCACCGAAACCGCATCGCCTTCGCGCGGCAGGCGTATAACGATGCGGTGATGGAGTACAACACGCTGATCCAGATGTTCCTGCATAATCTGATCGCCGCCCAACACCGGCGATTACCGCCGGTGCAGACGCTGGAGTTTGAGGACGCTGCCGATTTGGCGCAGGCGCCGCAGGTGTCGTTTTTAAAAACGCTTGCCGCGCAATAAAACCTGTTGCCCGCGATGATTGCGGGCAGCAGCAGCTTTCAGCTGCCTTTTTCCGTATGGAAAGGCAGCCTGAAAGTTTGGCGGTGCGGTGGTGCTATGCGGCGAGCACTACAGCGGCCGCTGAATTCGGCGGCGAGAACGTTTTGCGAATAGGCGCGCACTTCGATCGTAATTTTACCTTTGCCCCGCTGCTCAAGCATGGTGCGGCAGCGCTGCCAGTCGCTCTCTGTGGGGCTGTCGGCGCAGAGCAGCAGGTCGCCGCCGGGCGGGGGCGGGTAGCGGGTTTCGCCGCTGGATCACGACGTCTAGCCGCCGGCCTGCGGGCAGTTCAGATGCACCAGCGCCCAGCCGCAAACGGTGGCACTCCAGCGCGGTGCTGCCGCCGAAAAACGGTGTTTTTGTGGTTACGGTTGAGCTGCGGCAGCAGCAGTTCGACGCGGCCGCTGCTGCAGGATACGACGCGGATGCCGAGGGCGGCGCAGGCGGGAATGTGGCGGTGGAGAAAGTCTTGCAGTTGGTGCGGGGTCATGGTGTTTGGGGGTTTCAGGCTGCTGGGTTTTCAGATCACCGCGCCCTCTCCCGTTTGCAGAGGAGGGCTAGGTGGGGCGGTAGCCGCTGAAACTTTACCGATCGGCTGCAGCCAAAGCAGCCTCTGAACTGCCACCCCACTCAACCCTCCCCGCGCTTGGGGCGCAGGGAGGGAGTAAGGTGCACGGCGGGATGGCAGTTTCAGGCTGCTTTTGTGCGCGGTGCGGCACCCTACGGGTGAGCGGTTTTGCCGGATTCGAATCCGCTGGGGCGCACTTTCAGGCTGCTTGGGCTTTCAGGCTGCCTGAAAGCCTTAATCGTCGTCGCTGCCGAAATGGCCGATCAGCAAAAAGGCGAATACGATCAGATTGACGACGAGTACGTTGTCAGAGCGTCGCCGTCCATGCTGGCAACAGGCGGGCAGGTTGATAATCAGAAAGGCGATAACGAATTTGATGCGGTAGGAGAAGCTTGTTTCGCTGTCGTCGCGCCGGGTGCCGGAGCCGGCAAAGCGCTCGGCATCAAGGTTGAAGGCGGTGGCGACTTCCCGGTGGCTGATGGGGCTGCTGCGGCTCCAGGCTAATTCGCCGGACGATAATTCGGCGCTGAGTTTGCCGTTGCCTTGGCGGTAGTCGCGGTAGAGATTGGCGTCGCCGCTGCGGATGTGCCAATAGAAGGCGCCCGGCGGCGTAGGCGACGCGACTGCCGTATTCGTAGAGCGGCTGCAGGCCCCTGCGGGCGGCCGTCGGCAGACAGCTTCGGCCATTGGCGCAGGGTTTTGCGACACGCTCCAGCCGTCTTCGGCTTCGACCAGCCAGTAAAAGCCGTTTTGCGGCGAGTAGAGCAGGTATTCCGTCCAGCCGCCTTCGCGCACGGCACGCGCTTTGCGCCCGTTTAGGGTGTCGATGGCGGCTTGGGCATCGATTTCTTCCCAGCGCACCACGCCGATCAGGGTGTAGCGGCTGTTTTGGAAGCGGCCGACGCGCTGCCCAGGGAATGGTGAAGGACTCTTCTTGGGCGCGGCGCATGGCGTTGGCGGCAATCAGTCTCGGCGCGGCCGGCGGAAACGTCCAAATCGCTGCCGCAGGAAGGGCAGAGCAGGGTGGTGCTGACGCCGGCCGAGCCATTCCAGCGGCGAGCCGCAGTTGGGGAGCGTTTCGCCGGCGCGCTCGCCTTTGAGCCGGCCGGCGCCGGCGCGGATGGCGTCGCTGCTGCGGGTGTGCTGCAGCGCCAATTCGTCGAGCGCAACCATGCGGCCGAAAAAGACTTCGGCGCTTTCAGGCTGCCTGCCGCCGCTGTAATCGACAGTAAGAAACAGGTTTTCGCAGCGCCAGTCGGCGGCGCGGTTGTCAAAGCGTGCCGGCACTTCGAAAGGCAGCTCGCCTTCGGCGGCGGTTTCGGAAAAGGGTGATTTCGCGCACGTCGGCGGCGGTGAGCGGCGGCCGCCGTAGTCCAGGAGGCTGAAGCCGGCGCGGATGTCGTCGAAAGCGGGCAGGGCGGCGGGAGCGTCGGCGGGGCGGGTGAGCGAGTACAGATCGCCGGATTCGGAAAGCCAGCCGCCGCCGCCGTCGTCAAACAGCAGATACCATTCGTTCCACATGCCGGCGTCGTAGCGCACCTGCAGGCGGTCGGCGATGCGGAAGCTGCGGGTGGCGAAGATGCCGGTGGTGCCGATTTGCAGCGGGCTGAAGTCTTCGAGCAGCGCCGAATCGCGGCTGCTGTCGGTCAGGCTGTCGTCGCGGCGCACCAGCAGGCTGCGGCAGTAGCCGCAGACCAGGGTAACCGAGGTGGCGGGAGTGGCTGCGGACGGGGGCGCCGCAGCTGGGGCAGTCGGTGGCAAACAGGGCTTCGCCTGGCGGCTCGCAATCGGCGGATGGGGCAGGCAGCCTGAAAAAGGCCGGCGGATGCTTTCAGGCTGCCTGCAGCGGGTTTGGGGGTTTCAGGCCGCCTGAAAAGCGTTTTTTTGCGGGGTTTCAGGCAGCCTGAAAGCGGGAAAAATCAGGGCAAAAACAAAACGCCATTGGCCGGGTGCCAAGTCTTCGCAGTCCCACGCGCCAAAGCGCAGGCGGTGCAGGCTTTCAACGCGGTTGCCGGCGGCGGCGACCATGCGTTTGACCCTGATGGTAGCGGCCGGCGCTGATGGTCAGCAGCAGGGTGTGCGGGTCGGCCAGTTCGGCGGCATCGGCGGCAACGGTTTCGTTGTCGTCATGCAGCAGCACGCCGGATAGAAGTTGGCGGCACAGTTCGTTGCCGGCGGCATGGTTTGAGCGTGGCGCGGTAGCGCTTGGCGACATGGTGCTTAGGCGAGGTCAGGCGGTGGTTGAAGGCGCCGTCGTTGCTGATCAGCAAAACGCCGGTGGTGTCGGCATCAAAGCCGCCCCAGCGCCTGCGGTTCGGCATCGCGTATGCGTCGCAGCAGCGAAAAACACGCTCGGCCAGTCGCGCGGTTTGTGCGAGGTTTCGTAGCCGGCGGGTTTGTGCAGCACGATGTAGTAGTGGGGCAGCGGAATCAGCAGCTGGAGCTTCGCCGTCGATTTCCAGCTGCGATACGGCGGCGGGTCGATTTCGGCGGCGGGGTCGCTCAGGATTTCGCCGTTGATCTGCCACCCGCTCATCCTGCACCAGATGGCGGCATTGTTTGCGGCTGCCGTAGCGCTGCGCCCTGCAGGTATTTGGCCAGTTGCATGGTGTTTTTCCGTTTTCAGGCTGCCGCTTGGCGCAGGAAGACCCATTCGCCGGCGCTGCTGGTACCGCTTCGTTGTAGGCATAGCCTTCCAAATCGAAGTTTTTCAGATCTTCAACGTTTTGATTTGGCGCTCGGCGGCGTAGCGCACCATCAGCCCGCGCGCGTTTGGCGTAGAAACCGATGGTTTGTAGCCGTCGTTTTTCCAGTCTTTGAATACGGGGTGATGATTTCGGCTTTCAGCTGCCTGAAACGGCTTTTGTACATCTCTTGCGATGCGAGATTGACCAGCGTGCTGGCGCGGCGGCCTGCATGTCGCCGTTGAGCCAGTCGGCAATGCGCGTGCCCCAGAAGCGGTAAAGGTTGGCGCCGCGCGCATTGGCAAAGGGCGTGCCCATTTCCAGGCGGTAGGCTGGATCAGATCGAGCGGGCGCAAGATGCCGTACAGGCCGGAGAGCAGGCGCACGTGCCGTTCGATATAGGCGATTTCGCCGGCGTGCGGCGGTAGGCGTCGATGCCTTCGTAAACGTCGCCGTTAAACAGATACAGCGCCGCTTTTGGCGTTGTCGGCGGTAAAGCGGCGGCGCCCAGGCGGCGTTGCGCTCGGCGTTGAGCAGGGCGATTTTGTCGGAAACCTTCATCAACGCCGCCAAGTCCTGCGGCGCGAGTTTTTCAATTCGTCCATCAGCAGCTTCGCCTGATCCAATAGCGGCGGCTGGGCCGCGGTATCAAGGGACGATATCGCGGTCTCATTAAGGTTTTTGGCGGGCGAGAGCAAGCAAATAAATCATGGTGCGGCGTTGTGGAAAATCAGCGCCGCCATTATATAGCGAATCGCCGCCCGTTTTGCCCGCCCTCGTGCGCGCAGGCAGCCTGAAAGCCGCGCTTTGGCTTATAATCGCCGCCTTTTCTTTCCCTTTATTGAGTCCTTTCAGGGCTGCCTGAAAGGCCGTTCCGCCTTATGAAACCTTCTGTTTTTAAGCAAACTGCAAACCCCTGTCCGACCGCCTGGAAGAAGTAACCGCGCTACTTGGCTCGCCCGAAGCCGTCGCCGATATGGACAACTACCGCCGTCTCAACCAAGAGCACGCCGAGCTTACCCCGTAGTGGAAACCTACCGCGCCTACACCCAAGCGCAAAGCGATTTGGCGGACGCCGAAGAAATGCTGTCCGACCCTCGAAATGAAAAGACTTGCCGCCGAAGAAATCGACGCTGGCTAAAGCCAAAATCGAAGCGCTGGACACCGAGCTGCAAAAACTGTTGCCGCCCAAAGACGCCGATGACGACAAAAACATCTTCATCGAAACTGCGCTGGCACCGGCGGCGACGAAGCCGCGCTGTTTGCAGCGTGATTTGCTGCGCATGTACAGCCGCTACGCCGAGCGCAACCGCTGGCAGGTGGAAATCGTCTCCGCCAACGAAAGCGATTTGGGCGGCTATAAAGAAGCGATCGTGCGGCTGATCGGGCTGGGCGCATACAGCAAACCTCACTTGAATCGGGCGGCCACCGCGTGCAACGCGTGCCTGCCACCGAGAGCCATAGGGCGCATCCACACCTCCGCCTGCACCGTCGCCGTGATGCTCCGAAGCGGACGAGCTCGAAGAAATCCAGCTCAACCCCGCCGATTTGCGCATCGACACCTTCCGCGCATCGGGCGCGGGTGGCCAGCACATCAACAAAACCGACTCTGCCGTGCGCATCACCCGACCCGCCCACCGGCATGGTGGTGGAATGCCAGCACGGCCGCAGCCAGCACGCCAACAAAGCCAGCGATGAAAGTTTCTGGCTGCGCGAGCTCAACGACGCGCAAAAACGCGAAGCCCTAGCCAAAAGAAGCCGCCGAGCGCAAATCGCTGATCGGCAGCGGCGACAGAAGCGAGCGCATCCGCACCTACAACTACCCGCGAGGTCGCGTTACCGACCACCGCATCAATCTCACCTTGCTGCAAGCTGGATTTTGTGATGGACGGCGATATGGAAGAGATTACCGCCGCGCTGATTGCCGAGCATCAGGCGGAATTGTTGGCGGCGATGGGGGATTAGCCGAAGGCAGCCTGAAATGCCAAACAGGCTTTCAGGCTGCTCTGAATTCCGACAGGAAACCAACCCATGTCCTTCACCTTCCGCCGCCACAAAAACTGCACAAACAAGCCTACGCCGCCTTCGACAGCGGCGAACTGGCGCAGGCCGCCGAATACTTCGCCAAAGCTCGGTCAAACGCTTTCCCGACGACAGCGCCTACCACTATATGCAGGGTTTGACCGCCAAAAACCGCATGGACTGGCTGGAGTGCCCTGCGGCCAACCTGCGCGCCATCGAATGCGCCGACGGTTTTTGCCGAAGGCGCGCGCACTGGAACGCCGCCATCGCCGCCACCGCCCTGCACGACTGGCACACCGCCCGCCGAATGTGGGCGGGCCTGCGGCATCGCCATCCCCGAAGGCGAAGGCGAAATCTGTGCCGACTTCGGCATCGCCGTTATCCGCCCCAACCCGTGGGCAGACGGCGAAACCGTGTACGCCCGCCGCACTCGACCCCGTCCGCGCCCAAATCATCAACGTGCCGCTGCCCGAAAGCGGCTGGCGTTTCGGCGACATCGCCCCGCACGACGGCGCACCCACCGGCACCTCGAGACGACGGACAAGGCGGCGAAGTCCATGTATTCAACGCCTTTGAATGCTGGAGGCCGTCTGAAACCCGACCCATACCGCCTTCGTCCGCTGCCCCGCCGCCGCAGACGCACACGCGCTCACCGAACTGCTGGAACAGCACGGCTGGACAGCGAAGACTGGACGCAAAGCCTGCGCTATCTCTGCCTCGCGTTGCAGCTACGGCATCCCGCACGAACACACGGACGCCGCCCCAAGCGTAGAGCAGGCCGACACTTGGCAGACCGAGCGCAGCATCGGCATCGCCGCCCCTGCCGCCCAATCTGCGCAAACTGGAAACTGCCTTGCAAACTGGGCAGCCGCCGCCTCTACCGCGAAGTTTCCGGACATCTGCCGGCAGAACTACTTTGGCTGCCCGCGCGGCAGGACGGTGGTCTGGTGGATCAGAAGCAGCGAATAAACCGATTCAGGCTGCCTGAAAGTTTTAGCGAAAGTTTCCAAACATGATCCGCAAGCGTAACAAGATGATAGATTTCGGCTCGCTCCACCGCAGCAAATGGCGTTTTTACCTGCTGGTGCTGTTCTGCACGGCGGGAGTATGGTTGCTGTGGGCGCAGGCGGTTTCAAGGGGAAGTGTCGCTGAATTTGAAAGCGTGCGCGCGCGGCTGCTGACCGCGTTTTACCGTTTCTTGGGCGGGCTATACCTTTTTCCGCTTCCGCCACATCCGCCGCGTGCGCTTTGATCCGCAGGCACAAATGCTGCTGCTGGAAGACTTTGCGTGGAAAAAGCTGTCGTGGCAGCCTGTGCACCGCATCGCCCGCAGCCAAATCCATGCCCTGCCTACCAATCCGCATTTAGCGGCGAATCGCCGATCCGGCTGCTGCTGGCAAACGGCGAAGACATCCTGATCGAGCGCCAGCGGCGATGCTTCCCGCGCCAAGATTTATGCCTCGAACCATCGCCCGCAAAACCGGCCTGCCGTTTGTCGAGTTGAAAAATAGTTTTCAGGTTGCCTGATTCCCGTCTTTCAGGCAGCCTGAAACCCCGCAACACCCACATTTAAAGGACATTTTATGCCCGTGATTATCAAAACCGCCGCCGAAATCGAAAAATGCGCGAGCTGGGCGACTGCCGCCGAAGCGCTGGACTATATCGGCGATTTCGTCAAACCCGGCGTAACTACCAACGAGATCAACCAGCTGATCCACGATTACCACATCAATGTGCAGGGCGGCTATCCCGCGCCGCTGCATTACGGCAACCCGCCTTTCCCCAAATCCTGCTGCACTTCGGTGAACCACGTTATCTGCCACGGCATTCCCGACGACAAGCCGCTGAAAAACGGCGACATCATCAATATCGACGTTACCATCAAAAGACGGCTTTCACGGCGATTCCAGCCGCATGCATGCTGTCGGCCAGATCAGCCCGGCTGCTGCGCGCCCTGATCGACACCACCCACGCCGCGATGATGGCCGGTATCGAAGCGGTGCGCCCCGGCGCCACTGCTGGGCGACGTCGGCCACGCCTGCCAGCAGGTGGCCGAAAAACGCCGGCTATTCGGTGGTGCAGGAATTTTGCGCCACGCATCGGCCGCGGCTTTCACCGAAGAGCCGCAGGTGCTGCACTACGGGCGCAAAGGCAGCGGCCTGAAGCTGCAGCCGGGGATGATTTTCACCGTCGAGCCGATGATCAACCAGGGTAAACGCCACCTGAAAAATCCTGGCCGACGGCTGGACGGTGGTCACCAAAGACCGCAGCCTGTCCGCCCAGTGGGGAGCACTGAAGTGCTGGTTACCGATACCGGCTACGAAATCTCTGACCGTCAGCCCGAAAACGGGCTTACTGTAACTTTCAGGCTGCCTGAAAGCGCAGCGGGATTGCGAAGCCTGCCGGTTTTTGCATTTTCAGGCCGCCTTTTTGCCCAATCAGATGCGGCGGCAGATCCGTGCCGCCTTTGAGTTTTGATCCGCCGCCGGCAGGGTGCGGGCGCCGCGTTTCAGGCTGCCTGAACACGCAGTTGCCAGCGCAAACGCCATCCCGGCCCCTGCCGCCGGCATTGCAACGGAAATCCGCCATGCTGACCTACACCCGCCCGAATCCGGCCGCCCCGCCGGCAGCCGCGAATATCCGTGGATGCTGCTGCTTTTGGTGTTTGCCTGGCTGTGGCCGGGCGTAGTCTTTCGCATGATTTGTGGCGTACTGCACGAGCCGGAAACTTTTGCCGCCGTCGAGCATTTTCCTGCGCCACGGCTCGGTGGCAGGGGCTTCCACGCTGCCGCCGCCTTTATGTGTGGCTGGCGGCGCTGTTTGTGCGCCTGCTCGCCGTGGGCGCTCGATGCCTATTCGGCGGCGCGCGTTGCCAGCGTGGTGTTTACCGCACTGGGGCTGGCCGGCTGCGGCATGGCCTGTGCCTGCATGCTCGACCGCCACGCCGCCCGCAGCATGCTGCTGGTGCTGATTGCTTCGGCGGGGCTGACGGCGGCCGGCCATTTTTCTCGGACCGGTGCCGGTGCTGTTTGCCGGTGCCGGACTGTATTGGTGGGGATGGCGGCGGCGCAGCGGCAGGTGGTGTTTTTCCGGCGTGCTCGGCGCTGGCGCTGCTGCTGCTGTTTCAGGCCGGCGGGGCGTTGGTAGCGGCCGCGCGCGCTGCTGGCGGGGGTGCTGCCCCATGTGTTTGCCGGCTGGCGGCGGCGCCATCTGCTGTGGCTGCTGTACATCGCTGGCGGTGGTGCTGCCGCTGTTAGCCAGCCATTTTTTGTTGCTGGCAAACAACCATCCGGCGGCGTTTGATATTTATCTGCGCCGGCAGCTGTTTGGCGTGTTTGGCGGGCTGACGGTTTTTCAGGCTGCTTTCAGCCTGCCTTTACTATCTGCTGCATCTGGCCTGGTTTGCCCTGCCGGCCCATGCCGCTGGCGCTGTGGACGGCGGTGAAAAACGCCGGCCGCGCAGCGTGCGGTTTTCCTGCCGGCGCTGTGCTGGCTGGCGGTGTTCGGCCCTGTTGCTGGCGCTGATGCCGCAGCACAACCGCGATTATCTGGTGCTGCTGCTGCCGCCCTTGGCGCTGGCCGCTTCGGCGCAGCTTGATAGTCTCAAGCGCGGGGTGGCGGCGTTTTTCAACTGGTTCGGCATGATGACTTTCGGGCTGGCGGCGGTGTTTCTGTGGCTGGGCTTTATGGCGATGAACTATGGCTATCCGGCGCGTCTGGCTGCCCGCGCCGCTTATTTCAGCCCGTATTACACGCCGCATATCCGGCCGCCGCCGATTCTGTTTGCCCCTGTTGTTCGGTCTGATGTGGCTGGTGGCGGTGCGTCGGCGCCGCATCCGCGGCCGGCAGGCGGTAAACCAACTGGGCGGCGGGCATCACGCTGGTGTGGGCGCTGTTGTTTACCCTGTTTCGCCCCTGGCTCGATGCCGCCAAAAGCTACCGGCCGGTGGTCTTGCAGATGGAACAGTCGCTCGATGCTGCCGCGCGCGCGGATTTTGCCGCCGGCGCTCGCTCGCTGATCCGCCGCCCGAACAGCGACGGCTATCTGGCCTGGCAGCAGTACGGCAGCCTGAAAACTCGGCACCGCTGCCGACAACTGCCGCTACGAGCTGCTGGAAACCGATCCGCGCACCGAAGCCGTGCCGGAAAACGCCCTGTGGCAGGGACGGCGCCGCGCAGCAAAAACCAGCTTTTTTGTGCTGCTGCGCCGCTAAAACTTTTGCGTTTTCAGGCTGCCTGCGCCGGGGCAGCCTGAAAACATTTTGCGCCAAAAAGCGCGGCGCCGATTGGTAAGCGCCGCGCTTTCCCGTACTAATCCGCGCCTGTTTTCCCTACCGCATAGGATTCTTGCCATGGCCGCGACTTTCGCCCGCTTTCTTGAACAACAACATGCCGCGCACGGCCTGATCCGGCGCTGATCGATACCGTTGCCGCCGTGGTCGAGTGCCTGCGGCGCGATCCAGGCCAGTGCGGCTGGGCGCGCTCGCCGGTGTGCTGGGTGAGGCCGGCAGCGGCAATGTGCAGGGCGAGGCGCAGAAAAACTCGACGTGATCGCCAACGATATTCTGGTACTGCGCTCAAAGCCGAGCCGGCGGTAGCGGGCTGGCCAGCGAGGAAGAAGACAGTTTCGTTTCCTGCAACGAGGGCGGCCGCTATCTGGTGCTGTTCGACCCTTTGACGGCTCGTCGAATATTGATGTCAATATTTCCATCGGCACCATTTTTCGGTACTCGCCAAGCCCGAAGGCAGCCTGAAAACCGAAAGTTTCCTGCAGGAGGGCAGCCGCCAGCTGGCCGCCGGCTATGTGCTTTACGGCCCGCAAACCCCTGCTGGTGCTCACCTTTAGCAAGGGCGTGGCGGTGTTTACGCTCGATGACAAAGGCGAGTTCGTCCAAAACCGCCGCCGATTTGCGCGTGCCCGAAACTACCGCCGAATTTGCCATCAATATGTCCAACCGCCGCCACTGGAAGAACCGGTACGCCGCTATATCGACGAATTACTGGCCGGCAGCGAGGGTGCGCGGCAAAAACTACAATATGCGCTGGGTCGCCAGCATGGTGTGCGGAAGTGCACCGCATCCCTGATGCGCGGCGGCGTGTTTATGTATCCCAAAGACAATCGCGACCCCCGCCAAGCCCGGCAAGCTGCGACTGATGTACGAAGCCAACCCGCTGGCGCTGGTGCTGCGCGAGGCCGGCGGCGCCCTGCTGCGACGCCCGCCAGGATATGCTCGACATCCGGCCGCAGGCGCTGCACCAGCGCGTGGCGGTGGTGCTCGGCAGCCGCGAGGAAGTCGAATACCTGCGCCGTCTGCACGATTAACCAGCAGCCTGAAAGCGGCTTACATCGCTTTTCAGGCTGCCCTGCAGGCGCATCAAACCAGCACCCAAGCAGCCTGAAAAACCCCGAAAGCAGCCTGAAAAACTTCAGGCACCATTACCGACAACAACAAACCGCGCCCCCACCCGCTCAGGCGGCAGGGGCGCCGGCAAACCGCCAGACACAAGGAATCCGCACATGACATGGAGTATCGATGCTTTCGGCATCCACCCTACGGCATCAAACACTGGGGCGACGGCTATTTTTCATTGCCGACAACGGCGAAGTGATGGTGCGTCCCAATCCCGACAGCCAGGCCGCTGTCAGCCTGTACTGATTTGGTGCACCAGCTTAACGAGCGCGGCCAGGATCTGCCGATGCTGTTCCGCTTTCCCGATATCCTGCAGGATAGGGCGCTGCGCCTGTGCCGCGCTTTCAACCGCTCCATCCGCAAAAACGACTATCAGGGCAGCTACACCGCCATCTACCCGATTAAAGTCAACCAGCAGGAGAGCGTGGTCAAAAACCTGATCGTGCCGAAAAACGATGAAGTTTCCATCGGCTTGAAGCCGGCTCCAAACCCGAGCTGATGATTGTGCTGGCCTTTGCCCCCAAAGGCGGCACCATCGTCTGCAACGGCTATAAAGATCGCAATTTCATCCGTCTGGCGCTGATGGGGCAGCGGCTCGGCCACCAGGTGTTTATCGTCATCGAAAAAAAGAGAGCGAAGTGGATATCGTCATCGAAGAGTCCGCCAAGCTCAATGTGCGCCCCATCTCGGCATCCGCGTGCGCTTATCGTCGCTCGCTTCAAGCAAATGGGCGGACACCGGCGGCGAAAAGGCAAGTTCGGCCTGTCTGCCGCGCAGATTATTTCCGCCGCCGAGCGCCTGAAAGCCGCCGGTTTGGAGCGAGTGCGTGCGCCTGATGCACTTTCATATGGGCTCGCAGATTTCCAATATCGCCGACTACCGCTTGGGCTTTTGAAAGAAGCCGTGCGCTATTTTGCCGAACTGCGCGGCTTGGGGCTGCCGATTGATTATGTCGATGTCGGCGGCGGGCTGGGCGTCGATTACGACGGCACCCACTCGCGCAACGCCAGCTCGGTCAATTACGACATCGGCGAATATTCCTACACCATTATCTCGATGCTGCGCGAGTATTGCGACGAATACGGCATCCCGCATCCCAACGTCTTCAGCGAACTGGCCGCGCGCTCACCGCCCACCACGCGGTGCTGGTTACCAATGTAAACTGACGTCGAAAGCTCGCCCGAAAGCGTGGCGGGCATCGGCGACGAGCGCGAAAACTATTCCTTCGCCACCCGCAAAAAGCTGATCCACCTGATGGAAAAAGGCATCGACAGCGAGATGGTTACCGAAACCTACTACCGCATCGGCCACTATCATGGCGAAGTAACCGAAAACCATATCGACGGCAAAATCGGCCTGCCGGAAAAAAAGCGCTGGCCGAGCAGGGTGGCGCGGTGTCAGTGCCGCCGCCTGAAAAAGGCCTGCAGACCAGCCACCGCGCCCAGCGCCAGGTGTTCGACGACTTGATCGACAAACTCGCCGACAAATATTTCTGCAACTTCAGCGTGTTCCAAAGCCTTCCCGATACCTGGGCCATCGGCCAGGTCGCCGATTATGCCCATCCACCGGCTGGGCGAAAAACCCAACCGCCGCGCCATCCTGCAGGATCTCGACCTGCGATTCCGACGGCAAACTCAGCCGCCACGTCGATCAGCAGAGCATCGAATCGAATATGCCGCTGCACGCCCCCAATAAAGGCCAGCCCCTATCTCGATCGGCGTGTTTATGGTCGGCGCTATCAGGAAATTCTCGGCGACATGCACAACCTATTCGGCGACACCGATTCGGTGAATGTGTATGTGCGCAGCGACGGCAGCGTCGAATACTCCGGCATGGAAGAGCACGACACCATCGAAGACATGCTGCGCTACGTCCATCTCCAGCCGCAGGAAGTCATCAACAAATTCGAAGAAAAACTGCGCTGGGCCAAGCTCGAACGCAACGAGCAGCGCATCTACACCGCCGAATTTTCCACACGCTCAAACAAAGCAGCTATCTGAGTCTGAAGAAGACTGATTCACGCAAAGGCAGCCTGAAAAGCTTTCAGGCTGCCTGTTTTTCCCCAAAATCCCACAGAAAGGAAACGCAATGAGTGCCGATAAAGAACGCTACTGGCAGGCGATGCCATGCTCGAATCCGCCGAAGAAATCCACTCGCCCGCCGACTGCCAAAAAGCGCTGGAAGAAATGGCGCGCCATCACCGCCGATTTGAGCGAAAAGCCACCCGCTGGTGCTGGCGGTGATGGGCGGCGCTGCTGTTTGCCGGCCGCCTGCTTCCGCTGCTGCGCTTCCCGCTCGATTTCGACTACATCCACGTCAGCCGCTACGGCGACCAGCTGCAAGCAGCGACCTGCACTGGCTCTACCAGCCTGAAAACGTCGCCAGCCGCGACATACTGGTGCTCGACGACATCCCTCGACGAAGGCCACACCATGCACGCCGTGCGCGAAAAACTGCTGGCCAAAGGCGCCAAAAGCGCCGCAGCGCCGTATTCGCCGACAAAGCCATCACCAAAAGCAAACCCATCCGCGCCGACTACACCGGCCTGAGCGTGCCCGACCGCTACGTTTTCGGCTACGGCATGGACGCCCGCGGTATGTGGCGCAATCTCGACGCCATCTACGCCTTAAGCGAAGAACCCTGCTGTTTCAGCGGCGTTGTTTGCTTTTTCAGGCTGCCTTTTCTGATGGGAAAGGCAGCCTGAAAAACGAAGCCGCCGGATTCAAACGCACAGCTTAAAGGATGGCAGGACATGACGGATTTGTTTCTCTTGGCGATTGACCTTGTCGCCTTATTGCTTGAATGGATTTTTGCGCCTGATTTTCTGGCTGGGGCGCAAAACTGGGCTGGATCAAACAAACCACGCCCAAAACCCCACGCGCAAGCAAACGCTTATCGGCGCAATCGTGTTGCTGGCGATATTGCTGACCATCGGGCTGCTGCAGTAAACACGCCCGCGCTGCCGCACCCAAAGCAGCCTGAAAGCAAAGCACAGCCGCCCCGCCCAAACTGCTTATACCCGCTTTTTTTATAAGGCTTAGATAGCGACAGGCTTTTGTGCGCGGCGGCTTTTCCTGCACAATCCCGCGCTGCATATTGAATACGGAGCGTTATCCATGTTGAAAAATTTGCCCTGCCGCTTGTATGTTCGCTGGTGCTGGCCGCCTGCGGCGGCGGTTCTGCCGGCGGTGCCGCGGCTTCCCGAAGCGCAGCCTGAAACCAAAATCCGGCAGCCTGATCGAGCGCATCAACAACAAAGGCAAGATTGTGGTCGGCACCGAAGGTACTTTACGCCCCCTTCACCTACCACGACCAAAGCGGCAAACCCACCGGCTACGACGTTGAGTGGCACGCGCCGTCGCCCAAAAAGCTCGGCGTGGAAATCGAACTTTAAAGAAACCCAGTGGACGCCATGCTCGCCGGCCTGAAAGCCGGCCGCTTCGATATGGTGGCCAACCAGGTAAGCCTGACCACGCCCGAGCGCCGCGCCACTTTCGACAAATCGGAAAAACTACAGCTGGAGCGGGCCGATGATGCTGGTGCGCGCAGACAATAAAAACCATCAAGTCGCTCGATGACATCAAAGGCTTGAAAGCGGCGCAGACTTTGAGCAGCAACTACGGCGAGATGGCGGTGCGCTGCCAAGGCCGAAGTGGTGCCGGTGGACGGCATGGCGCAGGCGCTGACGCTGGTGCAGCAAAACCGCGCCGATCTCACGCTCAACGATTCGCTGGCGCTGTTGGACTATCTGAAGAAAAATCCCGGATTCCGGCCTGAAAACCGCTTGAAAGCGGGCGCGGACGACAAACCTCGGTTCCGGCCTGATTTTTGAACAAGGGCAATACCGAAGCGCTGGCGAAAATCAACACCGCCATCGAAGAGCTGCAGCAAGACGGCACGCTGAAGAAACTCGGCGAAGAGTTTTTGGTGAAGACGTCAGCGTGAAATAACGATGGTGCACGAATTTCTGACTTCGCTGCCGTTTATGAACGGCACCCGCGCCACGCTGGTGATGGACGCTTTCTGGCCGATGGTCAAGCCGGCCTGACGGTGTCCGTGCCGCTGGCGCTGGTGTCTTTTGCCATCGGCATGCTGATTGCGGTGGCGGTGGCGCTGATACGGATTATGCCCGCAGGCGGCGTGTTTCACCGCCCTAGCTGCTGGCGCTGTGCAAAGTCTATATCTCCGCCATCCGCGGCACGCCGCTCCTGATCCAGCTGTGCGTGGTGTTTTACGGCCTCGCCGGCGATGGGGATTTTTTATCGACCCGCTGCCGGCCGGCATCATCGGCTTTTCGCTGAACGTCGGCGCCTACGGCTCGGAAACCGTGCGCGCGGCGATTTTTGTCGGTGCCCAAAGGCCAGTGGGAAGCCGGCGCCTCCATCGGCATGGGCTATCTGCAAACCTTCCGCCGCATCATCGCGCCGCAGGCCTTCCGCGTGGCGGTACCGCCGCTGAGCAACAGCTTTATCAGCCTGGTTAAAGACACTTCGCTGGCCTCCACGGTAACCGTAACCGAGCTGTTCCGCGTTGCCCAGCAGTACGCCAATTCCTCCCTACGACTTTCTGCCGTGTATCTGGAAGCCGGACTGATTTACTGGTGCTTCTGCTTCGTGCTGTTTGTCGCTGCAGGCGCATATGGAGCGCCACAACAACCGCTTTGTGGCTAGTAAATGATAGAAATAAAAACATCCGCAAGTCCTTCGGTAAAAACGACATCCTGCGCGGCATCGACCCTGAGCATAGATAAAGGGCAGGTGGTGGTCATTCTCGGCCCATCCGGCTCGGGCAAAACCACCTTTTTGCGCTGCCTGAACGCGCTCGAGCTGCCCGAAGCCGGCGAAATCCGCTTCTCCGAACCCGACGCGCTCAGCATAGACTTCGCCCGCAAGCCCGGTAAAAAGACATTCTCGCCCCTGCGCCGCAAATCCGGCATGGTGTTCCAGCAATACAACCTGTTTCCGCACAAAACCGCGTTGGAAAACGTTATGGAAGGGCCGGTGCAGGTGCAGGGCGTGCGTGGCCGAAGCCCATCAGCAGGCGCTGGTGCTGCTGGAAAAAGTCGGGCTTTCCGGCAAAGAAACGCTGTATCCGCACCACCGTCCGGCGGTCCAGCAGCAGCGCGTCGGCATCGCCCTGCGCCCTCGCCATCCGCCCGCGGCTGATGCTGTTTGACGAGCCGACCTCCGCGCTCGATCCCGAGCTGGTGCAGGGTATTCTCGCCACCATGAAAGAACTCGCCGCCGAAGGCCGCACCATGGTCGTCGTTACCCACGAAATCAAATTCGCCCTCGACGTGGCTCGATACCGTGGTGGTAATGGACGAAGGCGTAATCGTCGAGCAGGGCGCCCCGCAAGAGCTGTTTGCCAACCCGCAGCACGAACGTACCCGCCGCTTTCTCAGCCGCATCGGCGGCGGCGCAACGGCGGAATAAATCCCGTCCAAACTATAAAAGCAGCCTGAAAACCGTTTAACGCGGCTTTCAGGCTGCTTTTTGCTGCTTCAGCTTTACTGAAACTTAGCTCACGTTTTTAGCTTCGCAACTTTGCTGCGCGACGCAGGCTGCCTTCTGAAAACCGTTCAACACGGCTTTCAGGCTGCCTTCATGTGCTTCAGCCTTGCCGAAACTTACGCCGCTTGCTTTCAGGCTGCCTTTCCAAGCGATCTTAAAAGCAGCCTGAAACGCCGAGACTCCTCCCCTGCGCCCCAGCGCGGGGAGGGCTGGTGGGGTGGCGTTTCGCAGAAACGCTGTGCCTCCCGCTGTCAAAGCCACCAAAGCCACCGTCCCAGACGCCGTCATTCCCGCGTAGGCGCACTACTGTCCGGAATAAATAACCCATACAAATCAACACACTAAACACTCTGACTTCAAAAACAACACCCCTGCATCCGCGCCAGTTCGCCGTTCCCGCCCATAGGCGAGTATTTTTTAAGCGGCAGATGCCGTTTTTATGGCGAAAAAGCCGTCAAAATGTTAATTGCCAACACACCCTGAAACCAGCGGCTCTTTGCCCGGACGGCTGACGGTGATGCGGCACGGGCTTTTTCCATGCGCTTGTCTTCGCGCTGCAAATCGGCTTCGAGCGCGTCAATCGGGCGAGCAGGGGCTTTAAGATGTTTGACTTAGGGCGGTGCGGGCTGCCACAGGCTTTTTGTCGGCACTGCCTTTGGCCAAACGGTCAATGCCCATATCGGCCAGCGCGCGGGCGTCGGTTTTGTCGGTTTTGTGCAGATTGTCCGAACGGATGTATGCCGCCATACCGGTGGGTAAATCGCGAGTTTACCCTGGTGGGGAGATACAAGGTCGAATACTGTATCCGACATTTTCCGTTTCTGCTCGAATGCCGCCTTTGCAGCCGGCTGTTTGTCGGATTCGAGAATCTGACCCTACGCGGTTTCAGGCAGCTTTGGCTTTCAGGCTGCCTTTTGTATTGCCGCTGCGTTTTAGCCACCGCTTTCCCGCAGCAGGCGGTACAGCATTTCGGCGCGCTGCCAGTCTTCGGGGGTGTCGATGTCCCTGCACGCGGTAGCGGGGCAGTCCGACGGCGTAGGCGCGGCTGTTGAATATTGGTTTTTCCGCCAGCCAGGCGGCGGCGCGTCCCCAGTAGAACTGGCCGGCGTCGTGCCAGGCTTCTTCTAAATCCTGCGAGCGCACGGCGAAGTTTTCCGGTTGGAACATCGATACCGAACCGTCGGCGGCGCGGCGCAGGGCGCGTTGGATGGGGAAGGCGTAGGGTGGTGGCGGCAAAGGCGTAGTCGCCGCCGCTTTCGTGCAGGATGTCGAGTCCGCGGCGCAGATCGTCGGCGCACACGAAGGGGCGGTGGCATACAGGCAGCAGACCAGGGCGTCCGGTACCGGTGTGTTTTCAGGGCAGTCTGAAAGGCTTTCAGGCTGCTTTTCATCCAGTAGGGCGGCGACGGCGTGGCGCATCACTGCGCCGGTGGTGGCGAAATCGTCGGCCAGTTCGGCGGGCGCACAAAGGGCGTTTCGAGCCGCAGCGGCGTGCGGTTTCGGCGATTTCGGCGTCGTCGGTGGAAACGATAATGCGCGTAAAGCAGCCTGAAAGCTGCGCCGCTTCGATGGAGCGGGCGATCATCGGCCGGCCGCAGAAGTCTTTGATGTTTTTGCGGGCGATGCGTTTGCTGCCGCCGCGTGCGGAATGATGCAGAAGTTCATAAGTGGGCTTTTTAGTGTGGCGCCGCGGTTTCAGGCCGCCCTGAAAGCGGCAAAGGGCGGATTGTAGCCGATGGCTGTGTTTTGCGGCGGCCGTCGCGATATAATTGCGGCTTTTTGCGCAAAGAACCCCGCCATGTCCAACAAAAAGCAAAACCGAACTGGAACACAATAAACTGCACAAACGCCTGAGCCACGCGGTGGGCGATGCGATTAACGATTTCAATATGATCGAGCCGGGCGACAAGATTATGGTCTGCCTCTCCGGCGGCAAAGACAGCTACGCGCTCTTGGACATCCTGCGCCACCTGCAGGCGTCCGCGCCGATTGATTTTCCGAGCTGGTGGCGGTTAATCTCGACCAAAAACAGCCGGGTTTTTCCCTGAAGAAGTGCTGCCGACTTATCTGGAGAGCATCGGCATGCCTTATAAAATCGTTGAGGAAGACACTTATTCCACCGTTAAGCGCGTGCTCGACGAAGGCAAAACCACCTGCTCGCTGTGTGCAGCCGCCTGCGCCGCGGTATTCTCTACCGCACCGCCAAAGAGCTCGGCTGCAGCAAGATCGCGCTGGGGCATCACCGCGACGACATTATCGCCACCATGTTTCTGAATATGTTTTACGGCGGCAAACTCAAAGCCATGCCGCCGAAACTCGTTTCCGACAACGGCGAGCATATCGTTATCCGCCCGCTGGCGTATGTGAAGGAAAAAGACCTGATCCGCTACGCCGAAATCAAGCAGTTCTCGATTATTCCGTGTAATCTGTGCGGCTCGCAGCCGAATCTGCAGCGCCAGGTAATCGGCGAGATGCTCAAAGACTGGGACAAGCGTTTTCCCGGCCGCATTGAGTCTATGTTTTCGGCGCTGCAAAACGTGGTGCCTTCCCATCTGGCCGATACCGAGCTGTTTGATTTTTGTCGGGCTGCAGCGCGGCCAAAACTTGAAACACGGCGGCGATCTGGCCTTTTGACAGCGAAACCCCTGCTGACTTCGTTTGAAGTGGCTGGTGCCGCCGATGAAGCGGAGCAGTCCAAACCGCAAGCAAAACGGGTAATCAATATCTTGGACAACCGACCGAAAGCCGCCGCGCATGAATAAATTCAGACCCTGTGATGGAGCTGCTGCTACTGGCAGCGGCTTATTTTGTCGGCCTGGCGTTTGTGATCGGGCTGTTTGTCGGCTTCAACCAGGCGCTGGGCGTGGCACAATGGCAGATGCTGTCGCGCTACACGCTCGAAGGGTGCGAAAACGCTGCTGTTTCTCGCCGCCGTTGTCTGGCTGACTGTTCTCTCGCCGCCGCTGCTACCGGCGTCTTTTGATGCGCACGGTGTGCTGCCGAAGGCAGACACCGTTGGGCGCAACGCAAGGCCGCCATCATGGCGGCGGGGCTGGTGCTGATGCTGGCGATCAATCCGCTTTTACGAAGTGTTCAGCGGCTGGCTGGGGCAGCAGGCCACCACCGACAGCCTGCAAAACCAGCAGATGCTTACCCAGCTGCTCGCCCAGCTGCCGCTGCTGATGCCGGTTTTATATCGTGCTGGCGGCGCCGCTGCTGGAAGAATTGCTGTTTCGCGGCCTGTTTTTCCACAGCTTCGGCAGCCCGCAAACGCGCGCCAAGCGGCTGGCGCTGCTGCCGGTTTCCGCCTTTGCCTTCGCCTGCCCGCGCATGCGCTGCCGGTGAGCATGGAGTTCGCACCGTATTTCGCCATGGGGCTGGTGCTCGGCGGCGGTACCTTTGCAGCCGCGATTTGCGCTGCAGCATAGCGGTGCATGTGGCGAACAATCTGATTGCGCTGCTGATGCTGTACGCCGGCGCGTAGGTTGAATGGTTTTTCAGGCTGCCTTTGGGAAACAAGGGCAGCCTGAAAGTTTTTGTACTGTTTTGCAGGACGGCGCGCGCTATTGTTCGATACAAAGCAGGATTTTTGCCTGTGCGGACGCAATGAAAAACGGAAAAACCAAAAAGTATAAAACGAACGCAAGCGCAAAATATTTCAGGCTGCCTGACACAGAGACAGGCAGCCTGAAAATCTAAGACGGGCGCTTATTGCTTTTTGCGCGCCGAATACACCGGTTATATCGCCTTTTTATAGGAGCGCACCACTTCGGCAGCGCGTTGTTGCCGTAGAAACCGCCTTCGCTGTAGGTTTTATCGGCGGCAGTACCGCTGAAGCGGTTGCCTTTTGATATCGGCGTTGATTTGGTAGGTTTTCGTTGGCTGCGCCGGTCAGTGTGCCGGTCAGCTTGCGGGCACCGAAATCGGCAGTCAGTTCAGCCGAATTTTTTCCGCCTTGGAAGCCGGCACCTTTGCCGTCGGAGTTCATATGCAGGCCGCTGTATTTGAATTGGCCGCTGGTGGGCATATTGGTGGTTTCGACACCGTGGACAAAAGGTGTCCGATTATTGACTGATTTTTCCGGCAAAACCAAAAACGTACGCTGCTGTATGTGGGGAGCCGCCGACGGCATAATTGCCGTTGCTGCTGTTGTTATTATTGAACCAGGTTCCGGCACGGAGACCTGTCAGGCTGATGGTTACGCCGCCAACGGTCAGTTTATCCAGCTGACTGGCTTGGACAGATTTGAAATCGGTAGCGGTGTTTTTTGCCGATATTGGCATTGCCGCCGTTATTGTTGTTGGCATTGCCGTTGTTGTTTGCATTGTTATTATTGTTATTCGGCACGGTATTGTTGGCCGAAGTGTTGGGGCTGCTGCTGCCACCGCCGCCGCCACAGGCAGAAAGTACAAAGGGCAGTGGCGCCGATCAGGGCGGCAAGAGTGGTTTTTCATAGTTTTCTTCCTTAATCTTTATCGGATGTTTTGAAACGTTTTTCCGGCGTTTGCCGGTCAAGGGGCGCAAATTATAAGTGAAGACTCTAAATCCGGCAAATTTTTACGCTGCGATAACCCCTTGCATTTTTTGTTTACCGCCTGTGCCCTGCGCCCAAATGCCACAAGCAGCGGCAGGGCGGTGCTTTGCGCTGCATTTTTCAGGCTGCCTTGGCGGGGCAGCCTGAAAGATTTCAGCAGGGCAAAACGCTTTCAGGCTGCCTGAAAATATCGGGCAGCCTGAAAGTGCGGTTGGTGCGTGTTCAGGTTTCATCTTTGGGCGGCACCGTGCGAACCAGCCTACCAGCAGCAACAGCAGGCCGACAACGATAAAGGAAACGATGCGGGCGATGCCGCCGCTGTTGCCCAGTTCGACCAAAAACAGCTTAGCACCACCACCGCCATTAGGGCGGCGCCTGAAAACCAGAGCGGACGGATGCCGCGGCGGTGGCCAGAAGTCATCAGGGCGATGGCCGAGAGCGCCCATACAATCGACAGGCTGGCCTGCAGGCCGAAGGAAGCGAGCAGGGTGTCGAGCTGCCAGACAACGCCGCCGTAAAATGCCACAGACGCATCACTGCGGCGCTTAGGGCGTAAAGCGCGGCGGCGGCGAAAAACGGCATAGACGGGGCGGCGGTTTTCGGCATCGTCCAACCAATGATCGCGGCTCTGCCAAGCAAAGCAAACAGCGCCAGTTGCGGCAGCTCCAGCAGGTTCAGCAACGGCAGGTAGGAAGCGGATTCGGCGGGCTGGCGCCAGTTGGCCCACAGCAGCCACAGCAGCGCGAAAGACGCCAGCGCGGCGCCGGCAGCCGGACGGTAGAGCGCGTCATAGCGCGGCGGCGTGTGCCGGCGCAGCGCGTAAAGCAGCAGGGCGCCGGCAAACGGTGCGGCCAGCCAGCCTGCAGGCTGCCAGGCGGCGGGCAGGTGTTCTGCGGCGGCAAGACCGCCAAAAGCGTGTCCACAGCGCCAGCGGCACGGCGAGCATCAGACCGTGCCAAAGCAGACCGTTTTCACGGCGCTCAAAACGCTGCGGCGCGGTAATCCAGACGGCAGCGGCGCTGAAGGCGAGACAGCACGATCAGACCCGGCAGCAGACCATGCTGCGCCCAGACGGGAATGCGCGACACAGCACGGCGCCCAAAAGCGGCAGCAGCACCAGCGCGGCTTGGCGGGCATGGCGCCAGTCCGACTGCCGGTACCGGCGGCAGCCAGCAGCAAAAAGGGCAGCATCTGCAGCAGCAGCGCGGTATCCGGACTGCCCCAGGCGTCGCCAGCGGGCGATGGCGGCAAAGGCGAGTCGGCAGCGCGCACGCCAGCAAGAGCGCGGCGCAAAGGTTTTTCAGGCTGCTTTGAATGGGTAATTTCACGACCGCTGCGGTGCCGATTATGGTTTTCAGACTGCCCTTCATCGGCGCTGGCAAACAGCAGATAGGACGCGGCGGCCAGCACGGCGGCGGCAAAGACGGGCGGCAGCAGCGAAGAAGAAGTCTGCCACAGCAGCGCCGGCCAGGACGGTTGGCCAACGGACTCGGACGGGACAGTGCCGGCAATGGCTTCGACTAAAACCAGCCCACCGTAAAACACGGGCCGCCGCCGGCAGCATTTTGGCATCGAACCGACGGCGCAGCCATGCGGCGACCAGCGCCAGCAATGCGACCGCCAGCATAAAGCCGCGCGGGCAAACAGCTCGCGCGCCAACAGCGGCAGCAGCAGAACCACCGCCGCCATTGCCGCGGTTTGCAAATTGCGCTCCCAGCGCGCCGCAGGCAGCCTGAAACCATAAAAAGCACCGCATACCAGCATGCCGCCTCCGGCTGCGGCGGCCAGCGCCACCGCCGGCGAAGCGCTGTCTGCGGCAAACACGCTGTCCAGCGCCTTCAGGGCGACGGCCAGATACAGCAGCAGCGCGTACCAGCCGCACATGCGCCAGCCGCTGCTTGCGCGCGAAAAAGTAGGCCAGCGCCGCTTCCAATGCCCACAACGACACGGTTTGCGCGCGCCCGAAAGCCAGCGGCACCGCCAAAGTGGCAAACAGCGCGGTACCAGCGCGGCAAAAAGCCTGCGCCAGCACGGCAAACGCGCGGCTGCCGCGCCACAGCACCAGCGCAAACAGGGCGTAAACCGCGCGCAAACAGCAGCGCCGCTGCCGCCGGCTTGAGCGGCGCGCCCGCAGCCAGCATCGCATACTGCAGCTGGAAAGCGGCAAAGGCGCTGCCAAAGAGCAGGGCGCTGTCGAGCATGCCCACCCGCCACAGGCGCGCAGCAGCGCCTGCCACAGCTGGGCCAGTGTGGCATCGTCGGGCGGGGTACCGTCATCGTCATCGTTCTGTAAGGCGTTTTCCCTGATCCAGCAACACGCGGCGGGCAAACAGGCAGGCAATCAGGGTGTAAAGCAGCCAGTGGTAGAGCAAAAAGGCTTCAGCCGAAGCAAACAGCTGCGGGCGGTAATCGTGGATGCCCCACGAAACGGCAATCAGAAAGCTGCCGCAAAAGCCGGCTAAATTCAGGCTGCGCCACGATTTGAACCACGCCATCAACGCCACGCCGGCATTGAGCAGCGCCAGATAGGAAAACAGGAAAACGTGGCTGCCGCAGCCGTCGGCGAGCAGCAGCGGCGCCGCCATGCCGCCTACCAGCGCCACCAGCGCCAGAATTTCGGCGTCCTGCAGCAGCGCCAGCATCGCCATCGCCAATACCAGCGCCACCATCAGCACCAGCGCCGCATCCGCCGGCAGCAGCGGATGCAGTTTGACCGCCGCCAGTGCGGTCAGATACATCACCGCGATGCCGAAGCCCTGCAGCACCAGCCCGTATTCGCGGCGTTGGCGCTGCAGCTTCCAGCCGGTGAGCGCTGCCGCCAGCCCGCCGCTGCCACCGCCAGATAGCGCACGCGCACCGGCAGGTGGATGTGTTCGGAAGCAAAGCGCAGCAGGAAAGCCAGTCCGAGAAACAGCACCACCACGCCGGCTTTGAGCAGCGGATTGCCTCTAAGAAACCAGGCGAGTATCGGGTTGGGCGCGTCCGCATCCGTTGCCGTATCCGTGACGCGTTTTTGCGCCGGCGCACGATAATTTTTCCCATTGCCGCCGCGTACCGGCGCCGTGCCGGAAAGGGGCAGGGCGGACAGGGCTTTCAGGCTGCCTGAAAGTGTTTTGCGCCCCTGCCGGCATCGGTTTCGATTTCGGCTTCGGTAGGGGCAGCCTGAAACGCCGCTGCGGGGCGGCATCCGCCGGCACTTCGGACGGACGGGCGGCGGCGTCTGCAGCGGAGCGCGGCGCGGCGGCGGGTGTTTGCTCGGGCAGCGGGTTTTCAGGCTGCCTGAAGTCTGCCGCTGGCGGCGGCGCGGCAAAACCGCTGTACCGCTGCGACTGCTGCAGCTCTTTTCAGCTGCCGCTGCAGACGGCCGACCGTCAGCTCCAGCCATTCGACGCGCTCGCGCAGCGAGTTTTTCTTCATCCTGCGTTTTCTGGCGGCGCAGCGCCAGAAACACCGCAGTGACCAGCGCCGCGGCAAAGCCCAGTTGGAACAGGCCGACGGCGGAAAATACCAGTAGCGGCAGCAATACCAGCAACAATGTACGCGCAATCATCTCAGTCTCGGCAAGGCAGTTGTCGATGGCGGCTATGTTGGAGATTCGCCGCAGGCGGCAAGCCGGCGCGGTGCTGCCTGTATCTTTCAGGCTGCCTGCTGCACCGCGCGCTACAATCCGCGCTTTTTATCCGCTATTGTTCGCCGCCGATAATGCAGACCCTTGTTTTTTCCTGTTCCGCCTGCTGGCTCGCGCTGTCGCTGCGCCTTTTTGCACCTGCTGGGTGCTTTGCTGGGCACGCTGTTGTTTTTATTGTTCGCGCGAAAACCGCGAGCGGGTGCGCGAAAAATCTGGCGGTTGCCGGCTTGGACAGCGGCGATGCGATGGTGAAAAGCGAGCTGCGCGAAACCATGAAAGGCGGCATCGAATTGCCGGTGGCGTTTTTCAGGCAGCCTGAAAGCATTGCCACGCTGTTTGTGCAAACCCACGGCTGGGAGCATATCGAAAGCGCACTGGCGCAGGGGCGCGGACTGCTGCTGCTCACCCCGCATCTGGGCAGCTACGATCTGGGCTGGCTGCTACATCAGCGAGCGCCTGCCCTTGCGCTGACGGCGATGTACAAGCCGCCCAAAAGCGCGCTGCTCGACAGTGTGATGCAGGCCGGGCGCGTGCGCGGCAAGGGCGCACCGCGCCGGCCAGCCTGCAGGGCGTCAAGCAGGTGATGCAGGCGCTCAAGGCCGGCGAAGCGACCATCGTACTGCTCCGACCATGTGCCCGACCCGCAGGAAGGCGGCGGCGTATGGGTGCCGTTTTTCGGCAAACCGGCCTACACCATGACGCTGGCGGGCAAGCTGGCGCGGCTCGATAATGTGGAAACCCTGTTTTTTTCTGCGGCGAGCGCCTGCCCAAAGGTCGCGGCTTCGCGCTGCACATCGCCCCGCTTTCAGGCCGCCTGAACGGCGATAAGGTACACGATGCACGGCTGGTTAATGAAAAACGTCGAAGCCTGGGTGCGCTGTTTCCCGCCCAATACCCTGCTTTGCCTACAACCGCTACAACACCCCGCCGGCGCCCCCGAGCGCCCGTTGCAGTAGCGCCGCCGGCGCATTCCACTATAATCGCGCCCGCAGCCAAACCCGCCATATCCAAAGGAAAATTATGTACGACTACCAATCCGAAGCCACCAAGTTTCTCAACAACTACATCGAAGAGCATCCCGAAGAAGCGCAGCAGCGCCTGGTCAACCGCAACCTGCTGTGGGATGTCGAACTCAATCCCGAAGATGAAGCCGACTCACGCCGCCGCCAAGCTGGCGAAAAAGCCCCATACCTATTATCAGATGGACTAAACGCGCGCAGGCAGCCTGAAAAATGTCCGTCCACACCCCGCCGTTTGATGCCGAACTTTTGGCCTCATCTGCGCCGCCACAGCCGCGCCGAGCATCCGCTGCTGGCGCAAATCCGCCGCGAAACCGCCCTACCACCGCATGGGCAAATGGCGATCGCGCCTCGAGCAGGCCGAGATGTGGTGTGGCTGGCGCGTTTGATCGGCGCCCGCCGCTACTTGGAAATCGGCGTTTTTACCGGCTACAGCAGCACTGCTGTTGCGCTGGCGCTGCCCGAAGACGCGCAGCTGGACTGCTGCGACATCAATGTCAGCTTTTACCGAACACGCCCGCCGCTACTGGCAGGCCGCCGGCATCGAACACAAAATCCGCCTGCATCTGCAGCCGGCGCTGATCACGCTTGAGCAGTTGCTTCGCCGCCGGCGCCGGCGAAAAGCTACGATCTCGCCTTTATCGACGCCGACAAAGAACCCACCCCGCAATATTACGAGCGCTGCCTGCAACTGGTGCGCCGAGGCGGCATTATCGCCATCGACAACATCCTGCTCGGCGGCCGCGTTGCCCGTCCGCTGTAAAGCGACAGCCCGCCCGCCGTCGCCGTGTTGCAGCAGTTCAACGCCGATCTTGCACTCGACGAGCGCGCTGCTGCCGATCACCCCTGCCGCTGGGCGACGGCCTGACGCCGCTGCAAAAACTCGTAAACAGACTGCGCGGCAGCGCCTCGCCGGCGCCGCGCCATCCGCATCTCGAACATGGCAGCCTGAATGTTCAGGCTGCCTAAACTTGTGTCCAGATACCATGAATATCCTTCCCGTTTTTCCCTTACTGATTCCCGCCGTGCTCGGCGTTTCGCGCGCTGCCTCGCCGCCGTTGTGCCGCAGGCGCAGCCGTCTGCACAGACTGCCGCGAGAGCACCGAAACTGTTGCCACCGCCCCGCGCCCCGCGCCGCTGCCCTATCCGGGAAGCCGATGCCGGCGAGCGGATTGCCGCGCTCGAGCGGCAGGTGAAATGCAACAGCAGCAGCTGGAAGAGCTGCCGCCAGATCAAGCAGTGGGAGCAAAAAGACAAAGATCAGAAAGACAAGGAAAAAGATAAAGAAAAAGACGGCAAAGACAAAGAAACCGCCGCACCGCCGCCACGCAAAACGCACCGCAATGCGCCGTCTGCCGCCCGCTGCCGCCGTTCAGGCTGCCCCCGCCCGCGACAACAGCTGGGAGCGCGCCCAGCAGCAGTTCCGCCAAGGCCAGTACCAAAGCGTGCTCGCCACCCTGCGCGGCGCCGACAACGGCGGCGACGGCAGCCCACAGGCCGCCCGCCGCATGTATCTGCTGCTGCAAAGCCACCAGCGGCTGAACAACCGCCAGTCCGTTATCCACATCGGCCAGCGCTACGCCGGCCTGTTTGCCGCCAGCCCGCAGGCCGGCGAAGCGCTGTACGCCGTCGGCCAATGCCAGTGGAACATCCAGCAGCAGGACATCGCCCGCGACACCTGGCGCCGCCTGATCCGCACCTATCCCGACAGCGCCGCCGCCGCCGCGCGGCAGAAAAAGTGCGCTGCCAGCGCAGCCCGTACGATAAGGCAGCCTGAAAACGAATCCGATACGGCAAAACGTTTTTCAGGCTGCCTGAAAGCCGTTTGCATCCCGCTGTTTTGCATTGGTACCATACACAATAAACCCGAAAGCAGCCTGAAAACACACCAGCCGCCTGCCCGCCGCAGACGGCTGCCACAATCACCCGATTCCCCACCCGCCATGTCCAAGCTCCTTTGTTTTTCCCGACTACCGCGCCGTGTACAACTTCGCGCCCAAATACCGCGACCAGCACCTGAAATTTGCCCTGCGCAAACTGCTGGCACGGCGGCAGGTGCGCGCGTTTGAAGCCTTTGTCAATTCGTCGCCCGTGTATCAGGATTTTTTCGCCACCCGAGTACAAGACGCTTATCCGCTGCTGCACGCCTTTATCGACAAGCGTTTGAACACCGATAAGCGCCTGGCCGCCATGCAGTACGATCTGATCGCCGCCGAGCGCCATTTTGGCCGCAAACTGCTCGCGCAAATGGGCGAAGCACGCCCGCTGCATGTGATCGCCAGACTTACGGATGATTTGACGCTTTGTCTCAACCGCAACGACAACTGCGTCGATGAAGGAATGTGGTCGCTGTCGCTGCGCGACGGGCAGCAAAACCGCCTGTATATGACTACCTTCGCCTTTTGTGCCGCAGGGCTTGCTGGCCGCTTCGGTGCAGGGGCCGGCGGGTGAAGAAGCCAAAGACACCGTGCGCCGCCTCGACCAAGCAGCTTCACGGCCTGCGCCCGCAGCAGCTGATGACCGCCGCGTTCCAATACCTTGTTGCCGCGCTCGGCCTGAGTGCTTTGGGCATCGCCCACAAACCATCAGGCCAAGTTGCGCTGGAAGCTGAAAAACGGGTGAAAATGAATTACGACCAATACTGGCAGGAAAGCGGCGCAATATTGGGCGACGACGGCTACTGGTACCTGCCCGCCGCGCCGCAGCGTAAGGAAATGGACGAAATCGACAGTAAAAACGCTCGATGTACCGCAAGCGCTACCAAATGCTCGATCAGGCCGAAGCCGAGATGCGGGCGTTTTTCAGGCAGCCTGAAACGGAAACCGAGTAAAGCGATAGCAGGCTTGTGTGAAAAGCAGCCTGAAAACTAACCAGGAGCCATTATGAGCCGAGCCCTGCGCCGCCATCATCTTTTCCTGTTTGAAAAACAAACGTCGGCACGACTATTGTTTTACCGGCGTATCCATCGGGCAACACATAGCCACGCCCGCCCGCTGTTCTTGCTGGATGTGCGGCAACCCGCGCCGTTTTTACGGCACTACCACGTCGCGCTGACGGTGCAGCAGCTGCGCCAAACGGTTGCGGAGCAAAATGAAGAAGCCATCTTTCAGGCAGCCTGAAAAACTCGAAACCGCTGGATACCCTTATCCGGCCCGCACCGAACCATACATAAAAACCATGACCACTACCGACCTTATCAACATTATCGGTACCATCGCTTTTTGCCATTTCCGGCTATCTGGTGGGCTACGGCAAGCGGCTGGACGTACTCGGCGTTGTGATTACTGCTCTGCTGACCGCCGTCGGCGGCGGCATGATGCGCGACGCGCTGGTCGGCCATATTCCGCAGGTGTTTTTGCGCACCGACGCGCTGATTGTGGTGTTTGCCACGCTGGCGGCGGCCTGGCTGTTCCGGCTTGAGCGCCGCCGCCGTGCCGCGCTGACCGCCGCGTTTATCGTTGCCGATGCCATCGGCCTAGCCGCGTTCAGCATTACCGGCGCGCAGGTCGGCGTGGCGCTGCATTTAAACCCGTTCGGCGTGGTGGTGTTGGCGTTTGTTACCGCCGTCGGCGGCGGCATTGCCCGCGATATTCTGGTCAACAAAGTGCCGATGATTCTGCGCTCGGATCTGTACGGCAGCATCGCCATCCCTAATCGGCATCCTGATGTATCTGCTGGCCAAAGCCGGCTGGAGCAACGCGCTGACGCTCAACGCGCTCTTTATCGGCGGCTGCCTGCTGCGCTTAACCGCCTACCGTTTCCACTGGCAGCTGCCGGGTTTTCAAAACCGCCACCGTGAGCAAAGCCGGCAGGATAAGGGCGCCGCTTAAGCGGACGGACAAGCTTTTTCAGGCTGCCTGCGGCTAGGGCAAATCGAAAAACGGGCAAAAGGCTGATAAAATGCGCGCCGATATTGCCCCTATTTTTCAGGCTGCCTGCCGCTTTGCCGGCAGACTGCGCCCACTCCAAAATTTTCGTGCAGAAAGACCACCTATGACCTGGGAAACCGTAATCGGATTGGAAATCCACGTCCAACTCAACACCAAATCCAAAAATTTTCAGCGGCGCGAGTACCGCCTTTTGGCGCCGAGCCGAACGCGCATGCCAGCGTGGTGGAATGCGCGCTGCCGGGCACGCTGCCGGTGATGAACCGCGAAGTGGTGGAAAAAGCGATTAAGCTCGGCTTGGCGCTGAATGCCAAAATCAACCAGAAAAACGTGTTTGACCGCAAAAACTATTTTCTATCCCGACTCTGCCCAAAGGCTACCAAATCAGCCAGTTGGATTTGCCGATTGTGGAGCATGGCAAGCTGGAAATCGTGGTGGGTGATGAAGTGAAGACCATCAATGTAACCCGCGCCCATATGGAAGAAGACGCGGGCAAACTCGGTGCACGAAGGCTTTGAACGGCGCCACCGGCATCGACCTGAACCGCGCCGGCACGCCGCTGTTGGAAGTGGTGTCCGAGCTCGAAATGCGCTCCGCTGCCGAAGCGGTTGCCTATGCCAAAGCCCCTGCACGGTTTGGTTACTTTGGCTGGACATTTGCGACGGCAATATGGCGGAAGGCTCGTTCCGCGTGGATGCCAATGTGTCGGTGCGCCCCAAAGGGCAGGCGGAGTTTGGCACGCGCCGCGAGATTAAGAATTTGAATTCGTTTCGCTTTTTGGAGCAGGCAATTAACTACGAAGTACAAGCGCAGATTGAGCTGTTGGAAGACGGCGGCAAAGTGCAGCAGGCGACCATGCTGTTTGACCCCGACAAGGGCGAAACCCGCGTGATGCGCCTGAAAGAAGACGCGCACGACTACCGCTACTTCCCCGACCCCGACCTGCTGCCCGTTATCATTTCCGATGCACAGCTGCAAGCCGCCCGCAGCGAAATGCCCGAGCTGCCCAAAGAGATGGCGGCGCGTTTTGTCAGCGAGTTCGGCGTAAGCGAATACGATGCCCGCCTGCTTACCGCCAGCCGCGTTCAGGCTGCCTACTTCACCGAAGCCGCCAGCGCCAGCGGCCAGGGCAAGCTGGTTGCCAACTGGATGAACGGCGAACTGGCGGCAACGCTGAACCGCGAAGGCTTGAGCTGGCACAAAGCCCGATTACTGCGGCGCGGCTGGCTGCGCTGGTGGGCAAAATCGCCGACGGCACATTGAGCAGCAAGCTGGCGAAAAAGCCTTTTGAAGCGATGTGGGCGGAACCCGAAGCGACGATTGAACAAATCATTGAGAAACACGGTTTGGTGCAAATCACCGACAGCGGCGCGATTGAAGCGATGGTGGACGAAGTGCTGGCGAACAACGCCAAAGCGGTGGAGCAGTTCAAAAGCGGGCACGAAAAAGCCCTCAATGCGATTGTCGGGCAGGTGATGAAAGCCAGCAAAGGCAAAGCCAACCCCGCGCAGGTGCAGGAATTGGTGAAAGCCAAGCTGGGTGATGCCGTAAACCTGCTTTTCAGGCTGCCTATCGGATTAGGCAGCCTGAAAAAGCAAAGGCAGCCTGAAAAGATGGCAAACCCCGTTTTGGCTACGCCGAAGCTGCGCTTTCAGACCGCCTGTGATGTCAAAGGCAGCCTGAAAGCCAACATTAGAGCTACGCAGCCGTTTCCCAGCAAAACGCCGCCGCAATGCCGAATGCCGACAGACTTAAAGGCAGCCTGAAAGCGCAGCTTCGGCGTAACCAAAACGGGAAAATGCGTTTCAAGCTGCCTTTGCCGATACGGAGCAGGGCGCAGTAAGCACCGTTTTATCCCACACTAAAAAGCAGCCTGAAAAACCATAAAACCATTTTTCAGGCTGCCTTCACCTTAACTATTCATCCCACACCCGCCAAACCCAGAAAGCGAGCCACCCCATGAACCCTGCAATCCCTCGATCTGTGCCGCGTCCGCGCCATTACCGCCTTTGCCACGCTCACGCCCGACGCGCAAAGCTGGCAGCGCGTGCTGGCGGATGCCAAACGCCAATGCGACCGCCTGGCCGCCGCCTTCGCACAAGCAGGCTACACCGTCCAATCCGTGCGCATTGTCGCCAACCCTTCGGCGAATATCTGGACACCAGCAGCCCCGCCGCGGCCAAACAAGGCTTGGCACGCATCCGCGACATTCTCGGCAGTCTCAACCAAAACGGGCTGCGCATCCGCTTTGCCATCGGCGAAGCCCGCAGCGCCGCCGAAATCGGCTTGCTGCCCGAGCTGATCCGCGACTACGGCGATCTTGCCAACGCCTGCGTCAACGTCGCCGCCGACGAAAACGGACTGCCCGACAGCGCACAACAGAGCATTGCACCGCCGCCGTGCAAGAAATCGCCCGCATCACCCCGCGCGGCGAAGGCAACTTCAACTTCACCGTCAATTTCAACTGCGCGCCGCTGATTCCCTACTTCCCGCAGGTTACCACCGCGGCGCAGACGGCGACTGCATCGTCGTCGGGCTTGAAACCCCGACCTGCTCGCCGCCGCCATCCGCAGCATCGCCGCGCCGCCCGCCGACCAGTCCGCCTTTCTTCAGGCTGCCTACACCGCCATGCGCCAAGCCCTGCAATACCACGCCGACGCCGTGCAAGCGGTTATCGCCGCCACCACCTGGACGGAAACTGGCGTTACGCCGGCATGGACACCTCCGCCGCCCCCCGCCAAAAACTGCACCTCCATGGCAGAAATCTACCGCTCGCTGCGCGTGCCGCATTTCGGCGCGGCAGGCAGCATAGAAGCCTCCGCCCTGCTCACCCGCGTGTTCAAAACGCCGGAAAACGTCCGCGCCGTCGGCTTTTTCAGGGCTGATGCTCGCCGTAACCGAAGACAGCGGCCTCGCCTAAGCCAGCCGAATCCCCAGCTTTGACCTGCGCGCCCTGCTCACATACAGCAGCGTCTGCGGCATCGGGCTGACACCGTGCCCATCCCCGGCGACACCCCAGCGCACAAAAATCCACGCCCTGATGCGCGACACCGCCGCCCTGGCGTTCCGCCTGAACAAACCGCTCACCGTGCGCCTGTTCCCCGTGCCCAACCTGAAAGCCGGCGACATCACGCAGTTTGAAAGCAGCGATTTGTGCAACTGCGCGGTGCTGGCAGTGGATTAGGCAGCCTGAAAAGCCGTTTGCCGTTTTCAGGCTGCCTTGCCGATGGCGCTGTCTGATGCTGCCGGTTTGGCTTGGATACTGGCGCCGACTCGCTTTATCCCGCGCCCGATCGGCGGAAAATCGCCCCTTTTTAATGCCATCACGCGAAAGGCAGCCATGCTGGACAGAGAAGGTTACCGGCCGAACGTCGGCATCATTCTGACCAACCAGGACAATAAAGTGTTCTGGGGCAAGCCCTGCGCGAGCAGTCGTGGCAGTTCCCCAAGGCGGCATTAAGCCCGGCGAAAGTCCGAAACGGCGATGTACCGCGAGCTGCTCGAAGAAGTCGGCCTGCTGCCGCACCATGTGCAGATTCTCGGCCGCACGCGCGACTGGCTGCGCTACGACGTGCCGGGAAACTGGGTGCGGCGCGAATGGCGCGGCGCCTACCGCGACCAGAAGCAGATCTGGTTTTTTGCTGCGGCTGACCGGCCGTGAGAGCGATGTCCACCTGCACGCCACCAGCCATCCTGAGTTCGACGACTGGCGCTGGCACGAATACTGGGCGCCGATAGACGAAGTGATCGAGTTCAAACGCCGCGTGTATCAGGGCGCGCTAACCGAGCTGTCGCGCTTTTTGATCGGGCTGAGAGCTTTGGCGAGTACTACGGCAGGATGTGGGACGAAAAACGCCGCCAGGCCGAGCAGCAGCAGTAATGGTGTTGCGGGCAAAGCAGCCTGAAAACCGCAAAAAGGTTTTCAGGCTGCTTTTGTCTGACGGCTGTGCGATTTGTTGGGAGCGGCGCAGGGTCTTGCCGCTCGGCAGCAAAAAAGCAGCCTGAAAAACTTTCAGGCTGCTTTGACGCGTGGTTTGCGTTCTCTTTTGTTATTCGGTGTGTGCGTTGGCGCTGTCGCTCAAGCGGTAAACGTGGGTGAGCGCGCTGATTAGGTGTTTGTCTTGCGCTTCGGCCTTGTTCAGGGCGCGGGTGGGCGAGTGCAGCAGTTTGTTGGTGAGCTGTACCGACAGGCGCTCGAGCACTCTTCGGGGCGGTGCCTTGGCCAGCTGGCGCATGGCGTTTTCCAAAACCTGGCGGCGGGCGCGTTCGCCTTCTTGGCGCAGGGCGCAGATCAGCGGCACGCGCTGGCGGCTTTGCTGCCATGAAATAAAAAGTCGGCCACTTTTTGTGCAACCAGCGCTTCGGCTGTTTCGGCGGCGCTGCGGCGGGCTTCGCGACCCTGCTCGACGGCGGCGGTCATATCATCGACGGTAAACAGGCTGATACCTTCGACCTGCGCGGTTTCGGCTTCGATATTGCGCGGCACCGCCAAATCGAGCATAAACTGGCGGCAGCTGCCGCGCTCAGTCATAGCGCTTTCGGCCATTTCGCGGTAATCAGCGCGTACTGCGAGCCGGTGCAGGCGATTACGGCATCGTAGCGGTGGAGTATCTGTGGCAGGCTTTCCAGCGTGGTGGCTTCGAGATTGCCTTCGAGCTTGGCACACAGCGCTTCGGTGCGCGCCAGTGTGCGGTTGGCAATGGTCAGAAGACGCGGGCGGGCGGCGGAGAAGCAGGCGGCAACCGATTCGACCATTTCGCCGGCGCCGACAAACAGCACGTTCAGGGCTGCCAATGTCGCCGACGGTGTTTTCCACCATGCGCACGCTGGCCGAAGCCATTGAGACTACGTTGTCGCCGACGCCGCTGCGGCTGCGCACTTTCTGGCGGCGGAAAAAGTTTTCTGAAACAGCGAATTGAGCCAGGTTCCCAAGCTGCCCTGCGCTTCGGCGGTACGCACCGCTTCTTTCATCTGGCCGAGAATCTGCGGCTCGCCCAGAACCATGCTGTCCAAACCGGAGGCGACGCGAAAAGCGTGGCGGATGGTTTCGCTGCAGCCGTAAACGTAAAGATAGGGGCGCAGCGCTTCAACGGAAACGCCGCGGTGCTCGGCCAGCCAGCCGATAATCATCTCGGCATCGCCCACGCAGTAAAGCTCGGTGCGGTTGCAGGTGGAAAGAATCACCGCTTCGGCGGCAGCACTGCCGTTCAAGTCGCGGACGGCATCCGGCAGTATCCCCGCGGGGAAAGCCAGTTTTTCCCGAATGTGCAGCGGGGCGGTCTGGTCGGTTGAGGCCGATAACGGTGAGTTTCATGGCGGTGGTCTGTAATTTTGGGTAAAAACTTGGGCGCGATTATAGCAAAAATTACTGACATACAAAAATTTAGTTTTTAACTATAAATAGGAATCGTTATTATTTGGCTAATTTTTCAAAACCCCTGCATTCATGCGCTTTGCCGCGGCAGATGCAATGCGGCGGCGGCAGGACTATAATGCGCGCCGCCATCCCATTTTTGTCTTTCAGGCTGCCGCATCCGCAGCCGCAAGGCAGCCTGAAAAAAAGGAGTTCGAGCATGGATCTGCACCATATCCGCGAGGATTACAGCAAACAGGAATTATCGGAAAGCCAATGCAGCGACAGCCCGTTTGAGCAGTTTGAACGCTGGCTGGACGAGGCGGTTAAGGCCGAAGCGAACGAGCCGACGGCGATGAACGTCGCCACCGTCGGCGCCGACGGCACGCCCCAGCGCGCGCATGGTGCTGCTCACGAAGTGAACCGCAACGGCTTTGTGTTTTTTTCAGTAATTACTCCAGCCGCAAAGGGCAGGCGCTGGCGGCGCATCCCTTTGCCGCGCTCACTTTTTCTGGCCGGAACTCGAGCGGCAGGTGCGCGTGGAAGGGCGGGTGGAATAACTGCCGGCGCACGAGTCCGACGCCTATTTCGACAGCCGCCCCTACGCCAGCCGCGTCGGCGCGTGGGCGAGCGAGCAGAGCACGGTGATTTTCCGGCAAGGCGGTACTCTGGCGCGTGCCGCCGCCATCGGCGCCAAACATCCGCTGAAAGTACCGCGCCCGCCGCATTGGGGCGGCTACATCATCCCTGCCCGAAAGCATCGAATTCTGGCAGGGGCCGCCCCAGCCGCCTGCACGACCGTATTCGCTACCGCAGCGAAAACGGCGCATGGATTAAAGAGCGGCTGGCACCCTGACGCATATATCCGCCGGCGGACGTTTTCAGGCTGCCTGCATCCGAAGCAAACTACCGCTATGGCCAAAAATTCCCCATCCATCCGAAAAATCCCGAACGTATCTGCTGGGGCTGCGAGAAATACTGCACCGCCGCCGATCTGCAGTGCGGCAACGGCTGCGAGCGCATCCAGCACCCCATCGAAACCGACGGCCCCGAGTGGTATAAAAACGGCGACTGGAGCAATCTGCTGAGCGAGAGCAGCAAATCGAGCTGGGTCTGAAACCGGCGCCTGCTGCCGCGCCAAGCGCCAAACCGCATATCAAGCTGCCCCTGCTGGGCAAAAAAGAAAGAAACCGTTTAAACGGTTCGACTGCCGCCTGCGGTAGCCTGAAACAGCGTTTTTTCCCTTTCAGGCTGCTTGGGGCAATCAAGATTTTTCTGCAACCGAAACGGAGGTAAAAACCATGCCTGTAAAAACCTTATCCGCCATCGCTGCTGCGCTGATGCTGGCCGCCTGTACCGCTGGAGATCGGTTCGGCGGCGCCAGCCGCCGCTCAAGCAGGTTTGGCAGCTGCGCCATATGCCCGGTATTGCTGATGCCCGTGTGGCCGAAGTCGGCGGTACTTTGGTTGCGCAAACTGCCGCAGGCGCATGCCAAGATGGGCTGTAACGGCATCAGCTTTGATGTCCAGACCGATACCAGCGGCACTTTCCGCCCCGGCACCGGCGTCAGCACCCTGATGTATTGCGACTACCGCATGGATCTTGAGCAGCGCTTCAACCGCCTGATCGAAGAGATTGGCGCCGACGTACCGCTACCGCATCGAAAAACGGCCGCCTGTTTCTCGGCAAGCCCGGTCAGGAAATGGTGTTCGAGCCGGCCGATAAAGCCGCGCAGTAGCCTGTTTGCCCTTTTCAGGCTGCCTAAAAAGCAAAGCAGCCTGAAAATGGCAGTCTCCGCCAAACGAAAACGCCCGCCCCGAATTTCCGGAGCGGGCGTTTTTATGCAGACGGTTCAGCAGTCGCGGGCGGTAACGCGGGCGGGTGCGGTCAGCATTTTGCCGTTGGTGGTGAAGATGCGGTATTCGATGGCGTAGCGTACCGTGCACCATCAGATCGCGCAATTCGCGGTTGTGACAGGTTTCCTTGCGGATGTCGCGGCGGTACACCGCTTCCAGCTGGCGGCGGCGCGCCGGATCGACCTTGCGCACGTCGTGGTAGTTTTTCAGCACCATCGAATAAACGAAAGTATCGTCCGCGGCGCGGTAGCTGATGTCTTTAACGCGGATATCGCGGTTTTCGATGCTTGCTTTTTCATGGCGGAAACGGCGGGCGACGTCGCGGCCGACCGCATCGCGCTGGGCGGCAGTCATCGACGCCATATCGCGCTTGAGCTGCTGGCGAAGCACCGCTGCGGCAGCCTGAAACGACCAGCAGCGCGGCGGCACTAAGGATAAGGGGAAGGCTTTTTCATGGCAGACTCCTGACGGGGAAGGATCAAACAACGGCGCGCGGCGCCAAAACAGGATGTGCATGTTTTCAGGCTGCCTTTTGTGGTTGTGCTGCGGCAGCCGCGGCGCGCAGTTTACCGCGCGGCAGCTGCAGCTCATAATACGCCGCATCCGTTTTCAGGCAGCCTGAAAGCGCTGCAAAACAGGAAAAGGCAAGATGTCCGCACACAAAAAACTATATGACGCCAGCCGGCTGGCAGGGCTTTTGAAAGACGAATTGTTCCAGCTGGTGAACAAAGAGCGCCCCTGAAATCGTGCAGGGTGGTGAACTGGGCAGCTTCCAACGGCGATCGCAGCGAAAACGGCGACTATCTCTACGGCAAGCGGCGGATGCGCGAAATCGACCGCCGCATCCGTTTTTCTCACCAAGCGGCTGGAAGCGGCCGAAGTGGTCGATCCCGAAAACCGCGAGGCTACCGACCAGATTTTCGCCGCCACCGTAACCATCGAGCGCGGCGACGGCAGCGAGCAGCAGGTGAGGATTGTCGGCGAAGACGAAATCGACGCCGCCAAACACAAAATCTCGTGGAAATCGCCGCTGGCGCGCGCGCTGATCAAAGCCCGCGAGGGCGACGCGGTCTGGCTGCACACGCCGCAGGGGCGCGAGCAGATCGAGATTCTGGCGGTGGAATATGTGCGGATAGACTGAAATGCCGCGTCGCAAAGGTTTTCAGGCTGCTTGGAAGGCAGCCTGAAAACATCGTTCAAGTAAAAACCCTTTAAATCAAGGAAATAACAATGAACCATTACGATGCGGTCGGTTTTTACCGGTATTACCGACGGCGAAAGCATATCCGCCGCCATCGACCAAGTGTTGCCGCTTGCGCAGGCTTTCGGCGATTACGCGGTGTACCGCGATGCCAGCGGTGCCGAGTTGTGGACAGCCATCGACCAAAACAACGAGCTGCTCGCCTTTGAGCCGTATTTTTCAGGCTGCCTGCAGTCGGTTTGGGTAAGCCATGTCGAAGCCAACGAATACAACGACGGCACGGGTTTTTGCCCAAGTGTGGCAAAACGGCAGCGCCGACGGCGAGGGCGATTATCCCTTTGTGCTCGATATTCCCGATATCGTATCCTTTCCCGCAAGCACGGCGGACACGCCGCAGAAAAATCGCGGTTTGTGCCTTTGCCGAATCGGCAGAGCTATTTGCCGACGAAGACGCATTCGATGCCAGCAAGAAGGGCAGGAAATAAAATGGGCGGCGCAAAGTTTTATTCCCAGCGGCATGTTTATCGACGAAAAACGCGCCCGAGCGCACCCGCCCCGCCGCCCGCGCCTTGTTTACCGGCATGGTGCGGCGGGCGGAAAAACGGCGCAACGCCCTTACCGGCAGCGTGTTTTACTACTGTGAAATCGCAACCCACGGCGGCGTGTGGTCGGCGGTTTATCCCGATGCGGCTTTTTAACGATACGCCGCAGGCCGGTAACGTGATCAGGGCGAGTATTGGCTGACGGGGCGGCTGGCAGATTCGTCCGTATCCGCGCCTGATCCTGCGAAAAAAACGCAGCTTTTGGCAAAAACTGATGGGGAAAGTGATTTCAGGCTGCCTGTGTTCAGGCAGCCTGAAAGCTAGGCGGCGGGCAGCCGCCGTTTTTTTATTCTTCAAATCGGTAATTTCCAAACCAAATCCGGTCAAACCGTTCATCGACGAGGGTTTGCCCATCACGCGCATTTTTCTCACTTTGAGGCCGGCGAGGATTTGGGCGCCGATGCCGTAGGTTTTGCGGTCCCATTTTTTCACTTGGAAGCTGTTTTTGGGCAGGGTGCGTTCTAAAAGGGCGCTGCCGTCTTCGGTGCGGTGCAGCAGGATGGCGACGCCGTTTTCCGCCTGCTGGATGCGCTCGAGTGCTTTTGGGCAGCGGCCAGGTGTGGTTGGGGTCGGCCTGCAGAAAGTCCATGGCGCTAAACGGCTCGTGCACGCGCACCAGGGTTTTCTTCGGCGGCGGCGGGTCGCCTTTGACCAGCGCCAGATGGGTGTCGCCGTTGAGTTTGTCCACGTAAACGTGCTGGCGAAAGTCGCCCCATGGGGTGTGGATCAGGGTGTCGCCCCATTTCTTCGAGCAGGCTTTCGGTGCGGCTGCGGTATTCGATGAGATCGGCGATGGTGCCGATTTTGAGATTGTGTTCGGCGGCGAATTTTTTTAATTCGGGCATGCGCGCCATGGTGCCGTCGTCGTTGAGGATTTCGCAGATGACGCCGGCGCCGGAGAGGCCGCACATCTGGGCGAGATCGACGGCGGCTTTCGGTGTACTGGCGCGTACCAGTACGCCGCCTTTTGCGCGCGCAGCGGGAAGATGTGGCCGGGTTGGACGATGTCTTCGGGGCGCACGGCGGGGAAACGGCGGTTTGGATGGTGTGGGCGCGGTCGGCGGCGGAGATGCCGGTGGAGATGCCGCTGGCCGCTTCGATGGATACGGTGAAGTTGGTGCCGTATTGGGCGCCGTTTTTTTCTGGGTCATCAGCGGCAGGCCGAGTTTGTCCACCAATGCGTTTTCCATCGGCAGGGCACACCAGGCCGCGCGCGTGTTTGATCATAAAGTTGATGGCTTCGGGAGTAACGACTATGGGACCATCACCAAATCGCCTTCGTTTTCGCGGTCTTCGGCGTCGGTGATGATGACCATGCGGCCGGCTTTGATGTCGGCCAGAATTTCGGTACGGGAGAGATTTGGCTCATGGTGTCAGGCTTTCTGTGCGGGATTTTTTTGCGGGCGAAGTAAAAGAGGCCGGCAATGCCGACAAGCACCATCGGCAGGCTCAGCCACCGCCCCATCGACAGACCCGAGGCTCAGCAGGCCGAGTTGGGCGTCGGGCTGGCGGGCGTATTCGGCGGTAAAACGGAAGATGCCGTAGCCGGCGAGAAAACATCATCGAAACCTGGCTGCTGGCGCGCGGTTTTGCGCGGAAAACCACCACAAGAGCACAAACAGGCACACCCTCCAGGGCAAATTGGTAAAGCTGCGAGGGTGGCGCGGCAGGCTGCCGTATTGCGCCAGCCATTGGGCGTACTGCGGATTGGCGGCGGTACCAGCTCCTGGTCGGCATATTGCGCCTGCGGGAAACCCATCGCCCAGAAGGCGGCGGGATCGGTAATCCTGCCCCACAATTCGCCGTTGATAAAATTGCCGATACGGCCGGACGCCAGCCCCAGCGGCACCAGCGGCGCCACAAAGTCGGCCACCTGCCAGAAGGTCAGCTGGTTTTTGCGGGCGAAAAACCACAGCGCCAGCAGCACGCCGATAAAAGCCGCCGTGAAAAGACATGCCGCCTTCCCACACTTTGAAAATATCCAGCGGATGCGCCAGATAGTTGCCCGGCTGGTAAAACAGCACATAGCCGATGCGCCCGCCGAGTATCACGCCGACGATGCCCCAGGTGAGCAGATCGTCGAGCATATCGCGGGTAAACACGGTGCCGCCGCGGCGGATGCGCAGCCGCCCCAGCCACAGAAACAGCATAAAGGCGGCGATATAGCTCAAAGCATACCAGCGGATGGGCAGGCTGCCGATGTGAAAGGCGGCGGGGTTGAAAGTGGGGATGGATAATCGTGGAAAGGATCAAGCGCGAAGAAAAGGAAAAAGGGCGGCGATTATAGCGAATACGGGCAGCCTGAAAAGTTTTCAGGCTGCCTTCGGGCTTTCAGGCTGCCTTATATCAGGAACCGGTACCGACCAGGCTGCGGATCCACGAGCCGAAGTTGTCGCTGTTGCGCGAGCAGAGGATGACTTTGCCGTTACCCGGAGAATTTCAGCACCACGCCTTCGCCGCTGGTGACGCTGTTGACCAGATTGCCCAGCAGGCCGCCGCTATTGCGCGAGGTGGTGACCGAGGGCTCGTAGTTCAGCCGGCTGTCCCAGGCGACGACGTGGCCGTTGTCGATGGTTACCGGCTTGTCGGCGGTTACTTCCAGCGTAAACAAAGTGCCGAAGCCGTTTACCGCCAGCTGGCCGCTGCCGCTGCTTTGGCCGATGAAAAAGCCGCCGGTGCGGGCAAACAGCGCACTGCCCAGGCTCTGCATCTGTGCGGTTACCTGTACGCCGCTGCTGGCGGCCAGATAGGCGCCGTCGGAGATTTTGTACTGGGTGGCGCCCACTTCGAGAATCTCGATCGAACCGGGCATGGTGGGCGCGAGCAGGCAGTCGCCGTCGCCGCGCACCGCTTCGATGTGCTGCTGGAAAAGCTCTCGCCGTTGGCCAGGCGGCGGGTCAGCGCGCTCAAAAAGCCGCCCTGCATGCGGCCGGAAAGGTCGAGATTGGCTTCCATCATCACCATCGCGCCGCTTTCGCAGGAAATGCTCTCGCCGCGGGCAAGAAACGTGCAGGAAGGGGTCGTTGTCGCCGGTTATGGTAAATCGGGGCATGGCGGGTTCCTTATTCAAACGGAAAAACGGGAAAAAACGGCTTTTCAGGCTGCCTGAAACTACAGCACGGCCTGCGGATAAGAGCCGATCACTTTGACTAAAGCCGGTGCGCTCGCGCAGCTCGGCCAGCGCGGCGGCAACGTTGTCGTCGCCGGCATGGCCTTCGATGTCGATAAAAACAGATATTCCCACAGGCCGCTGCGGCTGGGCGGCTCTCGAACGCTCATCGACACACCGGCGCGGGTAAAAGGGTCTCGATCAGGCGGTTGAGCGCGCCGACGCTATGAGCGCGCTGACCACCAGCGAAGTCTTGTCGCGTACCGCCGGCGGCCACTTCCTGATAGCCGAGCACCAGAAAACGGGTGGTGTTGTCCGGCTCGTCTTCGATGCTGTCGGCCAGCTTTGTTCAAACGGTAAATATCGGCGGCGGCCTGGTACCGGCGATGGCGGCGGCCTCGGGCTCTTCCTGCGCCAGCCGCGCCGCTTCGGCATTGCTGGCCACCGCCACGCGGCGCACTCGGGCAGGGCAGGTGTTGTTCAGCCAGTGGTGGCATTGCGCCAGCGCCTGCGCGTGGGCGTAAACCACGTCGATATCGTCGCGGCTGTCGGCACGGCTCAATAAATGGTGGTGGATGCGCAGCTACCACTTCGCCGCAGCGCGCAGCGGCGTCGAAACCAAAAAGATCGAGTGTGCGCCGACCGAGCCTTTCGGTGGAGTTTTCCACCGGCGCCACGGCAAAACCGCCTGCCGCGCTTCGGCCTGGCGCAGGCTGTCGTCCACCGTGGCGCAGGCAACGGTATGGGCGGCGTGGCCGAAAAATGCTCGATCGCCGCCAGCTGGGTGAAAGTGCCTTGCGGGCCGAGATAGGCCACGGTCGGCAGCCGCTCCAGCGCCAGACACTCGCTCATCACTTCGCGAAACAGCCGCGCCACCGCTTCGTCGGGCAGCAGGGCCGGGATTGAAGCGTTTGGATGCGGCTGAGCACCTGCGCTTCGCGCCCGGCCGGTAAACGGTGCCGGTGCCTTTCAATTCGCCGATGGCGCGGGCGTGGGCGGCGCGTTGGTTGAGCAGCTGCAGCACCTGGCGGTCGATTTCGTCGATGGCGTTGCGGTGCGGCAGCAGTTGGTCGTCGGACACGGACATGGCGGCTCCTGTGGGCGGAAAAATGCAAAAGCGCTCATTCTACTATATTTTGCGCCGCCGCGCCCGCTCAAGGCAGCCTGAAAACGCAAGGCCGCCGCAACACCGTTTTCAGGCTGCCTTTGCCCCGCAGCTTGCGCCGGCCTGAAAAACGCTAAAACGCAACGGCAGGGCGCAGGCGCTTTCAGGCTGCCCTTGTGCTGCTTTGCCGTCCAAGGCAGCCTGAAAGGCGCAAAGCGGTGTTTTCCGGCGCCGCCCGTTTATCGCCGCGGCGAAAATGGATATTGCGCCGCTTTGCAGGCTGTTGCGGCCAGATGTCCACCCACTTCGGAGAATCGAGATGACCCTGAAACCACCCCTTCAACCAAGCCCACTAAAGACGCGGGCGCGAAATTGATCGACTTCGCCGGCTGGGAGCTGCCCATCCATTACGGATCGCAAATCGCCGAACACGAAGCCGTGCGCACCGATGCCGGTATGTTCGACGTATCGCACATGCTGGTTACCGACGTATCCGGCGCCAATGCCAAAGCCTTTTTCCGCAAACTGATTGGCCAACGATGTCGCCAAGCTGGCCTTTGTCGGCAAAGCGCTGTATTCAGCGATGCTCAACGACAAAGGCGGCGTGATTGACGACTTGATCGTGTACCGCACCAACGAAGCCGAAACGCAATACCGCATCGTGTCCAACGGCGCCACCCGCGAAAAAGATACCGCCCAGTTTCACAAAATCGGCGCCGAGTTCGGCGTGGCGCTTTCAATCCGCGCTACGATTTGGGCATGCTGGCCGTGCAAGGCCCCAAAGCGATTGAAAAACTGCTGACCGTCAAACCCGAATGGGCAGATGTGGTCAACAATCTCAAGCCTTTCAGGGCGCGGATTTGGGCAATGACTGGTTTGTCGCCCGCACCGGCTACACCGGCGAAGACGGCGTGGAAGTCATCCCTGCCCGGCAGCGAAGCGGTTGCCTTTTCAAAGCGCTGCGAAGCAGCGGGCGTCAAACCCTGCGGCCTGGGCGCACGCGACACCCTGCGCATGGAAGCGGGCATGAACCTTTACGGCAACGATATGGACGACAACGTCAGCCCGCTCGAAGCCGGTATGGGCTGGACGGTTGATCTGAAAGACGAAGCGCGCGATTTCGTCGGCAAAGCGCCGCTGCTTGCCTTGAAAGAACAAGGCGTGGCGGTGAAACAAGTCGGCTGCTGCTCGCCAAAGGCGGCGTGCTGCGCGATCATATGGAAGTCGTTACCGATGCCAGCCGCGGCATCACCACCAGCGGCGTGTTCTCGCCCAGCCTCGAAACAGTCCATCGCCATCGCCCGCGTGCCCCAAAGCGTTTGAGGGCGACGCCGCCAAAGTGCTGATTCGCGGCAAAGAAGTCGATGTGCGCGTGCTGAAACTGCCCTCTGTGCGCAACAGCCAAAAGCAGTTTGACTAAACCGATACGCGTTAAGGTAGCCTGAAAAAGTTTTTCAGGCTGCCTTTGCCGTGCCAACAGAAAAACAGAGAGTAAAACCATGAGCCAAACCATGACCAAAACCGGATCACTGCTGCTGGCACTGGCGCGTACCGCCTGCTCGGGCGAAGGGAAAAACCGACCCTGCTCGCAGCTTCGTTTCCGCACCGACGGCAGCTTCCGCCCTGCTGCTTCCGTTCCCGCCGTTGCGGCATCGGCGCCCGCCGCCGCAAGCTGTCCGCCGGAAATGCCCGCTGAAATCGCCGGCATTTTGCAGCCCCTATCTGCCGCAGGTGGGCAGAAGCTGCGCCGATGTCAAATTGCGCTACGGGCTGGACGAAGAGCCGTCGGAAGAGTATCCGCAGGCTATCCATTTTATTCTGGTCGGCCATATCGAAACCGACAATCCGGGCCGCGATATCGTCAAAAACTGTTTGGCGATCGCGATATCGGCCTGATTGGCGATGGCGATGTCAGCGATGCCGGTTCGTTTGTCGAAGGCGGCAGCGAATGTCTGTTTTCCTACCGCCCGAAGGCGTCGATACCATGGACGAGAAGGTGGAGCTGAAAGCCGATGTGAAAACGCGAGTACCGCGTGGTGTTCACCTCGCGGCGCCAAGACGTCCCAATAGCGCGTTTGTGCGTGAAAAAGCAGCCTGAAAGTTTTCAGGCTGCTTTTTGCTTGGGCGGCGGAGTTTGCTTTGTGCCGCTCAGCGCCGACGGTGCGGCGCATATCCCGCAGCTGCTGCAGCACGCGGCGGCTGGCAACGCCTTCGGGCAGCCTGAAATCGATCAGCAGCCTTGTGAGCCTGACTGCCTGCTGCAGGGCGTCGCCGTCGGCAAATTCGCCCGCGACCAGCTGGCGCAGCAGGCTGCCCGGCACGATGATGCCGCCCTGTTCGGGCGCGTCGGTGGCGGTTTCTTCCAGCATGCGCTCGGGATGCAGGCGGTAATGGGCGTCGTCTGCCAGCGGTCGTACCGGCGGCGTCGCGCGTCAGATCGGGGCGTAGCCCGCTTTCGCGCAGCAGCGTCCATTCAAAGCGAGCGCAGCGCGGCAACGGGATTTTTCGTTTTGGCAGATGCGGCGCATCAGCGCGACCAGCTCGTCAAACAGCAGTGGATGCGGGTCTTCGCGGGCGGTGAGTTTGAGCAGCAGCTCGTTGGCGTACAGGGCGCTGAATAGGGCGCGGCCGTGCGGCTGCACCAGCTCGCCCAGCCATTCGGCGCGGTGCAGGGTTTTCAACTCTTCGCGGCCGAACCACGAGGCCGACAGCGGCACGAAGGGCACCAGTATGCCGCAGCTCGGAACCGCGGGTGCGGGCGCTGCGGGCGAGCAGGGCAAGGCGGCCGTGTTCGCGCGGAAAACACTTCCAGCCACAGGCTGTTTTCCCGCCACGGTTTTGGACGAGAGCAGAAACACTTGCTGATGATTGACCCGCTGGGTTTGCGCCATGGCTGATGCCTGTTGGAAAAAGTGCGGATTATAGCGGATGCGGCGGCGCGGGCGGACACCGTTTCCCGGCGGCAGCCTGAAAAACGGATGATTCAAAGCAGCCTGAAAGCCGTTTTTGCCGCGCGGGACAGCGGCGCCGTTTGCGCTATAATCGCGCCTTTTTCAGGCTGCCTGCCCGTTTCTATGCGTCTCACCCACATCAAACTTGCCGGTTTCAAATCCTTTACCGACCCCACCACCATCCACGTGCCCGGGCAGCTGGTGGCGGTGATCGGCTAACGGCTGCGGCAAATCGAATGTGATCGACGCGGTGCGCTGGGTGCTGGGCGAGGCTTCGGCCAAGCAGCTGCGCGGCAGAGCATGCAGGACGTGATTTTCAACGGTGCCGCCACCCGCCGGCCGGCGCCCAGGGCGTCGGTGGAACCTGGTATTCGACAACGGCGACCACAGCCTGCAGGGCGCGTGGGGGCAGTATGCCGAAGTCGGCATCCGCCGCCAGCTCACCCGCCAGGGCGAATCGAGCTACTACATCAACAGCCAGCCGGTGCGCCGCCGCGACATGTACCGATTTGTTTTTGGGCACCGGCGTTGGCGCGCGCGGCTACGCAGTGATCGAGCAGGGCATGATTTCGCGGATTATCGAAGCGCGGCCGGAGGAATTGCGCGCCCTATATCGAAGAGGCGGCGGGCGTTTCCAAACTACAAAGAGCGCCGCCGCGAAACCAGCCGGCTCAAAAGACACCCGCGAGCACCTGCAGCGGCTGGGCGATTTGACAGGGCGAACTGGCGCGGCAGGTGGAAAAGCTGCACAAGCAGGCCGAGGGCCGCCGGAGCGCTATCGGGCGCTGAGCGACGAATTGCAGCACAGCCAGAACCGCTACGATTTCGCCCGCTGGCGCGAGGCGCGCCGATGCCGATGCCGCCGGGCCGACACGAGCAGGCGCAGGCCGGACAGGGACAGCCTGGCGAGCGCCAGCAGGGAGTTGAACGAAGCGGTGCAGAGCCCTGCGTGCCGCCGAAGCCGGAGCAGCAGGAAGCGCAAAACCGGCTCAACCGCGAACACGCGCTGCTGCGCGAGCAGAGCGCCCGTTTGGAGAACAAATCCGCTCGCGCCAAAACCAGCGCCAGCGCATCGGCGCGACCGCACCGCGATGGCTGCCGCCGTGCAGAAAAATCGACCACGAGCAAAAACTCTTGCACGAGCAGGCGCAGGCTCTGGCCGACGAAGCCCAAGAGCTGGAAGCGCAGTTAGGCGCTGGCCGAAGAAACCGCCGCCTGCGAAGAGCGGCTGCCCGAACTCGAAGCCGCGCAGCAGCACAGGGTGCCGCCGCCCGGCAAAACCAGCAGGACGAAGCCAGCCGCATCCGCCGCGAGCTGGCGTCAAGCAGCAGCAGTTGCAGTACAGCCGCAGCGGCATCGCCCAAATCAAGCGCGTCGGTCGCGCCTGCAGCAGGAAGCCGCCGCGCTGAATCTGCCCGCTGCCGACGAGCTGGTACCGCCGCTAGCTAGCGCCGCCGAAACTACGAGGCGCAGTACCAAACGGTACCGAGCAGGGTTTTGCAGGCGTTGGAACAACAATCGGGCAGCCTGAAAACCGATTTTCAGGCTGCCCATGCTGCGGGAAGCCGAGCGCCGCCTGCTGGCCTTACAGGCCGAGCAGCAAACCCTCGCGCCCTGACCGAAGAAGCGGCGGCGGGCGACTTTTGGCGGGGCAGGGGCAGAAGCCGCCGCTCCCGCGCTGTGGCAGCACATCCGCGTGCCGCAGCAGTGGCGAGCGCAGCGCTGGCAGCGTAGTGGGCGAGCGCCTGCACGCGCCGGCGCTGCCGCCGGATTTCGCCCAGCCGCGCCGCTTGCCGCCCCGCCACCGCCTGGTTCGACCGCGAAGCCGCCGCGCCGCAGTCCGCCGCCCGCGCAGGCGCTGTTAAACCAAATTCAGGCGGAAAAACCGTTTCAGGCTGCCTTAAACCATTGGTTGGCGGGCGTGCTGTGCGCCCGATTTGGATTACGCGCTGGTCAACCGCAACAGGCTGGCCGAGGGCGAGATGCTGGCTGACGCCGAAGGCCACCGGATCGACCGCATCGGCGTGCTGCTGCACCACGCCGCTGATGCCGCGCGGCTGATGCGCCGCGCAAAGCCGTCTGGCCGAACGTCCGACAGCCTGCTGGCCGACGCCGCCCGCTTTTCGAGGCTGCTGCCGAGCGCGCCCAAAAGCCTGTCGCAGCAATATGAAGCGCTGGATGCCGGGCAGCGCCGCGCAGGCCGAGCAGCGCCGCCCTGCGTCCGAACTCAACGGCGCCCGCCAGCAGGCCGGCGAGATGCTGGCGCGCACCAACCAGGGCCAGCGTGCGCCGCGAGCACATCGAGCAGAGTTGGCGCAGTTGGCGCGGGAAGCCGAAAGAGCTGGCCTACACCGCCGCCACGCTGGAAGACGATGCCGCGCTGCTTACCGAGTCTGCCGCAGGCTGAGACGAAAGCCACCGCCGAGCCAGAAGCCGTACTACCGCGGGCGGCAGCACGCTCAAGCAGGCGCAGCTGGCCTGCTGGAGCCAACCGCCGCCACGGCGCCGCCGAAAGTCGCCGTCCACCGCAGCCGCGAGCAGCAGCAAAAGCCTACGCGAGCGCATCGCGCGCTGGGCGCGCAAAAGGCCGACTGGCGGGAGCGCCAGAGCGAATTGGAGCTGGTCAGCGCCGAAGAGCCGGACGAGGCGAGCAGTATCTGCGTTTGGAAGAGCTGGGCGAGACGATGTCCGCGCTCGATGAGCAGATTCAGGCTGCCACCGCCGCGCTCGCCGCCACCCGTGCCCAGGGCAGGCGCAGTATCGGGCTTTGCGGGACTTGTCCGCCAGCCAGCCTGATGGCGAGCCGCCGCGCAAAACGCCCTGCTCAAACAGCGGAAGCCCTGCTCAACGCCAGCATTTTCACGACGCGCTCACCGCCCGCGAAGCCGGTTTCGACGAGCTTGCCGCCGAGTTCGAGCGCGAAGGCAGCCCTGAAAGACGCAGGCAGCCTGAAAGATTTGCCGCAGCAGATCGAGCGCCTGAACAACAGCATCCGCGCGCTCGGCGCCAGTCAATCTGGCCGCGCTCGAGCGAACTTGCCGAAGCCTGCGAGGCGCGACGATTACTACCGTAGCCAGGCGAAGACGTCCAAAGCCGCCATCGCCCTGCTGGAAGAAGCCATCGCCCAAATCGACCGGGAAACCAAAGAGCGCTTCAAAAACCACCTTCGATGCCGTCAATGAAAAAGTGCGCAGCTTTTCCCGACGCTGTTTGGCGGCGGCGAAGCGGCGCTGCATATGGTCGGCGAGCGATCTGCTCCAGCGCCGGCGTGTCGATTATGGCGCGCCCGCCCGGCAGAAAAATTCACCATCCACCTGCTCTCCGGCGGCGAAAAAGCGCTGACCGCCATGAGCCTGGTGTTCGCCCTGTTCAGCCTGAACCCCGCGCCGTTTGCCTTCTGGACGAAGTCGATGCCCCGTCGACGATGCCAATACCACCGTTTTTGCAATCTGGTCAAAGAGATGAGCGCGCAAGCCAGTTTTCTACATCTCCCACAACCGCCTGACCATGGAAATGGCCGAACAGCTGATCGGCGTAACCATGCAGGGAAAAAGGCGTCTCGCGCATCGTCGCCGTCGATATCAAACAGGCGCTGCAAATGGCCGAAGGCAGCCTGAAAAAGGTTTCAGCTGCCTGCCGTCTTTTAAGTCTTCTAACTGTTTATCAAAACCGAATTTATCAAACCGAAAGCCGATGATGTCTGCCCGACGAACAAGATTTCTCCGCCATCACCGCCGCCTTTACCGCCGTTTGCCCGAAGATGTAGAACGGCTGATTGCCGGCACAGTAGCACTGTGGTGTTTTCGGCCGCGAGCTGCTCCTACTGCCGCCGCTTCGCTCAAACTCGCCCGCGCCGCCGCACGCAGCGGCACCGCGCCGTACTGCGCCGACAGCCGCGACAAAGCCGCTTGGGCAGAGCTGCGCGAAAACCTACCGCATCCGCACCGTCCCCGCCCTGCTGCGCCGCCCGAGGCGAAGCGGTGTGCGATTCGTCGTTAAGCGAAGAGCGGATTGCGGCGTTTCTGACGGCGCAGACAGCCTGAAAAACTTGCCCGATCAAAAAGCAGCCTGAAAACCGTTTGCGGCGGTTTTCAGGCTGCTTATGCAACTCGGCGATGGTTTAGTCGAAACCCGGCTGTCTGCCGTGCAAAAAGCGCACGGCTTCGTCGCGGCTGCCTTCAGTCATCAGCGGCATGGCGTACAGCGATTTGGCGACGGCGCGCTCGATCAGTTCGCGCTCGGCGGCGGGCGGTACGCCGAGCACGAAACTGGTTACCAGATTGCGCTCGCCCGGGTGGCCGATGCCCAGGCGCAGGCGGTGAAGTCAGGTGTGCCCAGCCGTGCCTGGATGTCTTTTAAGCCGTTGTGTATGCCGTTGCCGCCGCCGATTTTTGAAGCGGGTTTGGCCGCAGGGATATCCAACTCGTCGTGGGCGACGAGGATTTCGGTCGGGGCGGATTTTGCGTAAAAACTGCGCCAGCGAGGCGACAGCCTGGCCGGAGAGGTTCATAAAGGTGTCGGGCTTGAGCAGCCAGATGTCGCCCTGCGGTAAACTCGGCGCGCGCTGCCTGGTAGTGGTATTTTTCTGGCTGGAAGGAGACGCCCCAGGCGTGCGCCAGCTCGTCAGAAACCAAGCCGGCGTTGTGGCGGGTGTGTTCGTATTGGCTGCGCAGGGTTGCCCAGGCCGACGATCAGTTTGATGTCCATAATCTCGCAATCTGTAGAAAGGTTTCAGGCTGCCTGAAAGCTCAGGCAAATACCAGCCGCGCACGCTTCGAGCCCCATGTGGCGGATGTTGAGCGCAACTTGGGCGCGGGTTTTGGGTTTGGCGTGGTAGGCGATGCCGAAGCCGGCGGCCTGCAGCATCGGGATGTCGTTGGCACCGTCGCCGGCGGCGGTAACCTGATGCCGCGCCAGACCGAGCCGCCGGCGGTATTCTTCCAGCAGCCGCGCTTTGGCTGCAGCGTCGATAATCGCCGGCGAGCCTGCCGGTGAGCTTGCCGCCGGCGGTTTCAGCGTGTTGGCATACGCCCAGTCAGCCCCAACCGCTCTTTGAGCCGCTCGGTAAAAAGGTGAAACCGCGGAAACCAGCAGGAACTTCACTTGGTGCTTTTTGCATTCGGCCAGCAGATACTCGGCGCGGGCGACGGCGCAGCGCGTGTTCGTACACATCATCGAGCACGCTTTCGGGCAAACCGGTAAAGCAAGGCGACGCGCTCACCGCAGCGAGTCTTCAAAGTCCATCTCGCCGCGCATCGCCCGCTCGGTTACGCCGCCACTCGTTCTTTTCAGACCAGCCGCAGCGGCGATTTCGTCGATGCACTCGATGGTAATCAGCGTGCTGTCCATATCGCGACAATCAGCCCCAAATCGGCAAAAGGCGGTATCGACCAGCAGCGCGTATTCGGCGCCCGCCGCGTCAGATCCGGCGGCCACTCTGTGGGAATGGCGGCATCTGCGGCCCACGGCAAGGCGCGAGGCTGCTGCCGGCTATGCGTTCGAGCAGCCTGAAATGCCGCGCAGTCTGCACCAGCGGCAGAGCAGCCAAAGTTTGGGTGTTGGATAACAAAAACCTGTTTCATCGCTGGGGTGCCGTTTTGAAAACGCCGCATTGTACAGGCGCGGCGGCACGGGTGCAAGCGCGGCGGTCAAAGGGCAACCTGAAAAGCCTGGCCGCGGCTTTCAGGCTGCCTGTTGGTCTGCCCAGGGGCGGTGTTTATCCGCCGAACAGCCGGCTGAAAAACCGCGTTTGGGTGCCGGCTCGGCAGCTTGCTTATCTTCTGCCGCCGCCGGCTCGGGTGCGGGCGGTAAACGGGATGACGGTCGAAACTCTGCGATACCGGCATCATTTCCGAGATAATTGACATTAACGTGCTTGGGCGTCTGATACAGCCACAGCGCGGCGGCAGTACATCTTCGGGCGCGAGCGCCTGTACGCCTTCGTCCAGCAGCGGCGGCGCGCGCTTCGTCGCTCTTTAAAGCGCACCTGCGAAAACTCTCGGTGCCACCGCACAGGCCGGGTTCGATATTGCTCACGCGCACGCCGCTGCCGTGCAAATCGGCGCGCAGTTCAGGCTGAAACTGGTGCACAAAGGCTTTTAGTGGCGCCGTACACATTGCTGCCGGGATGAGGTGGCTGCCGGCAATCGAGCCGATGTTGATCACGTAGCCTTCGCCGCGCGCCACCATTTCCGGCAGCACTCGGCGGGTGAGATAGGCCAGGCCGGTGATATTGGTGGCGATCATGTTTTCCAGTCAGCAAAATCGGCCTGGTGGGCGGGGAAAGATCGAGCGCCAGACCGGCGTTGTTGATCAGGCAGTCAATACTGCGGAAGGCTTCGGGCGCTTCGGACGCAGCGACGATAAGGCGGCGATTGACCGATTCTTTGCTGCGCACGTCCATCGCCAGCGGATGAAAGAGATCGCCCAGCTGCTGTTTCAACTCGTCAAACGCTCGCTGCGGCGGGCGGCGCCGACACGGCAATGCCCGCGGCGGCAGACTGGCGCGCCATCGCCGCGCCGAAACCGGCAGAAGCACGGTAATCAATACAGCCATGATTTTTTCCTTTCCGTGAAATTAAGGTATGATGCGCCGCCTTCGCGCCGGCCTTTCGGCTTCAGGCAGCCTGAAAAACACAGCGATAATAACACCGACGCCGCATCACACGATAGGAACACCCGCATGAAAACCCCGATTTTGATTTTTGCCCTCAGCACCCTGCTGCTGGTACGCCCTGCGACAGTGGCGCAGGTGCGAGCAGCGCCAAAGGGCCGCTGTCTGAAGAGCGCAGCATCGCCTATCAAAACCTTTATGCCCGGCTTTTCGCGCATGGGCAAAATGGCCAAGGGCGACGAAGCCTATGTGCCCGAGCAGTTTGAAAAACTGGCGCAAACCTTCAGCAGCGAAGCGCGCGAGCCTTTCGAATATTTCGCCAGCGACCCCGAAGGCAACGGCGACGCGCTGCCCGGCATCTGGCAGCAGCCGCAGCAGTTAAAGCCGAGCAGGGACAAATTTTTCGCTGCGGTGGACGAACTCAACGCCGCCGCCAAAGCCAGAAACTCGACGACATCCGCGCCGCTACGCCAAAAGTGGAAGAAAGCTGCACCAGCTGCCACAGCAGCTACCGCCGGCCGAAATAAGCGCGGCGCACCGAAATAGGGACAAAGCAGCCTGAAAAGCGTTTGACACGTTTTCAGGCTGCTTTTCGACGTTTTAACAGCAGGAAAAGGTTTCAGGCTGCTTGGATGCTGCTTCGACAGCCTGAAAAAACCGTCGGCGCGCTTGGGTTTAATCCCAATCTTGGGCGAGATGCGGGCAGCCTGAAAGTTTTGCGGCAGGCGGATTGTGAGCCGTTGCGCGGCGGCGGGCGAACCGGCGTCAGGCTGCAGATGGGCACGAACTCGGGCAATAAAGTGCCGCCAAAAGCCGAAAAAGCAGCCTGAAAGCGCCAAACGCCTTTTTCAGACTGCCGGCAGGGGTTTACAATCGATTACATTCAATAACGTTTCGCATTAGAGGAGGCGGATATGGCTAAAAGCTGTTACTGGGATTAGTGCTGGCACTGGCCGGGTTTGCCGCTACCGTTTCGGTTTCAGCGGCGGCGGCCCGCTGACGAGGCATCGCCCGCGCCAACGCGGCTGGAGTTCGAGCGCTTGGACGTGGCGACGCTGTATGCCAGCCGCATCGAGCGCGTGGAAGTGGGACGAGGGCGACGAAGTGGCGTCCGGCGCGGTGCTGGCGCGGCTGGACATACGGCCACCGAAACGGGTGGCTGAGGCGTGCAGCGGCGCAGCTCAGCTCGAGCAGACGTGCGCCGCGCCCAAGCGCAGGTGGAGCGCGCAGCGCCAGCAGCGCAAAACCGCGCAGATGGATGCCGACAATGCCCGCGCGCGCTCTATCGCGACGGCCTGATTTCAATCCGAACTCAATGCCCGTCTGGCGCAGCGCGATGCGGCGCAGGCGGCTGTGCAGGCGGCGCGCTCGCGGCGGCGCCGAAGCGCAGTCGGGCGTGGGGCAGGCGCAGGCGCTGGTGGATCGGGCGTCGTCGGTGATGGACGATTTGGCGGTGCGCGCCCAAAGCCGGCTAGGTGGAATACGTGCTGGCGCAGCCCGGCGGCGCTGCCGGCGGGCGGGCGGCTGGTGAGCCTGCTGATTTGGACGACGCCGGCATGGATATTTTTCTGGCCGCGCCCGATATCAACCGCATTCCGCTGCAGGCGGCGAAGCGCGGCTTGGTGTTCGACGGGCTGGACGCGGTATTTCCGGCGCGGGTAAAGGCGTGTGGCGGCACGGCGCAGTTCACGCCCAAATTTGTCAGAAACTGCCGAAGAGCGCACGCGGCTGATGTTCCGCGTACGGCTGAAAATCGACGCCGACACTGCCCGCCGCCACCGCCGCTGGCTCAAAGGCGGCATGACCGCCACCGGCTATGTGCGCTCGACCAAACCCGTCTGGCCGGCGCAGCTGGCGGTGAAAACTGCCCACGGCAGGCAGCCTGAAAAGTGCTGAGACCGCATCTGCTGTCCAAAAGCAGCCTGAAAACCCGAGCAGGCAGCCTGAAAACGCTGCTTCCGGGGCGCGGTCGTGAACGCCGTCGAAATCCGCGGCAAGCCACAGCTACCGCGGTAAAAACCGCGCTCGACAATATCACCCTTGAGCCTGCCGCAGGGCGCCAGCATCGGCACGATCGGGCCGGATGGTGGGCAGGTCAACCGCTGCTGGCGCTGATAGCCGGCGTGAAAAACCATCAGAAGGGCGGCGTGCGCGTGCTCGGCGCCGATCCGCCCGCCGCCGCGAGCGCGAAGCGCCGCTACGCGCATCGCCTTTATGCCGCAGGGGCTCGGGCAAAAACCCGTATCCCACTTTGTCGGTGCACGACAACGTTGCCTCCATGCCCGCCTGTTCGGCTTAAACCGGCGCGAGCGCGAAGAGCGCATCGCCGCCTGCTCGATGCCACCGGCCTGACACCCGCTTTTGCGAGCGCGCTGCCGCCGGCAAGCTCTCCCGGCGGCATGACGAAACTCAGTCTGCTGCGCGCTGGTGCACGATCGAACTGCTGATCTTGGACGACCGACCACCGGCGTCGATCCCTGTCGCGCCGCCAGTTTTGGCAGCTGGTGGCCGAGTTGCGGGCGGAAAACCGGGCATGACGGTGCTGGTCGCCACCGCCTATATGGAAGAAGCCGAGCAGTTCGACTACCTGCTGGCGCTGGATGCGCGGCCGCGTGCTCGCCTGCCGGCCGATGGCCAAAGTGCTTTCCGGCGGCATCGCTGGGAAGCGGCCTATGTCGCCATGCTGCCGAGCGAGCGAGCGTGTGGCACGACGAAATGCTGACGCCGTTTGCCGCCGATCCGCGCTGCCGCCGCCATCGAAGCCGAGCATCTGAGCAAGCGGTTTGGCGACTTTATTGCGGTGAACGATGTGAGTTTCCGCATCGCCCAGGGCGAGATTTTCGGCTTTCTCGGCTCCACGGCTGCGGCAATCCACCACCATGAAAATGCTCACCGGCCTGCTGTAAACGCCAGCGACGGTGCCCGCCTGCTCCGGCAGCGGTGGCCGCCGGCAATCTAAACGCGGATGGTGACCGGCTATATGTCGCGGGCCTTTTCACTGCTGAAGAGCTCAGCGTGCGCCAGAATCTGGTGCTGCACCACGTCTCTACCGCATCGCCCAAGCCGCCGCCGCCATCGACGGCGTGCTGCGCCAGTTCGAGCTTGCCGCACGCCGACCAGCCCGCCGCCCTGCCTTTGGGCGTGCGCCAGCGCCCTGCAGCGACCGCCTGACCTGCACCGCCCCAAAGTGCTGATACTCGACGAGCCGACTTCCCGCGTCGATCCCGCCGCCCGCGATATGTTTTCGGCAGTATCTGCTGCGAAGCTCCGCGCCAGAGCGCGTCACCATCTTTGTTTCCACCCACTTTATGACGAAGCCGGCGCTGTGACCGCATCTCGCTGATGCACCGCGGCCGCGTGCTCGCCGTCGGCACCCCCGCCGAACTGGTGCAGCGCCAGCGAGCCGCCAGCCTGGAAGAGTCGTTTATCCGCTTTCTCGAGCAGGACGAAGCACGGGGAAGCGGGCAGCCTAAGCGTGGAGACTGTTGCCGCAGATAAAGGACAAAAGCAGCCTGAAAATACCCGAAACAGGCACCGCTAGTAATCTTTCAGGCAGCCTGAAACCAAGCGACTGCGGCAGGCAGCCTGAAAATGCTGCGGAAGACGTTTCAGGCTGCCTGAACGGAAGTCAGAACGCTGATCAGAAGCGGCTGAAAACCCTGAGGGGCAGTTGAAGCGGTTGCGGAACAAGGCAGACCTGAAACCCCCGACCGCACCGCCAACAATCTTTCAGGCAGCCTGAAAAAGCGCCAAGGGCAGTAGCAGCCTGAAAAACCGCGCCCGCGCGTTTGCGCCTGGCTGGCGATGGTGCTGACTTTCGCCCCTGCGTGAGGGCGGAGCTGGCGGGCGACCGCATCCGGCTAATGTTTGCGCTGCTGGGGCCGCTGGATTTACCTGTTTTGCCGGCAGCGGGCATTTCCACGATACCGACCAGCTGGATTTTGCCGTGCTCGACCAAGACCAGCCGCTACAGCCGCGAGCTGGTGCGCGCGAGTTTGAAGGTTCGGCCTATTTCGCCGCGCCGCCGATTTGTCACGCCGCGAAGACATTGCCGCCGAACGGCCGCCACCCGGTAGAGCTGGTCATCGAAATCCCGCCGCATTTTGGCCGCGACCTGTTGGCGCAGCGGCAGTACGCAAGTGGCGTTTTTATATCGACAGCGCCATGCCGCAGCAGAGCAGCATCGCCGGCTATGCGCGGGGCATTGCCGCCGGCCACTGCTGCTGTCGCTGTACCGCACCTACGGCATCCAGCCTGCCGGCGCCGATCTCGCTGCTGCGCTTTATCTGCAACCCGACTCAAAAGCATCAATGCGCTGGCGCCGGGCTTTCTGATGCTGCGCTGGTGATGATTCCGGCGATGATGACCGCGCTGGGGTGGTGCGCGAAAAGGAGATCGGTTCGATTAGCAGATCATGATTCGCCCGCTTCCAGCCTGCAGTATCTGCTGGGCAAGCAGCTGCCGTATGTGGCGCTCGATGGCGCTTATGTGATGCTGGTGGCGGTAATCGTGCTGGTATTGGATGTGCCGGTAAAGGTTCGCTGGCGGCGCTGACGGCGGCGCGCTGTGTTTCGTGCTTGCAACCACCGCTTTCGGCCTGCTGGTGTCGGCCTTTGTGCGTTCGCAGGTGGCGGCGATTTTCGCGGCGGCGATTCCCGCCATGATTCCGCGATGAATTTTTCCGGCATGATTTACCCGTTTTTCACGCTCAGCGGTTCGGGCTACTGGGATCGGCTCGCGGCTTTCCCCGCCAGCTGGTTCAGATGGTCGGCCTGGGCGTGATTACCAAAAGGGCTGCTCTGGCGACGTTTATCCGATTTTCCGGCGTGCTGGCGTTTTTCCTGGGCTATCTGCTCCTGGCTGCGCTGCTCTTGAAAAACAGGAGTCCTGACATGCGCCTGCTGCAATATTCTCTACCTCACCGCCAAAGGAAATCCGCAGCTTTCTGCGCCGACTATGCGCTGCTGGCGCTGGTGGTGTTTATGTTTTCTTCCAGCATTTATTCCACGGCGAAAAACATCACCACCGGATGACGCCGCCGTTGCCGTGCACGACCAAGACCGCAGCACGCGCCCACCTACCGCATCCGCGATTCGCTGCTGCCGCCACGGTTTAAAAGCGTGGAAGACATCGACGAGGCGGAGATCGACCGCGCGATGGATACCGGACGCTACACCTTTATCCTGCTTTTCCGCCAAACCATACTGCCGACCTGCTTGCCGTATCGCAGCCGGGTGCAGCTGCTGGTCGATGCCACCGCTATGTCGCAGGCCGGCAAGGGCACCTGCTATCTGCAGGAAATCATCCGCCGCGAAAACGCCGAATATCTGAAAGATTATGCGCCGGCGGTGCTGCTCTCGAGCCGCAAATCAATGTCCTGTTCAATCCAATCTGAAAACCGGAATGGTTTATGCCGGTGTCGCCGTCGTCGGCAATGCTGCGCTGATGGCGATGATTCTTGCCGGAGCCGCGAGTTATCCGCGAACGACGCGGCACCATCGAGCATCTGCTGGTGATGCCGGTGGGTGCCGGCGAGATTGCTCGCCAGATTGCCGCCACATGCTGATTATTCTCACCGCCAGCACGCTGTCGCTGCATTTCATCGTCCATCAGGCGGTGGGCGCGCCGATTAACGGCTCGCTAGCGCTGTTTGTTGCCCTGCAACGCGGTGTTTTGTCGGCAATGGCGGACTGGGCATCTTTCTGGTACCCTGCGCGCCGGACCATGCCGCAGTTCAGCCTGCTGTGCATCATTATCTACATCGCCATCAACCTGATTTCCGGCTCGGCGCTCGCGCTGGAGAGCCTGCCGCTGCTGATGCGCCAGATTTCCCGCCTTTCGCCCCTTAACCCCATTTCACCGCCATTTTCGCAGGCGGTGGTGTTCACGGCGCCGGCTGGCAGGTGATCTGGCCGCACGTTGCCGCCAGCCTTCTCCGGCCTGGCCTTTACCGCGTTGGCTGTTGCCGTTTCCTAGATGCTGGCACGGCAGGGCCAGCCGTTTTCAAGCTGCCGGAAACGAGAAAGGCAGCCTGAAACCCCGCTTTGCGCTGCTTTCAGGCAGCCTGAAACCTTTGCGCTGCTTTCAGGCAGCCTGAAACCCCTTTGCGCTGCTTTCAGGCAGCCTGAAAACCGTCTGCCCGGCTTTTCGGGCTGCGCCGCCCACCCAACTCGAACCACGAATCCGCCATGTCCGCCGTCCCGTTTCGTTTTGCCGCCGCCGCGCTTCTGCTGCGCAGCTGCCTGCCGCACGCATGGTTACCGCGCCGTCTGCCGTGCCTGCCGGCGAATTTCGAGCATGCCGGCGCAGCGCAGGGCAGCGCGGACATCGCCCGCTGGTGGCGGCAGTGGCCGGATGCGCAAGCTGCAAAAGCCTGATTGAGTGGGGCGGCGCACAGCCCGATATTGCCGCCGCGCAATCGCGCTTGGCGACCCGCGCCACCGCGCGGGGCTGGCAGGGTGCCGAGCTGAATCCGCAGCTGGGCGCGCGCAGGCTGCCGGCCACGGCTACCGCAGCAGGCGCGACGACCCGCATTTCTGCAACCATGCCACCATGACTTCTTTTCGGCCTGCGCGCTTCGTGGGAACCGGATATTTTCGGCACGCGGCGACGCCGATGCCGCCCGCGCCGCCGCGCTCGGCGTGCAGGAGCAGCTTACGGCAGCCGCCTGCTGGTGGCAGCGGAGTGCCGAGACATTATCTGCACGCGCTACGCGTTCTCCGAGCAGCAGACGCTGCTGGAGCGCCGTGCGCCACCCCTGCGCCAGTTGCGGCGCATGCCGCGGCCGAATTTCCCGCGCCGACCAGGCCAGCGCCCACGTACCGATGCCGCAGCGGCGGCGATTGCAGGCGCTGGCGGCGCGGCAGGCAACACTGGATGCCAATTTGACCTGCACCCGGCGCGCGCATGCCGTTTTAACCGGCCAGACGCCGCAGGATTTCCGTCTCGACACCGATGCCGTGCGCCGCGCCGCTCTAACGCAGCATCTGCCCGCCGCACCGCGAGGCAGCAACCAGCCGATCTGCTCGAGCAGCACCCCGATATCCGCGCCCGCGCCGAAGTGCAGGCGTATGCCGCCAAGCTCTCGCCCAGCATAAAGCCGATCTGCCGCGCTTTGATTAAATTTTGTGGCAGACCGGCCGCATCGAGCTGGGCAGCGATCTGGCGCTGCTCAACAACCAGCGCAGCAGCGGCGGGGAGCCTGCTCAGCCTGGGCGTGCGGCTGCCGATTTTACCGGCGAGCGCATCCGCGCCAATATCGATACCGCCGATGCCGCGAAAACCGCGCTGCTGCGACAAACCTGCTGCAGGCGCTGGTAAGAGCGTGGACAACGCCTATCAGGCGCAAGGCAGCGCTGGCGCGGCAGCAAGGCGCATCGCCGCCGCCGCACAAACCGCCGCCAAGCTTGGTGCGCGACGACCGCCTGCTGTTCGCCACGGCCGCAAAACGCTGATGTCGCCCTGCAGGCCAGTCTCGGCGGATGCCGACGAAAAAGCTGGCCGACAGCCGCCCTGGCCGCCCGGTCTCAACCTGCTCTCGCTCTCTACAATTTGGCGGGCGGCGGCTGGCGGCCTGAAACGGGGTAGTGCGCTAGGGGGCAAAACAGCGTTTGCGGTGAAAACTCTCACAAAATCTGGCGGGTAACAATGTGGATAAAGCAGAATAATCCTTAAAACTTCTTTACTGATAAAAGCGTTGCCCTGTTTTGCCTAAAAAACGCGCATGGCGTTGTTTTAAATCATGTTGTTAATTTGGGTATATTGATTTGAAAGCGCTTTTTATTCTTGACAAAAACCGCTTTGTGAAAAAGAGCGCCGATGTGCATAAAACTGCAGGAAATTCGCCGTTTAAACAGCCTAAGCGCGGTAAGCGGCGAAACAGCGAAACAAACTACAGTTTTGGTTTTTGTGCCCGCTTCGCCCCATAATCTGCCTGCCCAGCGCCCCGCCCGACAGGGTTGCAAGCACACACATCAAGAAGCTATGGATACTTGGCAACAAAACTTGGTACTTGGTGCCGCTGGGCGATACAGCCGCACCCTGGGCAACGAAAAGCGGTAGCGCCGCCGAAATGCGCGCCAGTACGCAAGCGTATGACTCGAATTCGGTTTCCCGCGGCATCTGGCCCGCGGACTGCGGCGGGCGGTTTCCGCGATGCCATCGGCCCGCGAAGCCGATGTGAAATCGGCAGCCATCATCGCCCACAAAGTGCAGCAGGGCGTCGCCACCATCAAAGGCGTGAAAACATTATCGCCGTGGCTTCGGGCAAGGGCGGCGTCGGCCGTCGACCACCACCGCCAATCTGGCTAGCGCGCTGCAGCTGCGGGCGCCCGCGTCGGCGTCGTGCCGACCTTTACGGCTAACCAGCCGACCATGCTCGGCGTTGCGAAACCCGAGCAGCAAAACCGCAATTCATCCCGTGCGCAACCGCGATGGCATCCAGTGATGTCCATCGGCTTTCCTGATCGACCCCGGTAAGGCGGTGGTGTGGCGCGGGCGATGGTCAACCAGGCGCTGCAACGGCTCTTGTTCCCAAAGCAGATGGGACGACGTGGACTATCTTTTCGTCGATCTGCCGCCCGGCACGGCGACATCCAGCCTCTGTCGCAGAAAATCCGGTAACCGGCGGCGCGGTGGTGGTCACCACGCCGCAGGACATCGCCTGATCGACGCGCGCAAAGCGGTGGATGTTCGATAAAGTCAATATCCCGATTTTTGAGTTGTACTGGAAGTATCGGTGCGTCTGCGCAACTGCGTACTGTGAAGCCATTTCACGACGACGGCGGCAAAGAGCTGTGGAAAAACTCAAAGTGCCGCTCTTGGGCCAGCTGCCGCTATCGCTGCCCGTGCGCGAAGCGATGGACGCCAGCCAATCCGGCAAAACTGCTGGTGAAACTATCCCGCCGTCGCCCAGAAGTCTATACCGACGCCGCTTTGCCGTCGCCTGGCCGACAAAGGCAAAAGACTTCAGCCGCGCCTTCCCGAAAATCGTCGTCGAATAAACTGTGAAGGCAGCATAAAACCAAAAGCAGCCTGAAAGCCGCAAATCCGGCACTGGTACCTGTAAACCACCATGACCAAACATCTAATCTTTGTTCTTCGCGCGCGCTTGAATTTCTCTTCGCCCTATGGCTAAACCGCCTTGCCAAAGCGTGCTGGACGCCTTATCGCCAGCCCGCAGCTGCACAGAAGCGGCGACGAGCCGTCCGACCTTTATTTTGTGTTGGACATTTACCGGCTGCTACCGCTGCTTGTTCTGAAAAATCACCCGCCAAAGCCTGCACCACTTTGCCTGTGCCGATGCCGATTACCAGCTTGTCCGCAAGTTAGCCATTCTGTGCTGCTGCGGCTGGAAATCGGGCGCGGCATTAACTGATGGTGCTGTTTGTGTTTGCGCACGGTGGCCTTCCGTTAAAAAGGCAGCCTGAAAACCGCTTTGCCGCTTTCAGGCTGCCTGATCTGTTCAATCTTATATATAATCGCCCTTTTTCAACGGCACGAAACACCCAGCATTATTTAACGAAATTCCCTCCGCGAACATCACCGCCACCCTCGCCGCCGAACTTTCCCGCCACCGCCGCCCAATCGAAGCCGCCGTATCCCTGCTGGACGACGGCGCCACCGTGCCAGCTGTCGCCCGCTACCGCAGGCGCCCACGGGCAGCTGGACGACGCAGTTGCACGCTGGCGGAACGTTTGCAGTATTGCGCGAGCTGAGCGTCGCGCCGCCGTGCTCAATCCATTGAAAGAACAAGGCAAACTCACGCCCGAATTGCGGGCGCAGTTGAAGCCGCCGACAGCAAAACCGCGCTGGAATTGTACCTGCCCTACAAACCCAAACGCCGCACCAAGGCGCAAACCGCGTGAAAACGGTTTGCAGCCGCTGGCCAGATTGCTGCCGAGCAGCCGCAGGACGTGGAAACTGCCGCCGCGCCCGTTTGTCAATGACAATGTACCCGACACCAAAGCCGCGCTGGATAATTTGCCGCGATTTTGATCGAACGGTTGCCGAAAATGCCGTTAATCAGGCGTCTACGCGAAAAACTGTGGAACGAGCGAAATCCACGCGCAAGTTGTCGCGGGTGAAGAAAAAGGCGAAATTCAAAGACAATACGACCACCGCGAAACCATCCGTGCCATGCCCAACCACGCGCTTTGGCGGTTTGCGCAGGCGCAACGAAACGTGTTGAACATCGTGCTCAAATATCAAGCCGACGACACGCCGGTGCAAGCGAGCGAATACAGGCAAATCATCGCCACTGTTTGGCGTGTCAGAAAATAATAAATAGCTGCGCGACACCGTGCGGCTGGCGTGGCGGGCGAAGATTTCTGTCGTTGGAACTGGAAGCGTTGAACCGTTTAAAAGCCACCGCCGATCATGACGCAATTACCGTATTCGCCCGCAATCTCAAAGACTTGCTGCTCGCCGCCGGACGCTTGCCGACCTTAGGCTTGGACCCCAGCTACCACAACGGCGTGAAATGCGGTGGTGGACGACACGGGCAAGCCTTGGACTACCGCCATTGTTCTTTACACCAAAGAAAACAATATGTTGTAACGCTGGCGCCTAGTTAAAACCCACGGCGTGAAGCTTATCGCCATCGGCAACGGCACCGCCAGCCCATGAGGCTCGACAAACTCGCAGGGCAGAGTTGGTGCGCAGGCTGGTATGACCGAGTCCTGTGGAAAATGGGGCCGCACAAAATCGTCGTATCGAAGCGGCGCGTCGATTTCCGCGTCAGCGAACTGGCGCGCGAGTTCCCCGACTTGGACGTTTCCCTGCGCGGCGCGCGGTGTCCATCGCCCGCAGTGCAGACCCGCTCGCCGAGGTTGGTGAAAATCGACCCCAAATCCATCGGCGTGGGCCAGTATCAGCGCGACGTGAACCAAAACCAGCTCGCCGTCGCTGGACGCGGTGGTCGAAGACTGCGTGAACGCCGTCGGCGTGGACGTAATTTCACTTCACCCGCTCTTGGCGCAGTTTCCAGTTTGGTCAGACCCTTGCCCAAAACATCGTCGCCTACCGCGGTGAAAACGGCGCATTCGACAGCCGCAAACTGCTGAAAGTACGCGTTTGGGTGAAAAAAAACCTTCGAGCAGGCGGCGGGCTTTTGCCGGGATGCTGCGGCGGCAAGAGCCGCTGGATGACGCCGTCCGCGAGGCTATCCGTCGTCGCAAAATGCTGGCTCAACAAGGCATTACCGCCACCGCCGAATTGATCGGCAGCAAAAATCAAACATCCGCGCCTCCCGTTCACCGACGAGCGTTTCGGTTTGCCTGGGACATTCTCGCCGAACTGGAAAAACCCGGTGCGGCCCGCGCAGCGATTTCAGACGGCCTCCTTCATCGAAGAATCACGAAATCAAAGATTTGGAAGTTGGCATGATTTTAGGCGTGGTGCATCAACGTCGCCAACTTTGGTGCGTTTGTGGGCTATCGGCGTACGCAAGACGACGGTACATCTCGCGCTTGCCGACCGTTTCGTACAGGGCCGCGCGAAGTGGGTTAAAGCGGGTGATGGTCAAAGTGTAAGTGCTGGAAGTCGATGCGCCCGCAAACGCATCGCCTGACCGTACGCCTTTCAGACGACCCGCATCCAGGTAGCAGGCAAAGGCCGTCTGAAGCGAAATGCGCGTTCCGACAACCGAAGCAGCCTGAAAGCAGCAAAGCCCAACGCGGTAACCGACCAACAGCGCGATGGCGGATACGCAAGTTGAAGCGAAGCCAGGACGTCACGTTCCATTAATAACTGAAAGCCCATTGCTGCAACTTACCTCCCCACTGAAAGACACCAACCACAATCTTTCCCAATTCAACAGCAATCACCGAACTCGAACAGGCTGTTTTATGAAGCTGGCAAAACAGGGATGTGCCGTATGTAAAATCTGGTGCGTAAGACATCCGGCTTACTCCCGAAAGCCGTTCGCCAGCTTCCTGCTGTTCATCAAGTTACAACTATCCCTACGAGCGCATGGAACTGGATACGCCGTAACTTTCCGGGCGCCGAAAGAAACGTGCCGATATCGTAATATTCGAGCGTGACAACCCTACTGTGGTTTATAATTGTCGAACTGAAAAAACCCAAGCTTAAAGACGGCAAGAACAACTCAAATCTCGCAACGCTGCGGTTGCGCCATCGGCGTATGGACCAGCAGCGACAGTATTTCCCTATTACAACCGCCGCGATCCCAACTATTTCAGATATTCCAAATATCCCCAAAGTATCGGAAAAGCTGTCCGACGTATTGGGTGAACGGCGCGCTGGACAATAATCGATCTGATCGCCAACGACAAAGTTGCCCTGACGCAAATCATACAAAGGTTGGTTGTGGAAATGGAAGATGGTGTTAGCGACGCAGGCGTGGACGTCTTTGAAGAACTATTCAACTGATTTTCACCAAGCTGTACGACGAAATGGGCTTTACTGACACCTTCGCCGCCAGGTTCCATGTACGGCGATACCGACATCGAGCTGAAAAGCAAGATTCGAAGACCTGTTCGACCGCATAAAAGAAATGGGAAGGCGTGTTTGCCAAGGCGCGAAAATCAACCTTTCTCCTCACATTTGGCCGTCTGCGTTTCCTCGCTGGAAGGTGTAAAACTGTTCAACTCCAATTTGGACGTGGTGGACAGAGCGTTTGAATACCTGATTAAATCCAGCAAAGGGAGAAAAAGAACGATGTTCCTCCGCGCTATGTGATTGATATGTGCGTGAAAATGTGATCCAAAAGCGCATGAAACCGTAATCGATACCGCAGCAGGTGACTGTGGATTTCCTGTGCGCCATTTTTTCGTGTGTGGGCAAAGACAACGCGCCGAACGCGGCATGGAGGCGCGAAGCCATCTGTTTTACGGCCGAAGAAAGCTACCTGAGCAAAGATTACGTTGAAGAAAAAGTGTTTGCCATCGACTTTGATGAAAAATGGTACCGTGTCGCACACGCTCAATCTGATTGCAGGCGACGGGCGGACCAATGTTTCCATCTCACGCTCGACTACGAACGCTGGGACGACAATACCACGGAAGAAAACTGTGGATGTATACGGCAACAGCTGGCGTAAGCTAAAAGCTTCGCCAAACAAATCACAAAACCGCGATTTCCAATTCGATAATTCTGATAAAGCGGAAATCCCCTTTGCCGGAAATCAAAGAAACCCGCATCATTGCCCGTTATAAGGTTAGGCAAGAAAAGCAACGGCAAATATCAAAACAAAGTCGGGCGCGATATTTTGTTTATCGAGCACTAATTTGGTTTCTCAAGCCGGGCGGGCACAGCGGTGGTGTTATTTGCCGCAAAGGACGGTTCAACAGCAACAGTGACAAATATATCCGCGACTATGTTGCCGAACGCTGCCGCATCCTGCCGTAGTCGGATTGCACGGCAACGTGTTCAAACCGCATACCGGTACCAAAACCGCGTACTGTTTGTGCAGAAATGGGACGAGCTCTGCCCAAACGCGACGATATCCGATTTTCTTCGCCACCATGCAAGGAGCCGAGCAAAGACAACAGCGGCGACAAAATCGTTAAAATTCAGACGGCCTGCCGGTGGATGACCACGGACACCTGATTGTCCGCACGACTTGTTAACCACGACAGCAAAACCCAGACGGTATCCCCGAAGCCTTTGAAATTTGCCAAGAAAAGAGACTGTCGTTTGTGGGAAAGGCCTAAGCCCTTTCAATGGCTTAGCGGATATAAAGAGCTTTGTTGGAAGAGGTTTGGAGATTATAAAACACATTATTCTAAGTTAGAGCGCACTTTGATTGATGCACTGAGTTTTACAGTAAAGTCGTCTTGCTAATAGGTCACTCAAACCTTACAGGGGGCATTGCAATCACTGAGCTTGGTTTGACTATGTCAGACCGGAAATCATGTAGTAATCAGTGAGCATGTTTCGTTGAAAAGAGTGTGTCCGTATTATAGGACGAAAAGATCGTCCACACATTTTTATTGAGGACCTCGAAATCCAATGTATATTGGCAAAAGGATGTTGATACTAAGTTGATGACGGCGAGCTCATTTTAGGGATGTTTGTGACTGTCTATTGTTGGCTCTATCGGAAATTTATACATTATTTTATTCCCAGATGCTACTAGCCACATGTGAGTTGTAAAGTTGGCGATTTTTGCGGAAGAAAAATATTAAAGCCTGAAAATTTTTGGCTATATTTTTAATGTCAAAATATGGTCAGATGCAAATTCAACGGTTTACTAGAGGAGCAGTACAGCAAGGGTTGATTTTAGAAGACATGGATCAGATAAAAATACCTAATTTTACTGCTACTTTTCAAAAATGAAATAAAGGATATTGTTTTTCAATCATATGAGAATCTTAGATTATCCCAAAAACAATATGTTGAGGCTCAAGATGCATTATTGAATGCTTTAAGTTTCACTGACTTTCAAACGATCTCTCCTGCCTCAACCTAAAAATCATAAAAGAAAGCTACCTGAAAACAGGGGCGGCTGGATGCGGAGTATTACCAGCAAGTATGAACATTATTGGAAAACTTTGCAATCTCAGCCACATACTTTTTATTCGTAGCGAATACGATCTGATTACCAATAAGCCCTTACTGAAAGGAGCAAGCTGCAATTATGTTGAAATCGGTGATATCGATATTTCAGACGGTTCGTACAAAGCTAATTCAGTTTTGCATGAAGAGTGCCTGCCAATGCCAAAATTTCTGCCCGTAGGGGTGATGTGTTAGTTTCGACTGTCCGTCCGTATCGCGGTGCAGTGGCTATTGTTGAGAATGACGATAATCTAGTAGTTAGCGGTGTGCATTTGCTGTGGCCCGACAAAAGCAGACAATGGTCAGGACCGGAAATTTTAAAAGTGCTGCTGCGTAGCGTTAATACCAAAGATTGGACTGTTGCAATTTCATCGCTTGGCGCAGCTGTCCGGTTATCAAAAAGCGAAGATGTTTTAAACCTTGCCCATCCCACTTGTGAGTGCCGCCACCCAAAGCGGGTGCCGATTATGTCCATAAAGCTTGGCGCTGCGCCGTGGAAGCCAGACGCGCTGCTGCAGCAGAGCGAAATCGGCGGTTGAAACTGAAAATCGAAAATAAATCAATAATTTCAGAAACTTGCGGGGGTAAGCCTTGGAAAACATACAGGAGTCGGAACAGGCGCGGCATTTTTATGCGCCTGGTAGAGATGGAGTGCTGCTCCGAAGGGCTGGGCGTGTTCAGGCGAGCTGAAAACCGTTTGCCCATTTGAGATACGGTAGGTTAAAGAAAGCCTCGAGCGAATCTTTTCGAGTCCAGCGCGGGCGTTTGGATGCCGAGAATACTACCAGAGCAAATACGACCGTCTGCTTGAGGCAAATCCGCGAAACGCCCGCATCAGAAAGTGGGTAATTTGGTATCCATATGCAAATCGGTCCGAACCCGGGATCGGAAGCCTACCGCAGCGAAAGGCTTGCCTTTTGTCGAAGTGTCCGGTTTGTCTGTATTCGAGTGTTCCATGCAACACCTGACCAAAATATCTGGACGAAAAATGCTTTCCGCCGATGCGCCGCACATCCGAAAAGAACTCATTTGCTCACGAAAGACGGTACGGTCGGCATTGCTTACAAGGCCGGAAGAAGGACGCATTCAGGCGTGCTTCCGGTTGCTATCTGCATCCTGAACATCAAAACCGGTACTGTGTTGCCCGATTATCTGACGTTGCTGCTTAGCAATTCGATTGTCCGCCTGCAAGCCGAACGGGATGCAGATCAGTTATCCAGCACTTGCGGAAGCCGTCTGACAATCGAAAACGTCCTTATCCGCATGTTGTCTTTGGAAGAGCAAAGCTGCCATTGCCGATGCTGTGCGGCGCAACTGCACGATGAAGCAGCAAAGCGAATCGTGTAATGGAACAGGCCAAAGACTGCATGGTAGAAATGGCGGTAAACGTAGGTTCGATTAGATCCAACAACTCTTTCGTCTGTATCGGTGAACGGGTGGTGGTTTTGTGCTTTGACAGCGGCTTCCGCCACGCTGCTCCAATATTGACTCCCACCCAACTGCCGACTTCCTGCAACCAAACTGGTGCTCCGCCTACACTCTATGACAGCGGTACCCGAGCGCAAACCCTGCCCCAAAGCGGCTTGAAAACCGGTAAAACCGAGACCGGTGCCGCAAGATTCCAGTGTGGCGCAAGCGCGCCGGTTTACCTCGAAACCCTGCTCTGACTACATCACCACGCCGTACTGCACAGCTCCGCCTACTGCCGCCGCTACGCCGAATTTCCTGAAACCACCATGCGCGCAGAGTTCCGCCGCCGCATGGCGGTTCATATATCGGCGGCTGCCAACCCCGCCAAAAATGGCTCAAAAGACCGCAAAGTGCCAAACCCTCCACCGCGCCGCTGACGTCGAACACTACCAAAAATCATCCTCGCCCTCACCCGCACCGCGAGGCTGAGTGCAGCGCAGGCTCGTTCAGGCAGCGCGGCAGCGTGCGCAAACAGCGGTTTCAGGCAGCCTGAAAAGTTTTCAGCTGCCCATCTCCACCGAAAAGCCAAACCCTATGGAAACTCGATTTCATCGCCCATCTACTCACCGACACCCCACCCGGCAAGCCCTTGCAGCCCACCTGAGCACCGCCACGCGCCGCTACTGTTCCAGCCGCGAGCTGATGGACGGGTCGGCGTGTGCTACCACTGCGGCATTTTCAGCGTGCACTGGCGAAAGCCGTGAAGGAAACCGACGCTGGACGGGCGTTGCGAGTGTGGTTGATTTCTCCGATAACAAACTTGCCGATGGCGGCATCTACGCCCTGCAAATCGGCAGCCGCTCCCTTATCCGCCGCGTAAAACTGCTGCTGCGCCAAATCATCCTTGCCTGCGATAACCCCGAATACCCAGACATGACTATTGAAGGCGAGGGCCTGAACCGCCTGAAAGTCATCGGTACGCGTGCGCTATATCGGGCGGCAGGGCGTAAGCCAATATAACAAGGCAGCCTGAAAACTTTTCAGGCTGCCTTTGTGTATCAGTCATTCCTTCCTGTGGTTATGTGCCGACGAGGGTAGGCGGGAATCCAGCTGCGGCAATGCCCCCTTTTCCCGCCATACGCTGCCGCTCGCAAGATTTCCGCCTGCGCGGGAATTAGGTAAAGATTTTGTTGCCGCATTGCTCCCCCTGCAATTTACACACTGCACCGCATAACTTGTATGTTCTTTGATCTTTCAACCCACGGGGTAGACTTATGAAACAAAACATCATCGTTGTCTTATTCAACATCTCAGCCGAAAGCTTATCAAGCCTTTTCTGAATTGAAAGCTTACTCGCAGATAACAGATGCTTTGGTGGCACAAGCCGTTTTGATTAAAAAGGAAAATGGTCACAATTATCAGCGAAAGCACCGACTTTACACTAATACGGTCGAGGCACATGGACGAGGCGCTCATTGGTTCACTGGTCGGCATTCTCGGCGGTCCTATCGGTGTTCTGTTGGGTTGAGACTACTGGCGCACTCATCGGCAGTGATGCAGGCACTGCCCAAACATTGGGAGAGGGTTGTTTGCTGGAAAATACAGCCAAAACTGGATAACGGCAGTACTGCAATCATTATTTCTGGCGCAAGAATCCGACGAAGCTGTGTGGATGCCTTCTTCCACCGTTTCAAAACCGTTATTCTCCGGCAAGATGCAGCCGTTGCCCAACAGGACGTATTGGCAGGCAATAGAAGCGCAGGAAGAAGTGGCACGTCAGGCACACGAAGCGTGGACAGCGCAAAGCCGAGCGCAAAGAGAAAGTGGAAAGCCTTCAGAGGTGACGTCAAACAAAAATTCGACAAATTGGCAGCAAGTTGAAATAACACTGCCACCAACCCAGGTATGTAACCGCTCAAATTTTCCCGTTTCGGATGCATGCCAAACCGGTTTTGAGGCTAAACATTGCTTGGCGGACGAATGGGTCTCAGGCTGCCTTCGAGGGTCGTCTGAAGGCAGTCAGCAAAACATAAAAAGCAGCCTGAAAAAGCCGAATCCGCTTTTCAGGCTGCCTGTGCGACCGGTTTTATTCAAGCCCTACTGAAAAACTCAGCGTGGCATTTGTTCCGCCGAAGCCGAAGCTGTTGGACATGACGGCGTTGAGTTTGGCGGGGCGGTTTTCTGCGCGGACGATGGGCAGGTCGGCGGCCTGTTCGTCGAGGCGTTTCGATATTGGCGCTGGCGCAGATGAAAGTCGTTCTGCATCATCAGGATGGAATAAATCGCTTCGTTCGAGCCTGCCGCGCCGAGGGCATGGTGGAGAGGGATTTGGTCGAACTGATTAACGGCACGTTTGCCCGCAAAGGCTTCGCGGATGGCGCCGAGTTCTTTGGTGTCGCCGACGGGGTGAGGTGCCGTGGGCGTTGATGTAGTCGATGCTGCCGCCGTGTTGCGCCAGCGCCATCTGCATGCAGCGCACTGCGCCTTCGCCCGGAGGGCTGCACCATGTCGCAGCCGTCGGAAAGTGGCGCCGTAGCCAGTGAGTTCGCACGGGATGTTGGCGCGCGCGCTTTTGGCGTATTCGTATTCTTCCATCTGCAGCATGCTGCCGCCGCCCGGAAATCCCGAAGCCGTCGCGCCGGCGTCGTAAACGCAACTGGCGCGCTCGGAGTATCGTTGTGTTGGTGGAAGCGCGCCCATGGCGTCGAACAGGCTGCTCATCGCCCAATGGACTTCTTCGCCGCCGCCGGCGAAAAACGATGTCTTGTTTGCCCAGCTGGATAAGCTCGGCGGCATGGCCGATGCAGTGGGCGGAGGTGGAGCAGGCGGAGCTGATGGAGTAGTTTACGCCTGATTTTTAAACGGCTGGTACAGGCAGGCGGCAACGGTGGATGCCATGGTTTGGTTACGCCGCAGGGGCCAGCGCGTTTGACGCCGCTTGCGCGCAGGATGTCGGCGGCTTCGACCGCAGCTGGCGGAGGGAGCGCCGCCGCTGCCGGCAACGATGCGGTGCGGATGTTTGAAACCTGCGCTTCGGTGGACCGGCGTTGGCGATGGCTTCCTGCGTGGCGATGTAGGCATAGGCGGGGGCGTTGCCCATAAAGCGCAGGATTTTGCAGGGTCGATGTGGTCTTTGGGGTCGTTTTGATATTTGCCGATGCGTGGGGCGCATGCCCATTTCGCGGTAGCTTTCGTCAAACGAAATGCAGTTTCAGGGTTTTGCAGGGCGGTGAGGACTTCGCGGCGGTTGTTGCCGAGGCTGGAACGATGCCGATGCCGGTTACGACGACGCGTTTCATGGTTTCAAACTCCGGTGGATGGGGCAGCCTGAAAAGGTTTTTCAGACGGCCTGGGTTGGTGATGGGCGGCTTGCGGGCGGTTTTCAGGCTGCTTTGGGTTGGTTTGGCGCAAAGGGCGTCTGAAAGCGGGTTTTGTGTTTTAGGCTGTCTGTGGGATTGAGGAGCAGCCTGAAAGTGTTTTTAGAAATCGTCGTGGTGGTGGTGAACAGGCCGACGGCGCAGTGCCGTGCCTTCGTGGATGGTACGTCGTCCACGCTTCATTCGGCGTCGGCGATGCCCGCGCAGTTGCTGTTCATCACGCGCTTGATGTGGATTGTTGAGCGCACGGTTTTTGTGTTTGGGCGGTACCTGGTAGCTGATTTCACTTCACCGCAGCCGGCGCGCGGTACGCGTCCGGGGCTGCCCGTCCAGCCGAGAGAAAGCCGACCAGCTGCTACATGGCGTCCAAACCGAGGCAACCGGGCATCACGGTCGCCCTGAAAATGGCAGCCGAAGAACCACAAATCGGGGTTGATGTCGAGTTCGGCGATGATTTCGCCTTTGCCGTATTGCCGCGGTGTTGTTGATTTCGACGATGCGGTCGATCATCGAGCGTCAGGGCGGCGGCAGCTGGGCGTTGCCCGCGCCGACAGTTCGCCGCGCCCGCAGGCGAGCAGTTCTTCTTTGGTGTAGCTGGATTGAAGGGTGAAGGTGGTCGTGGGGTTTCCTTAAATAAAGGCCGGCTGGCGGCGGAAACGCGGTAAACCAGCGGCTCGTCGGCTTCGAGCCAGAAATTTAGACTAGTGATTCCAATCTATTCGCCAATACAAGGCAAACCGCGCACCGGCATCTGCCGGGCATTAGGTCAGCCGGTTAAAACTGCGATATGCGCGTTTTGTTTACAAACGGTTTTTACCGTGCAATTTTTCGAACTGCTGGATTGGAGAGCATAAAGCAGCCTGAAAAAGCCAAAACAGCTTTCAGGCTGCCTTTGCTTATTCTTTCGTATAAGCGGTTTGGCCTGTGAGCTCCAGCACCCTCATATCGGGCAGGCGCACGCGGTAGCGCCATTGTGGACGGAAGAAATTCGGCCCTTCCATTTTCGCCTTCTTTGCCGTAGGCGTGCTAGCGGAAACGATGTTTAGCGTGTTGTCATCGTTGAGGCGGATGCTCTCGATAAAGCGCGGGTGGACGACATAGGGGATCGTCCACAGCGGTATCTTTTACAGCTGCACGGCCAACATATCCTGCTCGATCGGCTGCGGGCGGTGCGTTGCGCCGCACCAGCCGCGCCAGAAAATTGCTGCTGCTGGCCGAGCCGCTGATGCAGTGAGATTTCTGCCGTGCCGTCTGCCTGCTCGTCACGGTAGTAGCTGCCGGCTGCCTGCCACCACACCAGATAATTGCGCTCGCCCTGATATTGCCAGACAAACACACTTTCTTGCTATATCGCCGCCGACGGGGCCGCCCGCTCGGCATCGCGGTATTCTTGGAAACTTCGCGCAGCAGCACATTCCACTTCGCGGCGTTCCGCTTCGGAGCAGCGCTGCGACTGTGATGCCGTTGGTGCAGGCGGCGCGGCGTGTTCAGGCTGCCTGCCGTATCCGGCGAAATAAGCAAGCGTGCGGCAGCAGTCAGCGCAAGGCGCAGAGTAGGGTGGGGGTTTTGGCGAGACATTTTGATTCCTGGACGAAAGGTAGTCTGAAAGCGGTTTTCCAGGCTGCCTTTTGTTCCTTCCCAAAAAGCAGCCTGAAGACGTTTTGGATCTTCGAAGCTCTGCACCGGCGCAGAATGCGGCCGCCGCGTTTTCGATGCTTCGCACAGGCCGCTCTTTTACCCGGCATGATGGGGGCGTAGCCGAAGCGGGCCGCCGAATTCCACCGACTCGCCCACGTCTTTTGCCGGGCGCGGGATGATGCGCACGGCGGTGGTTTTGCTGTTGATCTGCCGATGGCGGCTCGTCGGCGATGATGCCGCTGATATGCGCGCGACGCTGGTGTGACCGGGTACGGCGACCATGTCGAGGCCGACGGAGGCAGACGGCGGTCGTGGCTCGAGTTTGTCCAGCGTGAGGCACGCCCGATTCGGCGGCGGCGATCATGCCTTCGTCTTCGGACACGAGGATAAACGCGCCGGAGGCCGCCCACCGCGCTGCTGGTCATCATGCCGCCTTTTTACCGCGTCGTTTAACGGCGCGAGCGCAGCGGTAGTGCCGTGCGTGCCGCATACGGACAAGCCATCGCGCTTCGAGAATGCGGGCGACGGAATCGCCCACAGCGGGCGTGGGCGCGAGCGACAAGTCCAAAATGCCGAAAGGAATGCCCAGCCGCTTGGCCGCTTCTTGGCCGATTAACTCGCCCACGCGGGTGATTTTAAAGAGCGGTTTTTCACCGTTTCGGCGATGGCGGTCAAATCCGCGTCGGCCGGGCGGCTTTCAACGCAGCCTGAACCACGCCGGGCCGGATACGCCGACATTGACATCATCGCCTTCGCCCGCGCCGTGGAAGGCGCCGAGCATCAAGGGTTGTCGTCCGCCGCTTGCAAAAACACCACGATTTTGGCTGGCTGGCCGAAGCCTTCGGGCGTAATCTCGGCGTATTGGCGATGGTTTCGCCCATCGGCCGCACCGCGTCCGTACGATATGCGCGCGGGTGACCGATGGCCACCGAGCTGCACGCACGATGTCCGAGTGGTGCGCATGGCTTCGGGTATCAGGCGGATTGGGGTTTGCGCCGAAGGCGCTGTGCCTTTGCCAGCGCGGAAAGCCGCCGATAAATGAGCTACGCCGATGGCTTTGGCGGCTTTATCCAGCGTTTTGGGCGATGGAAACATAGCTTTTCCGCGCGGTGGCTGCGGCGATTTGGGCGATGGGCGCGTAGCTCGAAAATGCGCTGGTTGACAGTCGGCGCCGTGTTGGCCGACAAAAGGGTGTGCGAGGTGGAGACCGAGAGTCTTTGCCCACGCTGGTGATTTTCGTTGTAGATGTTTTGGTTGAGCGTGTCGAGATCGGGCGAGATGCGATCGTGCAGGTCGATGCCGATGAGTGAGCGATACGCACGTCAGAAATTCTGGTCGTGCAACCACATGCGTACGGTTTCGAGGATTTCGGCGGATTGGAGTTGGGTAGTCTGGCAATCTTTCGGTTGATGTGGTTGGGAGGCAGCCTGAAAGTTTCGACTGCTTTCATACAAGGCAACGGGTTGAGAGCTGTTTTCGGGAGTTTGGTGTTTTGCAACCCAACCTACGCAACTGCGTCTCGGCTGCTGGAAAAGCAGCCTGAAAACATCTGCAACGAGGCTTTCAGGCTGCGCTTTGCGTGCCGCGTCGATCCGGTGCAGCCAACGTTCTTTCGTTCGCATCGAATATCCAGCGACAGGCGTTGCCCGCTTCGGCGAATCCAGCCAGCATTTCGGCGCGGCTTTGCGGGCATTTTTCGGTGTCCATCAGGATAATCATGGTGCGGTAGTCGTCCATCGGCTGCTGGCTGATGCTGAGGAATACTGATTTGGTGCTCGGCATGAAGTTTGGCAACGTCGTAAACGATGCCGGTGCGGGTCTTTGCCGATAACGGTGAGGACGGAGGGTTTTGAGTCGCGGTTTCAGCACAATCGCATTTTGGGAAGGCGGCCTGAACAGCGGCACGCGAGCTGTCGGGCATTGCCTGCTGCTGAATCGGATTATAAAGGAAAGGCGCCTGAAAAGCGGCGGCAGAGCAATTCAGGCTGCCTGCTGGCAGCGATGGTACAATCGCGCCCTTTGCAACCCTTTCTTTTCGCTGCGACACTCGGGGTGCAAACGCAGTGATTTCCACCAACGCATCACACGCGGTTTGGCGCTAAGCCGCTGTTTACGTATCCGTCAAATTCGGCGAAGGCAGACCGCTACGGCCTGATCGGCGCCAACGGCTCGGGCAGAGTCCACTTTTATGAAAATCCTCGGCGGCGATTTGGAGCAGACCGCAGGCGAAGTCGCCATCGAACACGGCGTGCGCTGGGCAAGCTGCGCCAAGACCAGTTTGCCTATGAAGACATGCGCGTGCTGGATGTCGTACTGATGGGGCACACCGAAATGTGGGCGGCAATGACCGAGCGCGACGCGATTTACGCCAATCCCGAAGCCACCGAAGACTATAGCACGCCAAAGCCGCCGACTTGGAAGCCAAGTTTGCCGAATACGACGGCTACACCGCCGAGAGCGCGCGCCAGAATTATTGAGCGGCGTGGGCATTGCTGAAGAACTGCACAACGCCACCATGAGCGAAGTCGCCCCCGGCTTCAAACTGCGCGTATTGCTCGCCCAAGCCCTGTTCTCCAAACCCGACGTTTCTGCTGCTGGACGAGCCGACCAACAACTTGGACATCAACACCATCCGCTGGCTCGAAGGCGTGTTGAACCAATACGACTCCACCATGATTATCATCTCGCACGACCGTCACTTCTTGAACGAAGTCTGCACCCACATGGCGGATTTGGACTACAACACCATCACCATCTACCCGGGCAACTACGACGACTATATGCTCGCCTCTCGCCCAATCGCGCGAGCGCGCCCTGAAAGAACAACGCCAAAGCCAAAGAAAAACTGCAAGAGCTGCAAAGAATTTGTCGCCCGCTTCTCCGCCAACAAATCCAAAGCCCGCCAAGCCACCAGCCGCCTGAAACAGGCGGATAAGATTAAAGCCGAAATGGTGGAAGTGAACCTTCCACCCGCCAAAATCCGTATATCCGCTTTGAAACCGACGAGAAAAACAAGCTGCACCGACAAGCGGTTGAAGTGGAAAACCTTGCCAAAGCGTTTGACAAAAACCCTGTTTGAAAAACTGGGATTTATTTTGGAGGCGGGGCAACGCCTCGCCATCATCGGCCCCAACGGTGCGGGCAAATCCACGCTGCTCGAAACTCTTGGCAGGCGCGTACAACGCCGAGTATTCAGACGGCCTCACGCCCGATGCGAGGCAGCATCAAATGGGCAGCAGCCCCACGTCGGCTACTACCCCAAGACCACGAAAACGACTTCGACGTGAAAATGAACCTCACCGAATGGATGCGCCAATCGGGTCAGGAAGGCGACGATGAACAAGTCATCCGCGGCACGCTGGGGCGTTTGCTGTTCGGCAGCAACGATGTGGTTAAACAAGTGAAAGTACTCTCCGGCGGCGAAAAAGGCCGCATGCTCTACGGCAAGCTGCTGCTGTTGGAAACCCAACGTGCTGGTGATGGACGAACCCACCAACCACATGCGGACATGGAAAGCATCGAATCGCTCAACATGGCGCTGGAAAAATACAACGGCACACTGATTTTCGTCTCCCATGACCGCCAGTTCGTCTCCTCGCTCGCCACGCAGATTATCGAGCTGGACGGCAAGGGCGGGTATGAGCATTATCTGGGCGATTATGAAAGCTATTTTGGAGAAGAAAGGGCTGGCATAAACACGCGGTTGGTTACTACATCTTGGGGCGTGTTGACAATCCAGCATTTTGGCGGCTTTGCGTCCTAAAACGGCATCTGCCGCGTTAAAAATGCTCGCCTATGGACGGCATAGGCTCACATTTTGCCTTGCATCTGCCATTTTATGCCGCAAAATCCGTTTCAAAGTTGAATGTCAACACGCCCTGCGTAACCGAAACAAGGTTCAGCGAAGCCAAGCCATTTTTCAGCAAAACAAGGAGAGTTAATCATGAAAATCGCGGTCATCGGCAGGTTTGGTGGGCAACGCTGTCGTTTGGAACTCGCTGCGCGCGAAACCATCAGGTAACCGCGTTTGCGCCTGTATAGCCAAAGTGGCACAGCATCCCAATGTGCAGGCTGTTGCCGCGTGCTGACGCCCGATTTTGCTGACAAGCTCGCAGGCTTTGATGCCCAAGCGTGGTCAGCGCGTTTAAAGTGAGCTGGGACAGTCCCAATCTGGTGGAACATAAAACGGGCTGACAACCTGCTTGCCGCATTCAAAGCCGCTCAGCTGCCGTATTACTGATTATCGGCGGCGCAGGCGGCCTGAATGTATTGCTGACACAATTGGTGGATACGCCCGATTTCCCGACAGGCGCTTACCCGGCCTCCGATGCCGTGCGCGTGCTACTGGACGATTTGCGCCCTCGCCGCGATATCAACTGGGCGTTTTTGTCGCCAGCCGCCATGTTTGCCATTGCCCGTGCCGCGCTTGAAAACGAGCGCGTACGCATCGGACGGGACGACGTGCTGCTCCAACGCCGACAGCTCGCCCGCCGACATCGCACTGCCCGACTTGGCGGTATCGCGAAACGATGTGGAGCAAAAGCGCATCTGTTTCAACGTTTCACCGTGGCAAACTAGTTGAGACAGCAAGCGTAACTTGAGGGAGACCCAACATAATCAGCTATCAGACAAACAACACAAAGGCGGCCTGAAACACAATCCCGTTTTCCAGGCACCTTTATCTAACACAGGGCAGGCGCCTGCCCTACCCAAATATCAACAAGCGTAGCTTGGGTACGCGCCTCCTGGCATTGCAACCGTTTGTCAGTTCAAGCATCAACATAATGTAACAACCCTTTCAGACGTTCTCAAGGCAGCCTGAAAACCAACGCACAGCAAGCCCGCTGGCGAAGACCTCACCCTGCGCCCCCAACCGAACACGACGCATCCACCGCTACCGCCTGACGGAACCCTCACCGCCGCAGGCAGCGACGCGGACGGCTTTTGGCACGCGCCGAACACCTTTCGTCTATGCCGACTGGCGTCGCCGCCTGCCGCGAAGCCGCACACGGGCGCGGTCTGCCCGAAGCAGGCTTTTGTGCCGTACGACCAATATGTTATGTTTCGCCGGCGGCGGGCAGGCCGCTCGGCTTTTCTAAACCTGCGCCTGCAACTTCGAACGACTTTTCCGCGCGAGATCGGCGGCCATATCGGCACTACTGCGTCCACTGCGCAGCGCGGCAAAGAGAACTACGCCAAACAAGCCCTGCGCCAAGCCATCAGCCGAAGCCCGCCGCCCGGCGGCATCGGGCGCCTGCTGGTTACCTGCCGCTGCAGCAACCCCGCCAGCCGCCGCGTGATCCTCGCCAACGGCGGTGCGCTGGAAGAAGACATCCGCGACGAGCCTGGAGACGCGCTATTGGATAGAAACTAAAATAGGCAGCCTGAAAAAACGTTTCTCGTTTCAGGCGCCTCAACTCGTCAATAACCAAACAAGCGGCCTGGCCGTCCGTTTTCAGGCTGCGCTTGGTATCATTGGCATCAATACGCTGATGTCTGTCGATGCAGCCAGTTGAGCCGGTCGCGGTTGTTTCCGGCCACGCCGAACAGTTGCGAGAAAGCAATACGTAAA
>BNJT01002809.1_pt1 | contig 156349 bp, 176 predicted proteins | sample 8540491 | NCBI WGS metagenome assembly BNJT01 (sample SAMD00202455, study PRJDB9452) | human saliva metagenome | host: Homo sapiens
TCAATCTGGTCCGAGCTGGAGATGATGCCAAAGAAGTTCTTTTCCTTGATGTGGACTTCAAACAAGGGGAATGTTCTCTAGATGGCCGTGTCTTGACAGCTGAAGATTTCGCCTTTGACCACTATGAGATTGTTCAAGAATCGATCAAGCGGATCCAAGGGCGTTTGGCTTGGAATCCAACCTTCCTCCATCTCCTAGAAGAACCTTTCACTGTCTATGAGGCTACGGAGCTAGTGAATCTGATTCATCCAGATAAAGAAATTTTGACCAATAATTTCCTTGTGACCTATGGATCTTACGTAGAAGAAGTAGGTGTCAAACGGGTACCTAAGAAAAAACCGCGCAAGACCTATCGCTGGAAAGAAAGCGAATCTCAAGCGGATCAATAAGATATAAAAACAGCATCAATATTTCGATGCTGTTTTTTTGTTATTAAGCTTTTTCTAATTGAAGAAGTTCTTCAATCTCAGCCAGAGTGCTAGCTTGCGAGATGGCTCCGCGTAGTTTGGCAGCGCCAGATGTTCCACGGAGGTAGTGAGGGGCTAAGCCGCGGAATTCGCGAACGGCAATGTGCTCGCCCTTGAGATCAATCAAGCGTTTCAGATGCTCATAAGCAATCTTCATCTTGTCTTCGAAGGTTAAATCAGGCAGGATTTCTCCTGTTTCAAAGTAATGATTGATTTGATTGAAGAGGTAAGGATTGCCCATAGCGGCACGGCCAATCATGACCGCGTCGGCACCGACTTCTTCGATGCGTTGTTTCGCTTCTTGAATCGTACGGATGTCTCCATTTGCAATAAATGGAATCTTGGTCAGAGCTTGCGCAACCTTGTGAAGGGTCTCGAGGTCAGCGTGACCAGTGTACATTTGCTCCCGAGTCCGTCCGTGCATAGCGAGGGCAGAGACACCTGCAGCTTCAGCTGCGAGGGCATTTTCCACTGCTAGAGAAGGATCCGACCAACCTGTCCGCATTTTGACAGTGAGAGGGATATCAAGGACGGATTGAACCTTGTTGATAATGGAGTAAATCTTATCAGGATCCTTGAGCCACATAGCCCCCGCCTCGTTTTTCACGATTTTGTTCACTGGGCAGCCCATGTTGATATCCACGATATCGGTCTTGGTATTTTCTTGGATAAATTCTGCTGCGCGTGCGAGACTATCTTCGTCGCTCCCGAAAAGTTGGATCGATACAGGATTTTCACCTTCATCGATATGGAGCATATGCAGGGTCTTTTCGTTATTGTATTGGATTCCTTTGTCAGAGACCATTTCCATGACCACAAGCCCTGCTCCTAGTTCTTTAGCGATCGTCCGGAAAGCTGAGTTGGTCACACCGGCCATAGGTGCTAGGACCGTCCGGTTTGGAATCTCGACGTTCCCAATCATAAAAGGTGTATTAAGATTTGTCACGAATGAGTTCCTCCAAGTCGTTTTCATCAAAGTGATAAGCTGTCTGACAGAATTGGCAAACAATTTCCGCTCCCTGGTCTTCGTCCTTCATTTCTTGAAGGTCTTTGGCTGGCAAGCTAGCCAAGGCATCCATGAAGCGTTCCTTGCTACAGTCGCATTGGAAGCGAAGCTCTTCTTCAGAGAGACGTTTGTATGGATCTTCGCCATAGATAGCAGCGAGAAGGGCTTCAATATGGTCGTCGCTTTCCAGAAGGCTAGAAATGGCCGGCATTTCTTGGATACGTTTTTCAAAGCGGGCAATTTCTTCTTCCTTGGCATTTGGCAAGACCTGTACCAAGAAACCACCAGCGACCTTGACCTTGTCGTTTTCGTCTAAAAGCACATTGAGCCCCACCGCAGATGGCGTTTGTTGGCTTTCGGTCAAAGTAATAAGCCAGGTCTTCACCGATTTCGCCAGTGACCAGAGGTGTCATGGAGTGGTAAGGATTGCCTGTTCCATAGTCGGTAATGACTAAGAATTCCCCATTTCCGACAAATGGTCCGACCACGACTTCACCAGTCGCTGTTTTCTTGATATCCACACCAGGATTTTGCACGTAGCCTTTGACGTTTCCTTGGGTATCTGCCACAGTGATAATAGCACCCAGTGAGCTAGTACCGAGGATTTTCACCGTTATCTTGGTATTTCCCTTTTCATTGGCAGCTAAAATTTGACTAGCGATGAGGGTCCGACCGAGGGCCACTGTTGAGCTTGCTTGAGTTTGATGGTTTTCTTGGGCTGCTCGCACGGTCTCTGTACTGTCTAGTACAAAGGCACGGAAAGAGCCACTTTCTGAGATAGTTTTAATAATTTTGTCCATAGCTTCTATTTTAGCATAAAAAAAGAAAAGAGGTGAGGGGAGTAACTTGATTTATTTAGACGGTGAAGGGAGAAAATCTTTCTGAGGAGAATCTTGCTTAGAAACTGAATAGACTAGGATCTATTTTAGGGAGAAAATAAGGTAAAAGACGAACGATCATTGTATAAGCTGGGAAAATGACGATCAAAAAGATGGATGTTTAGAAAATGAGAGTCAACTTTTAAGGGTAAAAAACCAAGCAATGAACTAGCTGACCTTGAAAAAAAAGAGGAAATTTCTTATAATAGAGTGTAAGACAAACTTGCAGGTGAGACTCCTGCCCCTAGTTTGAAGAAAGGCATAGATAGGCAACTATCTATGGTATATGAAAAAGAATTATGACATCAGTTGTTGTAGTAGGAACCCAATGGGGTGATGAAGGAAAAGGGAAGATTACAGACTTCCTATCAGCCAATGCAGAAGTCATTGCTCGTTACCAAGGTGGGGACAATGCCGGTCACACCATCGTGATCGACGGCAAAAAGTTCAAGTTGCACTTGATTCCTTCGGGTATCTTCTTCCCTGAAAAGATTTCTGTGATCGGAAACGGAGTAGTGGTCAATCCTAAATCATTGGTCAAAGAGTTGGCTTATCTCCATGAAGAAGGGGTATCAACGGATAGCCTTCGCATTTCTGACCGTGCCCATGTCATCCTTCCTTACCATATTGAATTGGACCGTCTCCAAGAAGAGTCTAAAGGCGAAAACAAAATCGGAACCACCATCAAAGGGATTGGACCAGCCTATATGGACAAGGCTGCGCGTGTGGGAATCCGGATCGCGGATCTCTTGGATCGAGAGGTCTTTGCGGAACGCCTTCGCATCAACTTGGAAGAAAAGAACCGTCAATTTACCAAGCTCTATGATGCAGAAGCTCTTTCTTTTGACGATATCTTTGAAGAATACTACGAATATGGTCAACAAATCAAACAATATGTCACCGATACTTCCGTGATCTTGAACGATGCTTTGGATAACGGCAAGCGCGTGCTCTTTGAAGGGGCCCAAGGGGTGATGTTGGATATCGACCAAGGAACCTATCCATTTGTAACCTCTTCAAACCCAGTCGCTGGTGGGGTGACGATCGGATCAGGTGTCGGCCCAAGCAAGATCGATAAGGTTGTTGGTGTATGTAAAGCCTATACCAGCCGTGTCGGTGATGGACCATTCCCTACAGAGCTCTTTGATGAAGTAGGTGATCGGATTCGTGAAGTCGGCCATGAGTATGGGACAACAACGGGTCGTCCTCGTCGTGTGGGTTGGTTTGACTCTGTTGTCATGCGCCATAGCCGTCGTGTGTCAGGAATTACCAACCTTAGCTTGAACTCAATCGACGTTTTGTCAGGATTGGATACAGTGAAAATCTGTGTAGCCTACGACTTGGATGGAGAACGCATCGACTACTACCCAGCAAGCTTGGAGCAACTCAAACGTTGCAAACCAATCTATGAAGAATTGCCAGGCTGGTCAGAAGACATCACAAGTGTCCGCCACTTGGATGAGCTTCCAGAAAATGCCCGCAACTATGTTCGCCGTGTCGGTGAATTGGTTGGTGTGCGCATTTCAACCTTCTCGGTCGGACCAGATCGTGACCAAACCAACATTTTAGAAAGTGTTTGGTCAAGTAAATAAATAAAAGAAAGTTGGGAGTCTCTCTCAACTTTTTTACTTCTTAAGCTTACTTTAAGACACGTGGTTTATACTAAGACCATAAACAAAGACCTCCCAACTTTGTTTAGAATCCAAACTTTTTTTCATAATATCTCCCTATAAGAAGTCACCCATTGGTGGCTTTTTTTGTGGCTTCATCATATAATAGAACATGAAACGTGGAGATGAGAGGAGATATGGTGAGAGATTACACGACGGAAGAGAAAGAAGCCTTTATGCGAGAGGCCTTAAAAGAAGCAGAAATCGCCTTGGCCCATGAGGAAATCCCCATTGGTTGTGTCATCGTCAAAGATGGTGAGATCATTGGACGGGGCCACAATGCACGGGAAGAATTGCAGCGAGCTGTCATGCATGCAGAGGTAATGGCGATCGAAGAAGCCAATCAGTACGAAGAGAGCTGGCGCTTGCTAGATACCACCCTATTTGTGACCATTGAGCCTTGTGTCATGTGCAGTGGCGCCATTGGTCTGGCCCGGATTCCCCAGGTGGTTTATGGTGCGACCAATCAGAAGTTTGGCGGGGCAGGGAGCCTTTACGATATTTTGACAGATGAACGCCTCAATCACCGGGTAGAAGTAGAAACAGGGATTTTGGAAGCGGAATGTGCAGCCATCATGCAAACCTTCTTCCGCCAAGGTCGGGAACGAAAAAAACAAGCTAAGCTCGCAGCCAAGGCCGAAACACAAGAATAAAAACCGGACCTTTGCAAATTGAACAAATTATGATATAATACCTATCGGAGCAACAGTTCTGCGTGAAGCGGGTCAGGGGAGGAATCCAGCAGCCCTAAGCGAAGTGAACTGTGTGCTCTTTTCTATTGCTCTTGATGAGTCAGGTATAAGTGACGCAGACGAATCTTAGAGCAATGGATGCGGATAGAACTTTTTGTTAGGGTTCACACTGCACAGCTGGTTAGGTTTTTCTCTGAGCTTGAAAAGCGAAAGAAGACACCAACCAGCTACTGCGTCAAACTACTTTACTAAAATTTATTTGGAGATGAACAAATAGTCGCAGAATAAAATCTCTCAATAAAATAAGCCTGTAAGGCGCAACCGAGCTTAGAGATATTGATCCTGAGGCGCGAAGCGACGTGAGACCTATCACTCACCAGAGTCATGTGAAATTACTAGCGTATTCAAAAGAATAATAGCGAGAAAAATAGAGTTTCGTGAAGAAAGCTTTTTTTGATTTCTGTTCCGCTAAAATAGTGCATATATGCAAACGATTGCTATTGCGTCACTACTTGATTTGTGAAAATAAAAAAATTAGCACATGAAAACGTTTTACAGAATGGTTTCCCTTGATAAAATCCCTGTAAAGCGATATCATAGAGAAGAAGAAATTTTGGAGGAATAACATGTCTCATATTAAATTTGACTACTCAAAAGTTTTGGGTAAATTTGTTGCCCCACATGAAGTGGAATATATGCAAGCACAAGTTACAGCAGCAGACGAATTGATCCGTAAAGGAACAGGTGCTGGTAGCGACTTCCTAGGTTGGTTGGACCTTCCTGAAAACTACGACCGCGAAGAATTTGACCGCATCTTGAAAGCTGCTGAACAAATCAAATCAGACAGCGATGTCTTGGTCGTTATCGGTATCGGTGGATCTTACCTTGGTGCTAAAGCCGCAATCGATTTCTTGAACCACCACTTTGCCAACTTGCAAACAAAAGAAGAACGCAAAGCGCCACAAATCCTTTACGCTGGAAACTCAATCTCATCTACTTACCTTGCTGACTTGGTAGAGTATGTTGCAGACAAAGACTTCTCTGTAAACGTGATTTCTAAATCAGGTACAACAACTGAACCAGCTATCGCTTTCCGTGTCTTCAAAGAACTTTTGGTGAAGAAATACGGACAAGAAGAAGCTAACAAACGTATCTACGCAACAACTGATCGCCAAAAAGGTGCTGTTAAGGTTGAAGCAGATGCTAACGGTTGGGAAACATTTGTTGTTCCAGATGACATTGGTGGACGTTTCTCAGTCTTGACTGCAGTTGGATTGCTTCCAATCGCTGCATCAGGTGCAGATATCAAAGCTCTTATGGAAGGTGCGAATGCTGCTCGTAAACACTACACTTCAGACAAACTTTCAGAAAACGAAGCTTACCAATACGCAGCTGTTCGTAACATCCTTTACCGTAAAGGCTATGCAACTGAAATCTTGGTAAACTATGAGCCATCACTTCAATACTTCTCAGAATGGTGGAAACAATTGGCTGGTGAGTCAGAAGGGAAAGACCAAAAAGGGATTTACCCAACTTCAGCTAACTTCTCAACAGACTTGCACTCATTGGGTCAATTTATCCAAGAAGGAACTCGTATCATGTTTGAAACAGTTGTCCGCGTTGACAAACCACGTAAGAACGTGATCATCCCTACTTTGGAAGAAGACCTTGATGGACTTGGATACCTCCAAGGAAAAGATGTTGACTTCGTGAACAAAAAAGCGACTGACGGTGTTCTTCTTGCCCACACTGACGGTGACGTGCCAAACATGTACGTAACTCTTCCTGAGCAAGATGCCTTTACTCTTGGTTACACTATCTACTTCTTCGAATTGGCTATCGCTCTTTCAGGTTACTTGAATGCTATCAACCCATTTGACCAACCAGGTGTTGAAGCTTACAAACGTAACATGTTTGCCCTTCTTGGAAAACCAGGATTTGAAGAATTGAGCAAAGAACTCAACGCTCGTCTATAATAGACAGACAAAACGATCTCGAAAGAGGTCGTTTTTTAATCGCTTTCCATATCTCAGAATGAGGTGGAAAAATAGACTGTTTTATGATATAGTAGAACTACTATATTTATACTTTGCACGTCAAACTATGATCACAAAAAAGTAGAAAGAACGATGAGCGAAGGTTGTTAGTAAAGGAGAGATTATGACAACAGAAGACAAGACACCTTTTGGAACACAAGAGGAGAACGTTTCTCAAGAGCCTTTTGGAACACAAGAGGGACAAACTGTTCAAGAACCTTTTGGAGCACAAAACGAACAAACTGTTCAGCCACCTCTTGAAGCCCAAACGGGTCAAACAGTCCAAGAGCCTTTTGGAGCACAAGGGGGGCAGGCTGCTCAAGAACCTCTTGAAGATTCAATGGGCCAAAACTTCCAAGACCCTTTTGGAGTACAAAATGGGCAAACAGCTTATGAGCCATTTGGTGCACCAGGAGCGCAAGGCTTCCAACAGTCTTCTCCGGTAGAAGGACCACAAGCTGGAGGACAGGAACAATTTTTCCAAAATCAAGCGCCACAGGTAGAAAACAATCCTTTCTACCAACAAGGGAACCCTCAAGCCTTTCAATCACAATGGAATATTCAGCCAAAACCGAAGAGTGGATGGACTAACTTTATCGTCTTTTCTATTCTTGCCCTCTTTCTTGGTGGCTTGATTGGTGGCGGAGCTGGCTATTTCTGGGGACATTCATCTAAGCCTCAAGCAGATGCCAAACGTACCAAACGATTAGACCGTGCTAGTGAAGAAGCTAAGAAAACAAAGACAGGCTTTATTACAGAAAAGGATGAGGTAATCTTTACTTGGACCCTAAAAGACCTTGCTGCATTAAGTTATAGCAATAAGGACGGTTATGGCTTGACTGCTGATCAGATTGTTGATACGTATGGATTGGCTACTAGTGTCGAATATGAAAAGAAAGGCATGACTCTTACTTGGGATCGTGCAAAGAACGCCTCTCACCAAAATATTTATTTCCGATTTGAAAAAGTGGATGGTAACTATTATTTGAAATCTGTAGAAGCCTTTAACTTGGAAGAAGTCTATGCTAGTGAAGACGATGAAGATGAAGATACTTCTACAGATCGTGAGATGAGCACGAAAGAATTCAAAGATCTGAAAAAAGGAGATAAGAAAACTGGTAAAGGTGGAACCTCCTTATTGGAAGTTTTGAAGAAACATAAACAAAATGTTCAAATTGGTACAGAGACAAAAATCACTGCTGATGGAGAAGAGTATGACTCTACTCGAGTGGTTGCAAAGATCAACCTTAAAGTGGGAGACGATTATAAGACATTACGCTTCTTAGCACAACCAGATGGGGACTTCTTATACATTGGTCCAGAACGTTTTTAATATAGAGGAGATAGATGAAAGATGAATACGAATCAATCACAGGCACCATTTGGTGTGCCAGAAACTGGTGATCAGAAGAAGCCAGGGAAAGGTCTGTTAATTGCTTGTATTAGTGGTTTTGCCGTCTTAGGAGTCATTATCGGTCTCTTCGTCGGCCATTCTATGGGAGCAGCAAATAGTGCAAAAAGTTCCTCGCCTGTCCTTCATCCGAAAGCTGATGCAGGGGAATCAAAACGCGATCAGTCTGGAAAGTATATTGACCCAGAAGATACTGATTTTACATGGAACATTACTGATTTGGCTGACCTTGAGCTTGGTACTTACTCAACTTCAGATTTGGGAACATCCATTGAAGATGTTGTGGATAAACACGGAAAAGCCTTACAAGGTTCATTTAGAAGAGATCTCATTGATTTAGAATGGGGCGAGTTAGAAGATGATCAGGATGATACCTATTCTCAATACCATACCGTTCGTGATATGAGATTGACCTTTAAGAAAGATGGAGATACCTATTATTTACAGGACCTCTATTATACAGGGAATTATAACGAAGCTGAGGACAATTTCATGACCTCATCTTACTATGACAAGCTCAAAGTCGGAGATTCCAAAACTGGTAAGGATGGCGTTTCTTACAAGGAAGTTTGAAAGATAATACCATTTATTCTCTTTCTTTGTCTGCAGATGAAGACTACAAAACTAATGATATTGTGACTACCATGACAATCCGTTTTAAATCTTCAACTTCAGACCAATATAAGTTAACGTTTGTGAAACAATCAGATGGAGATTTCCTTCTTGCTAAAAAAGGTGATGACTAAGATTAGGTCACTTTCCCACTTCACAATGGTAGGGAAAAGAGAGGAATAACTTCAACTTTCCTAAAGCTAGAAAAAGAGAGTGGGACAGAAATCGGTAATTGGTTAGAATTCGATTTCGTCGTCCCACCTCCGCACAGTTGAGTAGGGCTGTAAAAGCTGATGAAATCAGCGTAGTAGAGCCCACTCAACCACTGCGTCTTGCTCGACAATCCAAAGACAATTGAGAGGCTAGGACTTTTGTCCCAGCCTCTTCTCTATTCTAGCGAGGACTGGCTATTTATGGTATAGTAGGGTATGTTGCTAAAGGAAACAGGTGTAAACAGTTGGACGGAAAGGGATACAGATACGATCGCAGAATGGATAATGTAAAGGAAACAACAAGAAAATATCTGAAGGCCATCCTAGCTTTCATCAAAAAAAGAGGGATTATTTTCGGGATCCTCGCAATGCTGGGCTTAGGCTATGGTCTTGCTACTTTTGGGAGGCCACAAGAACAGCTAAATCCAGACCAGCAAGTGACCTTTCATCAGGAAGAAGCTTATCTGCAGGACTTCCTGGCGAAATCAGATCACCCAGAAGTTGGGGTGAATTTGGAGGAATTACTGGAGTTTAAAATAGGAGATGCGACTGGTTTGCCAAGCACCAAGGGGACGACACCAGAGAACCTGGTCAAAAAATTAGGGGGAGCCAAGCAAGCTCGACTCGAGTCAAAAGCTACAACGCAGCTCCTTCGTCTAAGCTATGGAACGACACAAGATGGTCGAGATAGATACCAATTTGAATTTACCCATATGAAGGACAGCTACTATCTGACAGCTATTCAGGGCTATCAGCCAACTTCTAAGGACCATCTGGAAAGTAAACAGCTGAAAAAGGTAGCCTTGACCAATCTTGCTAGTGGGAAAGAGAAAACCGGCATGAAGCTTGAAGACATTTTACAAAAGATAGGCTTGCCACAATCATTGCTTTTGAATTATAAGGATGGCAAAACGGCTTTAGTCCTGACCTACCGTGCACAAGAGGGGCTCGTCTTTATCACTTTGCAAGCCCAAAAAGATGCGCGCTATCATCTAGTCAAGGTCGAATAAGGAGGAGTAAATGGATACAGTCATCAAGAAGCTAACAATTCCTGGTCTCCTATTGCTAGCGCTCCTCCTAGGGATGGGGTTAGAGGTCCTTAGTCATCCACCGAAAAGTTCTACAGCGATAAGTGAAATAAGGAACTTATCAACTTTTAAAGCGAAAGAATTTCAAGGGGAGCGACTCTTAAAAGAAACGAATAAAAAAAAGGATTCGCCATGGACCTTGGAACAGATCGAGCACTTTCCTCTATCGATAAAGAACCAAAACGGTAGTCTGAAGCAGACTGGAAGTCGCCTGGAGACCCTTCTGAAGGAGATGAGCCACCCCCAAGAGAAAGTCCTCTTTCGATCTACAGCAAGCAAGCAACCCAGTCTCTCTCTTCTCTATCGATGGGACGACAGAGGCAAGGGAGCTTCCATCCGTTTGCTTTTTAGCAAGGGGGTTGATGGTAGCTATCTGTTAGAAGAGATTGATGCGAGTCTGGCCAATCTCGATCGGGATGGGAAAAAAGTTTTTTCAGAAAGAGTTTATCAGAGCTTAGAATCTGGAGAAAAGATAGATTTGAAGGCACTTCTAGGTAGCTATCAGGGCCTACAATCCTTCGTCCGACGCCAGATCGGGCCTGATCAGGAAGGTTTTCAACTATCCTATCAGGATGAGAAGGGAAAAACTTATTTATTGGAGCTTGAACAGGTAGACGGTTCCTATTCCTTGTTGCGCAAGAGTCAACTAGATCCTAAGAAACAAAGTTAAGTAAAAAGAAGGGAAAATGGAATGGAAAAAGGTAGACAGATTCAAAGAGAATGGACTAGGTTCCCAAGTAGGAATCGGGAAGTGTCTGAGGTCTTTTCGGATCGTGGGCCTGAAGGAGAAGCTTTTGAAAGTCCCAGTCTTCGGAGCTATCAAAAAGGGGTAAAGAGAAGTGTCCGTGAGGACGCTTTTCGTGGATCAGGCTTGCCTCGTTTCGGTTCTCTTCTAGTAGCTGGCGTGGGGGTGGTTCTTCTCTTTACTTTTATAATTGGGGTAATTGGCTATGTGAGTCAATCTTCCCAAAAGACAGAGCAGGATACCCCAGTAAGTAAGAAACAGGACCGCCATTCTTTCAGTTCGAGATCCTCTAAACAATCATCTGCCCCCTCTAGCCAAACATCAGAATCTTCTAGCTCAACAAAGGAAGAGAAGAGTGAGTCAGATATGAAATCGGGACAATTGACTGCCGATAATTCCCCCTATATAGATGGAGATAATGGGATTCGTGACTTTAATTTTGACAAGTTATTAGTTCTCAGTCAAAAAAATAAATTATCCAATGTGACCGCAGAAGAACTTGTGAATCAGTATGGAAAAGCCAAAAGAGGTTTTTTTTCTAATATAAGTGCAGACAATCGGGGAATTACCTTACAATATGAACTACCGGATAATCGTGGAAATGTCAGTTTTAATCTAATGGGACATGACAATGAGTATAGGGTCACTAATATCTATATGGGATATTACGGTAATTCTTTAGGAGAACCGACCAAAACAACAGAAGAATTTAGAGCTCTCTTTTCTCAAGATGGACAGGAAATTCATGACGTTATTTCTCAAATGGGAACTCCTGAAGTCACACATTTTTCCATCTCATCTTCTCAGAAAGTATACTCTTGCACCCTCTCCTATTCAACAGTAGACAATGAACTAGTTTCCCTAAGTTTCGAGGAAAACTCCGAGCAGTGGAATCTAAAAGGAATAGCTGTTAAAAAGAAACCTTAGCTCGATTTAATGTGTCTGTTAAATTATGCTATAATAGTAAAATCAAAGAATACAAAAGGAGCTTGTCTTCTTAGAGGACTGACTACATAGAACAAGAGGTATTGCCATGACTGCACAAAAAATGACTGCACAAGAGATTATCGCCTTTATCGGAAATGCAGAAAAGAAAACCAATGTTAAAGTAACCTTTGAAGGGGAATTGGCAGGAGAGCTTCCAGCATCCGTTGTAAAACTAGGCAATGTCCTATTTGGAGACTGGAAAGAGATTGAGCCCCTTCTTGCCAACTTAACAGAAAACAAAGATTATATCGTAGAGCAAGATGGTCGCAATTCAGCGGTGCCTTTGCTGGACAAGCGTTATTTGAATGCCCGGATTGAACCTGGTGCGATTATCCGAGATCAAGTGACCATTGAAGACAATGCGGTGATCATGATGGGAGCGGTTATCAATATCGGTGCTGAAATTGGTGCGGGGACCATGATCGATATGGGAGCTATTCTTGGTGGACGTGCAACGGTTGGTAAAAACAGCCACATCGGAGCAGGAGCAGTCCTTGCCGGTGTCATTGAGCCAGCCTCTGCAGAACCAGTTCGTATCGGGGATAACGTCTTGGTGGGAGCCAATGCTGTCGTCATCGAAGGAGTTCAAGTCGGTAATGGATCTGTCGTAGCAGCGGGTGCGATTGTTACCCAGGATGTGCCTGAAAATGTGGTAGTAGCTGGTGTACCTGCGCGCGTGATTAAGACTATTGACGAGCAGACGCAACAAAAACAGCCCTTGAGGATGCCTTGCGTAACCTTTAAGAGAGTATAGAAGTAGGAAGCTGGGGGATACCTCGGCTTCTTCTCAAAAGAGGAAGACGGATATGACACTTGATTTAGTAAAGATTCGACGGGACCTGCATCAAATCCCAGAAATTGGACTAGAAGAATTTAAAACACAAGCCTATCTCTTGGAGCGCATCGCAGAAATCACCGAGGGAAAAGAGTTCGTCGAGCAGCGGACCTGGCGGACGGGGATCCTGGTTTTTCTGAAGGGATCCAATCCCGAAAAGACCATTGGCTGGCGGACGGATATCGATGGACTGCCCATTGTTGAGCAGACTGGTCTTGACTTTGCCTCTCGTCACGAAGGTCGGATGCATGCCTGTGGCCATGATGTTCATATGACCTTAGCCTTGGGCTTGCTGGAGCAACTGGTTCAAGAACAGCCTAAGAACAATCTCTTGTTCCTCTTTCAACCAGCCGAAGAAAATGAAGCTGGAGGCATGCTCATGTATGAGGATGGGGCCTTTGGAGACTGGTTGCCCGATCAATTCTACGGCCTCCATGTCCGTCCAGACCTAAGGGTAGGCGAGATCGCAACCAATCGGGGGACGCTCTTTGCAGGGACCTGTGAAGTGAAGCTGACCTTTAAAGGAAAAGGTGGACACGCCGCTTTTCCACATGAAGCTAAGGATGCCCTGGTCGCTGCTAGCTATTTTGTCACCCAGGTTCAAACCATTGTCAGCCGCAATGTCGATCCTATCGAGGGAGCAGTTGTGACTTTCGGCTCCATGCATGCGGGGACGACCAATAATGTCATTGCAGAGACGGCCTTTTTGCATGGGACGATTCGGACTCTGACCAAGGAAATGAACCTCTTGACCCAGAAGCGACTCGAGACGATTGCGAGAGGGGTTGCGGCGACTTTTGATATGGACTTAGAGCTAGAACTCAAGCAAGGGGGCTATTTGCCGGTGGAAAACAATCCAGACTTGGCAGATGAACTGATGACCTTCTTTGATCAAGCAGAAGATGTCACCTTGATTGATATCCTGCCTGCGATGACCGGAGAGGATTTCGGTTACCTCTTGTCAAAAGTGGATGGGGTCATGTTCTGGTTGGGAGTGGACAGTCCTTATGCCCTCCACCACCCTCAGATGAGTCCCAAGGAAGAAGCCCTGTCCTTCGGTGTAAAGGCCATTAGTCCTTTCTTACAAATGAAAGCTAACCAATAAAGAAAGATGGAAATGAAAGCAAGTATTCGAAAAAGTGTGTTGAAGAAGATGAGAGGTTTGGAGTCGGAGACCAAGCGAAGGGCCGATCAAGCCTTGATCCAGCGTTTACGCTCTTTGTCAGCTTACCAAGAAGCAAGTGTTATAGCGACCTATTTGTCCTTCCCGCATGAGGTGAATACGAGTATTCTGATTGCCGCAGTTCAAGCAGATGGCAAGCAGGTCGTCATTCCAAAAACCTATCCAAAAGGACGCATGGAATTTGTGGCCTATGATTCGCAGAAGTTGAAACAAACATCTTTTGGCCTCTTGGAACCAGAGGATGGGAGCCAAGCAATCGATAAGTCGGAGATTGATTTGATCCATGTTCCTGGAGTAGCCTTTCAAAAGGATGGCTATCGGCTGGGTTATGGAGGAGGCTATTACGATCGCTATTTGGCAGATTATGACGGGGCGACCGTCAGCACCATCTATGCTTGCCAAGAAGTAGACTTTACACCTGCTCCCCATGATGTCCCTGTTAAGGAGGTTCTTGTGGATGAATCAACTATTTGATAAGAAATACCCAGTGACCAGTAGCTTGCTTCTATTAACAACTGGCGTTTTTCTATCCATGTTGCTACTTCGTGGTTTTGACTATGAATCTGTCCAAACTGTTTATGATTTTGGGGGTGTCTTAGGAGATGAAATCCAAGTAGACCCGATTCAGAGCTGGCGTTTGCTTGCTGCCATGTTTGTTCATATTGGCTTGCAGCATTTTGTTTTAAACATGGTTACCCTCTATTTCCTCGGAAGGATCGCTGAAGATTTATTTGGCTCAAAGGCCTTCTTAGCCCTCTATCTGCTATCTGGCTTGATGGGGAATCTCTTTGTCTTGGCCTTTTCTCCAGAAGTCGTCGCAGCTGGGGCTTCTACCGCTTTGTTCGGTATCTTTGGGGCTATTGCCAGTTTGCGCTTCATTGCTCGGAGTCCCTACATTCAGTATCTGAGCCAAAGTTATACTTCATTGATCTTGGTCAATATCCTCTTTAGCTTTATGCCCGGGATTAGTCTAGCAGGTCACCTAGGAGGCTTGGTAGGAGGAGGGATTCTATCCTTTGTCTTTCCCGTCTATGGTGAGCGAGATAGCGTGAAAAAAAGCTGGCGCTTGGGAGCTCTGCTCCTTTATACAGCTGTTGCAGGTCTTCTATATGCTTGGGCTCTTATATCTTAGTCTTTCCAAGGATTTGTAGCACATTTGTAAATTATCTGAAAACTGAGTGAAGTCTCAGTTTTTTTGTATATATCTCTTAAAAATGATAGAGAAAGCTAAAAATATCACAAATAAATGAATAAAAATGTAAAAAAGAAAGCGCTTGCAATGTTGATTGGAAAAGAGTAGACTGGTGGTATATAAAACCTTCTTGTGTCCAAAAAACGCTTGAGGACATAAAATAAGCAAAAAGGAGATTTGCGATGAAGAAATGGTTGTTTAAACTAGCTTTGGTAGCGATGACGTTCTTACTCCTACCAATTCAAGCCGTTCAGGCCTGCTGTGGGTTTATTATTGGTCGCCAGTTAACCAAGGATGGTACCACCCTTTTTGGTCGGACTGAGGACTATCCTTATTATCCAAATGGCGGAAAACACAACAAAAACTATGTTGTTGTCGATGCCAAGAACTATAATGAGGGAGATCAAATCGAGGATGAATCCAACGGATTCACCTACCCGCATGCTGCCAACGAAATGAAATACACAGCTGCTTATGACTCTGCTCGTGGTGACGGTAGCAATGGTGCTTTCGGGGAACACGGTTTTAATGAGGCCGGAGTATCCATGACTGCAACAGTGACAGCTATCCCAAATAAGAAGGTCTTGACAACGGATCCTTTGAAAGCTGACGGACTTCCAGAATCAGCTATGCTAGATGTTATCTTACCACGTGTTAAAACTGCCCGTGAAGGGGTTGAATTACTGGCTAAGGTTATCGAAGAAAAAGGTTCAGCTGAAGGAAACGTGGTGGTCTTTGCAGACCAAAATGAAACTTGGTATATGGAAATTCTTTCTGGTCACCAATATGTAGCGGTGAAGGTGCCAGAAGATAAGTACGCAGTCTTTGCAAATACCTACTACCTAGGTCATGTTGATTTGAATGATACTGAAAATGTCATTGCTTCTAAAGATGTTGAAAAAGTAGCCAAGGAATCTGGCAACTACAAGACGGATAAAGATGGCAACTTCCATATTGCTAAATCTTATGGCCCAGAGAAATATGCTGAAGGAGACCGCTCACGGACCTATGCAGGAATCACCTTGCTAGATCCAGACTCTAAAGTTACTTATGAGGATGATGAGTATGAGCTCTTCCGTTCACCAACCGATCCAAACAAAAAATACACCTTAGAAGATGCTTTTGCATTGCAACGGAATCGTTTTGAACACTTGAATGGACGCTTTGTACCAGATGATCAAATTGGTGTTAAGAAGCAAGGTGATGATGGTAGCAACGATACTGTTCGTAAAGACCAATATAAATATGCTTTAGGAAACGAAAATGTTATCGATGCCCATGTCTATCAAATCAATCCAAACCTTCCAAAATCATTTGGTGGTACAGTTTGGCTAGGAATGGGTCCTTCACGGAATACCCCTTATGTTCCGTTCTATGGAAACGTAAAAGATACTTACGAAGCCTTTAAACCTCAAACAGCTACTTATGATCCAAATTCATGGTATTGGACAGTTTGGCACATCGACCAAATGGCCATCAATAACCAAGATCTCTTTGGAAAATCTATCCAAAATCACTGGAAAGCACTAGAAGAACAGCTCATTATTGAACAAAAAGTGAGTGATGCAAAATATGCTGCCTTGAAAGCTGATGAAGCAGCTGCAAAAGGGGCAGAGGATCAAGTGACTGCCGAAGCAATAGCGCGTTCTGAACGTCTGTTCAAACAATTTAAACAATATGAAGCTGAACTTTCAGCTACCTTGAAAGAAGCAGGTAGAACGGATGATCCATACCGGGCATCTCTACCAGATGATTACAAGGATCCAACGGACGCAACCACGACAACAGCTCCAAGTACCGATCAAAGTAGGGAAGAAACCACGACAAGTGAGCCAATTACCGATCCAAGTAAGGAAGCAACCACGACAAGTGAGCCAATTACCGATCCAAGTAGGGATGAAACCACGACAAGTGAGCCAATTACCGATCCAAGTAAGGAAGAAACCACGACAAGTGAGCCAATTACTGATCCAAGTAAGGAAGAAACCACGACAAGTGAGCCAATTACCGATCCAAGTAAGGAAGCAACCACGACAAGTGAGCCAATTACTGATCCAAGTAAGGAAGAAACCACGACAAGTGAGCCAATTACCGATCCAAGTAAGGAAGCAACCACGACAACAACTACAACTACTAAACCAAGCAAGGACGAAACCAAGCCAACACAACCAAGTACCGATCCAAACAAGAATGTAAACACATCAACTAAGATTGTCCCTGCTCCAACAACAAACAATCGTCCAGTTCTTCCGACGAATTCCTATATTTTAGTAGATCCTGTTACTGGAATCACCCTGCAAAACCCAGATTTTGCCCAAGGTGGCTTTAATTTGGCAGTTGCTGTTTTGAAAGATGTCCAAGCTCTTAAAGGTAAAGATTATAAGATTTATGACATTCAGTTGTCAAATCAAAATGGAGCCGTTCATCAATTCAGCCCAACTGTGGTGACCATGCCAGTTGATCCTACTAAAGAAGTAGAATCTGTTGTAGGCATTGGAGAAGATGGCAAGGTTGAGACTTACCAGTTCAGCTTGAATGAAGACAAGAGCAAGGTAACCTTCACAACCAATCACTTCTCATCTTATGGAGTTGTTTACAAAACAGCAGCCAAGGTAGAAGAAAAAACAGAAAGCAAGAAATTGCCATCTACTGGACAAACCATTTCAATGGTTGGTATCATCGGCGGTGTCTTGATTAGTGCACTTGGATTTGCCTTCTATGTAGAAAAACGCAAACAGAACAAGGCCTAAAAAGCAACTTTTTTTAAGAAATGAAAAGAGGCCGGACGTATTGTCCGGTCTTTCAAATTGAATATAAAGTGATCTTAGAAACTTTCCTTAGGTGAGTACGGACGTCAGCGAACTTCGAAGAAATTCCATGACTTAGTTTTTGGATCTAAGGTTCCAAAACTCCCGAGTACTTGAAACACCAATGGTTCAAGTACTTTTCTCACTGCGGAAAGTTCCAGTTCCTTCTTCAATGACTCAAAAAAAATAGTAAATTATTTTTTTAAGAAGTAGCTGAGCTTTTTTTATGCACTACTAAAAAGAGGCCGGACGTTTAGTCCGGTCTCTTTACTTCATAGTCGAAAATTCGAGGGGAGCATTTTTTACTCCTCGGTCACTTTTCCTGTTTCTTCTAATTTTTTTCCAAGATCAATGATGTATTGTTTGAGATCATCTTTAACCTGTGGGTGTTTCAAGGCATAATCAATAGATGTTTTCATGAAACCAAACTTGTCCCCCACATCGTAACGTCTGCCCTTAAATTCACGGGCAAATACTCGTTGGGTCTTGTTCAAGGTGTCGATGGCATCAGTTAATTGGATTTCATTTCCAGCGCCTGGTTTTTGGTTTTCCAAAATCTGGAAGATTTCAGGAGTCAGTAAGTAGCGACCGATAATGGCAAGGTCGCTCGGTGCTTCCTCTGGTGTCGGTTTTTCGACAAAGGTTTCAACGCTATAGAGTCCGTTGATGCCTTCCCCTTGAGGAGCAATGACTCCGTAAGCAGAAACTTCTTCATGAGGAACTTTCATGACGGCAATGGTTGAAGCATGTGTCTCGTCGTAGTCATTCATCAATTGCTTGGTGAGAGTAGTGGCTGTATCATCTGTGATATCCATCAGGTCATCACCCAGCATCACGACGAAAGGCTCACTTCCGACGAAGGCCTTGGCCTGAAGGACAGCATCTCCAAGACCGCGCGGATGTTTTTGACGAATGAAGTGGAGGCGCATCCCAGTAGTTTCATCGACCAGTTTCAACAGGTCATTTTTCCCTTTTTCCTTGAGGTTGTACTCAAGTTCGAAGTTTGAGTCGAAGTGGTCTTCGATCGAACGTTTTGATTTACCAGTGACAACGAGAATATCCTCGATGCCAGCCTTAAGGGCTTCCTCAACGATGAATTGGATGGTCGGCTTATCTACGATTGGCAACATTTCTTTGGCCAGGGCTTTGGTGGCAGGTAGGAAACGAGTTCCAAGTCCGGCCGCAGGAATGACTGCTTTTCTAACTTTTGTCATAATAATTCCTTTCTAACTAAAGAATGATTAGTTGTTAAATCTGATTGGCAAGGAAGAATCCCTTAGTTCCACTCATTTTCTTCTTTAAATTCATTGTTCATCATGAAGTTGATGGCTTCACGAATATCTTGTCCTTCATAAATTACTTGGTAGATGGCTTGTGTGATCGGCATATAGACGTCTAGCTCTTGGGCCAGTTCGTAGGCAGCCTTAGTGGTTGAAATCCCTTCAATGATCATACCCATGTTGGCTTCGATATCTTCTAGTTTCACCGCGACCGAGGGCATCCCCAGCTCGCCAGTTCCGAGAGTGGATAGAAGTCCCTGTCACGATCAGGTCCCCAACTCCGGATAACCCACTATAGGTCAATGGGCTGGCGCCAAGTTTAACACCTAAACGGGTAATTTCAGCTAGTCCACGTGTGATGATGGCAGCCTTGGCATTGTCCCCAAAGCCGAGTCCATGGAGGGCTCCAGCACCAACAGCGATAATATTTTTCAGGGCACCGGCTGTCTCAACTCCGATCACATCTGTATTGGTATAGAGGCGGAAGTAGTGGTTGCTGAAGAGTTCCTGAACATAGCGAGCTGTTTCTAAATCTTTAGAAGCCGCTGTAATCAAAGTAATATCACGAACGATGGTTTCTTCGGCGTGACTTGGCCCAGACACGACCACAATCTCGCTACGGAGAGAAGCGGGGATTTCCTCTTCTAAGATCTGAGAAATCCGTTTGTGACTGTTTGGTTCTAAACCTTTGGAAGCGTGCATGACCTTGACAGGATGGTCCAAGAGTTCAGCAACTTGCTGGCAACGAGTCGTGTTACCTTGGTTGGAACGACAAAGAGGACTGCATCCACACCAGAAAGGGCTTCGTCCAAGTTATGGTAGGCCTTGATTCCTGGATCTAGAAGGACATCCTTAAAGTAGCGTTTGTTGGTATGTTCTTGATTGATTTCGTCGATTTGTTCTGGGACATTTCCCCAGATCCGTACTTCATGGTCATTATCGTGGAGGACTTGAGAAAGAGCAGTTCCCCAAGAACCAGGACCGATGACCGCAACGATTTGTTTATCCATAGCATTCTCCTTCGTGAAGATTTCATTTCTATTTTACCATACAAAAAGGAAAAAAACTCACTTGACATAGGAAGATTTTAAGGGAAAACATCTATGCTTTAGGTGATAAAAAATATTTATCAGGCCCTTAAAAAATACATATTAGACGCTCTAAGGGTGGGATGATAAAATAGGGAATAGAAATATCAAAGGAGGGAAGGCCATGTGTAGAACGATTGTTGGAGTCTCTGCCAATCTATGTGCAGTGGATCCAGATGGGAAAAATATCCATTCGTCTGTATCTTGTAAATTTGCGGAAACCATTAAGCAAGTCGGTGGCCTTCCTATGGTCATCCCAGTGGGAGACCCATCTTTTGCCAAAGATTATATCGAAACAGTGGACAAGCTTATCCTCAGTGGAGGGCAAAATGTCCATCCTAGCTTTTATGGAGAAGAGATCGCCATCGAGAGTGACGACTACAATCTCGAGCGCGATCAGTTTGAATTGGCCTTGTTAAAAGAAGCGGTCCGTCAAAACAAGCCAGTTCTAGCTATCTGCCGAGGGGTTCAGTTAGTCAATGTTGCCTTCGGTGGGACTCTCCATCAAGAAGTGGAAGGGCACTGGCAGGGCCTCCCTTTTGGCACTTCTCATTCAATTGAGACCCAAAAAGGCAGTGTGGTGGAGCGACTCTTTGGGCAAGCCAGCCAGATCAATTCTGTTCATCGCCAAAGCATCAAGGATTTGGCGCCTAACTTTCGAGTGACAGCCATTGATCCACGAGATCAGACCATTGAAGCCATCGAAGCAGTGGATGGTCATCGCATCATCGGCTTGCAATGGCATCCAGAGTTTCTTGTCAAAGAAGAAAAAGGCAATCTCGAACTTTTTCGCTATCTTTTACAAGAATTGTAAACTCTTTAGGATTTTTTAAGGAGAAAGAGGTAAACTAGTCTCATCAACAAAGACCCCCTAACTTTGTTTGATACAGTTTACTTTTTTCATATAATCTCCTGCAAAAGTCTCCTCCTTTGAGGGGGCTTTTGTGTGTTTGTCAGGAAAAATACGAATAGTAGTATAGGGGAGACGCTAGGCCAAAGTGATGGTATAATAGAAGAGATGGAAACTATTTAGAATGAAAGAGGAATTATGATGACAAAAATTCGTGGATTTGAACTTGTATCAACCTATACCAATCAAGACTTGCTTCCAAAACGGGAGACAGCACATGCAGCTGGGTACGACTTAAAGGTTGCGGAGCGCACAGTGATTGCATCAGGCGAAATCGTCCTTGTTCCAACTGGGGTCAAGGCATATATGCAACCAACTGAGGTTCTCTACCTTTATGATCGTTCTTCCAATCCTCGTAAGAAGGGCTTAGTCTTAATCAACTCTGTTGGCGTTATTGATGGTGACTACTATGGCAATCCAGGCAATGAAGGCCATATCTTTGCACAGATGAAAAACATTACCGACCAGGACGTCGTTCTTGAAGTCGGCGAACGTGTGGTTCAGGCTGTTTTTGCACCGTTTTTAATCGCAGATGGAGATGAGGCAGACGGAGTTCGTACTGGTGGATTTGGATCGACAGGGCACTAGGATGAAGATTATCTTTGTGCGTCATGGAGAGCCAGATTACCGTGAGTTAGAGGAGCGTTCTTATACGGGATTTGGGATAGATTTGGCACCCTGTCTGAGAAGGGACGGCAGCAAGCCCAGGAACTGGGCAAAAATCCTTTACTCTCCTCAGCTGAAATAATCATATCTTCTGCAGTCACAAGAGCTTTAGAAACGTCTTCTTATGTGGTTCGTACTACGGGACTTCCTTTGAGAGTAGAGCCTTTATTGCATGAATGGCAGGTCTATGAAAGTGGCATAGATAGATTTGAAGAAGCTAGAAGACTATTTTTAGAAAATAATGGGGAGTTGCTCCAAAATTCTCCTGTTCAATATGAGACAGTTGTAGAGATGAAGTCTCGTTTTCTAGAATGCATGGCTAAGTATCGAGACCATCAAACTGTGGTAGTTGTAGCCCATCGAATGCTGATACGGCAGTTTGTAGCAAATGAGAAGATTGATTTTTGCCAAGTGATTGAGTGTGAGATAGAGATTTAGAAAGAGGTATCTTATCGCTAAGAAAAAAACGACATTTGTTTGTCAAAATTGTGCTTATAACTCACCTAAATACCTAGGGCGCTGTCCTAACTGTGGTTCTTGGTCTTCTTTTGTCGAGGAGGTTGAGGTCGCAGAGGTCAAGAATGCCCGGGTGTCCTTGACAGGTGAGAAAACAAAACCCATGAAACTGGCGGATGTGACCTCTATCAATGTCCATCGTACTAAGACCGAGATGGAAGAATTCAACCGCGTCCTTGGAGGTGGTGTCGTCCCAGGAAGTCTCGTCCTCATCGGGGGAGATCCAGGGATTGGGAAGTCTACTCTCCTCTTACAAGTATCGACCCAACTATCTCAAGTGGGAACGGTCCTCTACGTTAGTGGCGAGGAGTCAGCCCAGCAGATCAAACTTCGGGCAGAGCGCTTGGGAGATATCGACAGTGAGTTCTATCTCTATGCCGAGACCAATATGCAGAGCGTGCGAGCAGAAGTGGAGCGCATCCAGCCTAACTTTCTCATCATCGACTCTATCCAGACTATTATGTCTCCTGAGATTTCAGGGGTCCAGGGATCGGTTTCTCAGGTGCGGGAAGTAACAGCTGAGCTCATGCAACTGGCTAAGACCAATAACATTGCCATCTTCATCGTGGGGCATGTGACCAAGGAAGGAACCTTGGCGGGCCCGCGTATGTTGGAGCACATGGTGGATACGGTGCTCTACTTTGAAGGGGAACGCCACCATACCTTCCGTATCCTGAGAGCGGTCAAGAACCGCTTTGGCTCGACCAATGAGATCGGGATCTTCGAGATGCAATCAGGTGGGCTAGTAGAGGTCCTCAATCCGAGTCAGGTCTTCCTAGAAGAACGCTTGGATGGGGCGACTGGTTCTGCTATTGTCGTCACCATGGAAGGAAGCAGACCGATCTTGGCGGAGGTTCAAGCCTTGGTGACTCCGACTGTATTTGGAAATGCCAAGCGGACGACGACGGGTCTTGACTTTAATCGGGTCAGCCTCATTATGGCTGTTTTAGAGAAACGTTGCGGTCTTCTTCTCCAAAATCAAGATGCCTATCTCAAGTCAGCTGGTGGTGTCAAACTGGACGAGCCAGCCATTGACCTAGCTGTAGCGGTGGCCATTGCGTCTAGCTACAAGGAGCTTCCAACCAATCCTCAAGAGGCCTTTATCGGTGAGATTGGCTTGACTGGGGAGATTCGACGAGTGACTCGGATTGAGCAACGAATCAACGAAGCAGCCAAACTTGGTTTCACTAAGATCTATGCGCCAAAAAATTCTCTCCAAGGCATCGCGATCCCAGATGGTATTCAAGTGATAGCGGTCTCCACTGTAGGAGAGGTTCTGAAAAAGGTCTTTTCTTAACCAGAGTTTGAAATCGTTTGCAAAAAGATTTTTCCTGTGCTATACTTTTTCTATACTTACTTAAGGATAGGGGTTAATTATCATGCGATTTTTCACAGATAACAATGTGCAGTTCCCTTTGGTCGAGTTATCTCTCGATCAAGGTGAGACTGTCTATATTCAACGGGGGAGTATGGTCTACCATACACCGAATGTGACCCTCAATACCAAATTGAATGCAAGTGGCTCTGGTGTGGGACGCTTTGTAAAAGCAGTTGGACGGTCAATGGTTTCTGGTGAAAGTACTTTTATCACCCAGGTATTTGCCCAGTCTAATAATGCTTACCTAGCATTGGCGCCCGACTCACCAGGTCAGGTTATACCACTGTATTTGGGTGAAAAACAGTATCGATTGAACGATGGTGCCTTTCTAGCCCTTGATGGTACGGCCTTCTATACAATGGAGTTCCAATCAATCGGTAAGGCTCTTTTTGGTGGTCAGGGAGGATTCTTCGTCATGACGACCCAAGGTCAGGGGACTCTCTTGGCCAATGCTTACGGCTCTATTAAAAAAATTGAGCTAAACAATCAAGAAATCACCATCGATAATGCCCATGTCGTTGCTTGGAGCCAGTCTTTGGATTATCGTATTCATTTGGAAAATGGTTTCTGGCAATCAATCGGAACAGGAGAGGGAGTCGTCAATACCTTTAGAGGGACTGGTGAGATCTATGTTCAAAGTCTCAATCTTCAGACCTTTGCTGGCTTGCTGAATCGCTATTTACCAAGACGATCATAAAATAAGAAAGGAGAGTAGAAGTCGGTTGGCTTTTACTCTCCTTTTTCATGTAGGCTGACAACTGACAATCTGGGAAAAAGATGGTAAGATAGAGAGTAAATAATTTGGTATTCAAACTATTTTGCCAACCAGAAAGGAAGTTCTTATGTCCTATTTTGAGAATTTTTTAAAAGCCAATCAAGCCTATGTTGAATTGCACGGAGACCTTCATCTCCCGATCAAACCGAAAACGCAAGTGGCCATTGTAACCTGTATGGACTCCCGTCTTCACGTCGCACCGGCACTAGGTCTGGCTCTTGGAGATGCCCATATTTTGCGGAATGCAGGGGGGCGCGTGACAGAGGACATGATTCGCTCTTTGGTCATTTCCCAGCAACAGATGGGCACTCGAGAAATCGTCGTCTTGCACCACACAGACTGTGGGGCGCAAACCTTTGAGAATGAAAGTTTTCGTCAGTATCTGAAGAAGGAACTGGGAGTTGATGTCGGAGACCAAGATTTCTTACCCTTTCAAGATATCTACGAGAGCGTCCGAGAAGATGTCGCTCTATTAAAAGCCTCACCGCTGATTCCAGACGATGTCATTATCTCAGGAGCTGTCTATGATGTTGATACAGGATTGATCACTGAGGTGTCAGATTAACTTAAACCGTTAGCTTCTCGGCTAACAGTTTTTGTATGCAAAGACAACACTGTGAAACTTGATTGGATTGGTGATGAAAATCAAAGCTATCAAATAGATGGATAGGCTACAAAAATATTGGTCCAAACTAGGTTTGAAGTATAAAATTATGATAAAATATTAGTTGGAGGAATTTTATGATGAAAAAAGTTTTTAGAGATTTAGTTGTGAAAACGGATTATGCTATTATGTGCGGTATAAGTGCCTATTTGACAATGCTTATGGTAGACCTGTTGAGTGCGACCCCGCAGGATCTGTTTTTAACCCTCGCTCCCTTGTCCATATTAAAAGTGGGAATCTTTTTTGTTGTGGGGGGGGCGTTAATTTGTTCACATGACAAGTTGACAAACTCAGGTATACGTAGTATCACGATGATTCTCTCTTGTATGACTCTCCTCATAGCTATTTATAAGAGTATGTCCTTCTTTTTATCGCTGGGCTTAATTCTTTTGGCTCTGATTTTGTTTATCGTAGGGATGTTTAATAAAGAGAAGTTGTCCTATTTGTATTTATCGGTCATCTTGTTAGCCATCCCTAGATTATTAACGTTGGGAAGCTCAAATTTTCAAGATCAAGCACTTGGCTTTCACGCTGTTGATCTTTCCAGTACCCGATTTCTTTCAATCATCTGGCCGGTCGCTATTGCCTCCATTATCTCAGTTGCGTTTATTATTCTTTATTTCAAATTTCCAATCTTTGACTATTTAGAGCGACATAAAAAAATAGTTCGAACAATCGTGTTTTCGTTAGTTCTAGTTTACGTCCTTTATCTTTCTGTTGTAGTGGTTTATAAAGTGAAGACGAATGAGTTGCCAACGTTTGATATTGGGATCTTTTCTCAAATGTTTGAACGGATGAATCACGATTTGACTCCGATAACGACCTTAGAAAGAGATAGAGCGCTCTCTCATTTTGCCATCCATATTTCACCTATCTTTTATCTAATGTTGCCATTCTATAAGCTCTTCCCATATGTAGAGACCTTAGAAATTTTACAGTTGCTCGTAGTCTTTTCAGGGATTATCCCATTGAGATTAATCCTTCGTAAATTACAGTTTTCTAATCTGACGAATACTTTGGCCATCTTATGGTTTGTGTTGTTGCCAGTGATGACAACGGCAGGGGGATTCCATCTGCATGAAAACTGCTTTTTAGTCCCATTAGTGTTTTGGGTATTTTATTTCATTATTTCGGAACAAAAATGGAAGATTCTACTAGCTACCATGTTACTATTGTTCGTGAAAGAAGATGCCTTTATCTATGTACTCAGTATGGGCTTATTCTTCCTTTTCCAGAAACGATTTGATCTATCTAAGCAGACAAAAAGATGGCTTCTTTTTACGGAGATTGTCTTGCCTATTGCCTATTTCGTTTTTGCCATGCATCTTCTGAGTGCCTATGGTGAGGGAGGAATGGTTTCACGGTTTGAGGCATTCTTGCTCAATGGGGAAAGCGGGATGTTAATGGTGATTAAAAATCTATTCTTCCATCCAGGATATGTCATTAGTACGTTACTGACTGCTAAAAAATTAGGGTATTTATTCTTGATGTTTGCTCCGGTATGTTTCTTAGGACTACTCCAACGGCGTTGGTCGACTTATTTTCTTGTGATTCCACTGATAGTGATTAACATATTGCCCAATTGGCCCTATCAGTATGATATTGGTTTCCAGTATAGTTATGGAAGTGGTGCTTTAGTTTTCATCATGGCTCTTCTAGCATTAGAGGATCTGAAAGAAAATAATATCTTACAGGAAAAATTGACGGTAGCTATCGTGATAGTAGGAATTATTTTTTCTGGTAGTCTTTTACACCACTTTACTCATAATTGGTCCTTTAATATCGGCTATTACCGTCAAAATAAAGAAATGTTTGATGAAATCCAAAAGACTTTGGGAAGTTTGCCAAAGGATGCTTCAGTCTTAGCTGAGGGAGCTTATACGTCATCTCTTAGAAACCATAAAAAACTCTTTGATATTTTCTATCACAATGATAAGAAGGCGGATCCGACAATTGATTATATTGTGATTCCTCAATCTCAAAAGGATCAAAATAAAGATTACAATCAATTATTAGCGAGTTATGAAACCTTAGGATACCGGAAGAGTCAGTATTCGTCCGCTCACGTTTATATTTTAGAAAAGGCAAAGTAAAAAAGCGGATATCTTGAAGGCATATGAAGCTTCTGGCTATAAAGAAAGCTTTTTCTCTACAGAAGACGTTCTTGTGTTAGAGAAGTAATTTGAAGAATTTTTTCTTAATTTTGGAGCAAAATGCAAGTGTCTTGAATGCTTTTACATCTCAAATGACATGTGAATAAAGCTGTCGGTTATATACGGCAGCTTTTTATTATTGAATAGGAGGTTGATACAAGGTAAATAGTGAATTTTCTTCAATTTTATAGATGATAAAAGGAAAATAGAAAAGGAATTCTTTTTAGGTAAAAATTTATAGAATAAAAACAGTTGACTTTCTATCAAACAATAAGTATTATTAAAGTAAAAATCCATTTCTATCCATCTTATAAGTAATTGAATCTTTGTTAAAGGTTGGTTTAGTTGAAACGTATAGACTGAGAAAAGTGGGAAGAGTTAAATGAAAGAGGAGGATTCATGAATATTAAAAAAACAACCAAGTACTCTTTGTTAGCAATTGGGGTGTTAACAACATTTCAATTAGGCCAGGTAAAGCCAGTGCGGATTCTTTTGAAAATTCAAATGAAAGTCTTATTAAGAATCAGAATGAAAACCAGCCACCATTGAATACGACGGTTTCTATTCTAGAAGCTGAAACTAGAGTAGTTACAGAGCCAAATTCAGAAGAAAAGCCGGCAGTTGATCAGGGAGATAAGAAATATCCAGCTCCAGCTTTAACGGAAAAGGAAACAAAAAGCTCTGAGGAGGATGCTAAGAACCCTTCGACAGAAACATCTTCTTCCGATAAAGATAGTAAAGCCGAAACAACTCTTAATAAAGACAGTGAAGCCGAAGCAAGTCTTAGTAAAGATAGTAAAACCGATCCAACTCTTAATAGTGTAGAAAAGAAGGAAGATCCAACTCCTGCTTCAGGTACACTTTCCAATGCAAGTACAAACGAAGCTGAAACGGCTACAACTCCAGCTCCTAAGATTCGTCGTAAAAGAGCTGCAGCTAGCAATACAAAAGTATACGAAGATGCGGATTACGGTAAATATGTAAAAGCAACGGATTTTGGTCTTGATACGACAGGAAAAGTTGAAGCGAGTGAAGCAATCAAAAAGGCGCTCTCTGCGGCCAACGAGGTTGAGGGTGGCGCTTCTGTTATGCTATCAGGGACAGTCTTGCTGAAGAAAACCTTGGTTATTGATGAAAACTATGCCAATGTAAAGGGTTTGATTGGTAGTGGTCCAAGTCGTAACAATACAAAAATCTTATTTAACAAAAAACAAGACGGAGAACATGATCCTGAAACAAACTTGACGGATAACCGTTATGAGTCTGCGGTCCTTATTCAAAATCAGAAGGACTTTACTGTGGGTCGCTTAACTGTAGAGCATGCCTATGATTCATCAGACTATACTAAGGATAATGAATTCTACCGTAAAGGGAAATCTTACTTTGGACGTTCAAACGGTATTTACGTAAACGATTCTTCAAATGTTACAATCAATGACGTTCGTGCAATGAAATTTAACAGAGCTGGTGTCTTCTTTAGTTCAAGTAAGGCAACAGCTCAAGAGTATGATGCTAGTGGGAAGCCAATCCGTTACAGCAGTATCTCTGAGAAAGTTTCGAATGAAGTCAAGTCCATTGGAGACCCAGATGTTCCAATCATGGATGGTAACAAGGTAACCAACTCTTTCCTTCATAACAACCGTGTTGCTGGTGTTATGTTCGGTTACCAACGTAATTTTGTTGTAGACAATAATATCTTGTCATATAACGGTCATGTGTTGGATGGTGGTACTGGATATGGTGCGGCTTCAATGGCAGGATCTTATAATGACGGTATTACCTATACTGGAAACTATACAAACTACAACTACCGTAAAGGCTTGGATATTCACGACGGGAATAAGATCCTTATCGAAAACAACGTCTCACTTGGAGACCGTTTGAATGGTATCGAGGTCTATAACCGTGCCAATCCAATGACGGATGTTGTTATTCGTAACAACAAGGTAACACAAGATCCAAACTCTAAGTTGGAAAACGATGATGATGATCCAGCTCGTTACCGTGGATACACAGCCATCTCTATCCTGACAAATGAGAAAAACCATAAATGGACTAAACCTCTTGAAAAAGGTCGTTATGTCATTTCAAATAACACCATTGAAGGTTTAACAAAATCATTTGAAAATGGACAACTTGGAACCTTTGGTATTCTCTTTAGAAATAATGAAAGTTCAAATGATTATAGCCTGAATATCGAAGGTAATACCATCACTGGTGATTCAACAGACTATATCATCTCTGTTAACAATAATACAGCCCAAGCATCTAGAGGTGTTGAGGGTGGTGGTTCAGGTGACATCACTATTTCAAGAAACAAGATTGAAGTAGATGACATCAAGCAGTTACCGATTTACATCAATGATGATACAACTTATGTAGCAAGCGTTATTGACCGTACTACTGGAAACGTGTAAACAAGGTTACAAAAGTACCATTTACCAAGACTAGAGGAAGCATCAACATTGACAACAATGAGTTGACCGTTTCTAAGATTAAGTCTAGATGGAAAAATGCAGTTGCTATTGAAAGCACTAACGCATCTACTATTGATGTTAATAGCAATACCTTCAAGTATAAAGACAATGAGCCATGGCAACGTTACGATGTCACTCGTAAATCAGATGGAGCAGTTATCAAAGACATAATGCAAGCTTTCTTTGGTATCAACCGTCTCAACGATACTGTTAAAGTAACAGCTACAGACAATAAATTCATTGCAGACACTCCAAACAAAAATGGTTTCTTTAGACTATACAATGGTGAGTGGGTGAACTTGAATGCTAAGAGTAATAATGTCTTCCTTGGACGTAACACTCTAGATGGCAAGCCATTAGCTCCAGTAGATATCGTTGGTGATAAAACGGTTGAAACACTTCGTACAACAACAACGACAGAGTACATCATCGAAACTCGTGAGACAGATGAACTTCCTATCGGATTTAAAGAAACTGTACAAAAAGGTGTACCTGGTAAGAAAGTTAATGTTTATAAGATTACCAAAGTTGGTAATGCAATTGTAGGTCGTCAGATTGAATCTGAGGAAGTCATTCAAGAGCCTAAGAGAGAAATCGTCCTGATTGGTACAGCGACAGAAACATTTGAAACTGTTACTGAGAAAGAAACTGTTGAATACGAAACAGAAATCAGAACTGACCCAACAAAACCAAAGACTTATCAATTTGAAATCAAGCTGGTAAGAATGGTTCGGTTGAAAAGACTTATCAAATCAGAAAACTGAATGGTAAGGAAGCCGGTAAGACATTGACGTCTGAAACAGTGGTTGACCAACCAGTCAAACGCATTATCACAGTTGGTAGTGCAGTCGAAAAAGTAGAATACACTACTGAGGTCAAGGATGTTGACTTTGAAACTGTAGTTGAATACGACTACACGAAACCAAAAGGCTACGAAGAAGTTCGTCAAGAAGGTGAAAAAGGTCGTATTGAAAGCCAATATAAACTTACCTACCTCAATGATGAACTCGTTGATCGTACCTTGGTCAATGAAAACACCCTCAAAGAGAAGAAAAACAAAGTCATTGTTAAAGGTCTAGGTGTGGTTGTATCGATCAAATCCGTAGTTGTTGTCGAAGAAAAAGACTTCAACAAGGTTATCGAAAAAGATGAAACCCAACCAGAAGGCTACAGCAAAATTACTCAAGTCGGATCTCCTGGTACCATCACAACAACTTATGAGGTTACCTATGAGGACGATGTCGAAGTTTCTCGTAAGGAAATCTCAAAAGTCGAGAATCCAAAAGCTGTTGATGAAATCACAGTAATCGGTACTTCTAAGATGACAGAACGCACAGTGGATGAGCAAGTTGATGTTCCATTCAAGACGGTTTATGTCTCTGACAATACACTTCCACCAGGAGAAAGTGTTGTTGATGAAGAAGGAACTCCAGGACAAATTATCCGTACTTTCTTGGTAAGCTATAGAAATGGTAAAGAAATCGGTCGTACCATCGTTTCTGAACACCAGATTACAGAGGCTGTCAACCGTGTCGTTCGTGTCGGAAATGCGACACCTATTGTTGAAACCACTGAGCTTGTAGATGAGACAGAGTCAATCGATTACAATACTCTCAAAGAGTTTTCAGATCAACTTCCTGCAGGGACAACCAAGGTTATTCAGGCAGGTAAGAAGGGGCAGAAAACAAATCGCTACTCTGTAACGAAAGTGAATGGAGAAGAGACATCTCGTACATTTGTAGAATCTAATATCACTACAGATCCAGTGGATGAGATCATCCAAGTTGGAACTCGTATCAAAGAAATTAGAGAAGCAAGCGAGACAAGTCCAATTCCATTTACGGTCAAGGTTCGTAAAGACACTACGAAGCCAATCGGCTACCGAGTGACTGAGGTAGAAGGTCAAGACGGTGAGAAGTCAGACCTCTATAAAGTAACCTACATCAATGGCACTGAAACAAAACGTGAACATCTTAAGACAACAGTCGTTAAAGAAGCTGTTGACAAGGTGATTGTCGAAGGTGCTGGAGTAGAACGTGCCCTCTTTGAAATTCAAGAAGATAAGATTACAAGCACAACTGAGTATCGAAATGATGACACTCTTCCAGAAGGCGAAACGAAGATTTCTCAAGTTGGTGAAGAAGGCCTCCTTCGTAAGACGATTGAGAAACGATACTTCAATGATGAGTTGCGTTCTACGAAATTAGTAGACAGCAAATTGATCAAAGAAGCAACTCCAACGATCATCTTAGTAGGTACAAAACATGTACCAACTATCAAGGTAGAACAGGATACTCAAACTGAGAAGATTGCCTATAAGACTCAAAATATCGAAGATCCAGATCTACCAAAAGGTGAGACTAAGGTGGTCCAAGTAGGCCGAACTGGTCTTATTGAAAAAATCTACCAACTAACCTACAAAGACGGCGTCTTGATTAAGACAGACTTGATTAGTAGTAAGGAAATTCAGAAAGTCCAAGACGAGATCATCCATATTGGTACTCAAGTCACTGAAATCAAAGAAATCAACACTACAAGTCCAATTCCTTACAATGTCATTATTCGTAAGGACAAGACCAAGCCAGTTGGTTACAGCCTTGTTGAAGTTGAGGGTCAAGCAGGAACTCAAACAGACTTCTATCAAGTAACTTACGTCAATGGTAAGGAAACGAAGCGTGAACACCTCAGAACAGTGATCACTGCTCAGCCTGTCAATAAAGTCCTAGTTGAAGGTTCTGGAATCGAGCGTATAATGTTCGAAATTCAGGAAGAGCGAATCACAAGTCCAACTGAGTTCCGTAATGATGACACTCTTCCAGAGGGTGAAACAAAAATCATCCAAGAAGGTCAAGATGGACTGATCCGTAAGACGATCGAGAAGCAATACTTCAATGACGAAGAACGATCTTCAAAACTAATCGAAAGTAAAACTGTTAGAGAAGCAGTTCCAACCATCATTTTAGTTGGGACAAAACATGTTCCAAATGTTAAAGTGAAGCAGGAAACGCGAACTGAAGAGACTAACTTTAGAACAGTTACCGTCATTGATGAAAACATTCCAAAGGGTGAACGTAAGCTTGTTCAAGAAGGTCGTGCTGGCTTAGTAGAAAAAATTTATCAGCTTACTTATAAAGATGGCGTCTTAGTCAAGACGGACTTGATTAGCGTCAAAGAGTTGCGTCCAGCACTCGAACAGATTATCCATATCGGTTCTCAAGTTACTGAAACCAAGGAGATCAGCTTAACAAGTGGAATCCCATACAACACCATCGTTCGGGAAGATAAGTCTAAACCTATGACCTATCGTTTGGTCGAAGTAGAAGGCCAGGAAGGAATTCAAACAGACTACTACCAAGTAACCTATGTCAATGGTAAAGAAACTCAACGTGAGCATCTAAGAACTGTCATCACGACTCAACCTGTCAACCAAGTTGTTGTAGTAGGTGCTGGAGTTGAGCGTACAGTCTTAGTGACTGAGGATGAGGTCATTACTTATTTGACTGAATATCGCAATGACGATACTCTGCAAGAAGGTGTAACTAAAGTTTTCCAAGAAGGCCAAGATGGACTCATCCATAAGACTTTTGAAAAATACTACTTCAATGATGAAGAACGTTCTTCTACCTTAGTAGATACCAAGGTTATCCGAAAAGCAGTAAATCGTGTTATTTTGGTAGGGACAAAACGAATTCCTACGATTACAACAGAGGAGCTAATTGAGGTTGAAGTTGTCGCTTTTGAAAAGCACATCCTTGAAAATCCTAATAAAGCAGAAGGGACAGTCGCCCTCTTGCAAGAAGGAAAAACAGGTAAGCGCCAATACAAATACCGCTTAACTATTCAAGATGGTCGTATCATCAAGAAGGAATTAATCCAAGTGACATTGATCGAAGAGCCTATTCATGAAATTACTGAACTTGGTACAAAAGTAGTGAAGAAGGGCGAGAAAAACGACCAACCTCAGGTTCAACCTGGTAATAAAGTTGAGGAGCTCAATCATGTTTCAACGAAACCAAAAGTTGAGTCTATAATAAATAGCCAAAAAGATAGTGGGGAAATTCAAGAAAATCGATTGCCAAATACAGGTACAGAAGAGAGCTGGATCCTTTCTATCCTAGGCTTCATCTTATCAATCATCACTTTTCGTTTCTTCAATCGACAAAAAGATGAACGATAAGTGAAAAAAGATAAGAATTACTTTGCAAATTGAAACAATTATGTTACAATGATAAAAAATTAATAAATAAGGAGTTTATTATGCAAACCACAAAAACGAGCATTAAGCGAGTTTTAGCGTTTTTTAGTGTACTAGTTTTGGCTTTGACAGTCGTAACAACAATTTTTGCTGACGAAGTTACAAATTATACCAACAACACGACTATTACCCTCAATGGTAAACCTATTACTGCTGATACTAAAGTAGGTAGAGGTCAAGCCATGGAAGCTACAAACAGCATTACTTTCCCAGATTCTCAAGCAATCAAGGCAGGTGATACACTTGTTCTTGACTTGCCAAAAGAATTGAACTGGCCAGTTAAGTCAGAATTCCCAATCAAAAACGGATCTGACATCGTTGGTAATGCAGTTGCTGACCCAGCTACTGGTAAAACAACAGTAACGTTCACCGACTATTTCTCTAAAAATCCTAATAACAAGAGAATGTCATTGAAATACGATATCGTTGTAAATGCTTCTACTGTTACTGAGCCTGGTAAAAAGACCTTCAAGTATGGTGAGCAAACATATAATTTGACTTACGAGCCAGATTCTACTGCGATTGGTCAATACGAGTACAAGTATGGATACCAAGACCCACAAAATCCAAAACGTATCAAGTGGAAAGTTATCTTGAACGCTGGTCAAGATAAATTGAACAAGATGGTTATCACAGATGAGCTTGCTGACGGCCAAGTATTGGTAGAAGGAAGCCTTCGTGCCGTTCGTTATGCAACTCAACCTAAAGCTATCGAAAGCGAAGAACAACTTACAAAACTTGACCCAACTGACAACTTCTCTAAGAAAGCTGTGTATACTAAGAATGCTGCAGGTCAAATCACTGGTTTCACTATCAACTTTGGTGACAACTGGAACTGGCCAATGTACTTGGAGTACACTACTGAGTTGACTGAAGCTAAGAAAAAAGGTGATGTAGTTAATAACACCATCAAGTGGAAAGCTGAAAACTTCCCTAACGAACGTAGCTACCCTGCTAAGACAGTCATCTACACTGCGTCTGGTGAAGGTGAAGGGGAAACTACAACAACTACTACAACAACTACTACAACAACAACCACTACAACTACAACTACAACAACTACAACCACAACAGAGGAACCTACAACTACAACAACTACCACAACAACAGAGGAACCTACAACTACAACAACTACCACAACAACAGAGGAACCTACAACTACAACAACTACCACAACAACAGAGGAACCTACAACTACAACAACTACCACAACAACAGAGGAACCTACAACTACAACAACTACCACAACAGAGGAACCTACAACTACAACAACTACCACAACCGAGGAACCTACAACCACCACAACTACAACAACAGAGGAATCTACAACCACAACTACCACAACAGAGGAATCTACAACCACTACAACTACAACAACAGAGGAATCTACAACCACAACTACCACAACAGAGGAATCTACAACCACCACAACTACCACAACTGAGGAACCTACAACACCTCCTTCATCAAGTGAAGAAGAACCTAGAACGACCACTACCACAACCGAGGAACCTACAACACCTCCTTCATCAAGTGAAGAAGAACCTAGAACGACCACGACCACAACTGAGGAACCTACAACTCCTGTAGATCCGAATAACCATGGTGCAGGTGAAGGTGATGGTGAAACCACTACAACAACCACCACAACTACAACACCAGGAAACCCTGGCGGAAAACGTGGTACAACCACAACCACCACAACTACAACACCAGGAAACCCTGGCGGAAATGCAGATGGTAACGGTGATGGACGTAAAACCCTTCTCCCAAGTACAGGTGAAGTCGTAGCAACTGGCCTAGTATTCTCAGGAGTACTTGTCCTATCAGGTGCTATTGTAATGAAACGTAAAATGTCTAAATAATAGAAAAAGAGTTTCCGTATAAAGGAGAGAGCGAAAGCTCTCTCTTTTTTGGAAATAGAGTAGATGGAGAATAGAGATGAAATTATCGATACTCATTACATTATTGAACGAGGAGTTGGTCCTATCTCAAACGCATGCCGCTATATCTGGTCAATTGGAGCAAATGCTTGGGAAGGAATTAACCGACTATGAGATTCTCTATGTCGATGATGGAAGTAGTGATAAAACATTTGAACTCATTACAGCCATTGCGGAAGAGAATCCTCATGTAAAATATATTCGATTTAGTCGTAATTTTGGCCGTGAGAGTGGCATTTTAGCAGGCTTCAAGTATGCAAGTGGTGATGCTGTGATGGTAATGGATGGAGATTTACAACATCCGCCTTATCTGATTCCCCTCTTTTTAGAAGCCTATAATGAAGGCTATGATATCGTCAGTGGCCAACGAACTCGAGAAGGGGAGTCCTTTATCGGAAGTACCTTCGCTCGAATGTTCTATTTCTTGTCCAATCGGTCGATGGATGTTAAGCTGACGGATGGAAAATCCGAGTTGAGACTCCTTAGTCGTAAAGCAATTGATGCGTTTGTGTCTATGCCAGAATACAATCGTTTCAATAAGGGCTTGTATGAATGGATTGGCTTCAAAGAGAAGGTAATTCCTTATAAAAACGAAATCCGTAAAGCTGGAAAGAGTAAGTTTGGTTTTAAAAAATCAATGAACTATGCAATTCAAGGGATTATTTCATTTAATGATCGTCCCCTTCGTGTTTGTATTCAGTTTGGATTTATCTGCTTGGGACTTGCTATCTTGTATCTTGCTATTGAAATGATGAAGTACATTTTCGCACCAGGGAATTATGTGAGTGGCTATTTTACAACCATCGCTGCGATCATTCTATTTAGTGGTGTTCAATTAATATTTATCGGTATTCTTGGGGAATACATTGGAAAAATTTATTATGAAGTGAAGCGTCGTCCTCATTTCATTATTGAAGATACCAATATCAAACAAGCCAATGAGAATAAGATAGGATAATTAGTATAGGAGATAAAAATGTTAATTTGGTTCATGCGCTTGAAAGATCTTTGGAAAAAGAATCCCAAGAAGTTTTTATATGCTTTTAGCGCTTTACTCCCAATGACAATTATGCTTGTTGTTTGGGCCTTCATGGGATCATATCCTTTTGGGACCAAAAGTTTGATGGCAGTTGACTTTGGTCAACAATACATCAGTTTCTTTGGTTTATTGAAAAATGCGGTTCTCACTGGTGATCTCTCAAGTTTGAGTTATTCGTTTACTAAGTCTCTTGGTGGAGATATGATTGGGGTCCTCGGATATTATTTAATGAGTCCCTTCAATATCATTTATATTTTGACACCACTTAAGCACTTTGGTTTTGCGGTGTTTTTGACAGTTTGGCTCCGTTATGGCGCAATAGGAATGGCATTCGCCTTTCTTCTTATCAAGCGCTATAAAGGATTAGAGAAAAGAAAATGGTTAGTACCGCTATTTTCGACAGCATATGCCCTTTCAGGGATGTTGGTTTCTTATCAAATGAACGTCATTTTTTATGACGCTATGATCATGCTGCCGATTGTCATTGTCTACTTGGAAGAATTATTAGATGGTGGAGCCCCTTACCGTTATTCTTTTGCATTGGGTCTGACCGTCCTACTTCAATTTTACATGGGGTACATGATTTCGATCTTTGTTGCTTTATATGCTTGCTTCTATGTATCTCCTAGATTGATGATTGATGGAGATCTTAAAGCAAAGATCAAAAACTTTATTGAACCTTTGTTACAGGCTATCATTTATTCTATTATTGGGATTGGGACAGCAGCAATCCTAATCCTTCCTGTATTCTTCAATTTGATAGAAAGTAAAGGTCAAGTTGGTGGAGGGATGACCTTCTCCTTAGCCTTCCAGATTAATCCACTGGATATTCTTGCTAAGATGGTGATTGGTGGCTTTGATACGACCTCTGGTTGGTCTGCAGGACCAAACTTACCAAATATCTATATCGGAGCATTTGGTTTTCTTGGCTTTGTTCTTTACTTTCTTTCTAAGAATGTTTCAAAAGTTAAGAAATGGGCTGCTGGAATTGTTACTCTTATATTCTTGACATCATTCGTCAATGAGTTTATAAGTAAGATTTGGCATATGGGGCAAAACCCTGCCGGTTTCTTTTTCCGTTTTTCTTGGTTATTCTCGTTCTTCATGTTGGTATTGGCTTACCAAGTAATGAAGGAGAAAGTAGTTATTTCTAAGCTAGCTAATCTAGTCATTACACTTGGTTTGGTTCTAGCTGTTATCTACATCCATTTAAATAGCTATACCTTTATTTCGAAAATTCAACCAAAAGCAGTAACATCATATTTCTCAAGATACTCAATTCTCCACCTACTAGGCCTTGTGGCTGTTGCTTGCTTTGGTTTCTATACCTACTGGGAAAAATCAAAGAGCAATCAACGAGAGAAAATCCTTCGAATCGGAGTTACTACTATTTTCTTAGTGATTGCAGGATTTTTGTTGAAACAAGGCTATCTTTTCTCACAATTAAGTCTTACAGCGATAATCTATCTGCTTCTATTGCTTCTAATAAATTCTAAACTGTCACGTCTTTCAGTTGTCGTCGTGTCAGCTTTGAGTATCTTTGAATTCGGATATAATGCTTATTTGTCTCAGGTTACTCTGGGTTATGACGACGTCAATAAATTTTCAGATGCAGCTGTTTCAGTGAAACGCATGACAGATAATATTCAAGAAAATGCAGACGAAGAATTTTATCGGATTGCAACGACTTTCGCATATTCACGGACGGTACCTTCTCTAGTATCTTATCCTGGCTTAAGTACCTTTAGTTCGAGTTTGGAAAGAAGCACCATGGATCACTTTGCTTTAATGGGGGACCTAGGTGTCAATGCTGCTACCGAATATACAAATGGGACACCGCTAACAGATGCCTTGTATGGGGTTCGTTATTATATGACGGTGAAAGATTTTGATCCAAAAGAAATAGAAGCAAATCCAGAAAAGATGTACTTCCATCGTTTTACAAATCGTTTCGATTTGGAGCGCTATTATACAGAAAAAGTATATGAAGACAAGCGATTTGTTGTCTATAAGAACCCAAATTCATTCCCTCTTGGATATGGAACAAATGCTCTGGTTAAAAATATAAAATTTGGGGTGAACAATGCTATCGCAAACCAAAATATTATTTTGAACTCAATGGAAGGGCATCAAAAGAAAACGAGTGATTATTATGACTACTTTAAGCCGTTAGCTTTTAGTGCCATTGAAACGGAGAATGTCATTGAAGAAAAAGTAGATAAGAACACTGGGGAGGCAATCTATAAAAGAGCAGATTCTTCTAAAGAGGCCATCATTCGATATAAGGTAGTGCCACGTTCAAACTATACTTATTACTTCTTCACACCAGCGGGGTTGATTCCAAAACAAGATTACTCAGTTTTAGTGAGAGGGAAATGGTTGCCAAATAATAAAACATTTACTCAAAGACAACTTTGGCAATTAACTGACAATACCGAAAATCAAGAAACTGTGATTGAGTTTCGATTCAGAACAGATAAAATTGATATGAGCCATGCAGGAGTATATCGTGCAGATCTTGATCAAATTCAAAAAGTTTTAGATAATCGTAAGAAACAAGGTTTAGAAGTAACCAAGTTTTCGAATACCCATATTGTCGGTAATGTAAACATTACGGATGACAGTAAATTTATGATGACTTCAATCCCATATAGCGATGGATGGAAGGTCAAAGTAGATGGGAAATTTGTCCAAACTGAAAAATCTTGGAATGCCTTCTTATCCTTCCCAATCACAAAAGGGAAGCATAAGATCGAGTTCGTCTTTAAGAAAAAAGGAATTATCCTTGGTAGCTTATTATCAATCGTTTCAATTACTTCCTTAGTGATTATCATGAAACGTTCGAAAGAAACAAACTAATTCTGCAGGTCTAATATCCTTTAAAAAAGTTGAGATGTATTCTCAACTTTTTTTCTTTTGAGTGGAATGCACTTGTCAAAATGGAAAGGAAAAATAAGTGATGTAGAAGCTTACTGAAAGGGGCTAAATACCTTAACTTGATAGCCGAATGCTCCATCATCTATAAAAGGAAATCCACCACATTCGAAGATAGTAAAAAATCGTACCAAGTGGGAAATAAAGTGACAATTTTGTGAAAACAATTGCAATATGACTAAGATTATGTAAAAAAAATAGTTAAAATAGCCAAAATTCTATAATTTGTTGACGAAACACTACTTCTTTGTTACTATTCAATGTGTATCAAAGAAAAAAATAATATGAAAAAGGAGATACAACAAATGAAGGAATTGTTTAATAGGCGCCAGCGCTTTTCTTTAAGAAAATATAGCATTGGTGTTTGTTCTGTGTTACTAGGGACAGCACTTTTTGCTGTCGGAGCGCCGTCAGTAGCTGCGGATGAAGCTGTTTCTGCTTCTCAGCCAAGCGAAGTGGTTGCAGTATCAAGTCCCCAAGCTGGAGGATCTCAGTCGGCTAAAGAAGTGGCCCCTGAAAACACCAACGCTGAAGGAGCAGAGGCCCCTAAGAGCGCTCCAGTTGCTGAAGAAAAAGCAGCTGAAGCTACACCAGCATCAACTGAGACTCCAGCAGCTACACCAGCAAAAGCTGAAGAAGCAAAACCAGCGGTAACTGAAGAAGCAAAACCAGCTGCTGAAGAAACTGCTAAACCAGTAGTTGCTGAAGGAGAAGCTAATAAAGAAGAAAAAGCTGAAGAAGCAAAACCAGCAGCAACTGAAGCAAAACCAGCAACAGATGAAGCAAACAAACCAAGAGTACGTAGTCGTCGTGCTGTTACAAACGAAGCAGTATCTGGAGACCACAACTCTAACCCAGTAGCAGTAAGTACTTACTTAAAAGATGGGGAAAAAGCAACTCCAGAAATTAGAGATGCTAACGGTGCAACTGTTAGTTCTCAACCTGTACCAGCAGGATACGCAAGAAAAGAAGGAGACTAGTATACATACAGTATCGTAGACCTTACTCGCTTCAACGAACGTTACAATACTAACTATTATTCACGTTCTTACAAGAAGTTTGATGATTCTACAGATACTACTGTTGAATTAATTGATAAAAATACCGGTGCAGTGGTTGAAACAAAAACAATTTCAGCGACAAGTGGTGTTCAAAAATTTGCTACGACTGCAACTGCATCTAATGGCGAGTTAACGTATCAAGTAGATTTCGATAAAGGGACACCTACTAGTAAGGCTGAAACAGCTCAACCATTCTTACAATACGGATTTGAAGTTGGTGCTGCTATCCAAGCTTTGGTAGCTCCAGGACATAACCTTACTACTGAAGAACAAAAACTATTTGATGCTGTTTATGCTGCAAGAACTTCTACAGATATTATAAATGTTGTAGAACCAGCTTATAATGGTCGTACAATTACTGATACAAATAGAAAAATTCCTAGCTTTGTTGAAAAGACAACCTACTATAGAGTAGTAGATAAAAATAATGCTACATTTAACGCTAATAAAACAGATAAAACTGTTCAAGACTACGTGCCAAATGGTAATGAAGTAGATTTAGCTAAGTACACAACTAAAGCTATGGAAGGACAAAACTTCACAGCGTCTGGCGAGCGTCAATTTGATGGCTACAAATTGTATCAAACGGCAGATCCAGATACTACAACTGGCTATGTAACTCGTCCATACAAAGTTGGTACTAAATTTATTGATGCTGAGCGTGCAGGAATCAAACGTATCAAAGAAATCGTAGGGGAAGACGGATCTGTAGTTGTTCGTGTTTATCTTCTTGATCCAAAACAACAAAGCAAACGTTCAGATGGTTCACTAAGTACTGACGGTTACATGTTGCTTGCAGAAACCAAACCGATTAAACCGGGAAAAGCAAATACCGAAGATTTGGTAGTTAAGAAGTCTCCACTTTATACTATTCCTTTCACAGATAATAAAGGTGTAAACTATCCAAACGGTAAAGAAATTCCATTTGACTTCCAAAATGCAGCTGGCTATATACCTAAGAAAACGGTATTTGTACCATTCTTAGGGGACAATATTGGACACCTTTCTCCAAATGCACAGTTGGAAAGAGCAAATTATGGTATTGGTACAAACGTTGACTTATTAAACTCTTTAACGCCTTATAAACAACCGATTTACTACTATGTGAAACGCGAACCAGCTAAAGTTACACCTGAATTCGAGAAGGAACTTGATGGACGTGTATTAACAGATGGAGAATTTAGCTTCAAGTTAACAGAGGAAAAGAGTAAACTCTGATCAAACTACGAAGAAACAGTCACAAACAAAAATGGCAAGGCTACATTTAGTGAATTGTCATTTAGTAATCCTGGTACCTATAAATACAAGATTACAGAGTTAAAAGGTTCTGATGCAAACGTTGACTACGATGCGATGACAGTTACAATGACAGTTACGGTAACTGAAAAAAATGCATTGGGTGATCTCGAAGCTACCGTTAAGTATAGTTCTGAAGGTGGATTTAGTGCAGATGCTAATGATAAAATCTTTAACAACTATGTAGTTTCACCAGTAGTTACTAAAGTTTGACTTTTACGAAGAAATTAGCTGGTCGTAAACTTAAGGAAGGTGAATTTAGCTTCGTCCTTAAGAATGCAGCAGGTGAAGAAGTTGAAACTGTTAAGAATAAAGAAGACGGAACTGTTACGTTCTCAGAATTATCATTCGATAATACAAAAGTTGGTACCCACACTTATACAGTAGAAGAGGTTATCCCAGCTAGCTAAAGAAGTTTAGGAATGACTTATGACACCATGAAAGCAACGCTTACTGTAGAAGTTGCAAAAAATGGACATACCCTAACAACAGTAACAAATGTCAGTCTCAGCTGGTGGGTGTGGACGATAATGGTAGCATCAACTAGATGGTACTGAAGATAAAGTAGTTCAACAACAAAGATTACTCCTCCAGAAACACCTGTATTCCAACCAGAAAAAAATTTGTACTGAATAAAGAAAAAAAGTATGACATCACTGGTACAAAAACTCGTTGACGACGATCATGAGTTGACAGATGAGTATACAGAAACAAATGCTAACCCATATGTTGATGATACAAACAACAATGAAGCAGAAAACATCAATACGAAAACTGTTGAACGCGGTGATAAATTAGTTTACCAAGTATGGTTGGATACTAAGAATTTCACTGACAAGAACAACATCCAATCTGTAGGTATTTCTGATACATACGATGCAGATAAATTGACGGTTAACGCTACTGACATCAAGGCTTATGACAGCGTAACTGGTGAAGATGTAACATCTAAATTTGATATTACAGTAGCTAACGGAGTCATTACAGCCACATCTAAAGCTTCTATGAACAAATCTTTAGGTGATGCTGCTAACACTCAAGTTATCGACACAACTAAATTTGCATTTGGTCGCTACTACAAATTTGATATTCCAGCAACTGTTAAAGCAGACGTTGCAGGTGGAGTAGACATCGAAAACAAAGCCAATCAGATCGTTCACGTTTACAACCCAGTAAGCAAATCTGTAGAAACTCCAGAAAAACCAACTCAAAAACGTGTGAACAGTGTGCCAATTACTGTAGAATTCAACTTCACGAAACGTTTGGAAGGTCGTGGGCTTAAAGCGAACGAATTTAGCTTCGTACTGAAAGATTCAACTGGTAAAGAAATTCAAACGGTTAAGAATGATGCGGCAGGAAACGTTAAGTTCTCAGCATTGAAATTCAAAAAGGTGAAGAAGGAGCTCACAAATATACTGTTGAAGAGGTTAAAGGTGCAGACGCAACTGTCACTTACGATACAATGAAGGCAGAAGTTACTGTAACAGTATCTCATGACGGTACAGCTAAAGCATTGGTTGCTAACGTAACTGAACCAGCTGATAAAGAGTTCAACAATACAGTAACTCCTCCAACAGAACCTAAGTTTCAACCAGAGAAGTATGTGTTGAATGAAGAGAAATATTCTATTACAGATAACAAATTGTTGGATGACGATAGCGAATTAACAAACAAATACACTGAAACAAACACTGATCCATATGTTGATAAAGATACCAACAATGAAGCAGAAAACATCAATACCAAGACTGTGAAACGTGGTGATAAGTTAGTTTACCAAGTATGGTTGGATACAACTAAATTCTCAGAAACTAACAAAGAAAATGTTCAATCAGTAGGAATCTCAGATGACTACGATGAAGCGAAGTTGGATCTTGATGCTACTAAGATCAAAGCTTACGACTCAGTAACAGGCGATGATGTAACAGCTAAATTCGATATCACTGTGAACAATGGTGTGATCACTGCAACTCTTAAAGCTGGCTTCACGAAGTCACTTGGAGACGCAGAAAACACTCAAATCATCGATACAACTAAGTTTGCATTCGGGCGTTACTACAAGTTCGACATCCCAACAACAGTTAAACAATCAGTTGCAGCTGGTGTAGATATCGAAAATACTGCGGCTCAAGTGGTCAACTACTACAACCCAACAACTAAGAAAGTTGAAAAACCAGAAACCAACTCAAAAACGTGTCAACAACGTACCACTTTCAGTAGAATTCAACTTTACTAAGAAGTTGGAAGGACGTGAGTTGAAAGATCAAGAATTCAGCTTCGTGCTTAAAGATTCGACAGGTAAAGAACTTCAAACTGTGAAGAATGATGCTGACGGAAAAGTTAAATTCTCAGCTCTTACATTTAAGAAGGGTGATGAAGGAACTTACAACTATACTGTTGAAGAAGTTGTTGGAACAGACGCAACTGTTACATACGATACAATGGTAGCTACAGTTAAAGTTGTGGTATCTCATGATGGAACAGCTAAAGCATTAGTTACAAACGTAACAGACGCTGAAGACAAAGAGTTCAACAACGTGGTAACTCCTCCAGAAGAACCTAAATTCCAACCAGAGAAATACGTTGTTTCTGAAGAGAAATACGATATCACAGGCGATAAACTCGTTGATGATGATAAAGAGTTGGCAAACAAGTACGCAGATACCAATACCAATCCATACGCGGATGATGCATCAAACAACGAAGCAGAAAACTTGAATACGAAGACTGTTAAACGTGGCGACAAGTTGGTTTACCAAGTATGGTTGGATACAACACAATTCGACGCAGCTAACAAGGACAATATCCAATCAGTAGGAATCTCAGATGACTACGATGAAGCGAAATTGGATCTTGATGCTACTAAGATCAAAGCCTACGATTCAGTTACAGGCGATGATGTAACAGCTAAATTCGACATCACAGTTCAAGGTGGAGTGATCACTGCAACTCTTAAAGCTGGCTTCACGAAGTCATTGGGTGATGCAGAAAACACTCAAATCATCGATACAACTAAGTTCGCATTTGGACGTTACTACAAGTTTGACATCCCAACAACAGTGAAAGCTGATGTTCCTGGCGGAGTAGATATCGAAAACACTGCGGCTCAAGTAGTCAACTACTACAACCCAACTACTAAGAAGGTTGAAAAACCAAGCAAGCCAACTGAAAAACGTGTAAACAACGTACCAGTTGAAGTGGAATTCAACTTCACTAAACGCTTGGAAGGCCGTGAGTTGAAAGCTAACGAATTCAGCTTCGTGCTTAAAGATTCAGAAGGTAAGACTCTTGAAACTGTAAGCAACGATGCAGCAGGTAACGTTAAGTTCTCTAAACTTGAATTCAAGAAGGGTGAAGAAGGCGTTCACAACTACACAGTAGAAGAAGTTAAAGGAAGCGACGTAACTGTTACATACGATACGATGAAGGCTGCAGTGAAAGTTACAGTGAAGCGCGATGGAACAGCGAAAGTTCTGATTGCGACTGTTGGTGATATCGCTGATAAAGAATTTAACAACCGTGTAACTCCACCAGAAGAACCTAAGTTCCAACCAGAGAAGTACGTTGTTTCTGAAGAGAAATACGATATCACAGGCGACAAGCTCGTTGATGATGACAAAGAGTTGGCAGACAAGTACGCAGATACCAATACCAACCCATATGCGGACGATGCATCTAACAACGAAAAACAAAACTTGAACACTAAGACTGTTAAACGTGGCGCTAAATTGGTTTACCAAGTATGGTTGGATACAACTAAATTTGACGCAACTAACAAGGACAACATCCAATCAGTAGGAATCTCAGATGACTACGATGAAACTAAGCTGAACCTTGACGAAACTAAGATCAAAGCTTACGATTCAGTAACAGGTGACGACGTAACAGATAAATTCGATATCGCTGTGAACAATGGTGTAATTACTGCAACCCTTAAAGCTGGCTTCACGAAGTCACTTGGAGATGCAGAAACACTCAGATCATTGACACTACTAAGTTTGCCTTTGGACGTTACTACAAGTTTGACATCCCAACAACTGTTAAAGCTGATGTTGCAGCTGGTGTAGATATCGAAAATACTGCAGCTCAAGTCGTTAACTACTACAACCCAACAACTAAGAAGGTTGAAAAACCAAGCAAACCAACTGAAAAACGTGTAAATAGCGTTCCAGTTCCACTTGATCTTAAATTCACGAAATCTCTTGAAGGTCGTCAATTGCAAGATCAAGAATTCACATTCGTTCTTAAGAAAGATGGCAATGTTGTCGAAACAGTGAAGAATGACGCTGCTGGTAAAATTACCTTCAAGACTCTTGAATTTGGTAAAGACGATCTTGGTAAGACTTATAACTATACTGTAGAGGAAGTAGCTGGAACAGACGCAACAGTCAAATACGACACAATGGTTGCGACTGTTAAAGTTGTGGTATCTCACGATGGAACAGCCAAAGCAATTGTTGCGAACGTAACAGATGCGGCTGATAAAGAGTTCAACAACAAGGTGACTCCACCAGAAACTCCAGAATTCAACCCAGAGAAGTATATCCTGAATGAATCTAAATTCGATATTACAGGTGACAAGCTCGTTGATGACGATAAAGAGTTAGCAGATAAGGTAGCGGATACTAATAAAGATCCATATGCCGATAAGAAAGATAACAACGAAGCTCAAAATATCAATACGAAGACGCTTAAGAAGGGTGATAAAGTATACTACCAAGTATGGTTGGATACAACTAAGTTCACTGAAGCGCACAATATTCAATCTGTAGGTGTAACAGATAAATATGACAGCGAAAACTTAGACGTCAACATAGCAGAAATTAAAGCATACGACTCTGTAACAGGAGAAGATGTGACAGCTAAATTTGATATCAAGGTTGAAAATGGTGTGATTACTGCAACTTCTAAGACAGACTTGACGAAGTCACTTGGAGACGCAGAAAACACTCCAGTAATCGACACTGCTAAATTGGCATTCGGACGTTACTACAAGTTTGAGATCCCTGCAACTATCAAAGCAACAGCTAAAGATGGTGTAGATATCGAAAACACTGCTTCACAAACTGTTCACCAATACGATCCAACTAAGAAGTCTGTTGAGAAACCAGAAAAACCAACAGAAAAACGTGTCGTTAACATCCCAACTAAAGTTGAATTTAACTTCACTAAGAAACTTGAAGGACGTGAGCTAAAAGAAGGTGAATTTAGCTTCGTACTTAAAGATAAAGATGGAAAAGTTATTGAAACAGTTAAGAACGATGCATCAGGAAACATCAAGTTCTCTGCATTAGAGTTCAAACGTGGAGAAGAAGGAACTCACACTTACACAGTGGAAGAGGTTAAAGGTACTGACGCAGGAGTTGAATACGATAAGATGGTAGCTACAGTAACAGTAACAGTTACTAAAGAAGGCAAAGCCTTAACAACAACTTCTCAATTACCGGAAGATACTGAGTTCAACAACAAGGTAATTCCACCGAAACCACCGGTAACACCACCAACACCACCGGTAACACCACCAACACCACCGGTAACACCACCAACACCACCGGTGACACCACCAACACCACCGGTGACACCGCCAACACCACCGGTGACACCACCAACACCACCGGTAACACCGCCAGCACCAGAACTTCCTTCTACTGGTGAAGAACAATCAGCTTCTGCTGCATTGTTAGGCGCTGCTCTTGGTTTGGTTGGACTGGCTGGTCTTGCAAGACGCAAGAAAAACGAAGACTAAACAAGTGGTATAAACCAACGATTCACACTAGGATCGTAAATGGTTTAGTTTTCCACAAGGAGGCCTCGCTCTAAGGAGTGGGGCCTTTTTGTTATTTCTTGAAAACATTGAAATCACGTCTGGCAATATGATACAATAGAGGATATTTACAATAGTTAGGACAAAGGTATGCTTATTTCGATTATTTCACAAGGCTTGATCTGGGCTATTTTAGGGCTAGGAATCTTTATGACCTTCCGTATTTTGGATTTCCCTGATATGACCACAGAGGGCTCCTTTCCACTAGGTGGAGCAGTCGCAGTAACCTTGATCACCAAAGGGGTTCATCCTTTATTAGCCACTCTAGTGGCCGTAGGCGCGGGGTGTTTAGCTGGATTGGCTACAGGTCTACTTTATACCAAAGGGAAGATTCCAACGCTGTTATCGGGGATTTTGGTGATGACTTCCTGTAACTCAGTCATTCTCTTTGTGATGCAACGGGCCAACCTAGGCTTATTAGGATACTCAAAAATCCAAGATATGATTCCTATCGCCAGTGGCGTAAACGAGATTATCATTGGGATCATCTTTGTGACCTTAGTGATTGCCTCTATGCTTTTCTTTTTAGATACTAAACTGGGGCAGGCCTATATTGCGACAGGGGACAATCCTGAGATGGCCAAGAGCTTTGGGATCCATACCAGCCGGATGGAGTTGATGGGACTAGTGGTTTCTAATGGGATTATTGCCTTGTCGGGTGCCTTGATGGCCCAGCAAGAAGGCTATGCAGATGCTTCTCGAGGGATCGGGGTTATCGTCGTTGGCTTGGCTAGCTTGATTATCGGAGAGGTCCTTTTCTCAAAACTGACCTTAGCAGAACGGTTACTTAGTATCGTCATTGGATCGATCATTTATCAATTCTTGATTTGGGCTGTGATTGCCATCGGTGTCAATACCAGCTACATCCGTATCTTTAGTGCTATCATCTTGGCTATCTGTCTCATGATTCCAACCTTTAAAGAGAAACTGCTGAAAGGAGTCAAACTCAGCAAATGACTGCAATTGTAGAATTAAAAAACGCCACCATCGTGGTGAATAATGGCTTGAATGAAGAAAAAGTCATTTTGGATAATGTCTCTTTGGAGATTCATGAGCATGACTTTATCACCATTCTTGGGGGCAATGGTGCTGGGAAGTCAACTCTCTTCAATACTTTGGCTGGGACCCTTCCACTGACAAGTGGTCAAGTCTTGATCAAGGGAGAAGATGTGACACATTATGGTCCAGAAAAACGGGCAAAATACCTATCACGTGTTTTCCAAGATCCAAAGATGGGGACAGCCCCTCGTATGACGGTGGCTGAAAATCTCCTGATTGCAAAATTCCGAGGAGAAAAACGAGGTTTGGTTCCTCGTCGCCTTGCCCAGTACAAAGACGAATTTAAAGAGGTTTTGAGGCAGATTGGCAATGGTTTAGAGAAACATGTCAATACGGCGGTGGAATTCTTATCTGGTGGACAACGTCAAGCCCTGAGCCTTTTGATGGCTACCCTGAAACGGCCTGAACTCTTACTCTTGGATGAACATACAGCTGCCCTTGATCCCAAGACGAGTCAAGCCTTGATGGAACTGACGGATCGTTTTGTCAAAACAGATCAATTGACTGCCTTGATGATTACCCACCATATGGAGGATGCGCTCAAGTACGGAAATCGCTTGATTGTTATGCAGGATGGAAAGATTATCCAGGACTTGAATCAAGAGGAAAGGCTAAGATGGCCTTGTCTGATTACTACCGTTTCTTTGAGTGAATTTAGAAACTAGTTTCAGTATGTAATCGCTTGCAATACCGATATTAAAGGAGTATACTATAGGTGAAGATAAGGGAGAAGGGGTTGATACCAATGCCTTATAGATTCATACATTAGGTTACTTCGTTTTAGGTCTGCCTTCGCTGACACTTGATTGTGCTTTTTATAAAAAAGTCAGAACGTCGGAAATGTTAAATCGGTTGAGCCGTCAAGTAAGTCTGCTTAACTTACTAAATGACATTGAAATACGTGGAAATAGTAGTGGAAGCTTTAGATGGTTTTCGAACTTCGGTATGCTCAACTGAGTACTTTGTAACAAAACTGAAAGAGAACTTGCAAAGAAAACCACTGGTATGTGAGAACATACCATGAATAGAAATGAAAATCATAACTGTTGTTTTCGTTAGCCTAAATGGTTAATCGCCTCTTGTCAGTGAAGCAGACCAGACCTCTAGTCCCGTAAGACTGGAGGTCTTTTTGTCTGTCATGGTAGAAAGTCGAGGTGAGGGCAGTGGGCTTGCCATATGCACATGAATATAGCTGTCGAGATCACTTTAAAGAAAGAGCAATGGAACGATTTGGAGTCGATAAAGATCAGTTGAGACGCTGGGTCAATCAACACGTGCCCTCGCTTCATCATTTTGATAGCAGTTTTGATCAACGGCCCGATACGGAAGCCTATGTAGCAGATGACGGTGTCGTCTTTGTATGTGATCTGAAGAATCGGGAATTTATTACCTGCTTCCAAGCTGTCAATTTGACGGTGGATGAAGAGCAGAAGGAGGTCTGTCAAGACATTCATCGTGAGAATGTGCTAGCCTATAAACATAGTCAAAGCAAGCTCCTGAATCGCTATCGCTTGAAAGAAGCCAAAGAGTTGCTAACCAATATTGAAGAGCATCTTGATCGATCTATAGCTTGTCTCAAACCCTTAAGAAGGGGGCACTCAGTGATCGGAATTACCAGCATTTGGAAGAACTGCTAAATGAGTTTCACGTAATCAAGGCGGCGATACGGGTGATTGAGAATAAGAAAAATGACTATTATACGGATTAGTGTTTCTTTACCAAGCTGACAATCTAGGCTCTTGATCTTCGTCTTAATAAAGGTTCCTCTATCAGATGATGGAGGGCTTTTGTTTGATCTGATTTTTGAAAAAATCGTGAAAAAATAGTATAATGTTCTAGATATGCAAGAAATTTGCAAAACTGTAATTCGACTTGGTGAGCCAAGGACCGTAAGTATGAACCATCACATAAAGGAGAAAACATGAGTAACATTAAGTTGATTACTTTAGGTGGAGTCCGTGAAAACGGGAAAAACCTCTACATAGCTGAAGTAAATGACTCTATTTTTGTTTTGGATGCTGGACTCAAGTATCCAGAAAATGAGCAACTAGGGGTCGATGTTGTTATTCCCAACATGGACTACCTCTTTGAGAATAGCGATCGTATCGCAGGAGTCTTTTTAACGCACGGGCATGCGGATGCCATCGGAGCTCTTCCCTATCTTTAGCGGAAGCTAAAGTTCCCGTATTTGGGTCGGAGTTGACCGTCGAGTTGGCCAAGCTCTTTGTCAAGAGCAATGACAGTGTCAAGAAGTTCAATGACTTCCATGTGATCGATGCCAATTCAGAAATTGATTTTGGAGGAACTGTTGTTTCCTTCTTCCAGACCACCCACTCCATTCCAGAAAGTTTAGGAATTGTCATCAAGACTCCTGAGGGGAATATCGTCTATACAGGAGACTTCAAGTTTGACCAGACAGCGAGTGAGTCTTATGCGACAGATTTTGGTCGTCTAGCAGAGATTGGTCGTGAAGGGGTACTAGCTCTCTTGAGTGACTCTGCCAATGCAGATAGCAAGATTCAAGTTGCTAGTGAGCAAGAAGTTGGAGATGAAATCCTGGATACCATTGGGGACTGGGATGGCCGTGTCATTGTTGCTGCTGTTGCTAGTAACCTATCACGGATCCAGCAGGTCTTTGACGCAGCTGCAGAGACAGGGCGTCGGGTTGTTTTGACTGGATTTGACGTAGAAAATATCGTCCGGACAGGGATTCGCTTAAATAAGCTATCTTTGGCCAACGAAAAATTATTGATCAAGCCAAAAGAAATGTCTCGTTTTGAGGACCATGAATTGATTATTCTTGAAACTGGACGTATGGGTGAGCCGATCAACGGACTTCGTAAGATGTCCATTGGCCGTCACCGCTATGTCGAAATCAAGGATGGTGACTTGGTCTATATCGTAACGACCCCATCTATCGCCAAAGAAGCGGTTATGGCACGTGTAGAAAATATGGTCTACCAAGCAGGCGGAGTAGTGAAACAAATTACTCAAAGCTTGCGTGTATCAGGACATGGAAATGCGCGTGATTTGCAGTTGATGATCAACCTCCTTCGTCCCAACTATCTGTTCCCAATCCAAGGGGAATACCGCGAATTGGATGCCCATGCACGGCTTGCTATGGAAGTGGGGATTTTGCCTGAAAATATCTTCATTCCGAAAAAAGGCACCATCATGGAATACGACAATGGCGACTTCGTTCCTGCTGGCAGTGTCTCTGCCGGAGATGTCCTCATTGATGGGAATGCCATTGGAGATGTTGGAAATGTCGTTCTCCGTGACCGGAAAGTCCTTTCAGAAGATGGTATCTTTATTGTAGCTATTACAGTTAACCGTCGTGAGAGACGCATTATCTCGAAGGCAAAAGTTCACACCCGTGGCTTTATCTATGTGAAGAAGAGTCGTGATATCTTGCGCGAAAGTGCAGAGATTGTCAACCAAAGTGTGGAAGAATACTTGGCTCAGGATAGCTTCGATTGGGGTGAGCTCAAGGGTGCTGTTCGTGATAGTTTGGCTAAGTACCTCTTTGACCAGACCAAACGTCGACCAGCTATCTTGCCAGTAATCATGGAAGTACGCTAGGATGAACATAAGAGGAAAAGTCGATCGTCGGCTTTTTCTTGTCAAGGAAGAAAGAAATGGTGAGGAAAGATAGATGGCAGTAATGCAGATTGAATACTATTCAGAAGCGCTCGCAATGGAGTGGGGGATCAACGTCCTCTATCCAGATGCGTCTCGGGTAAAAAATCCGGATGATCAAGATATCCCGGTCCTCTATCTCCTTCATGGGATGAATGGTAATCAGTACTCCTGGTTGAAACGGACCAATGTAGAACGGATCCTACGTTCGACCAATTTGATTGTCGTCTTGCCTAATACCAATAATGGTTGGTATACGGATACTCAGTATGGTTATCCCTACTACACAGCCATCGCAGAGGAATTGCTAAGACCTTGGCACGTTTCTTCCCCAATATGACCAATAAACGGGAGAAGACCTTTATCGCTGGTCTATCGATGGGGGGCTATGGTTCTTTCAAACTGGCCCTTCAAACCAATCGCTTCTCGCATGCCGCTAGCTTTTCTGGTGCTCTAAGCTTTGAGGGGCGTCAACTGGCAGACACCGACCTTGGAAGTGTAGCTTACTGGCAAGGGGTCTTTGGAGAACTAGAAGATTGGACGACGAGTCCTTACTCCTTGGAAAGTATTGCGGACAAGTATTCAGATAAAAAGACGGTCTTATGGGCTTGGTGTGGAGAGCAAGATGCTCTGTACGAGGCCAACAATACAGCTGTGGATCATCTGAAGGATCTCGGATTTGATATCACCTATAGCCATGGGCCAGGAAAACATGAATGGTTTTATTGGGAGAGAGAGTTGGAGCATTTCTTAGCAACCCTGCCGATCGATTTTGAACTAGAAGAACGACTCGATTAGGAAGCTACTCCTTCGGAGATATGCTATAATAGAGTGAAAAGTGCCTGGGCCAGTTAGATGAGAAACCCAGAATCAATGAACAATTAGGAGAAATATACGTGACTAAAGATATTCGTGTGCGTTATGCACCAAGTCCAACAGGACTACTACACATCGGAAATGCTCGTACAGCATTGTTTAACTACTTGTATGCGCGTCACCATGGTGGAACTTTTATCATCCGTATCGAAGATACTGACCGCAAGCGACATGTGGAAGACGGAGAGCGTTCACAGCTTGAAAACCTTCGTTGGTTAGGCATGGACTGGGATGAAAGTCCTGAGACGCATGAAAACTACCGCCAGTCTGAACGCTTGGAACTCTATCAAAAATACATTGACCAACTCTTAGCTGAAGGAAAAGCCTACAAGTCTTATGTAACAGAGGAAGAATTAGCAGCGGAACGTGAACGCCAAGAAGCTGCAGGTGAAACACCTCGTTACATCAACGAATACCTTGGTATGAGCGAAGAAGAAAAAGCAGCTTATATTGCGGAACGTGAAGCGGCGGGTATTGTTCCTACAGTTCGTTTAGCTGTTAATGAGTCAGGTATCTACAAGTGGCATGATATGGTCAAAGGCGATATCGAGTTTGAAGGTGGCAATATTGGTGGTGACTGGGTTATCCAAAAGAAAGATGGCTACCCAACTTACAACTTTGCCGTTGTCATCGATGATCACGATATGCAAATCTCTCACGTCATTCGTGGAGATGACCACATTGCCAATACACCAAAACAACTCATGGTGTATGAAGCACTAGGATGGGAAGCACCTGAGTTTGGTCACATGACCTTGATCATCAACTCTGAAACGGGTAAGAAGTTGTCTAAACGGGACACTAATACCCTTCAATTTATCGAAGATTACCGTAAGAAGGGGATATCTGCCAGAAGCGGTCTTTAACTTTATCGCCCTTCTTGGATGGAATCCGGGTGGGGAAGATGAAATCTTCTCTCGCGAAGAACTCATCAAGCTCTTTGATGAAAACCGTCTCAGCAAATCTCCGGCAGCCTTCGACCAGAAGAAACTAGACTGGATGAGCAACGACTACATTAAGAGAGCTGACTTGGCAACTATCTTTGAAATGGCCAAACCATTCCTTGAAGAAGCTGGTCGTTTGACGGATAAGGCTGAAAAATTGGTGGAACTCTACAAACCACAAATGAAGTCAGTTGACGAAATCGTTCCATTGACAGACCTTTTCTTCTCAGACTTCCCAGAATTGACAGAAGCTGAGCGAGAAGTCATGGCTGGTGAAACGGTTCCGACTGTACTTGAAGCCTTCAAAGCAAAACTTGAAGCCATGTCAGACGAAGAGTTTGTGGTGGAAAACATCTTCCCACAAATTAAAGCGGTCCAAAAGGAAACAGGGATCAAAGGGAAGAACCTCTTTATGCCTATCCGTATCGCTGTTTCAGGGGAAATGCATGGTCCAGAATTGCCAGATACGATCTACTTGCTAGGCCGTGAAAAATCTATCCAACACATTGAAAAAATGTTGGAAGAAATTGCAAAATAGGAATCAATTTCTTCTCAATTAAGAAGTTTACAGAGGTTTATGGATTGCATTCTAAAGAAGTAGGTGTCAAGATTGCTTTTCTGGAACCTCAGAGGAAGTTTGGAGAAGGACTTAGAGTCCTTTGTCAGCTGTAATGGGTGACGAAACATTACAACTTGGAGAGGATCGAATTGGTTCTCTCCTTTTTGATGTAGTTCCCTTCTATTTTATGTTATACTGAAAGCGATAAAATAATTGGAGATCAAGATGAAAAAGATTCCTTTAGCATTTTCAGGTTGTCTATTAGGTTTAGCAGGAGCGGGAAACCTTCTGTCTGACACCTTCCCAGTTCTGGCCCATTTCTTCAGTCTGACGGGTTTGATCCTATGGGTTTTCTTTTTGTTTCACCATCTGATCTACTGGCAAGAAACGAAGATCGAACTTCAAGAACCAGCCCTTCTATCTGGAATGGCGACCTTTCCCATGGCTGGGATGATTCTATCGACTTATCTCCTCCGACTGTTTCCTACATTTGGAGGACTTGCCCAGACAGTTTGGTGGTCTGCTTTCCTTTTAGATTGTAGCTTAATTTTCTACTTTACCAAGACCCATATATTGGCAAAACCAAGAGCCAATGCCACCCCTAGTTGGACCGTCCTTTATGTGGGGATTGCAGTGGCAGCCTTGACCTATCCAGTGGTAGGAGTGGTTGAGTTGGCCTATCTGGCTCTCGGGTTTGGTTTTGTCTCAACCTTGATTCTTTACCCACTGATCTATCAGGGATTGAAAATCACCCCTTTACCGAGCCACTTATTGGGGCAAGAAGGCATTTATTGTGCGCCCTTTTCTCTTCTGTTAGCAGCCCTTGTCCGTCTTGGTGGAGCCAGTCTACCGGTTTGGCTCTTATACCTCATGATCGGTCTCTCTCAAGGTTTTTATTTCTTCGTTTTAACGCGTCTGCCCAGAATGATAAAAGAGGGCTTCCAACCAGCCTTTTCAGCCTTAACCTTCCCCACGGTCATCACAGCTACATCCCTGAAAATGGCCCAAGGCCTATTGCAAAATTCTCTTTTAAGGCCCCTTGTTTGGTTAGAGACCATTCTTTGCCTAGCCATTCTTGTGTCCGTGCTAGTGGGTTTTATGATTTACAGAAAAGGGTAGAAGGAAGCGGACGCCCCCTACAATAAGCTTGTATTCTAATAGAAACTAGAGGTTAGAGACGGCGTCTCGACCTCTTTTTTGTCCACTTTCTAATTGAATCCTAGGAATGATTATGGTAAGATGAATAAATCATTTTTTAATCCCTTGAAAGGAATGTATGAAATTTTTAAAGACAAAGGCCAAGCTCTTTTATCCACTTTTACTGCTGGTCTTTTACATCTTGGTGCGGCCACAATTCCGCGAGTTAGCCCAGCTAGTCAGCAACCAAGTCGGCCAAGCCCTTAGCTATTTTTGGACCCTTCTCTTTTTAGAGGCAGGTTATCTGATGCTGGTTTTTTCATTCGTAAAGAAGTACAGTCCACGTACTGTTTTTCAGTGGGCAAAGAAGAAACAATTTCTCCCCGCTGTCTATGCCACTATATTCACTAGCTGTGCAATCTATTGGCTGGACTACTTTCTCAGTGGTTTTACCAAAGGACGTCTAGCTATTTATCACTCCTTTCCCGTGACCTTGGAAGCCTTAGGATCTCTCATCCTCTTTGTCCTAGTGGTCATCATTCGACCGATGATAGTGGAATTGATCTTCCGTGGAGCGCTTGTCCAAGCCTACTTTAAAAAATGGCCCCTCTATGCGAGTGTATGGGCGCCTGCCCTCATCTATAGCGGATTTCAATTCCTCCACCATCCCTTTACTGTCTTGAGTTTTTTAATCTATACGATCCCTTCTCTCCTGTTTGGATTACTGAATGAAAAGACGGGTTCCTTGTATTATCCTATCCTTGCTCATATCGGACTGAACTTCATTTATAGCTTACCCATCATCTTGTCAACCATCCAGCATCTCTTCTCCTAGTCGTTTTGACAGGCATGGTGGAGGCTTCAAACCAAGGGCCAGAAGGTCGTTGGTTTTTTTTGAAATTATGGTATAATAGAATAAATTTAAAAGAGGGAGTGGGAGTTTGAGAAAAAGCTATCGTGTCAAGCGAGAAAAAGATTTCAATGCCATTTTTAAAAGCGGCAAGAATTGTGCAAATAGAAAATTTGTCATCTACCGTTTGCCACAAGAGCAGCCCCATTTCCGTGTCGGCTTATCCGTGAGTAAAAAACTAGGAAATGCTGTGACACGCAACCGAATCAAGCGCTTGATTCGTCATGTTTTAATGAAGCACCAGGATCATCTTGTAGCAGATGATTTTTGTTGTGATTGCTCGAAAGGGAGTTGAAGAACTGGATTTTTGATCAGGTCGAAAAAAATCTAGTCCATGTATTAAAATTAGCGCAAGTCTATCGTCAGGAAAGGTAATTACGTGAAAAAGAAACTAAAAGTAGCTAGCTTACTCGGAGGGGCCCTCCTATTATTAACAGCCTGTGGAACGTCTGAAGTGACTTCCCAATCATCAGGAGTTTGGGAAAAATTCGTTTACTTCTTTGCAGAAGTCATTCGTTTCCTTTCTATCGGAGGAAACATCGGAGTCGGGATTATCCTTTTCACTCTCTTGATTCGGACCATTCTCTTGCCAGTTTTCCAATACCAAATGACCTCCTCGCGCAAAATGCAGGAGATTCAGCCACTTGTAAAAGAAATCCAGGCCAAGTATCCTGGGAAGGATTTGGAAAGCCGCACTCGCATGTCAGAAGAAATGCGGGCCCTCTACAAAGAAAAAGGTGTCAAGACTTCCTCTGCCTTCTTGCCATTGCTTGTACAAATGCCAGTCTTGATGGCCTTGTTCCAAGCCTTGAGTCGGGTAGAATTCCTAAAAGTCGGTCATTTTCTTTGGTTGGATATGAGCGCAACAGACCCAACCTTTATTTTGCCAGTTTTGGCAGCCGTCTTCACCTTCTTTAGCACCTGGTTGAGCAACAAAGCCATGCCAGAAAAAAATGGTGGAATGACAGCCATGATGTATGCAATGCCCGTGATGATTTTCTTCTTCGCTATGTACTCAGCCAGCGGGGTTGCTCTCTACTGGGTAGTTTCCAATGCTTACCAAGTTGGGCAAACTTACCTATTGAACAATCCATTTAAGATTATTGCGGCGCGTGAAGCAGAGCAACAGGCAATCAAAGATCTAGAAAAACAAAAACGACGTGCATTTAACAAAGCACAGAAAAAGAAAAACTAAGAAGGAGTTTGACAGATGGTCCAATATACAGGAGTCAATGTTGAAGAAGCCATTCAAAATGGTTTGAAAGAATTAGATATCCCGCGCATGAAAGCACATATTACTGTCGTTTCTCGTGAAAAGAAAGGGTTCCTCGGTCTCTTTGGTAAGAAGCCAGCTGTGGTAGACATCGAACCAATTGCAGAAACTACAGTGACAAAAGCCAATCAACAAGCTGTTAAGGGAGTTCCTGAGGAAATTAATGCTCAAAACGAACCTGTCAAGAGTGTTAGTGAAGAAACTGTTGATTTGGGTCGCGTCGTAGCAGCGATTAAAAAAGTTGAAGAAGAAGGCCAAGAAGTTTCTGAAGAAGTGAAGGCTGAGATTCTCAAACATGAGAAGGCTCCTGAAACCATTCTTGAAGAACAAGGTCATGGAGAGATTCTCGATTCAAGTCTTAACGAAGCTGAGATCCGCCAAACATCTGATTTTGCTGATTTGGGCATTGAAGTAGAAGAAAGCTATGACATTGAAAAGGTTGTTTCTGATGTCACTGCCTATGTTCAAACCGTTATTGATGAAATGGATGTCGAAGCTAGCATCTCAAGCAGCTACAACCGTCGCACTATCAATATGCAGATTGATACCAATGAACCAGGCCGTGTCATTGGCTACCACGGAAAAGTTCTCAAGGCCCTTCAATTGTTGGCACAGAACTACCTTTACAATCAGTATTCTAAGAATTTCTACATTGCGATCAACGTTAATGATTATGTTGAACACCGTGCAGAAGTCCTTCAAAGCTATGCGCAAAAATTGGCAAGTCGTGCTCTAGAAGAAGGTCGAGCACAACATACAGATCCAATGTCTAATAGCGAACGCAAGATCATCCACCGCATCGTATCGAAAATGGATGGAGTCACCAGCTATTCTGAAGGAGAAGAACCAAATCGTTACGTTGTCGTCGATATTGAAGGTTAATCTGCCGTCTAAAAAGGAAATTTCAAAAGGGAGAGAGGGGTGTAAGCTTGCTCTCTCCTTTTCTGTCTGAGAAAGGAAAACTAGCATGTATAGTAAGATGAGAGACTTTTTGAATTGTCAGGGGATCAAGTACCTAGCCCCTGCTAAAGCTGGTGAGGATGCAGAGCGAATGGTAGAGTATCGCGAGTTAGGGCAAGAAGCTCGGCAGGAATTCACCCACTTGGTCAGCGATTTTCAGAAGCTCTTTCCGCATTTAAAACAAGATCGGACCAGTCAGTGGATGAATCAAGCTCAAATTCTTCGCCCTCATTTTTGGGCTTATCTCCAAGGAGAGGGAGAGATAGCGGATCCGATGTTTGCCTTGCGACTTTATGGAGATACGAAGGACTTTGGTGTGTCCCTGGAAGTAAGTTTTATCGAACGCAAGAAGGATGAGGAGAGTCTACAAAAGCAGAACCGCGTTTTAACTCTTCCGGTTTTTTCGCCAGTCTATTACTTCGCCCAAATAGAAGGTGTCAGTCAACGATTCCAAGGGACAGAAGCCAATCGCCAGAGATTTCTCAAAGGTGTGGAAACTGGCCAGGTCCGAAAGGTCTTGGTAAAAGTCGATGTCAATCTATCGCAAGCGACGAGTCGAGATGCCATTCTTGAGGAATTAAAAAAAGGAATGGCTAGCTTGCTTCCCTACTATGAAGCGACTCGTCAAAGGATAGAAGGAGATGCCCAATAAAAGCGGTATCATTGAACCTGCCCCAACAAATTTTTCATAGCTATTGACAAACAGACGTGAATCAGATAGAATAGTAAAGTATGTTTAGTAACTGATCACATTATAGCCGGCTAAACGAATACAAAATCTATGAGGAGGTATTCATCGTGAAACGTACTTATCAACCAAGTAAACTTCGTCGTGCGCGCAAACATGGTTTCCGTCACCGTATGGCAACTAAAAACGGTCGTCGCGTATTGGCAGCTCGTCGTCGTAAAGGACGCAAAGTTTTGGCTGCGTAATTCAGATAAAAAACTAAAAACCAGTAGAAACTCGAGACTACTGGTTTTTGTTTTGCCAAAAGTGTATTCAGCTAGGCTTTCTGTTATAATAGAGTGAGAAAAATCGTAGAAAAGGATCCATATGCAGATTTTTGATACCCATACTCACCTCAACGTTGAAGAGTTTGCAGGGAGAGAAAAAGAGGAATTAGAACTAGCTAAAGAGCTGGGAGTCCTTGCCCACAATGTTGTTGGCTTTGACAAACCAACCATCGAACGAGCAATAGCCTTGGCCGACCAGTACCCAGAAGTTTATCTCACACTTGGGTGGCATCCCACTGAGGCGGGCGACTATAGTCCTGAAGTAGAGGCTTATTTACTTGAACAGTTGAAACATCCTAAAGTCGTCGCCCTAGGAGAAATCGGTCTCGATTACCACTGGATGACGGCACCAAAAGACGTTCAAGAAAAGGTTTTTCGCCGTCAGATCCAACTGTCTAAGGACTTGGACTTGCCTTTTGTAGTGCATACGCGTGATGCTCTCGAAGATACCTACGCCATTATCAAGAGTGAAGGAGTGGGCCCGCGCGGTGGCATCATGCATTCTTTCTCCGGTAGTCTTGAAGAAGCCAAACGTTTCATGGATCTGGGAATGATGATTTCCTTCTCTGGAGTGGTGACGTTTAAGAAGGCGACAGATGTCCAAGAAGCGGCAGCTGGCCTTCCGCTTGATAAGATATTGGTTGAGACAGATGCACCTTATCTGGCACCAGTTCCTAAGCGGGGCCGGGAAAATAAAACAGCCTACACCCGCTATGTAGTGGATCATATTGCAACACTACGTGGTTTGACGACAGAGGAAGTAGCTCAAGCCACCTATGACAATGCGAGAAAGGTATTTGGCCTTGACTGAGAAAAGAAAAATACCAGAAGTGATTGTTGTTGAAGGCAAGGACGATACGGCCAATCTGAAACGCTATTATGAGGTGGATACCTATGAGACACGTGGATCCGCCATTAATCAAGATGACCTAGAACGAATTGCTACCTTGCAGGAGTTGCGTGGAGTCATAGTTTTTACGGATCCGGATTACAATGGGGAGCGCATTCGTAAGATCATCATGCAAGAAATTCCGCAGGCCAAGCATGCCTTTTTAAATCGTGGCGAAGCAGTACCCAAATCAAAAACCAAGGGCCGTTCCTTGGGAGTCGAGCATGCCAGCTTTGAAGACTTAGAAAAAGCCTTAGCGGGACTGGTGGCCTCCTATGAAGATGAGCATTTCTTTGATATTACCAAATCAGATCTGATGCGACTCGGCCTGCTGATGGGCAGTGAAAGTCGCAAACGGCGGGAATATCTAGGAGAAGCCTTGCGCATCGGCTACTGCAATGGCAAACAACTGCTCAAACGCTTGGAGTTGTTTGGGGTAACATTAGCGGAAGTTGAAGAAACGATGGCTAGTTATTAAAAAAGAGATAGAGGTAGAAGATGGGATTGTTCGACCTGTTTACAGATAAGAAAAAAGTGATAGGCTTTTCGTTAGAGAATGTTCAAGTGGAGCACCAAAAGAACCCGCGACATTTTTTGATTCCTAGTCAAGAAGAAATCGACCAATTGAAGCTTGGAGATCAGGTTCGCCTTATCTTTGTGCTGGATACCGTTTTGGAGAATGGGTGTCGAGCAGAGCGTATGTGGGTTGAACTGACTGAGATTCATGATGGAAAATTTAAAGGACGTTTAACCAATCAACCGGCTTATATTACCTCCATCCAGCTTGGAGATGAGCTGGAATTTGCCCAGAAACATATCGCAAGCCTGATGGTTCCTCCGCTGAATCTTGATACGCAAAAAGGGGCCATGATTACCAAGGATTGCTTCCTACGACGTGAGATTAATTGGGCGATTCACGATGTACCTCATCATCCACAAGATAGTGGTTGGCAATTCTTTACAGGCTTTGAGTCTCAGGAAGATTTGGACGATCCATCTAAGATCACCATTATCAGTCTTGAAGAGGCCTTGGAAATAGAGCCCTTGTTGGAAACCGTCTTAGATAAGAACGGGGAAGCTTATGTCTACCAAGCGGAGCAGAATGCCTTTGTGGAAGACTGTTAGGCTAGCTTGTAGAGAAACACAAGAGAGATAGAGTGATTATTTCTTACACTAAATGGATTAGAAAAGAGAAAAAATGAGAATTGCAGATTATAGCGTGACAAAGGCAGTGCTAGAGCGTCACGGTTTTACCTTTAAAAAATCCTTCGGTCAGAACTTCTTGACTGATACCAACATCCTTCAAAAAGATTGTGGATACGGCTGAGATTGATAAAAGCAGGTCAATGTCATCGAAATCGGTCCCTGGAATTGGAGCTCTCACTGAGTTTTTGGCAGAAAATGCCGCAGAAGTGATGGCCTTTGAGATTGATGACCGCTTGGTTCCTATCTTAGCGGATACCTTGCGGGATTTTGACAATGTCACGGTTGTCAATCAAGACATCCTCAAGGTAGACCTCAACCAGTACATCGCAGAGTTCAAAAATCCAGACCTTCCGATCAAGGTGGTGGCCAACCTTCCTTACTACATCACGACTCCCATCCTTATGCACTTGATCGAATCCAAGATTCCTTTCCAAGAATTTGTGGTTATGATGCAAAAAGAGGTGGCAGACCGTATTTCAGCCGAACCTAATACCAAAGCTTACGGGTCTTTGTCCATTGCAGTCCAATACTATATGACCGCTAAGGTAGCCTTTATCGTGCCTCGCACCGTCTTTGTGCCAGCGCCAAACGTCGATTCTGCCATCCTCAAGATGGTGCGTCGCCCAGAACCAGCAGTGGCAGTCAAGGATGAAGATTTCTTCTTCTCTGTTAGCAAGGCCAGCTTTGTCCACCGTCGCAAAACGCTTTGGAACAACTTGACCAGCCGCTTTGGCAAGACCGAAGAAATCAAAGCCAAATTGGAAGCAGGGATCCAAGCAGTCGGTTTGCAACCATCTGTACGAGGAGAAGCCCTTAGCTTAGAAGATTTCGCCCGCTTGGCTGACGGACTTCTAGAAGCCGGGATCAAATAATAGAAAAGACATGAGATATGAAGCTCATGTCTTTTTGAATGATGGAAGGAAAGGACGGGATTTGAACCCGCGCGTGAAGAAAATCCACTTGCCGGATTTCGAGTCCGGTGCCGTACCGAGCTGGGCCACCTTTCCAAGATGCGGAGAAAGGGATTTGAACCCTCACGCCCGAAGGGGCACATGCGCCTGAAGCATGCGTGTCTGCCGTTCCACCACCTCCGCATAGTTCTATTATACTCTTTTAAAAGAAACACAAGAAAAAATAGCATGTTTCTTTTATCGAACTCTATTGAGAAAGAAAGAGGCTGGGAAAAATCCATTTTTCTTTTTATTTATTCATAACCCAGTTGAGGGTAGAGTTCTTCTTTGTCTCTGCAGAGGTATCTTGAGAAGGAAATGGCCCATAAGAGAGCAAGGAGAAAGACGACTAAGCCAGGGATCCCACCAGGTCCAAACCACCACCCGTGATAAAGGTCCGGTTTGAAGTTGTGAAGTACATCAGAGAGGATTCACGCTTATCAAAGCCACTGACATGAAGCCGTAGACATTTCCATGATGAAGTTCCAAGCGAAATGGAAGTCACAAGGTCCCTTAGATATTTCTCTTCAAGGCATAGACAGCCGTGAAGAGGACTGAAAAACGAAGAGATGAACCGTTGAGAGCCAAGAAGTTCGTTGTTGTTCAAGTGGAAGTAGGAGAACATGGTAGAAGAAATGAGGATGGCTAAGTAAGCATTCTTATGGTAAGAAATAATCGGAATCAACCAACCACGGATATAAATTTCTTCGGCTGCCGTTTGAAAAATATAGCCAATCAGAACCAAGATCCAAGATACGAGGAAAGGAAGACTAAATTGAATACGATCGAAACGGACATCACCAGTGATGAAGAAGACGATTAAGACCGTAGTAATCATACCTGAGGCTGAATTTATATATAGAGATGATGTTAGAAACGAGAGGGTTACTCTTGGAAAGAAATGAAAAACTCATAAAGGACCTCCTTATAACTGGCAGGGATTAGTAAGAAAGTCAGAAATCAGGCACCAAAAAGAGGGCTTCTTTCATTACTAATCAGGTAGCTTCGTCAAGAAATGTATCAGTCTCCGTCACTTCCTTTCTATAAGATGGTTTGTACTTCCCACGATAGGCATATATTATGTCCTTCTCTATTATAAACCTATCTGAAAACGTTTACAACCTTTGTCTGCATCTTGCTCAAAAACTGGATGAACTTTTTCATCTCCAAGTCAGCAAGCGCTATCGTATATTTTGATATAATGGTAGTATTAACTTTAAAGGAGTGCTAGTTGCAAGGAACGATTGTTAAAGCCTTGGCCGGTTTTTTTATTATGTGGAGTGCGAGGGAGAAATTTACCAAACACGCGCCCTGAGGAAATTTCCGGAAAAAAAGGGACAAACTCCCTATGTTGGAGATAAGGTAGAATTTTTCAGCTGAAGAAAATTCGGAAGGCTATATTTTTAAAAAAATATTCCCAAGAAAGAATAGCTTAGTCCGTCCACCCATTGTGAATATAGATCAGGCTGTCGTCATCATGTCTGCCAAAGAGCCAGATTTTAATGTTAATTTATTGGACCGCTTTTTAGTCCTCTTGGAACAAAAAGTGATTCATCCGATTGTCTATATTTCAAAAAAATGGACTTACTAGAAGATCCAGCTCAGATGCTTCCTTTCCAGGAAGTCTATCGCAAAATGGGCTATGACTTTGTCACGAACAAGGAAGAGCTCTTGCCTCTCTTGAAGGATCAGGTGACGGTCTTTATGGGCCAAACAGGAGTGGGGAAATCCACCCTCTTGAATACCTTGGCTCCGGAGTTGGAACTAGAGACAGGAGAAATCTCCGACAGTCTTGGACGTGGCCGCCATACAACGCGAGCTGTCAGTTTTTATGATCTCAATGGGGGCAAAATTGCGGATACCCCTGGCTTCTCCTCTCTAGATTATGAAGTCGATAATGCGGAAGATCTGAATCATGCTTTTCCAGACATTGCCAAGGTGAGCCAGGATTGCAAATTCCGTACTTGTACCCACACACATGAACCATCCTGTGCCGTCAAGCCTGCTGTCGAGGAAGGGATCATAGCTTCCTTCCGCTATGAGAATTACTTACAGTTCTTGAGTGAGATCGAAAATAGGCGAGAAACCTACAAAAAAGTATCGAAAAAATTACCCAAATAAGGAGACCTGAAGAATATGAAAACAAACAAATTAGCCCCTTCTATTTTGAGTGCAGATTATGCAAATTTTGAAAGTGAATTGAAGAAATTGGAAGCATCTGGTGCGGAGTACGCCCACATCGATGTGATGGACGGCCACTTTGTGCCTAATATCAGCTTTGGTGCTGGTGTAGTTGCTAGTATGCGTCCTCACAGCAAGCTAGTGTTTGACTGCCACTTGATGGTTACCAATCCTGAGCAACATATCGAAGAGTTTGCGCGTGCCGGAGCAGATATCATTAGCATTCACGTCGAAGCGACTCCACACATCCATGGCGCCCTTCAAAAAATTCGTTTGGCAGGGGTAAAAACCAAGTGTGGTTATCAATCCAGGAACCCCTGTTGAAAGTATCCAACACATCTTGAACTTGGTAGACCAAGTACTTGTCATGACTGTCAACCCAGGATTTGGTGGGCAAGCCTTCCTGCCAGAAACTATGGATAAGATTCGTCAATTGGTTCAATTGCGTGAAGAAAAAGGCTTGGATTTCGATATTGAAGTCGATGGGGGAATTGATGATAAGACGATTCACGCTGCGAAAGAAGCAGGGGCAAACGTCTTTGTAGCAGGTTCCTATGTGTTTAATGGAGATGTGAATGAACGAGTTCAAACCCTTCGAGCAGCCATCCAAGACTAAGGTTGCGATTGTAGCTGGTGGCCGAGTGGAAACCATTCCGCTAGACTTGGATGTTTATGTCGGAGTGGATGCAGGTTGCCTTTTCCTATTAGAGCAAGGATTGGAACTATCTTTAGCAGTTGGAGATTTTGACTCGGTCGAGCCAGAAGAATTCCAGAGTATTCAATCTGCGGCTCACGCATTACGGACTTCGGTAGCAGAAAAAAATGATACGGATCTGGAATTGGCGATTAAGGAAGTGTTAGAAGGTTGGCCTCAAGCGGACATTCTGATTTTTGGAGCCTTTGGTGGTCGCCTGGATCACCACTTGGCCAGCGTTTTTTTGCCCAGCGATCCAGAGATTGCACTTTTATGTCGCAACTTTACTTGATGGACCAACAAAATTATCTCTGCTATCGTCCAGCAGGCCGCCATACCATTCTGCCTATAGCAGGCTATACCTATGTAGCTTTTATGCCAGTTGAGGGAGCTTCCATCCAGATTGAAGGAGCCAAGTATCCCTTAAATCAGACCAATTATTTTAAAAAGGCTATTTATGGTTCCAACGAGTTTATCAATCAGCCGATTACCTTAACCGTTGATCGAGGCTACGCCCTTATCATTTATAGCAAGGATGGGAAATAAGATGGAAATAATCCTTTTTGTATTAGGAGTGGGAAATCTTGTCTTGCTCTTCTTGCTCTACCAGCAACGGATAGCTGATAACAAACAGGTCCGTGACTTACTGGAGGACCAAGAAGATCATCTTTCGGATCAGCTGGATTACCGATTTGAGAGAGAGCGACAAGCTCAGCAAATCACTGGCCAGCAGATAGAGATGGCGATTAGTGACCGTCTTATGGAATTACGGACAGAAATGCATCAGCAAACGACTGCTTTACGAGCAGAACTTGCTGAGAATTTCACTAAAAACCGAGACAAAACGGACGAGCGGATGCAACAGATTCAAGCTTCCAATGATTTGCGGTTGGAGCAGATGCGTCAAACGGTCGAAGAAAAGTTGGAAAAAACCTTGCATAGTCGTCTTCAAACCTCTTTTGAGACGGTCTCCAAACAATTGGAATCGGTCAATAAAGGTCTTGGGGAAATGCAGACGGTCGCTAGAGATGTAGGAAGTCTCAATAAGGTTCTTTCTAACACGAAAACCCGTGGGATTATGGGAGAACTCCAACTCGGCCAGATCATCGAAGATATCCTAACTCCCGCCCAATACGAGAGAGAGTTTGTAACAGTTCCCCATTCCAGCGAACGTGTCGAGTATGCGATCAAGATGCCTGGTCAGGTCAGAGGGGAATACGTCTATCTGCCAATCGACTCTAAATTTCCTCTGGACGGTTATTACCGACTGGAAGAAGCCTACGAAAGTGGAGAGAAAGAGGAGATTGAACGGTGTCGCAAGCTCCTATTGGCTAGTATCAAACAATTTGCCAAGGACATTCATCAAAAATACCTCTATCCGCCTGCCACTACTAATTTTGGGATTCTCTTTTTACCGACGGAAGGGCTCTATTCAGAAGTGGTCCGCGACCCAGCCTTCTTTGATCGCCTCCGAAGAGAGGAGCAGATTGTCGTCGCGGGGCCAAGTACGCTTTCAGCCTTGTTGAATTCCCTATCGGTTGGATTTAAGACCCTGAATATTCAACGAAGTGCGGATGATATTAGCAAGGTCCTTGCATCCGTCAAGACGGAGTTCCAAAAATTTGGAGGCGTTTTGGAAAAGACCCAACGGCAGTTGAAGCATGCCTCTGGCAACATTGATGACCTCTTAAACCGAAGAACAAATGCTATCGAGCGCACACTCCGAAACATTGAAACGTCAGAGAATCTAGATATAGCAAGCCTATTGAATTTAGAAGATGGAGAAGATGATGGTCAAAATTAATCAAATGAAAAAAGACGAATTGTTTGAAGGTTTCTACCTCATTAAGTCAGCAGATGTTCGTCAGACACGTGCTGGAAAGAATTATCTTGCTTTTGTCTTCCAAGATGAGACAGGCACAATCGAAGGAAAATTGTGGGATGCTCAGCCACATAATGTGGAGCAATTTCAGGCTGGGCGTGTGGTTCATATGAGTGGCCGTCGGGAGGTCTACAACAATACGCCTCAGGTCAACCAGTTGACCTTGCGGTTGCCTCAAAGTGGGGAGCCATCAAATCCAGCAGACTTTAAGGAAAAACCTCCGGTAAATCCAGTCGATTTGAAAGATTACCTATCAGGGATGATTTTCAAAATAGAAAATCCAGTTTGGCAACGTGTGGTGCGGGCGCTATACAGCAAGTATGACAAAGAGTTCTACTCTTATCCTGCGGCCAAAACCAACCACCATGCTTTTGAGACGGGCTTAGCATATCACACAGCCACCATGGTTCGTTTGGCTGAGAGCATCTCTCAGGTGTATCCTCAATTAAACCAGAGTCTCCTCTATGCCGGCATCATGCTCCATGATCTTGCCAAGGTACTAGAGTTATCGGGGCCTGAAAATACAGAGTATACGGTTCGAGGCAACCTCATCGGGCACATTGCTCTAATAGATGAAGAAATTACCAAGGTCTTACAAGAGTTAAAGATTGACGATCAAAAAGAAGATGTGATTGTGTTGCGCCATGTGATTTTGAGTCACCATGGTCTACTAGAATATGGTAGCCCGGTTCGTCCAAAAATCATGGAAGCCGAGATCATCCATATGATTGATAACCTAGATGCAGAAATGATGATGATGACCTCTGCCTTAGCTTTAGTAGGCCCTGGTGAAATGACCAATAAGATTTTTGCCTTGGACAACCGCTCCTTCTATAAGCCAAATTTAAAAGATTCCTAATAGACTGGCGATGAAAATATTACTCTTAGTTTGTTAGTAAAAAAACCAAAAACGAATGTTGTGAGACTAACAACGTTCGTTTTTTGGTATAATATGGTATAATACAATAAAAAACTATGTGGAGAGAAAATGAAGCTAAGAAGAAGTGAGCGGATGGTTGTGATCTCGAATTACTTGATTAATCATCCCTACGAATTGACGAGTTTAAATACATTTGCCGAAAAATACGAATCTGCCAAATCATCTATTTCTGAGGATATTGTCATTATTAAACGGGCCTTTGAAGAAATGGAAATTGGAAGCATTGAAACTCTTACCGGTGCGGGTGGAGGGGTCATATTTACTCCTTCCATTTCGGATGCAGATTCAAAAGAAATTGTCCAAAATTTGTGCAATCAATTGTCAGAAAGTAACCGGATTTTACCAGGTGGGTATATCTACCTTTCGGATTTGCTAAGTGATCCAAAAATCTTAAATAATATTGGGCGCATTATTGCCAAGGCCTTCCGAGATCAAAAAATCGATGCAGTCATGACGGTGGCCACTAAGGGTGTCCCATTAGCAAACGCGGTAGCCAATGTCTTAAATGTTCCTTTTGTCATTGTACGACGCGATTTAAAAATTACAGAAGGATCAACGGTCAGTGTCAACTACGTATCTGGTTCCAGTGGCGATCGGATTGAGAAAATGTTCCTATCAAAGCGTAGTTTGAAAGCTGGAAGCCGTGTCCTGATTGTCGATGATTTCCTTAAAGGAGGGGGAACGATCAGTGGGATGGTTAGCCTCTTAGCTGAGTTCGATTCAGAGTTGGCAGGAGTCGCTATTTTTGCGGACAATGCTTCGGCTAGAAGTAAAGATTTATTCGATCACAAGTCACTTCTACGTGTGACCAACATTGATGTAGCAGAAAATAAAATTGATGTAGAAATCGGAAATATTTTTTCGATAAGAACTAAGGCTGGAGAGGGAGAAAGGAAAATGAAAACAATTTTAGACCGTTTTGATCGTAGTCCCCTATGGCTTCGATTGGCAACGATATTCATCTTGACAGGAGTTCTTGTCGGTGGGACTTTATACGGTTCGTAAAAATTCTGCAGACCAAGTTACAGTAGTGAAGCAAGAAACCAAAAAAACAGGTTCTCTTCCTATTAAGAAGAAAAGACCCTAAAAAAGCCAAAGAAGAAGAGGAAGCGAAAATCGCTGAAGCGGCTGAAAAAGCAGTTGCTCATTTTGAAACCACAGCAACTCAAGAAACCTTAACCGCTGCGCAAGAGGCTGTAGAAAAAGTGAAGGACGAAACCAAGAAACAGGCCTTTCAAGCTCGTATTCAGTACATTGTAGACTATTACAGAATGCAAACCAATCAGAATACTCAATCAACTGATACGAATCAAGCTAGCCAAACAGGTCAACCTCAACAAGTCGTTCCCGCAGAAGTCCCTCAGTATCAGTCCAATGAGGTTCCTCAGGTTTCGAATGCTACCACACCAGCTGTAACGCAACAAACTGAACAATAATCTAGCGCGATTTTAAGACGAAGCAATCGTGCAAAAAAGAGAAAAAAATCTTGACAGTGAAAGTGCCGCTATGTTACAATAATAGACGGTACTTTTTACTTTTGGTCTCTCAAGAGTGTACAGGGACGTGCTGACAAATGTTGCAAAAGTACACACAGATGATAGCTGTCACCAAGTGTATCATCACCAAAAATAAAAAAATACAGGAGAATGTAGATGCCTACAATTAACCAATTGGTTCGCAAACCGCGTAAATCAAAAGTAGAAAAATCTAAATCACCAGCTTTGAACGTTGGTTACAACAGTCATAAAAAAGTTCAAACAAACGTTTCTTCACCACAAAAACGTGGTGTTGCAACTCGTGTTGGAACAATGACACCTAAAAAACCTAACTCTGCCCTTCGTAAATTCGCTCGTGTACGTTTGAGCAACTTGATCGAAGTTACTGCCTACATCCCAGGTATCGGACACAACTTGCAAGAGCACAGCGTGGTGCTTCTTCGCGGTGGACGTGTAAAAGACCTTCCAGGGGTACGTTACCATATCGTCCGTGGTGCACTTGATACTGCAGGTGTTAACGATCGTAAACAAGGCCGTTCTAAATACGGTACGAAACGTCCAAAAGCATAAGGAAAGGGGATAAAGAGAAATGAGTCGTAAAAATAGAGCTCCAAAGCGCGATGTATTGCCAGATCCGCTTTACAATTCACAACTAGTTACTCGTCTTATCAACCGCGTTATGCTTGATGGTAAACGTGGTACAGCAGCTTCAATCGTTTACGGTGCTTTTGAGCAAATCAAAGAAGTTACTGGAAATGATGCGCTTGAAGTATTTGAAACAGCAATGGAAAACATCATGCCTGTACTTGAAGTACGTGCACGTCGTGTTGGTGGATCTAACTACCAAGTCCCAGTTGAAGTTCGTCCAGAACGTCGTACAACACTTGGACTTCGTTGGTTGGTAACCATCGCTCGTCAACGTGGTGAGCACACAATGGTTGATCGCCTTGCTAAAGAAATCTTGGATGCTGCAAACAACACTGGTGCAGCAGTTAAGAAACGTGAAGACACTCACCGTATGGCTGAAGCTAACCGTGCCTTCGCACACTTCCGCTGGTAAGATTAAGATACTGAGGGCGTTAAAAAAGCGACTGAAAATTAGGAAGCTTGACGAAGAATCAAAGATTCTAGGAGAGCTTATCTATTTTCCGAGCTTTTAGCCCGGGTTCAATTAAGCATCATCAGCTCTTGAACCCAGCTCAACTTATCTACAAGTTGGAACCAACAAAAAAACAGGATAAACAATGAGAACGGGTAGGTCCTGCCTATCCGTTTTTGTTAAATCATGTTATAATAGTATAGAAATAAAAAATATAGGAGAACAAAACCTCATGGCACGCGAATTTTCACTTGAAAAAACTCGTAATATCGGTATCATGGCCCACGTCGATGCTGGTAAAACAACTACAACTGAGCGTATCCTTTACTACACTGGTAAAATTCACAAAATCGGTGAAACTCACGAAGGTGCGTCACAAATGGACTGGATGGAGCAAGAGCAAGAACGTGGTATCACCATCACATCTGCTGCGACAACCGCTCAATGGAAAGACACTCGTGTTAACATCATCGACACACCAGGACACGTGGACTTCACTATCGAAGTACAACGTTCACTCCGCGTTTTGGACGGTGCTGTAACGGTTCTTGACTCACAATCAGGTGTTGAGCCTCAAACAGAAACAGTTTGGCGTCAAGCAACTGAATACCGTGTTCCTCGTATCGTATTTGCGAACAAGATGGATAAAATCGGTGCTGACTTCCTTTACTCAGTAAGCACACTTCATGATCGTCTTCAAGCAAACGCACACCCAATTCAATTGCCAATCGGTTCAGAAGATGACTTCCGTGGAATCATCGACTTGATCAAGATGAAAGCTGAAATCTACACCAACGACCTTGGTACAGACATTCTTGAAGAAGATATCCCAGCTGAATACCTTGACCAAGCTCAAGAATACCGTGAAAAATTGGTTGAAGCAGTTGCTGAAACTGATGAAGACTTGATGATGAAATACCTTGAAGGTGAAGAAATCACTAACGAAGAATTGAAGGCTGCTATCCGTAAAGCAACTATCAATGTTGAATTCTTCCCAGTATTGTGTGGTTCTGCCTTCAAGAACAAAGGGGTTCAATTGATGTTGGATGCAGTCCTTGACTACCTTCCAAGCCCACTTGATATCCCTGCAATCAAGGGTGTAAACCCTGATACAGACGAAGAAGAAGAACGTCCAGCATCTGATGAAGAGCCATTTGCAGCGCTTGCCTTCAAGATCATGACTGACCCATTCGTAGGTCGTTTGACATTCTTCCGTGTTTACTCAGGTGTCTTGAACTCAGGTTCTTACGTATTGAACACATCTAAAGGTAAACGTGAACGTATCGGACGTATCCTTCAAATGCACGCCAACACTCGTATGGAAATCGAAACAGTTTACTCTGGAGATATCGCAGCTGCTGTTGGTTTGAAAGATACAACAACTGGTGACTCATTGACAGATGAAAAAGCGAAAATTATCCTTGAGTCAATCGAAGTTCCAGAACCAGTTATCCAATTGATGGTTGAGCCAAAATCTAAAGCAGACCAAGATAAGATGGGTATCGCCCTTCAAAAATTGGCTGAAGAAGATCCAACATTCCGCGTTGAAACTAACCCTGAAACAGGTGAAACCGTTATCTCTGGTATGGGTGAGTTGCACTTGGATGTCCTTGTTGACCGTATGAAACGTGAATTCAAGGTTGAAGCAAACGTTGGTGCTCCTCAAGTATCTTACCGTGAAACATTCCGCGCTTCTACACAAGCACGTGGATTCTTCAAACGTCAATCTGGTGGTAAAGGTCAGTTTGGTGATGTTTGGATCGAATTTACTCCAAACGAAGAAGGTAAAGGATTCGAGTTCGAAAATGCGATCGTCGGTGGTGTGGTTCCACGTGAATTCATCCCTGCAGTAGAAAAAGGACTTCAAGAATCTATGGCTAACGGTGTTCTTGCTGGCTACCCAATGGTTGACGTGAAAGCGAAGCTTTACGATGGATCATACCACGATGTCGACTCATCTGAAACTGCCTTCAAGATCGCTGCATCTCTTGCTCTTAAAGAAGCAGCTAAATCAGCACAACCAGCTATCCTTGAACCAATGATGCTTGTAACCATCACAGTTCCTGAAGAAAACCTTGGGGATGTTATGGGTCACGTAACTGCTCGTCGTGGACGTGTAGACGGTATGGAAGCACACGGTGCAAGCCAAATCGTTCGTGCTTATGTACCACTTGCTGAAATGTTCGGTTACGCTACTGTCCTTCGTTCTGCAACTCAAGGACGTGGTACTTTCATGATGGTATTTGACCACTACGAAGATGTACCGAAATCAGTACAAGAAGAAATCATTAAAAAAGCTAAAGGTGAAGCATAATTTTACCGTCTAGCTAAAAGCTTTCCTCATAGGAGGAAAGCTTTTTTGATTCGAAAAGAGCTTAAGACCTCTTCCTCATAAGAGATAGTGAAAATGAATATGAAAGTTTGTGTAATATTTCTAATCCTAATGAAATCAGTTGCATTTTAGGGGAAGAAAGTATATAATAATATTGTTGAAAGATGATTTGTAACCTATCAAGTTACTCTTTTCACATAAAAAATTTTTTGATTTTCATAAGGAGGAAATCACGAATGGTAGTTAAAGTTGGTATTAACGGTTTCGGTCGTATCGGTCGTCTTGCTTTCCGTCGTATCCAAAACGTAGAAGGTGTTGAAGTTACTCGCATCAACGACCTTACAGATCCAGTTATGCTTGCACACTTGTTGAAATATGACACAACTCAAGGTCGTTTCGACGGTACTGTGGAAGTTAAAGAAGGTGGATTCGAAGTTAACGGTAAATTCGTTAAAGTTTCTGCTGAACGTGATCCAGAACAAATCGACTGGGCTAACGACGGTGTAGAAATCGTTCTTGAAGCAACTGGTTTCTTTGCTAAGAAAGAAGCTGCTGAAAAACACTTGCACCCAGGTGGAGCTAAGAAAGTTGTTATCACTGCTCCTGGTGGAAACGACGTTAAAACAGTTGTATTTAACACTAACCACGACATTCTTGATGGTACTGAAACAGTTATCTCTGGTGCTTCATGTACTACAAACTGCTTGGCTCCAATGGCTAAAGCTCTTCAAGATAACTTCGGTGTTGTAGAAGGATTGATGACTACTATCCACGCTTACACTGGTGACCAAATGATTCTTGACGGACCACACCGTGGTGGTGACCTTCGTCGTGCTCGCGCTGGTGCAGCTAACATCGTTCCTAACTCAACTGGTGCTGCTAAAGCTATCGGTCTTGTAATCCCAGAATTGAACGGTAAATTGGACGGATCTGCACAACGCGTTCCAACTCCAACTGGATCAGTTACTGAATTGGTTGCAGTTCTTGAAAAGAACGTTACTGTTGATGAAGTAAATGCAGCTATGAAAGCAGCAGCTAACGAATCATACGGTTACACAGAAGATCCAATCGTATCTTCAGATATCGTAGGTATGGCTTACGGTTCATTGTTTGACGCAACTCAAACTAAAGTTCTTGACGTTGACGGTAAACAATTGGTTAAAGTTGTTTCATGGTATGACAACGAAATGTCTTACACTGCACAACTTGTTCGTACTCTTGAATACTTCGCAAAAATTGCTAAATAATTCATCTGTATGATGAGAGGAGGGTGACCTCCTCTTTTTTTGTACTTTTTTTAGTTCCTCCTCACCTTATTATAGGATTTGCTAAAATGAATTGACAGACCTCTCTTTAAAGGGGTAAACTAAATCTGAGTGAAGATTTCCAATTCAAAAAAATGTAAGCGATTGCACGCGAGTGAAGGAGGAGTGTTTTAGGAGATTGGAAATCAGTAAAATAAGATGGAGGTCAAGATGAAAGGTCATCAATTTGAAAAACAACAACGTTTTAGTATCCGAAAATTTAGTGTGGGAGTTTGTTCTGCATTGATTGGATTGGCATTTTTAGGAACGGGGGTAGTCTCAGCAGATGAGACGCATGCGACTAATGAACAACCCTTAGAAGCTTCCACAGCAAATACGGAAGATGTCAATCGTTTGATCAGAGAAGCGGGAGTCTACACTGCAGATGCTGCTTTGCCAACTGCAGAAACAGCAAAACCAGTTGAGGAGGCAACTCCAGCTACGACAGAGGCTGGTCCTGCTAGCACAGAAGCTAGCCCGACGACGACAGATACTCCAGCCGTTTCAGCGACGGAACAACCAAAAGTAGCTGCAGAAAAAGTGGAAGATTTACCAACCAATGAAGAAAAAAACAATTAAGACCGAAAAGAGGTCAAAGTTTCGATACCTGGGATGATTTGTTGAAATGGGAACCAGGAAAACGAGTGGATGACGATATGAACCGAGCAAGTGTCCCCCTTGCTAGCCGTTTTCAAGGGAAGCAAATCAACGAGCAAGCCAACCCAGATGCAAAGATCCAAGCCCTTTCTAACATGAACTCAAAGGCTAAGGATCATGCTTCCGTCGGTGGGGAAGAGTTTAAGGCTTATGCTTTTGACTACTGGCAATATTTGGATTCTATGGTCTTTTGGGAAGGACTTGTCCCTTCAGCAGACGTGATTGATGCGGCTCACCGAAATGGGGTTCCCTATTTATGGAACACTCTTTTACAACTGGTCTAGTAGCATCAAGGATCAAGAGCGCTTTGCAGAAACCTTGAAAGAAGATAGTGAAGGCTCAAAAACCTTCCCGATTGCTCGGAAATTGGTTGATCTAGCCAAGTACTATGGTTTTGATGGCTACTTTATCAACCAAGAAACAACAGGGAACTTAGTAGAGCCTTTGGGGCCAAAATTAAGAGATTTCCTTCTTTATACTAAGGAGTATGCGAAGAGCATCAACTATCCGATCAAGTACTCTTGGTATGATGCCATGACTTATGAATATGGTCGCTACCATGAAAATGCACTGGGTGAATACAACTACAATTTCATGCAGCCTGAAAATGGGGAAAATCCAGTTGATACCTTCTTTGCCAACTTTAACTGGGGCAAATCAGAAGTTGATTATTCCATCAGTACAGCCAAATGGATTAACCGCAATCCTTATGATGTTTTAGCAGGACTGGAGCTCCAAAAAGGGGGATCTTATAAGACCAATGTGGACTGGAATGCGATTCTAGATGAGCATGGCAAGTTGCGTCTATCTCTTGGGCTTTATGCACCTGATACCATTACAGGTCTAGGAAAGACAGGAGAAGGTTACCATACCCATGAAGATCTATTCTGGACTGGTTTCCAAGGGGATCCAACCAAAGGAAAACCAGCAGACCAATCTTGGTACGGGATGTCCAATCTAGTAGTGGATAAAACGCCAATTACAAGTGCTAATTTCAATACATCCTTTAATACAGGCCACGGCAAACATTGGTTCGTAGACGGCAAGATTTCTAAAGAAGGCGAATGGAACTACCGTTCTGTTTCTGGCTACCTTCCAACATGGCGTTGGTGGGTGGAGCATAGTGAAGACAGCACTCCGTTGAAGGGACGTTATGATTTTGATCAAGCCTTTAACGGAGGGAACTCTTTAACCTTTGAAGGGGATTTGAAAGCTAATAGCAGCCAAAATGTCATGCTCTATTCTACTAAGATTCCTGTGACAGAAACGACAAAATTAAGTGTGTCTCACAAGGGTGGGGTCGGAGCTGCTGCTTGGGTAGCTGTTGCCACAAAAGAAGACTACTCTGAATACGAATGGAAGGAATTGACACCGAGTGCGGATTGGTCTACTCAAACCTTTGATTTGGGAGGCTTGGCGGGTAAGACTATTTATGCCGTTAAGATGTTCTTTGATCATGATGCAGATGTCAAAGATTACAAGTTCAACCTCGGTCAATTGTCGATTACGTCGAAACAAGAAAAACCAGCTGCTCCTTCTGAAGTAACTGTGCAAGGCAAACGCCTACAAAATGCACAAGAAGCAGAAGCGGTCCTAAACTTCAAAGGGGTAGCAGATGCGGATTATTATGAAGTCTACGAAAAAGATGGCGACAACTGGCGCCTCTTAACAGGGTCTTCTGCGACAACCGTCTATCTACCAAAAGTTAGCCGTTCAGCAAGTGCTGAAGGAACAACTCAGGACCTCAAGGTCGTTGCAGTTGGGAAGAACGGCCAACGTTCAGATGCAGGAACTGTGGCCTTTGATTGGGGTATGACCGTGTCAGATACCAGTCTTCCAAAAGCCCTAGCACCAAACGTGGTCATCGGAGCCAAAGTCATTGGTTCAAGCTTCCCAGATGCGGATGGTAGTGAAGGCATCGAGGGGATGTTAAATGGTACCATTACCAGTCTTTCAGATAAATGGTCCTCTGCTCAATTGAGTGGAACCGTCGATATCCGCTTGACACAACCTCGGACCATTGTTCGATGGGTCATGGACCATGCCGGTGCGGGTGGGGAGTCAGTCGATGATGGCAAGATGAATACCCGTGACTTCGACCTTTACTACAAGGATGAAGCGGGTGAATGGAAGCTCGCTAAGGAAGTTCGTGGCAATAAAGCCCATGTGTCCGAAATTACACTGGATCATCCGATCAAGGCTCAAGAATGGCGTCTCCATGTCATTACGGCAGATAACGGAACTCCATGGCAAGCCATCCGGATTTACAACTGGAAGATGTATGAAAGTCTGGATACTGAAACGGTCAACATCCCGATGAAAAATGCTGCAGCGCAAAACTTAGGCAATCATTTTGTCCAAGTCGGCTTCAAAGATGTTCCGGCCAATACCACATTGACTCTTTATGCCGATAAAGAAGCGACTAGCCCAATTGCGACCATGACAGCCAATCAAGCTGGAAATCTGATCTTTAAACCACTGGCTTTTGAATCAACCCCATCTCTTCTCTACTATCGTGCGCAAGAACCTGGCAAAGATATCAGTAATGTTCTAGCGATCGAAGTTCCAAAAAATGATAAAGAAATTGCGGGACTTCAATTTGAAGATGGTTTGACCAAGAAGGTTTACCGGGAAGGGGATGCTCTTTCCTTGAAAGGGGCGACTCTCCGTGTTCATTATAAAGATGGCCAAGCAGATCAACTGGTCAACCTCACCAACTCAGGTGTAGAGATTCATGGATTTGACAGTAGCAAGCTTGGAGAACAACACCTAGAAGTTTCTTACCTTGGTCAGAAATTGGATAAGACTCTCACTGTTTTTGTGGTCAGTGCAGAGGAAGCAGGTGAAAAAGCAGTTGCTGGTCTAGAATTGACCGACAAACCAAAAGTAGAATATATCGTCGGAGAAGCATTTGAAAAAGAAGGCGGACGCTTTACAGTTGTCTTTGATGATGAAACAACCGAAACGCACGCCTTGACCGATGAAGGGGTTGAAGTAACTGGCTTTGATGCGAGCAAGGAAGGCCGTCAAACCATCACTATCCATTACAAAGGAGCTAGCACAAGCTTTGATGTCCTCGTTAATCCAAAACCAGCTCTCAATGATGAATACCTTAAGCAAAAATTAGCTGAAGCTGAAGCTGCAAAAGCCAAAGTAGACTTTACATTTGCCAGTCCTGAAGTCAAAGAAGCCTTGTTGGCTGGAATGGCTGCTTCTGAAAAAGTCTTGAAAGAGCATGATACCAGCACACAAGATCAAGTCAATGAGCAGTTGAACCAATTGACCGCTCTCTTGAAAGCCTTAGATGGGCAAGCTAATCTAGTCAAAGAGAAAGAAGCACTTTCTGCTCTGACAGAAGAAGCGACAGCTCTATTAGCAAGCAAGCCAAATCACCCTTCTGGTGACGCTTTGCAGGCACTGGTTGAGAAAAACAAAGAACTCCTAGACTCTTCAGAGCTCACTCCTGAAGCGCTCGCAACCGCAAAAACAGGTCTAGAGACCTTGATTGCGCTCCTGAAAGAAGATAAGCCAGCGGTCTTTGTAGACCCTGTGACTGGAGTCGAAGTTCAATTCTCAAACTTGGAGACTACTGCTATTAAGGGACTAAAAGTCGCGAAAGTTGAAGCCAATCAGGCAGAAAAAGAAGAGCTGAAGGGACGAGAAGCGACTATCTTTGATATCGAAGGAGTCGATGCAAGTGGTCAGGATGTCGATACCCAGCATCCATCCCTTGTGAAAATCCCTGTGGATAAGGATAAAGAAGTGGAGCAAGTTCTCTTCTTCCCAGAAGGTCAAGCACCTCAATCCTTAGCCTTTGAGCGAGAAGGAGATACCGTTATCTTTACAGCTCCTCACTTTACCCACTATGCGATTGTCTATAAGTCAGCAAAAACGGAAGGACCAGATCAACCGATCCAACCAGAAGAACCTGCTAAACCTGATCAGCCTGTTCAACCAGGGCTCAACCAAATCAGCCAGTCGAAACCAGAGTCACCCCAGTGACTCCGGATCCAGCTAATCCACTGAAGCCTACAAATTCATCTCAAGTGGATCAGTTGGCCCCAACGACTTCTACTCAACCGGGTCATCAAGAGGAAGATCACAAGGATATGGTCGATCAAGAGATCCATCAGTTGTTAAGTGCCCACCAAGGAGCGAACTCACAGCCAACGGTTCAGCAAGGAACAAAAGATGCAAGCAAAGAAAGTCAATCGGAACACTTGCCAACATACGGCAAGCCTAGAAGCTTCCTTTGCAGCAGAAGTTGTTCTCTAGCAGCCTTAGGCGGCTTCCTCTGGCTGGGAAGAGGAAAGAAGAGTAAGTCTTTACAGGACTTTTCGTTCTTTAAAGTTACTAAAACCCTCTGGTAAAACCAGAGGTTTGATCTTGTTTAGAGGATATTAAAAGGCATTCCAAAGGAGGACAAAAATAAGAATACAGCCCCAAGCGTTTCCTGTACGTCTCTGAACTAGAAGCATTCCATAAATAAGAATGAAAACAGTTCCTTCTTGTAAGAGTGACAATGAGTCAAGACCAATCATCCCGTGGATGAGCAAGCAGATTAAAGCACACACAAATGCTCCTAGATTCCATACTCCTTTTACGTACTGAGTGATAAGGGAGGTTGATTTTTGGACAATCACAACATAATTAAACCTCCAGAATCCCCCAAATAAGAGAAATGAGAAGATAGCCCAAGAAATTGCTGAAGGACTGATAAGACTTTTGTTAGGAGGATGGATTGAAAGGAAGATAGGGAATGCATCTGACTCCGAAGCTATGAGGAAAATGAGAAGAGGTAAGGCAATAAGAACTGTTTGAAGGATAGTTGGAAAGAATTTTTTCTTAACCAGTCCATATTTCTGTATGCTTTCTTTTCTACGAATAAGGACAGCACTAGTTCCCAAGCCAGCTACAGAAAATTGACAAAGTGCGAGAACGATTAAGCGAATCCAGAGAGAATGGTCTGGGCTTCTAGTGAAGTTGATGATTGGCTCCTGAAAAGCTAGAAAGCCCATCAGTGGAAGCAAGGTGAAAAGTGCCAAGATATTTAAATCTTTGTCGGCTTCTTTTTGTTGAGTAGATAATCCTTCTTTCATTTATATCTCCTTTTTATCCCTATTATAGGGTCTCTTGGTTAGACTGTCAATAAGAGGGGAAAAGCATTGGATTTTTCCACCTCTTTTACAGCTTTTGTGATATAATTATCATGTATTAAAAAAAGAAGGAGTCATATCCAATGGCAAAATTGACTGTTAAAGACGTTGACTTGAAAGGGAAAAAAAGTTCTCGTTCGTGTTGACTTCAATGTTCCTGTAAAAGATGGCGTGATCACTAACGATAACCGTATCACTGCAGCTCTTCCAACAATCAAGTACATCCTTGAACAAGGTGGACGTGCAATCCTCTTCTCTCACCTTGGACGTGTGAAAGAAGAAGCAGACAAAGAAGGTAAATCACTTGCTCCTGTAGCGGCTGACTTGGCTGCTAAATTGGGTCAAGACGTTGCTTTCCTTCCAGGTGTTACTCGTGGTGCTGAATTGGAAGCAGCGATTAACGCTCTTGAAGATGGACAAGTTCTTTTGGTTGAAAACACTCGTTTCGAAGATGTTGACGGCAAGAAAGAATCTAAAAACGATCCTGAACTTGGTAAATACTGGGCATCACTTGGAGATGGTATCTTCGTAAACGATGCATTCGGTACAGCTCACCGTGCACACGCATCTAACGTTGGTATCTCAGCAAACGTTGAAAAAGCAGTTGCTGGATTCCTTCTTGAAAACGAAATTGCTTACATCCAAGAAGCAGTTGAAGCTCCAGAACGTCCATTCGTGGCTATCCTTGGTGGTTCAAAAGTTTCAGACAAGATCGGTGTGATCGAAAACTTGCTTGAAAAAGCTGATAAAGTTCTTATCGGTGGTGGGATGACTTACACATTCTACAAAGCACAAGGTATCGAAATCGGTAACTCACTTGTAGAAGAAGACAAATTGGATGTCGCTAAAGCTCTTCTTGAAAAAGCAAACGGCAAATTGATCTTGCCAGTTGACTCAAAAGAAGCAAACGCATTTGCTGACTACACTGAAGTGAAAGACACTGAAGGTGAAGCAGTAGACCCAGGTTTCCTTGGTTTGGATATCGGTCCTAAATCTATCGCTAAATTTGACGAAGCTTTGACTGGTGCGAAAACAGTTGTATGGAACGGACCTATGGGTGTATTTGAAAACCCTGACTTCCAAGCTGGTACAATCGGTGTAATGGACGCTATCGTTAAACAACCAGGCGTTAAATCAATCATCGGTGGTGGTGACTCAGCTGCCGCAGCGATCAACCTTGGACGTGCAGACAAGTTCTCATGGATCTCTACTGGTGGTGGAGCTTCAATGGAACTTCTTGAAGGTAAAGTTCTTCCAGGACTTGCAGCATTGACTGAAAAATAAGACGGTTCCTCATGAACCATAGAAGAAGCACCGAAAGGTGCTTTTTCTATTGGATGTGAGTAGAAGGAAGCTAGTCGATCTTCATTTCCCCGCTTGAACCTTTCTAGAAATATGTTAGAATAAAAGAGATAGAAAGATAGGGGACAATGGATTACTTTAAACGACATAAATTTGACCGTTCCAAATTTCGATTAGGAATGCGAACCTTCAAAACAGGGATAGCCGTTTTTCTGGTTCTATTGATTTTTGGTATCTTTGGCTGGCGGGGCTTGCAGATTGGGGCGCTGACAGCTGTCTTTAGTTTGAGAGAAGATTTTGATAAGAGTGTTCACTTCGGAGCTTCGCGCGTGATGGGCAACAGTATCGGTGGTTTTTATGCCCTGCTGTTCTTTATGATCAAGATTCTCTTCCACAATGCTTTTTGGGTGACCCTGATTTTTGTGCCCATTGCGACCATGTTAACCATAATGACAAACGTCGCTATGAACAACAAAGCTGGAATCATCGGTGGAGTTTCAGCCATGTTGATCATCACCCTCTCCATTCCGACAGGAGAAACGTTCCTATATGTTTTTGCCCGCATCTTTGAAACCTTTATCGGAGTCTTCGTTGCGATTTTAGTCAATTCAGATGTGGATCGGATTCGGGACTTTATAAAAGAAAGAAAAAAAACCATGTGAGATTATGTGACATTTTAATCTTGACATCGGTTTTTTTTTGCGTTATAATAGAATAGAAAGGGGGTCTTGTATGAAAGAAAAGGAATTAAGACGAACGTTAGCGGTCTTTCCGATTGGTAGTGTTATGAAATTGACAGATTTAACAGCTCGTCAAATTCGCTACTACGAAGATCAACAACTCATTACTCCAGATCGAACAGAGGGCAATCGTCGGATGTTTTCTCTCAACGATATGGATCGCCTGTTGGAAATTAAGGATTATTTATCTGAAGGCCTTAATATTGCAGGAATTAAAAAACGGATTGCTGAGAAAGAAGCTCAACGTCAAGTTGCCAAGATTGTCAGTGAAAAGGATGTCCGTAAGGCCCTTCACCGTGACATTCTCCAGCAAAGTCGCTTTCATACAACCTCATCGCCATATGGTCAGTTACGCTGATCATTCTTTTTGCTAAATGCTATACTCATAAGGAGACACACATGTCAATTACTGTTGAAGATATTCGTCGCGAAGTCAAAGAAAAAAATGTAACCTTTATTCGGTTGATGTTCTCAGATATCTTAGGGACCATGAAAAACGTTGAAATTCCAGCGACAGATGAACAGTTGGAAAAGGTTCTCTCAAACAAGGCCATGTTTGATGGATCTTCTATCGAAGGGTTTGTTCGGATTAATGAGTCTGATATGTATCTCTATCCAGACTTGGACTCTTGGACGGTTTTCCCTTGGGGAGATGAGAACGGTAGTGTCGCAGGCTTGATTTGTGATGTCTATACAACAGAAGGGGAACCCTTTGCAGGAGACCCACGTGGGAACCTCAAACGTGCCCTTCGTCACATGGAAGAAGTTGGCTTCAAATCTTTCAACCTTGGACCAGAGCCAGAGTTCTTCCTCTTTAAGCTCGATGAAAATGGGGATCCAACTCTTGAAGTGAATGACAAGGGTGGCTATTTTGATTTGGCGCCTACAGACCTTGCGGATAACACTCGCCGTGAGATCGTCAATGTCTTGACTCAAATGGGATTTGAAGTAGAAGCCAGTCACCACGAAGTGGCCGTAGGTCAGCATGAAATTGACTTTAAGTACGATGAAGTGCTTCGTGCTTGTGACAAGATTCAAATCTTTAAACTCGTTGTCAAAACCATTGCTCGCAAACATGGTTTGTATGCAACCTTTATGGCTAAACCAAAATTTGGGATTGCTGGTTCCGGGATGCACTGCAATATGTCCTTGTTCGACGCTGAAGGAAACAATGCCTTCTTTGATCCAAATGATCCAAAGGAATGCAGTTGTCAGAAACAGCTTATCACTTCCTTGGAGGTTTGATCAAGCACGCCTACAACTACACAGCCATCATGAACCCAACCGTTAACTCCTACAAACGTTTGGTTCCAGGTTATGAAGCACCTGTTTACATCGCTTGGGCTGGCCGCAACCGTTCACCATTGGTTCGTGTACCAGCTTCACGCGGTATGGGAACACGCCTTGAGTTGCGCTCAGTAGACCCAATGGCCAACCCTTATATTGCAATGGCTGTTCTCTTGGAAGTTGGTTTGCACGGGATTGAGAACAAAATCGAAGCACCAGCTCCTATCGAAGAAAACATCTACATCATGACTGCAGAAGAGCGTAAAGAAGCTGGAATCACTGACCTCCCATCTACCCTTCACAATGCTTTGAAAGCCTTGACCGAAGACGAAGTTGTTAAGGATGCTCTTGGTGAACATATCTATACCAGCTTCTTGGAAGCCAAACGGATCGAGTGGGCAAGCTATGCAACCTTTGTTTCACAATGGGAAATTGATAACTACTTGGACTTGTATTAAGCAAATTCATACAAAAATGAGAGTGGGACAGAAATCGGTAATTCGTTAGAATTCGATTTCGTCGTCCCACCTCCGCACAGTTGAGTAGGGTTGTAAAAGCTGATGAAATCAGCGTAGTAGAGCCCACTCAACCACTGCGTCTTGCTCGAAAATCCAAAAACAATTAAGAGGCTAGGACTTTTGTCCCAGCCTCATGTTTAGATAAAAAAAGGAGAAGAGCCCTAGGTTCTCCTCCTTTTCTGGTTTCTTTAATCTTCTTCATCTGGTGTCAAAATCATCGGGATGATGATAGGTTCACGTTCCGTGCTTTCGTAAAGGAAAGGACGAAGGGCGTTGACAATGGCACCGTGTACGGTTTGAATGTTGGCATCTTTGTTTTTCAAGGCGATTCGAATAGCATTGAAAAGGATGCGTTGACTTTCACGGATCAGGTCACCGGACTCTCTCATATAGATGAAGCCACGGCTGAGGATATCTGGTCCAGCTAAAATCAATTTCGACTTGAAGTCAACTGTCGCAACAGCTAGGACAACCCCATCTTCTGATAAATCTTTGCGGTCACGAAGGACAGCCGCTCCGATTTCTCCGATGCGATTTCCGTCGACATAGATATCTTGAGCATTGAAGCTTCCTGCGATACGAGCTGAGTTAGCCGTCAGGGCAAGAACATCTCCGTTGCTCATGATGAAGATGTTATCTTTTTCTACTCCACAATCACGCGCAAGTCCAGCGTGAATCTTCTGCATACGGTACTCACCGTGGACAGGCATGAAGTATTTGGGTTTGATCAAGCGCAACATGAGCTTTTGTTCTTGTTGGCCACCGTGTCCAGAGGTATGGATATTGTTAATCTTACCGTGGATGACATCGACTCCCGCTTCCGAGATGATATTGATCAATTTATTCACACTAGTTGTATTCCCAGGAATTGGACTAGATGAGAAGATAACGGTATCACCCGGTTGCAATTGCACCTGGCGGTGGGTTCCATTAGCGATACGAGACAGTGCCGCCATAGGCTCCCCTTGGCTACCTGTACACATAATGAGGATTTCGTTTGCCGGGTAGTCTTTGATTTCACTTGGTTCAATAATCGTTCCAGGTGGTACCTTGATATAGCCAAGCTCAATTCCGTTGACAATGGCTTTTTCCATCGAGCGTCCAAAGACAACAATCTTGCGGCCAGTTTTAACAGCGGCATCTGCAGCCTGTTGGAGACGGAAGATGTTGGATGCAAAGGAAGCAAAGATGATGCGTCCATGAATGCCTTCAATAATCTTCATAATGGATTGGCCAACGACTTTTTCAGAGTTGGTAAAGGTTGGGACTTCCGCGTTGGTTGAGTCAGAAAGCAGACAGAGGACGCCTTCCTCTCCTAGTGCAGCCATCCGGTGAAGGTCGGCCGGCTCACCAACAGGTGTGAAGTCAAATTTAAAGTCTCCTGTGCAGACGATTTTTCCTTGAGGCGTATGAAGAACAATCCCCAAAGGTTCTGGAATGGAGTGGGTTGTACGGAAGAAGGTTGCTTTAATATGCTTAAAGGTCAACTCCGTATTTTGGTTGATTTCATAGAGTTTGGCACCACGAAGGAGGCCATGCTCTTCCAATTTTCCACGAATAAGGGCTAGGGCCAAAGGTCCAGCATAGATTGGCACATTGGCTTGCTTCAAGAGGAAGGGAATTCCTCCGATGTGGTCTTCATGCCCGTGGGTAATCAAGACACCTTTGACACGATCGATATTTTCAACGATATAGGAATAGTCAGGAATCACGTAATCAATCCCTAACAAATCATCTTCAGGGAACTTGATCCCTGCATCCACAATGATGATTTCGTCTTGGTATTCAATCCCATAGGTATTTTTACCGATTTCCCCGAGACCTCCAATGGCGAAAACACCAACTTCTTCAGGTTTTAAGGTATATGCCATGGATTAGAACTCCGTAATTTCAAATGCGCCAGACTCTTTTTCATATTCTAGGTGTTGGTCTGACAAGAGAGTGATAAATTCGATATTGTAAGATGTATTTTCTTCAACAAGGCGACGAGCTTCAATGCGTCCTTCTAACTCATTCTTCGCATCAATATCGAGATAGAGGGCATGAGTCGTTTCACGACGAGGGTTGCGTTCTTTTGTTTCTTGGTAGAAAACTTTGTAAATCATTTCGTTTCGGTTCCTTTCACATGTTCGGACTGTAGCAGAAAAGAAACAGCTAGTAGCTAGCTGAGACACCTATTCTTGCTTTCTTTTGTCCTGATTCGATACAATTATTATTCATTATACCATAAATAGGCTCTAAGGAAAAGATGCAAGCGGGTTCTGAGAGCAGAAGGAAGCGCTTTTTTAGAAGGGATAGAGAGCAGGTGATTTCACAGTCTGGGGGTGCTTCCTCTACCGTTTGGCGTCTATTTGTAGTATAATATGAAGCAGAAAACGAGGAGAAAACATGAAAGTATTAGCATTTGACACCTCCAGTAAGGCCCTATCCGTTGCCCTTTTGGAGGAAGAAAACCGATTAGCAGAGTTAACGCTGACGATCAAGAAAAACCACAGCATTACCTTGATGCCGACCATTGAATTTTTGATGGCCAGCATTGATTGGAAACCGACGGATTTGGACCGTATCGTAGTAGCAGAAGGGCCTGGATCCTATACTGGCTTACGAATTGCGGTAGCAACGGCTAAAACCCTGGCTCAAACGCTAAAGATTGACTTAGTAGGGGTGTCGAGCTTACTAGCCTTGGTGCCAGAAGAGATAGAAGGTCTGGCCATTCCAGTCATGGATGCGCGGCGTAACCATGTCTATGCGGGCTTTTTACCAAGAGGATCAGCTAGTCTACCCGGAGGCTCACCTTTCTTTTTGAAGCCGTATTAAAAAGAGCAAAGGGAGCTGAAAAGGTGACCTTCCTTGGGGAAGTGGAGGCCTTTCGTGAACAGATACAAGAAGCCTTGCCAAATGCTCAGATGGTAGAAACCCTACCGGATGCGGTACGGATTGGTCGACTAGGACTTACAAAAAGAAGCTGTCTCCGTTCATGGCTTTGTGCCCAACTACCTCAAGCGGGTAGAAGCTGAAGAAAACTGGCTCAAGGACCATCAAGAGTCCGGTCAGTCCTACATCAAACGCCTATGATCCGAATCGAGAAGGAGGCGGGGCGATTCGATTTAGCCCCTCAGTTGGTAGAAATCTTAGACGATGTCTATGGACAAAGTCCTTGGACCTTGGAGCAAGTCCTAGCGGATATCGGTCAACCTCAAAATTGGTATGCCTTGGCCTATAGTGGGGAAGCATTGGTCGGCTTCTTGGCCATGCAAGAAACTCTCTATGAGCTAGAGGTCGTCCAAATTGCTGTTCGAAAAGAGTGGCAAGGGCGCGGGATTGCTGGTCAGCTACTAGAAACTGTTCCTCAGGAGAAAGAGGTCTTTTTAGAGGTGAGAGAAGGAAACACTCCGGCTCGGACTCTCTATCAGAAACAAGGATTTAAAGAAATTGGTTGTCGGAAAGGGTATTATCATGCACCTACCGAAGACGCCATTATGATGAAAAGGGAAGCAAATGAAGGATAGATATATTTTGGCATTTGAAACATCTTGTGATGAGACCAGTGTTGCCGTTTTAAAGAATGACACAGAACTCTTGTCCAATGTTATTGCCAGCCAAATTGAAAGCCATAAACGCTTCGGGGGAGTGGTTCCAGAAGTTGCCAGTCGGCACCATGTCGAAGTCATTACGGCCTGTATTGAGGAAGCCCTAGAAGAAGCGGGAATTACAGAAGAAGAAGTCACAGCGGTTGCGGTAACTTACGGACCAGGTCTGGTTGGAGCTCTTTTGGTTGGTCTTGCTGCAGCCAAGGCCTTTGCATGGGCCCATGGGATTCCTTTGATTCCTGTCAATCATATGGCTGGCCACTTGATGGCTGCTCAAAGCGTTGAGCCTTTAGAATTTCCGCTCTTGGCCTTGCTGGTCAGCGGAGGACACACCGAGTTGGTCTATGTCTCGGAGGCGGGTGATTATAAGATCGTTGGAGAAACGCGTGATGATGCAGTGGGTGAGGCCTATGATAAGGTCGGCCGCGTCATGGGCTTGACCTATCCAGCCGGTCGCGAGATTGACGAGTTAGCGCATAAGGGTCAGGATATCTACGATTTCCCACGCGCCATGATTAAGGAAGACAATCTGGAGTTCTCATTCTCAGGTTTGAAGTCTGCCTTTATCAATCTCCACCACAATGCCGAGCAAAAAGGCGAGAGTCTGTCCAAGGAAGACCTATCGGCTTCCTTCCAAGCAGCGGTGATGGATATCTTGATGGCCAAGACCAAAAAAGCCCTAGAAAGATACCCGGTTAAGACCCTGGTGGTGGCGGGAGGAGTCGCGGCCAACCAAGGATTACGTGAACGCCTGGCTTCTGAGATCACAGACGTTAAGGTCATCATTCCTCCTCTACGCCTCTGCGGGGACAATGCGGGGATGATTGCCTATGCCAGTGTCAGCGAATGGAATAAGGGAAATTTTGCTAGCTTAGACCTCAATGCTAAGCCTAGCCTTGCTTTTGCTCCGATAGAAGAGAACTTAGATTAGTTAAAAAACGAACATAAACGACGGGAGGACGATTCCCGTCCCTTTTTTTGTTATAATAGATAGCATCAAAAAAGAAAGGAAGAAGGAGTGGAAAAGAATTTTCAGCAGGGGGTGAGGGATGCCCTTCCGACGGCCTTGGGTTATATCAGTATTGGCTTAGCCTGTGGTGTGGTGGCGTCGCCCTATCTCTCCCCTTTAGAAATGGGATTGATGAGTCTCTTGGTTTACGCAGGGGCTTCTCAGTTTGCGATGATCTCTTTGATTGCCGTCCATTCGTCCCTCATGAATATTGCCTTAACCGTCTTTTTCATCAATTTGCGCAATATGCTTATGAGTCTGCATACCTCCCCTGATTTTAAGGAGGCTAGCCTGGTCCATAATATTGGAATTGGTAGTTTGTTGACAGATGAAAGTTACGGGGTTTATTTAAGTGAGAATTAAAAAGTGACCGGATCACTGTTCCCTGGATGCATGGCAATAATGTGGTCGGTTATCTAGCCTGGGGCTCATCAACCATTTTGGGGACAGCCCTAGGCTCCCTCTTGCCCAATCCTAGTGCCTTCGGTCTGGACTTCGCCTTAGTTGCTATGTTTATTGGGATTTTTGCAGGTCAGTTTCAAGGCATGCGTTTGACGGAGAAGATGGCTACCATGCTCCTTGTTTTAGGTGCAGTGGCCCTTAGCTTTTTCCTCTTGACCTTCTTTTTGACCCAATCCTTGGCCGTTTTAGTGGCTACTTTAACAGGCTGTTTCGTGGGGGTGATGTGCGATGCGCGTGAATAGTTGGATTTTCTTGGTTATTTTGACGTCCGCAGTGGTCACCTGGATTCCACGCATTCTGCCCTTCGTTTTGGTCAAATACCGGGGTCTGCCAGATCCAGTTCTGCGTTTTCTAAAGTACCTTCCCATTGCCATTATTTTTGCCCTGATCCTTTCCAGTCTAGTAGAGGGGAAAGCGGGCCAGCTCCCTCAGGTTCGGTGGGTGGATCTGGTTGCAACCATTCCGACCATGATAGTGGCCTTTCGCTACAAAAACCTAATGGGCACGGTTCTATTTGGGATTGTCTTGGTTGCCCTTTTACGATTGCTTGTTGCCTGAATCTCCTGAATTTTTAGATAGATTACTTTTTGTTACGAATATTACAAAAATATTTCAAAAACACTTGACATTGAGTAATATTGTAATATAATAGTTTTTATCAAATGAAGTGAGGGATCATCATGATGAAAAAATGGACAAGTTTAGCAATTTTAGGATTAACTTCTGCAAGCCTACTCGTAGCCTGTGGTTCAAAAAAAGAAGAGAACAAATCTTCTGCCAAAGAAGCACAAACGACGGTGAAGTCTAGTCAGAAAAAAGCAAAGGCGGCTTCTGGTAAGAAAGAGACAAAAGCTACTGAAACAGATTCGCAAGAAGGGGCACAAGCTGCTTCTCAAGATGCAGCAAACTCAGGTCAAACCGATGCAGGATCTACTGCAGCAAGCACTAACAAGGCCACAGATTCGTCTCAAATGGTGCCAGAAGAGCTGGTAGGGACTTGGACAGGAACAACTGAAATTGCCAAAGATGTTCAAATGACTGTGGCTGCAGACGGTACTGTCACTACAACAGCGAACTTTTATCAAGCTGATTTGAATCCTGTTCGTACTGCAACAACGAAAGCCAAGGCAGTTCAAGCATCTGGTAATGTCTATTACTGGGAAACAGACGAACCTGGCGCTTTTGATGCCCTTCTTCCAGGGATTGCTGGACTTGGGGGAGCCAATATGAAGGTAAAACCCGGCTTCATCTTAGAAGAGGGCCATTATACACCGATTGTATTTGTAACAGGGCTTAATGAAGACTTTGATTATAACAAATACAATGATTTCCGTGTTTCCCTTACAAAATAAAGAAAAATCCACGAATCCCTAAGGAGTCGTGGATTTTGTTTTAGATAAATTGTGTAATAAAAACAATGAGGATGATGATTGGGATCACAAAGCGAAGCAAGAAAACCCAGAGCTTGAAGAAGAAGCGCTTGGTTTTCTCTTCTCCCACCTTGAGTTCTTCCTGGGCTAAGACTTGATCAAAGATATAGCCTGTAAATAGGGAGAGGCAGAGAGCTCCAAAAGGCATGAGGAGGTTGGAAACCAAAAAGTCCATGCAATCAAAGAAGGATTTTCCAAAGAGGGTCCACTTGGATAGTACTCCATAGGAAAGGGCAGATGGAATCCCAAAGATAAAGGTCAGAAAGCCAATAATTTGACTCCATTTGACCCGATTTTTGTTGTTTTGGTTGGTGACATTCCCGACATTAATCTCTAACATGACGACGGATGAGGTAATGGTCGCAAAGAAAAGAGGAGCAGGAAGAGCAGGTAGAAGAGGGTTCCAAAAGGCATTTTGTCAAAGACTTGTGGAAGGACTACAAAGAGGAGTCCAGGTCCACTAGTAGAAGGGATTTGAAAGGCTGACATAGCTGGGAAGATCGCCAAGCCCGCCATGATGGAAACAGCAATATTCATGAAGACGACGGAAATGCCGGATTGGACCAGATCAGTGTCCTTGTTCAAATAGGAAGCATAGGTCAACATGGCCGTTACCCCTAGAGAGAGGGCGAAGAAAGATTGGCCCAAGGCATAGAGCAGACCTTGACTGGTCATCTTGGAGAAATCTGGCTTGAGGAAGTAGCTGACTCCCTCCCAAGCGCCATTTAGGGTTAAGGAACGACCAATCATGACTAAGAAAATGATGAAGAGAAGGGGCATCATGAATTTTGAGGCCTTTTCAATCCCTTGTTCTACCCCCTTGGAAACAATCAAGACATTGAGGAGGATGAAGATCGCTTGGGCTCCAAGAGCTAACCAGGGATTTGAAATAATGTCCCCGAAAAGCTGGGTGTAGTCTCTAACTGTCAAGACTTGAAATAATTCTCCCAAGGCCACTCCTAAATAAATCAGGATCCAACCACCGATGACACTGTAAAAGGAGAGAAGAATGAAGAGAGCAAAGGCTCCAATCCAGCCAATTCCATCGTAGAAGCGACGGCCACCGAGTTTTCCAAAGGTTTTAATGGCAGAGACACCAGCTGCACGTCCTAGAGTAAATTCAGCCAGTAAGAGGGGAAAGCCGATGAGTAGAGTCGCTATCAAAAAAACGAGGAGGAAACTTCCACCTCCGTTAGCAGCGGTCATATAGGGAAACTTCCAAACAGCCCCAAGCCCAATTGCAGAACCTGCAGAGGCTAGGATGAAGCCAAGTTTTGAGCCCCATTGCGATTTTTCAGACATCGTTAAACTCCGTTCTATTTTCTAAATTAAGAAAAGGCTACTTGAGTTGTCAAATAGCCTTCTCTCAATGGCTCTTTTGAGCCTTTTCTTTGATTGATAGACTTGATTATCCTATCATGATTTTTAAAGACTGTCAAGAAAGCGATTTTCAGGTTTTCATAGTTTTCTCAAAAAGTTAAAAAATTTTCTCAAAAATACTTGACTCTGACCTAAGGGGAGGGGGGTATACTATCATTGTAAGGAGGAAATCATGTACCAAATAAAAGAAGCTGCGCAGCTTTCAGGTGTCTCTGTCAAGACCCTGCACCACTATGACAAGATAGGACTCTTGGTCCCCTTAAAGTCGGAAAACGGCTATCGAACATACAGTCAAGAGGATTTGGAACGCCTTCAGGTCATTCTTTACTACAAATATCTAGGTTTTTCTTTGGAAAAAATATCAGAGCTATTAAAGGAAGAAAGAATAGATTTATTGCCCCATTTGACTAGGCAGTTGGACTATCTAACTCGAGAAAGGCAACATCTGGATACCTTGATTTCCACCTTGCAAAAAACCATTCAAGAACAAAAAGGAGAAAGAAAAATGACCATTGAGGAAAAATTCACTGGATTTAGTTATCAAGACAATCAAAAATACCAGCAAGAAGCGGTAGAGAAGTATGGACAAGAAGTCATGGATCAAGCCCTCGAACGCCAAAAGGGTCGCGAAGATGAGTCTACGGCTGCCTTTAACCAAGTCTTTCAAACTTTGGCCCAAAATCTTCAAGCTGGTTTACCTGCAACAGCAATTGAAAACCAAGAGCAAGCATCCAAGCTCTTGCAAGCCATCCGTACTTATGGATTTGACTGCTCTATTGAAGTCTTCGGATATATCGGTAAAGGATACGTCTATAACCCTGAGTTCAAGGAAAATATTGATAAATTTGGACCTGGAACAGCCCAGTACACTTCAGATGTGATTGCCCACTATGTTGAAAAACAGAGCAAATAAAATAATCGGCGGAGGACTCTCTGCCGATTATTTGCTATTTTAAATCATAAAACCAGTCGTCACCGTCTTTATAGTAGAAGAATTCACTGAGATCATCTTCCAAAAAAACACGAAGCATATCAGACATATCATTGGTTGCAAGTTTTAGACGAGATAGATTTTCAAACTCTTCCCACCAGACCTTTCCTTCGGCTGAAGACTGGAGCTCACCAGTAAAGTGTTCGGTCTTGTAAAAAAGGACGACATAACGGTAATCCTCATCGTACCAGTCCTTGATGCCACAGAGTTGGGGTTTAGAAATGCATAGACCCGTTTCTTCTCTCACTTCACGAATGACAGCATCGACAAAGGATTCGCCACGTTCAACATGTCCGCCAGGAAAAGTAATGCCAGGCCAGTCAGGACTAACTCGATCTTGAACTAGGACCTTATCCCCGTTTTTAATCATACACATGTTGACAAATTCGACTGATTCTCTTCTGTTCATTTTTTACAACCTTTGATATTTAATCATAATGCAGACTTCCTGCCACCCAACCAGTACAGAGGGCAGAAGTGATGTTAAAGCCACCTGTGTGGGCGTTGATGTCCAGGACTTCACCCGCAAAGTGGAGGCCAGGTACCAGTTTGCTTTCCAGAGTTTTTAGGATTGATTTCCTTGAGGCTGACGCCACCTTTCGTTACAAAGGACTTGGCCAAGGACATCTTCCCTGTTACAGGGATTGGTGAGTTCCTTTACCTTAGTTAGTACCGCATCCACCTCTTTTGGGGGAGAGTTGTTTCACCTTTCTCAGGGAAGATCTTGAGCAAAGAATTCTGCCAGGCGTTCTGGCAGGTGGGCCTTCAGAACATTCTTTAAGGATTTCTCACGATTTTCTTCTAGGATTTCTGTGAGTTGCTCCTTAGAATAGTGAGGGAGACTATCCAGCGTAAGGATCTCTCCACCCTTGACAAAGCTTGACATGCGTAGTGCAGCAGGGCCTGACAAGCCAAAGTGGGTAAAGAGGAGGTCGTGGGTAATATGGTGCTTGCCATAGTGGAGGGTCACATCGTCCAAGGAAATCCCTTGAAGAGCCTTGTGGGGGAAATCTGTCAGGAGGGGGCTTTCAGCAGCTTCTAGTTCCGTGATAGTGTGCTTGAAAGTGACGGGCGATATCGTGGCCAAAAGCCGGTAGAACCCGTCGAAGGGTAGGACTTTCCACCAGTTGTCACAATCAAGCGGTCTGCAGTCCAGGTCTCATTTTTGGATTTGATGACGAATTGTCCGTCGATTTTCTTCACAGAGGTTACCTCTACTTGACAGCGGACTTGACCGCCAAGCTCGGTAATCTTATCAGTCAGAGCTTGAATGATCGTCTGAGAACGATCTGAGGCTGGAAAGACACGACCGTGGTCTTCGACCTTGAGTTTGACCCCGTTTTCTGTGAAGAAGCGGATGATATCATGGTTATCAAATTGAGAAAAAGACACTGTAAAGGAAGCGTCCGTTGCCTGGAATGCCTGCTAGGAGATCGTCCAGGCTTCCATTGTTGGTCACATTGCACCGACCTCCACCAGTCCCAGCTAATTTTTTCCTAGTTTGCGGTTTTTTTCCAAGAGGAGGGTTGCTTGCCCGTAGAAGGCTACTAGAGATAGTAGCCATCATGCCAGCAGGGCCCTCCTCCGATGACAATGGTATCGTAGTGGTTCATAAGATCTCCTTTTTTTCTCGTCTCATTTCATTTCTAGTTCATTGTAACATAAAAAAATGGACCCTGTCCCCAGGCTCCACTTTTTATGAGTTAATTGTCTTCGTCTGGATTTTGACGGAGGTGGATGGAATAACGCTTAGGTGGGTAAATTCCGATTTCAGGACCCCAGCGTGGGAAGAGCTGATTGGTTTTCTTCCCAGCAGCGTACTTGGCTTCTGCTGCCATTTCCCAGAGTTCTTCGTAGAGATCGCCTAGCAAAAAGTCAAGCTCTTGATAATAGAGGTCTGGCTTTCCGTAGTCACTAAGGCTTAGTTCCATCAAAGCCATAGACTTGTAGTTTATGGTCCATGAGTCTGCGTCCATCCACCTTGTTAGAGTGAACGATAATGCGTCCAAAAGGATCATTTCTCCGGATGCGTTCGAGCTCTTTGTAGGCGTTGATTCCAGAATTTCCTTGACAGGAGAAGAAGTAGATGTTTTTCAAGTCATAGTCAATATAGGAGATATTTCCATTATAGACCAGCTTGACTGGTAGATTACGAACCCGTTTTTTCTCTAGATAGCTGTTAATATGTTCGACCAACATCTTAGAGGGATAATTGTATTCAATGACATAGATCATAGTTTCTTTCCTTTGCTGTTCAATAAATAACTGAGCTATATTTCAGTTACGATTAGTATACAAGCTTTTGAAGTCAAATAGGGGGAAAAATCTATTTGGTTGATTTTTGAAGCTATTCGGTTCAATTTTGGAGGAGCAAAGAAGAAAAAAATCGCTAAAGGAATACGAAGAAAAATGGGTGAAGTGGGAGTTGAGGAAGGGAATCATTTTTTTGAAAATACAAAGAAAATTTACCGAAACATTTCATTTGTGCTATAATCAAGGGGAAGTGACGTCATGGAAAGAAGGGTATCATGAGTTTAGAACAGTTAGAGCGGAAATCGCTCCAAGAAATCAATCAATCCGTCAAGGGTTCCCAAGGGAACTTCTTTTTGGAAGACCTTATTATTGTTTTTCAGGTCCGGGCAGCCTAGTAGCAGTGGGCTACATGGATCCCGGAAACTGGATCACCAGCGTTGTTGGAGGGGCTCACTATCGTTACTTGCTATTGTCGGTAGTTCTCTTGTCTTCCTTGATTGCCATGCAATTGCAACAGATGGCTGGGAAACTAGGGATTGTCCATCGGAAAGATTTGGCCCAGACAACAGCGACGCATTTGCCCAAGTGGCTCCGCTATATTCTCTGGATGGTGATTGAATTAGCTTTGATGGCGACAGATTTAGCAGAAGTCATTGGTTCGGGGATTGCGCTCCATTTGCTGTTCGGATGGCCCTTGCTCTTTTCTATTTTGGTCACCATCCTGGATGTCTTCCTTCTTCTTGGACTCATGCACTTAGGTTTTCGCAAGATTGAGGCCATTGTCTCCACCTTGATTTTGACCATTTTGGGGATTTTTATCTATCTTGTGGTCCTATCAAAACCAGATATAGGTGGAATTTTTGCTGGGTTTATTCCCCAAAAGGAAATCGTAGGCATTGGTCTTCCTAAAGGATCACAAGCCTTGACGCTAGCCCTGGGGATTATTGGTGCAACCGTCATGCCTCATAACCTTTATTTACATTCTTCTATTTCACAAACACGAAAGGTTGATTATGAGGATCCTGCAGATGTTCGTCGGGCTGTGCGTTTCATGACCTGGGACTCCAATATTGAATTGACCCTGGCTTTTGTTGTCAACTCTCTCTTGCTGATTCTCGGAGCAGCCCTCTTTTTTGGACACGCAGAAGAAATTGGAGCCTTCTCTAGTATGTACGATGCCTTGCAAAAAACAATGCCATTGCAGGAGCTATTGCGAGTCCTTTTTCTGTCCACTCTGTTTGCCGTTGCTTTGTTAGCAAGTGGTCAGAATTCAACAATTACAGGCACTCTGACGGGACAAATTGTCATGGAAGGTTTTCTTAAATTCCGGCTTCCTCAATGGCTTGTCCGCCTCTTTACTAGGATGTTGGCCCTCACTCCGGTCCTGATTGTCGCCTTTCTCTTTGGGGATCAGGAAAGTGTTCTAGATGATTTGTTGGTCTATTCTCAAGTCTTCTTGTCTCTGGCTTTACCATTTTCAATTTTTCCCTTGGTTTACTTTACCTCCAATAAAAAAATCATGGGAGAATTTGTCAATGCAAAATGGAATACCTACTTAGCTTACGGAGTAGCTACTCTTCTGACTCTTTTAAACGTCCAACTCATTGTCACAACGCTGTTTAAATAAAAAATCAGCTTTTTCGGACGGGGAAAACATGCTATAATAGGAGAGAAGTTCCCATCGAGCTAGAAATTGGGCAGAAATGGGCAATAAGCATTAAACAAAAGGGTCTAAACCCTTGCTAGGAAAGGAATCTAGAAAATCTTATGATGAATATGCAAAATATGATGAAGCAAGCACAAAAGCTTCAGAAACAAATGGAACAAAGTCAGGCAGAATTGGCTGCTTCTCAATTTGTTGGCAAATCCGCTCAGGACTTGGTGATTGCAACTCTTACAGGTGATAAGAAGGTGGTATCCATCGAATTTAACCCAGCAGTTGTGGACCCAGAAGATACAGAAACTCTTTCTGATATGACTGTTCAAGCTATCAATGCAGCCATCGAAGAGATTGATGCAGCAACCAAGAAAAAATTGGGAGCTTTTGCTGGTAAATTACCATTCTAAACATACGGAGAAAGAGGCTGGGACAAAAGTCCCAGCCTCTCAATTGTCTTCGGATTGTCGAGCAAGACGCAGTGGTTGAGTGGGCTCTACTATGCTGATTTCATCAGCTTTACAGCCCTACTCAACTGTGCGGAGGTGGGACGACGAAATCGAATTCTAACGAATTACCGATTTCTGTCCCACTCTCTTTTTTTAGTCGTTAAAAAAATTGGAGAGGTCTAATCCACCAAAAGGAGAGGTAGAAAAGGATTCTTGCTCTGTTAGGAGTTGCCGTGCCCGGTCTGATTCGAGAAAGGCTTCATAAACGAGGGCCGTCATTCGTGCATCTTCTAGACTATCATGTGATTTTCCAGCCACTCCTAAAAACTGAGCAACTGTATGAAGCTGCAAGTTTTTAATCCCATGGAGGTCAGAAGGTCGGCGTTTAGAAGCTTCATCAAAGACATCGACAGCATATTGGTCCGCGAACTCTAGCCCATTTTCCGCTAGGATAGGGAGGTCACTCTTGATGGCATTGTATCCAATGAGGGGACTATCTGCAACAAAATCTCGAAACTCCGCTAGGACCTGCTCGAGTGGGGGAGCTTGGAGGATTTTATCAGATGTAATCCCGGTGAGGCCATTGATAAAGCTCTTTAGTGGTTTATCCGTATAGGCATAGGAATCATAGTGGGCAACTTCTTGGCCATCTGCAAAGCGGACAGCAGAAACTTGGATAATGTGGTACTTTCCTTCAAATTGATTAAATTCTAAATCAAAGGAGACATAGTGGCTTAATTCTTTCAAGGGAACTCCTTCATCTAATGGGTGTTTTTGGATTTTCTAATTGTTGAGGGGAGGGAAAGGCATAGAAAAAACTGACCGAAGTCAGTTTTTAGCGACCAAAGACGCGTCTCCAGAAGCCTTTACTCTCTTGTTCTTGAACCTTTTCATTGGCTTGATCTAATTCCAATTTCAATGTTTCGCGGTCATTCATAGCCTGAAGGGTTAGCTGTTGTTGTTGGTCGAGCTGTTTGTCTTTTTCAGCGATCTGAACATCTTTGACACGCAACTGCTCATCCTTTTTAGCTAATTGCTCATCTTTGGATTTTAGCTGGTCGTCTTTTGCTTTTAGTTGTTCGTAGAGACGGACGATTTCAGCATTCTTCTCGTCTACTAGAATTTCCATCAGTTCCCGTTGTTTGACATCATCACTGACGGGCTCGTCTTCAAAGATCGTCTTTTTGTAGATTTCTTCTAGCTTGATCAAGCCACTACGGGTTACGACGGTAACTCCCTTATCATTTTTTTCTGTATCTTCAGGATCTAGGGCCTTGACACGGTTGTTGACCGCTTGGCGACTAACTCCTAGAATTTCAGCAATTTCGCTGACTGTTTTTTCGATAGCCATAATATCCTCTAAACTCTTTTTCTATGAAATACTCTCTTAGATATTATCATAAGTAGGCAAGGCTGTCAAATGAAGCAAAGGAAGGGACGACTGGGGAAAAGGCTGGATTTTCCTTAATCCATTTCAGGAAGGGTCAGGCTAGAGTTGGCCAGATCAATGGTGAGTTGGTAGTCCGTTTGGTCGCGGACAGTGATCTCGAAGTCGGTTGTATAAAGGACGAGACGAAGAGTGGTCCCTTTCTCCAGTTTGTAGATGGTTGGTTGGAGTTCAAAGTCGAATTCCATCCATTCTCCAGGGGTCACAGGTTCGACTTGTAAGAGATCATGACGGTTTTGGAGGTTAAGATACCCCTTTGTAATCACTCGTTGGCCGGCTTCCTTAAATGGCAATTCAGTCAAGTTGTCCAGCATATGGTAACGACCGTTATCCAGTGTACGGACGGATAGGACAGCTGGATAGGGTTGGAGGTATTTCTTACTTCCTAGCTCCATGAGTTGGGCTGAGAGCAAGCCTTTGTTTGTGCTAGATTGGAGCCGCAGGTGAAGGTGAGCTTTTCCGTTGAGGTGCAGGTCCTCTTCGATTGGAAGATCGATCGTTACTTGTTGGGCCTTATCTTGGTAGAGGTCGGTTAAGAAAGTTGGATAGGCCTTGCCATAGCGCTCATAGTCTTCTGTCGCATAGCGGTTTTGGATGACCTTTTTCACTGTCACCAAGAGAGAAGGTCCCGCTGAGCTGTTTGATTGCCAAAGTCTTCCAAGGAGGTCCAACTTTGTTCTCCTGTATTGTCCTGCCAGATGACGGTTGGCAATTCATAACTTGAATCATAGCCCAGTAATTTTTTAGAAAGGAGGGCGTTCATGCTCTCACGGAAGTCAATGGACTGCCAGTTGTTGAGATAGACATGGGCCCCATTGTGATAGAAGAGGTGTTTCTTGATGTTGGCTGGAAGGGCTTGGAACATTTGGTATACATGGAGGGGCTTCACGTTCCAGTCTTGGGAACCATGGGTGAAGACGACCTCTGCCTTGACTTTGTCTGCCTGAAGGAGATAGTTGCGGTCATGCCAGAATTGGTTGTAGTCCCCTGTTTTGCGATCTATTTGCTCTTTAAGCCGTTCCAAATCCGCTAGATGGGCTGCATGGTGGCGGAGATAGTCTCCAGCCCGAAGGGCGCGTGAATAGGTCAACTCAGCGAGCGAATCAAAATCCTCTCCAGGATAGCCACCAGGACTTGTGACAAGGCCATTTTCGCGGTAGTAGTTGTACCAAGAGGAAATACCAGCTTCTGCGATGATCACTTCTAGGCCATCAACCCCTGTGGTAGCCAGTCCATTGGACATGGTTCCTAGGTAGGATAAGCCCGTCGTAGCAACCTTGCCGTTAGACCAATCAGCCTTGATTTGGCGTTGGCGACTATGGTCTGTGAAGGCACGACAGCGTCCGTTGAGCCAGTCGATGACATTTTTATAGGCCTCGATTTGACGGTAATCCCCGTTGGTCATCAAGCCTTGGGAATCCTTGGTTCCAAGACCGGAGACGTAGAGATTGGCAAAGCCACGAGCGAGCAGGTAGTCATTGAGAGTATAACTGCTGTTGATATGAGTGAGGGTTTCTTCAGCCTCAGAGACTAGTTGAGCTGAACCGACAGGATCCACCAATTCTAATTGAGGTTCTTCTACTTGAATGGTATGAGGTTCTTTGACCTCGAGGTCCACATTCATATTATAGAGTGCCTTGTCACTAGCCTTGTCATTGGTTCCTTGGTGATAAGGGCTTGCAGTCATGACGGCTGGGATTTTTCCTTCATAGCGAGGGCGAATAATATTGACCTTGACCAAATCTGGAAGGCCATCTTGGTCGCTATCAATCCGACTTTCCACATAGACCACCTCACGAATCACATTATGGCAGTTAAAGGTAGCTAGACTTTTTCCGTTGAAAAAGTGGTAGCGATTGTCTTCAGGGATCAAGCCATCGCTGACCAACTGCTCAATTAGTAAATTCCCTTTGACTGTTCGAGTATTGAGGAGGTGATAGAGGTTCTCAACCAAGTTTCCATACTCAATCGGAATTTGGACTTCTTTTAAGAAGCTGTCCGTATTTTCAAAGTCAATAAAATAGCGGAAACCGAGCAATTGGAGGGCCACTGTGTAGAAAATATTTGGAGACCATTCGCGGTCAGATTGGAAATAGCTCAGGAGATCTGTTTCAGCATCCGCCACTAGGTTAGAGAGAGGATAATCTGTATTTTTGTAGGTGAAATAAACCTTGCGAACAAACCATTCAAACAGTTCTTTCTCTGTAAGATGAAGGGGAAGGTCAAACCCGATTTCTTTCAGTTCCTTTAGAATGTCTGCTTGGTCGACTGGTAGATAGCTATATTGATTGAATTTCATAGGATGCTCCTTTTATCAGCTTCACTGTTTCTTTTACTTCTTATATTATACGTGATAAAATAGTATTTGTCTAAAGACCTTTGATCTCTGAAGGAGGGTGTCATGGTGAGAAAATTATCTGTTGAAGAAGTTGCAAGAAGACGGACTTTATTGTTTGGGGGTTCTTGCCGTCATTTTTTTGGGATCCTCATTTTTTTCGAAACGGTGTTGGTTTCACAAAATTTTCCTTGGATCTATTAGCCATTTACTTTTTAGTTGATGGACTAGGAAGCTTTCTTCTTCGCTTTTTGTTACGTAGCAAGTCTATTTCCTATAGCCACTCTATTTGGTTTATTTTTCTTTCACTTGCGTTGATCTGGTTGAATCGACTGAGTAGTCTGCCCGTAAACTTAGTTGTGATTTGTTTAGGGGCATATCAGTTGGGGAGTGCCATTGTCTATGGGATCACATTTTTGGCTTTATAAGGCCAATCGGGTAAAAGGAGGCTGGCTCTATTTATGGGATGCGCTTTTAAACGGTGGGATTGGTCTAGCAACTGTCTTGGAACCTGGTTCAGATGGGCACTTCCAATTTATCCTCTTGGGGGCTTATCTGGTCTTGTTGGGGATTTCTAATATTCGAGATGGTATTTTATTTGACAAAGACCAACAAGGCCAAGAGTTAAAACGTCGCTTTCGTATTAGCCTACCGGTTATCTTTGCAGCCTTTATCCCTGCTAAGGAGTTAAAACGGTTTAACCAGTTTCTTCAAAAAGGGAGCTCGGCGGGACACACAGGCCCTTATCGATTGGTGAAAAAAGAAGAAGAGGCAAGGGAATTAGAAATTTTGGTTCATACTTCTGACAGCAACTTATTTGGAGCGATTGGGCATGTAGATATTTGTTATCAGGGAAGGTCATTTCTTACGGAAGTTACGATCCCTTTTCAGAGCGTCTATTTGGGACGATTGGGGATGGCGTACTGTTTAAAGTGGATAAGGAACCATACATCGAACTATGTAAAAAAAGAGTCAAAAAGACGTTGTTTGGCTACAGCCTATCCCTTACCGAAGAAGAGAATCAGGCAGTAGAGAAGCGTCTAGCTGAAATTGATCAGTTGTTAGAACCTTGGGATCCACCTAGTAGGTTACTGGAAGACGGTCAGCCGACCTACGCTTACAAATTGAAATATGATTTAGGGGCTGAGCTATATAAATTTACTTCTTCGCGTTTTTAAATCTTACTTTGTTCTGTCTACGAATTGCTCGCCTGTTAGCAGATTCCATTGTGGGACAGGCAGGGAACGGCTGTATTAGATGTGCGTGGAGTGATTGCACCAGGGACCTATCAGGATTACTTTAGAATACGAATTTGAAGCTCCAAACGGGCGGGTCCATACACGAACAGTATATTAAGTAAAGAAAGACAGATTCAAAATTTTGAGAAATCTGTCTTTTTTGCACAAGATTTCTTGTAAAAAAAAAGAAAATCTTTTAAAATATAAAAGACTTGGAGGAATTATGTGCATAAATAAGATTAGTAGTATTTCACCCGTATTAAAAACAAACAATCGAAATGTCAATCAAGAATTTTTTTGGAAAAGGTCTTGGGAATGAAAACCCTGTTGGAAGATGGGGCTTTATTATCCCTTGGGGATCAATCGAAGACAGACCGCCTCTATTTAGAGGAATCCCCTAGTATGAGAACCCGCAAGGTGGAGGGACCAAAACGCCTCGCTTGCTTAAAGATTCGCGTGACCAACCCTCAAGAAATTGAGTGGCTTCTGGCTCGTGGTCATCAAGTTGATCGCCTCTTCAAAGGAAAAAATGGCTATGCCTTTGAAGCCCTTTCGCCAGAAGGAGATCGTATCTTGCTCCATGCGGAAGAGCAAGTGGACAGTTTAACTGAAATTGAGGAAGTTCCAGATTTCAAGCGAATGAAGAGTTTACAACCTTGACGGAGTTTTTCGTAGAAAAGATAGTTCTTCGTGTACCTAATGTAGAGACTTCTACAGCTTTCTATCAACAACTACCTGGCTTAGAAGAGTATTTAGACTTAGAAGCATCAGATGGTCCGGACCTCACACTAGCTAATGGACAGACTTGGGACCTTTGTCAGGTCAAGGTCATTCTAGAGCCATTTGTAGCAAGTGAAGTAGCCTCCTGCTTTGGAGATCAGGTGACTTTTGTACCAAAAAGGCAACAATTTGTCTTGGTTGAGGATCCAAGCAAGATTGAATGGTGGTTCGAAGCCTAAGCAAGTCTTTGGCTGATTGAAATGAGTGAAGAAAAATGGAAAAAATCATCCAAAAAATTCAAGAGCAAATAGGAGCAGGCATCTACCCAGGTGCCTCTCTTGCGCTCTATCAGAAAGGAAGCTGGCAGGAGTATTACTTGGGACTAGCTGATCCAGACAAGCAAGAGCCAGTTATTCCTGGCTTGACCTATGATTTAGCCAGTGTGAGTAAGGTCGTCGGAGTTGGAACGGTTCTTGCTTTTCTGGTCCGACAAGGGCAAATTGATATCGATCGTCCCTTAGCTTCTCACTATCCGGATATGGAGCAGGCAGAGGTGACCATCCGTCAGCTTTTAACCCATACTTCTGGGCTGGATCCTTTCATCCCTAGACGAGATGACTTGGATGCTGAGGGCTTAAAAGAAGCCCTGCACCGTTTGAAGCTCAAGGACAATCGCCAGTTCCACTATACAGATGTCAATTTTCTTTTGTTGGGCTTTCTTCTGGAGAGGTGGTTTGATCAGGATTTAGACCAGATTTTTCAGGAGCAAGTCTTTGAACCTTGGCAAATGAAGGAAACTACTTTTGGCCCGGTTTCTCAAGCGGTGCCAACCCTTCGTGGCGTTCCAGCTGGTGTCGTCCATGATCCGAAGGCGCGTGTACTGGGAGTCCATGCCGGAAGTGCAGGTCTGTTTTCGACCATTAGAGATATGGAAATTTTCCTGGAGCATTATTTACAGGATCCTTTTGCAGAAATCCTTTCCCAGAACTATGCTTTAGAAGAAGGAAAGACGCGCTCTCTGGCCTGGAATCTGGAAGGAGACTGGTTGGACCATACAGGTTATACAGGGACCTTCCTTCTCTATAACCGCAAGCTCCAATTGGCAGCTGTTTTCCTATCCAATCGGACCTATGAAAAAGATGAGAGGGCCCAATGGATCCTGGATCGGAATCAACTCATGGAGCTCATCAAAAGAGAAATGGAAGGGACCAGTAAAAATCCTTCCTAAGACGGAGAAAGAAGCGTGGTTTAGCCATCGCTTTTTTTCTTTATTTATATTAAAATGGAAGGAGAGAAGATTGTATCAAGCAATCTATAGCAGAAAAGAATGAAGATAACTGAGAGACGTATGACGAAATCGATAGGTGTCGGCCAGGCACATAGCAAGATTATTTTAATAGGAGAGCATGCGGTTGTTTATGGCTATCCAGCTATTGCCTTGCCCCTCCTTCACATTCAGGTCACTTGTCAGATTGTACCTGCGGAGCGTCCGTGGGTCCTTTTTGAGAATGATAGCTTATCTATGGCTGTCTACGCTTCCTTAGAGTATTTGGGGATTGAGGAGGCAGCCATCGCTTGCCGGATTGACTCCATGATTCCGGCCCAGCGGGGGATGGGGTCCTCGGCTGCTGTCAGTATCGCGGCAATTCGAGCGGTCTTTGATTACTTCAAGCGAGATTTGAGCCAAGAAACCTTGGAAATCTTGGTTAATCGAGCAGAAATGATTGCCCATATGAATCCAAGTGGGCTGGATGCCAAGACTTGCCTAAGTAATCAGCCTATTAAATTCATTCGCAATGTCGGTTTTAGTGAATTAGAAGTTGATTTGGGTGCCAAGCTGGTCATTGCAGATACAGGTATCCATGGCCATACCAAAGAAGCCATTCAAAAAGTCAAGGACTTGGGAACAGCGGCCCTTGCTAGTTTCCATGAAATCGGGCTCCTTACCGAGCAAGCAGAAAAAGCCCTTGCTCAAAAAGATGCTCTCACCTTGGGACGCATCTTAACAGACTGCCATCATCATTTGCAGGCAGTGGGAGTGAGTTGTCCAGAAGCCGATCAACTGGTGGAACTAGCCTTAGCGAGTGGAGCCTTGGGAGCCAAAATGAGCGGTGGTGGGCTCGGTGGCTGTATCATTGCCCTTGCTGCAGACCAGGAACAAGCAGAAATCATCGCAAAAGAACTAAGAAATAAAGGAGTGGAGGAGTTATGGATCGAAAGCCTGTAAGTGTAAAATCGTATGCCAATATCGCCATTATTAAGTATTGGGGCAAGGAAAACAGTGAAGCCATGGTGCCATCAACTAGTTCCATTTCCTTGACCTTGGAAAATATGTATACGGAGACGCGACTCAGTCCTTTGGGTCCTGAGGCCAAGGCCCATGCCTTCTATATTGATGGGGTCTTCCAGAAATGAAGCGGAGCAGGCCAAGATTGGAGCAGTCATCGACCGCTTTAAACCAGAAGGGGAAACAGGCTTTGTGCGGGTTGATACCAGCAACAACATGCCGACAGCTGCAGGGCTTTCTTCTAGTTCCAGTGGTTTATCTGCCTTGGTAAAAGCCTGCAATCGCTATTACCAACTGGGGATGACGCAGGCAGAACAAGCTCAAGCGGCTAAGTTTGCCTCCGGTTCGTCTTCCCGTTCTTTCTTTGGCCCTTTAGCGGCTTGGGACAAGGATACTGGAGCGATCTACCAGGTGGAAACGGATCTCAAACTGGCGATGATTATGCTGGTGTTAAACGACCAACAAAAAATTCTTTCCAGTCGGGAAGGGATGAAACGGTGCACGGAAACCTCTAGCAATTTCCAAGAATGGATCCGCCAGTCAGCTCAGGATTACCAAGATATGCTGGCTTACCTAAAGGACAATGACTTTGAAAAAGTAGGGGAATTGACCGAACGGAATGCTCTTCTCATGCATTCTACAACCAAAACTGCTAGTCCAGCCTTCTCCTATTTGACGGATAAGAGCTACGAGGCTATGGATTTCGTGCGCTCTCTTCGTAACGAAGGGAAACGGTGCTACTTTCACCATGGATGCAGGCCCCGAATGTGAAAGGTTCTCTGTCTAGAAGAGGATCTGGACCAGTTGGTTCCACTTTTTGAACAAGACTACCGTATCATTGTTTCCAAGACCAAGGATTTATCCCATGAAGAATAAGAAAGAAGTTCGAGCAGGTGGGAAGCTGTATATCGCTGGGGAATATTCTATCTTAACTCCTGGGACAAACAGCCATTATTCAGTTTATTCCCCATTTACATGCAGGCAGAAATCCAACCAGCATCTACTGTATCGGATTCAGTCGGACATGTTTTCCCTTTGCGGTTGATTTGACTCCGCAGGCGGACTATGCCCTGATCCAAGAAACCGTGCATCTGATGAACGCCTACCTCCAGTCACAAGGAGTAGCACTTTCTCCCTTTGATTTACGTATTGGGGGGAAATTTGAGCGAGAGGGTAAGAAATTAGGAATTGGCTCTAGTGGCAGTGTGGTCTTGTTGACCCTCAAAGCCATGGCGGCTCTTTATGATTTTCCCCTGTCAGCAGACTTGCTCTTTCGTTTGGCCTGTTTGGTCTTGATTCGACGTGGAGACAATGGCTCTATGGGAGACCTAGCTTGTATTGCCTATGAAGGCTTGGTTAGCTACCGCTCTTTTGACAGACGGGCGCTAGCTGAGCAATTACAAGATCAGGATTTAGACCAGGTCTTAGCCCTTGATTGGGGATATGAAATCCAGCCTCTTGCCCCTCAGTTGGCCTATACTTTTTTAGTAGGCTGGACCCAAGAACCTGCTATTTCAAGAGACTTGATTAACCAGGTTCGTTCAGCTATTGATCCGGTCTTCTTAGAGGGGACGGAGCAGGCTGTACAAGACCTCTTAGTGGCCTTTCAAGAGGCAGACCGAGACTTGGCCTGGTCTTCTATCAGTCGGGCGAGTGACTTACTTGGATCTCTGATGAGGTGATTTATACCAAAAAAACTGGCCCAATTAAAGAGGGCAGAAGAGGGACTAGAGGCCATTGCAAAAATCTAGTGGCGCTGGAGGAGGAGATTGTGGGATCGCCCTCGCATTTGAGGAGGCTGCTGCCCAAGAAATCGTCAGACGCTGGCAAGAAGCAGGGATTGATTTATTATATTCAGAAAGGATGGGAGAGTATGACGACCAACCGAAAGGATGAACATATTCGCTTGGCCTTGGAGCAAACTCCAGGTTACAATAGCTTTGATGAGGTTGAGTTGATTCATTCCTCTTTACCAACTATCGATTTAGATGAGGTGGATTTGAAGACCCATTTTGCGGGTCGTGACTGGGACTACCCTTTTTATATTAATGCCATGACAGGTGGTAGTGCCAAGGGGGGAGAAATCAATCGGAAGTTAGCCCAGGTGGCAGAAGCCTGTGGCATTCTCTTTGTGACGGGTTCCTATAGTGCAGCTTTAAAAGATCCCCAGGACAGCTCCTATCGAGTCAAGGACCTTTATCCGGATCTTCTCTTTGCGACCAATATTGGGATTGACAAACCGCTTGAACTGGGCTTACAGACGATCGAGGAGACCCAGCCTCTCTTTCTCCAACTCCATGTCAACCTCATGCAGGAGCTTCTCATGCCCGAAGGGGAACGAAGCTTTAGAAACTGGCGAGACCATTTAGCAGACTATGCAAAGCATCTACCTGTGCCGTTGGTGCTAAAAGAGGTCGGTTTTGGTATGGACGCTGGAACTATCCAAAGAGCCATCGAACTAGGTATCAGGACCGTTGATATCTCTGGTAGAGGCGGGACCAGTTTTGCCTATATCGAAAACCGTCGGGGAGGCAATCGTTCCTATCTCAATGACTGGGGACAAACAACAGTCCAAGCCCTGCTTGGGGCTCAACCACTGATGGATCAGGTCGAGGTTCTCGCCTCTGGTGGCGTTCGTCATCTTTGGATATGATCAAGGCACTGGTTCTAGGAGCCAAGGGGGTCGGTCTTTCTCGGACCATTTTAGAATTGGTAGAGACAAAGCCGATTGAAGAGGTCATCGCCCAAGTCAATGCTTGGAAAGAGGATTTACGCCTGATTATGTGTGCTCTTTCTTGTCAGACACTTGCCGATTTGAGAAAGGTTCCCTATCTTCTTTATGGTCGTGTAAAAGAAGGATATGAACAAATCCTCTCCATCCATGATTAACTTGAAGAAACTAACAAAAATCCCTCCGTTTGCACGGAAGGATTTTTTAATTGCTTTGACGAATGTTCTCTAAAATAGCTTGAGCTTTTTCCAGGTTAAAGGGTTTGTCTTCTAACAGGGCTTGGACCACCGGAGCTACCTCTGATGGACTAGCGCCAGCAAGTAGGGCAAGGGACTTAGCTTGGAGTTTCATATGCCCATGCTGAATACCGGTGCTGACCAAGGCCTTAAGCGCTGCAAAGTTTTGAGCCAGGCCAACGGAAACAATGATCCGCGCAAGAGTTTGGGCGTCGGGATTTCCAAGTAGGTCATGAGCCACTTGAACACTTGGATTGAGTCCGATGGAGCCTCCCTTGGTAGCGATAGGCATGGGAAGAGTCAGCTGGCCTTCTAGGACTTGCTGATCTGGATGAGCTATCCAGTTAGATAGTCCTTGAGCTTGTCCAGATCGACTAGCATAGGTATGGCCAGCCTGCTTCAATCGCCCGCCAGTCATTCCCAGTTGCCAAGACGACAGCATCGATGCCATTGAAAATTCCCTTGTTGTGAGTGGCTGCTCGATAAGGATCAACAGCCGCTAATTGACTGGCCAGAGCTATTTTCTGAGCGATTTCGGCAGCTTCCTTGGGATCGCGACTGAGGAAGCGGTAGTCTATGTGACAGCTTGCCGTGACCAGGGCATCTGTCGCTAGGTTAGACAGAATAGCCATTAATCCTTGCCCCTCGGATAAATCTTCTAAAGGGTCGACCAGGGCTTCCAACATAGTGTTGAGCATATTAGCCCCCATGGCCTCTTTTGGATCGACAGACAGGTAGCAAATGAGAAAGTCCCCTTTCACCTCTGTCCAGAGATCTCGTGCCCCACCTCCCCGTTTAACGATGGAAGGATAGGCTTGATTGGCCAGTTGGAGCAGTTCTTCTTTAGCTTCTGTAATCGCCTGACTGGCCTTTTCTTTATGGCTAACGTCATAGAGAGCTACTTGACCGATCATTTGACGCTTGTGAACCTGGGTCTGAAACCCACCTGAGCGCTTGATTAGTCCAGCAGCGTAAGAAGCAGCAGCGATGACAGAGGGTTCTTCCGTCACCATTGGGACTTGGATTTCCTGACCATCTACCTGGAAGCCAGGAGCTAGACCAAAGGGTAAAGCCAAGGTGCCGAGGACATTTTCGACCATTTCATTGGCAAGAGAAAGGGGCAATGTGTCATTGTCCCTTACTGTTTGTAGACCTTCTTCTGAAAGGAGTCCGGCCTGAGCTAGTTTCTCGATGCGCTCTGCTGGACTTGCTTTTGAAAAACCAGTTAATTTAACCATGGTGTTCTACCTTTACATAGGTTCGTTGGTGTTCGTTGATTTCTGATAAGGCATAGGTTTGATCTTGGTAACCTTGGAAGGTTTGATTGCCTTCAGCATCTAATTGTGCCTCTTCGAAGAAGATCTTCTCATATTCGGCAATCGTAAGAGCTTTTCGCTGATCCAATTCTGCCATACGATTTGGATGGAGCATTTGCTCATATCCTTCGACCAAGTGAGCACTAAAAATCTCAGCGACTGCACCACTTCCATATCCATAGAGGGCAATGCGATCGCCAGCCACTAGTTGAGGCTGATTCTCTAAGAGAGAAAGCAAACCTAGGAAGAGGGAACCCGTATAGATATTCCCAACCTTTTGGCTGTAGAGAATGGATTGTTCAAAATTGTATTGCAATTGGGCTTGTTTCTCAGGAGAAAGACTCTTGTCAAGAATCTTTTTTAAGCCCTTGAGGGCGAGCTTGGGATAAGGCAGGTGGAAGCAGACCGCCGCAAAATCATCCAAGGTTAAGCCAGTCCGTTTTTGATACTCTGTCCAAGTTGTTTTCAAGCAATCCAAGTACTGTTGGGTCGAATAGATCCCATTGACAAAGGGGGTGCTTGAGTAGTTGGGACGCCAGAAATCCATAACATCACGGGTTTGAGCCACATTATCATCGTTGAATGCTAGGATACGTGGGTTCTGCGTCACCAACATAGCGACAGATCCAGCTCCTTGAGTCGGCTCTCCAGGAGTGTCGATTCCCATATTTTGCAATATCACTGGCAATGACCAAGACCTTGCTCTGTGGGAATTTTTCAACATGAAGTTTAGCATAGTCCAAAGCGGCCGTTGCAGCATAGCAAGCTTCCTTCATTTCAAAGCTCCGGGCAAAGGGTTGGATCCCTAGAAGTCCGTGAACGAAAACAGCAGCAGCCTTACTCTGGTCAATTCCTGACTCAGTCGCCAGGATGACCATATCAATTTCTTCTTTTTCTTCTTCGGTTAAAATACTATGGCTGGCACTTGCTCCAAGTGTAACGATATCCTCTGTAATAGGGGCAATACTCAGTTCTTTCAATAAAGAGCCCTTTACTGAGTTTTTCTGGATCTGTATCTCGAGCAGCCGCTAGCTCACTTAAGCGCAAGACATACTGGCTGGTCGCAAATCCAATCTTATCAATACCGATTGTCATAAATAACCTCTTTTAATTTGATATCTACTAGTATATTTCGTTACTATTTTACCATATTTGAGAGCAAAACTCCCTTGAAAAAGCCAGAACAGTATGGAAATCATCCTTAGGACCGAGTTGGGCAAGGGGATTTTTTGAAAAAAAGAGGACGAAAAACAAAAAAGAGGCTGGGACAAAAGTCCTAGCCTCTCAATTATTTTTGGATTGTCGAGCAAGACGCAGTGGTTGAGTGGGCTCTACTAGGCTGGTTTCATCAGCTTTTTATAGCCCTACTCAACTGTGCGGAGTGGGACGACGAAATCGAATTCTAACGAATGACCGATTTCTGTCCCACTCTCTTCAACTCTTAGGTTTGCTTTATCCTTTCTTAGGGTTGCTCATAACCCGTAGTGAAGAGTTCTTTGCATTTATCTTCTAGAACCCTTTTCGTAGAAGACGATGATAGCGATGTACACAATCAGAAAGTTCAAGGTCAGAAAGAACAGGTCAAATGAATTGCGTGCATAGTTAGTTGCTTCTAGATAGGAGTTGATTGCTCCTAAAATCCCCCAAGGGAGATACTTGATATACTTGTTTCCCATCATGCAACACCTCGCATACTTTAAAGGATTTGTTTTTTTCACTATCATTGTACTCCTTTTAAATAAAAATGCAAGCGATTACATAGAAAAATTTGAAAAACCAATGCTAGTTGGCATTGGTCATTTTTCTTTTTTGATGGCGTTGGTAAGAATGGTAGAGTTTCAAGACGACAGACCCGCTAGCCATCCCGATAGAGATGACCAAGGCCAGAATAACAACTAGGGTCACACTGGTCACGGCTTGCTGATATTGGCCACTAACAAAGAAGGAGGTGGTCCGATAGGAAATATATCCAGGGAACCAAAGGGAGCAAGAATAGCCAGCATAAAGACAACGACAGGCGTCTTATAGATGATACTTAAAATTTGACTGATACAAGAACCGACAATGGCGGCGATAAAAGTCGCAATGATAACATTGGTAGGTCCTTTCAAGATATAGTAGAGCAACCAAATAGCCATCCCTAAAAATTCCTCCAGGGATTAGCATGGAACGTTGCACGTTGAGGACGATTAAAAAGGTAATGATGGCAATCAAACTCGCCACCGCTTGGATTAAAAATTCGATTAGATTCATGATTCTATTTCATAAGGACAAGAGCGACGGTCGTTCCGGCACCAAGGGCAAGAGTAATGAGCAGGGTCTCAAAGAGTTTACTCATCCCAGAGTTGAGGTGGTTGTTCATCAGATCCCTGACGGCATTGGTCATGGCAATCCCAGGAACGAAAGGCATGACACAACCAGCAATTATGAGATCGGTATTGGAAGGAAAACCACTATAGCGAGCCCAAATATGGGCCAAAAAGCCAAAGACAAAGGCTGCCGCAAAAGCAGTGGCAAAAGGGATGCGCACGTATTTCTCAACTACTAGAGAGAAAGCAAAGGCAAAGACGGTCGCAATACCTGCTCCTATCGCATCATAAAAATTCCCGCCAAACATAATGGAGAAAAAAGGAGCACTAAGAGTAGCCGCAATGGTTAACTGGAGATTGGTATAAGGGACTGCCTTCTGTTTCAATTGGATCAAGGCTTGGTAGGCTTCTTCTAGATTGATGTGCCCAGAGACTAATTGGCGAGAAATCTGATTGACATCACAGACCTTCTCGATATTGTAATTGGTCCGCAGGATCCGCTTCATCCGCGTGATATTGGCATTTCGATTGAAAAGAAAATAGCGACTGGCATCGCTAAGGCATTGCAATCATCGATTCCTTGAGAATGAGCAATCCGGATCATGGTATCCTCCACCCGATGGATTTCAGAACCACTCTCTAAAAGGAGGGTTCCTGCCAACATGAGGACATCAATCACGCGGTCCATATCTTTAGACGCTTCCATTGTTCTTCCTGTTCTGTTAATAGATTGTCTCCATTATATCAAAATTTCACTGATTTGTACTAGTGTTACCACGGATTTAGTCAAGACAGGACAAGAAAAAACCAGCCGTTTCCGACTGGTTTGAAAAATCTATTTGAATCTTAGCTCAATGCATCATCCATAGAAAGAACTTCGTGGAAGACACGTTGTGTCAATTCAGTTTTTTGTTCTGGAGTGAGGTATTTAGTGTTTACACAGTATCCAGAGATACGAACGATAACGTCTTCACCGCTCATGATCTTTTCGTAAACGTCTGACAAGTCCATAACGTTCAAGTTAACGTGTTGTCCACCGTTTTCGAAGTATCCATCAAGGATAGTTACCAAGTTGTCTACTTGTTCGTCACGAGTTTTACCAAGAGCACGAGGTGACACTTGAGTAGTGAGTGAGATACCGTCAGCTGCGTAACCAAAGTCAAGGCTAGCAAGTGAGTTCAAGTTTTGCAACCATCCACCTTTCGCTTTGTTAGATGGGTTAGCACCTGGTGAGAAGAATTCCAATTTGCTTGTGTTCACAGAACCATCTTCGTTGAGGTATACCCCTTTGTGGACTGGTGAGTTACCAGTTTGTTTAGAGTAAGCAACGTTAGAAGTGATAGTCAAAAGTGAAACTGTAGCTTCTGCATTCTTGTAAAGTTTGTGGCTGCGAAGACGAGTAGTGTAAGCTTCGATCAACCATTCTGCCAATTCGTTAGAACGTGGGTCATCTTCACCCCAACGTGGGTATTCACCGATTGTTTCGTAGTCGTAGATGTAGCCATCTTCGTCACGGATTGGTTTAACAGTAGCGTATTTGATTGCTGACAAAGTATCAACAGTGTTAGCGAATCCACAGATACCGAATCCCATGTTAGCGCGTTGGTGAGTTGGCAAGAAGGCCATTTGAACTGCTTCGTAGTTGTACTTATCAGTCATGTAGTGGATGATGTTCAAAGCATCTACGTAAGTGTCAGTCAACCAGTCAAGTGATTTTTCGAAGTTTGCTTTAACAGATTCGAATTCAAGAACTTCGTCACGGATAGGATCGATGTCAAATACTTTGTAGTCTTTATGAACGTCGTCGTAACCACCGTTCAAACCAGTAAGAAGAGCTTTAAGCACGTTTACACGAGCACCGAAGTATTGGATGTTGTGGCGTTGTTCTTCGTTTTCTGGGTCAAGTGGAGATACACAACATGAGATACAGCTCATTTCACCGTATCCGTCTTTAGCCATAGTAGTTACACCTTCGTATTGGATAGAAGAGTGTTTGTGGCTCATGTGCATACAGTAGCGACGGAAGCTGTATGGCAATTTGTCAGTCCAAAGAACTGTCAAGTTTGGTTCTGGAGAGTTACCGATGTTGTCCAAAGTGTTCAAGAAACGGTAGTCCATCTTAGTAACACGGTGACGTCCGTCGTTCCCCATACCAGCCATAGAAGTTGTGATGAAGGTTGGGTCACCTGAGTACAATTGGTCGTAAGCTTTTGTACGAGCAAATTTAACAGTACGCAATTTCATAACGAAATCATCAACGAATTCTTGGATTTCAGACTCAGTGTAAGTACCACGAGCCAAGTCACGTTCAGCGTAGATATCCAAAACGATTGGCACACGTCCAAGAGAAGTAGCAGCACCGTTGATCACACGGCAGACAGCCATGAAGGCGATGTTTGTCCATTGGATTGCTTCTTTTGTATCGAAGGCAGGACGACGTACGTCTACACCATAAAGGTCACCCAATTTAACAACTTCTTGAAGTGCTTGGTATTGAAGGTTTACTTCTTCACGAAGACGGATTGATTCTTCATCGATTTCAGTGATCGCGTTCCAGTCGTTTGCTTTTTCAGCCATCAAGTAGTCAGCTCCGTAAAGGGCCAAACGAGCATAAACCCCGATGATACGTCCACGTGAGTATGCATCTGGAAGACCAGTTACTGTGTGAGCGTGACGTGCACGACGGATGTTTGTAGTATAAGCACGGAAGATACCGTCGTTAACTGTTGTTACATATTTAGTGAAGATTTCATGCACAGCTGGATCTGGCTCATATCCATTTTCTTTCAAAGTAGTTTCCGCCATACGGATACCACCACGAGGCATGAAGTTCAATTTGAACAATTCATCGTTTTGAATACCGAAGATGACTTCGTTTTCTTTGTCGATGTATCCAGCTGCGATATCAGCGATAGAAGTTGGACGAGTATCGTATGGGAAACGAGTTTCTTCGTAGTGTGCTTTTGTTTCTTCAACAATCTTCTTGATGTGAAGAGAACGTTCAGTTGGTCCAGCTAGGAAGCTTTCGTCTCCATCATATGGAGTGTAGTTAGCTTGTACAAAGCGTGAGACACTGGCTCTTTCTTTCCAGTCTTCACCTTGGAAGCCTTCCCAGGCTTTGTCAAAAATGTCTTGTGCTTCAACAACTGTTTTAACAACCATGTTTAAATCCTCTTTTGTCTTTCTAGCAACAAATCTGTTGCACTTACAATAGTAGTATACCACATAGAAATCGGTTTCACAAAGGGAATAGCAAAAAGATTTTGGATTCTTTTATAATACAGAAGGGAATTATGAGATAAACTGTATTATATTTTTGCCTTGGGAGAAGGTAGGAATTAGTAGGAAAAAATCGTTGATAGGGATATAATGAAAGAGGAGGTTACCCATGCTCATATTTCCTTTAGTCAATGATACGAGCCGTAAGATCATTCATATGGATATGGATGCCTTTTTTGCGTCCGTTGAAGAGCGCGACCATCCTGAATTGAAGGGAAAGCCTATCGTCATTGGACATGATCCTCGTTTGTCTGGCGGAAGAGGAGTGGTATCGACCTGCAATTATGAAGCCAGAAAATATGGGGTCCATTCGGCTATGAGTTCCAAAGAAGCCTATGAACGTTGTCCTCAGGCAGTTTTCATCCCTGGCAACTACGAGAAGTACCAGGCTGTCGGTCTCCAAGTCAGAGAAATTTTTAAACGCTATACCGATCTGATTGAGCCCATGAGCATTGATGAAGCCTATCTGGATGTGACCAACAATAAGCTTGGTCTTCAGTCTGCTGTCTAAGGTAGCTCGCTTGATTCAGCATGATATTTGGAATGAATTGCACTTAACTGCTTCTGCCGGAGTTTCCTACAATAAGTTTCTAGCAAAAATTGCCAGTGATTACCAGAAGCCTCGAGGACTGACCGTCATTTTACCCGAGCAAGCTCAAGACTTTTTAAGTCAGCTGGATGTAGCTAAGTTTCATGGTGTGGGGAAACGGACAGTGGAGCGACTTCATGATTTGGGAATTTATACTGGTGCAGATCTCTTAGAAGTGCCGGAAATGACTCTCATCGATCACTTCGGTCGTTTTGGTTTTGATCTCTATCGAAAGGCTCGGGGGATTCATAATAGTCCGGTTAAGAGCAATCGCATTCGCAAGTCCATTGGGAAGGAACGCACCTATCGAAAATTGCTGGTGGCCGAGGATGATGTGCTAAAAGAATTAACCAACCTATCTGAAAAGGTAGCGAACAGTTTGGCCAAGCATCAGAAAATTGGTAAGACCTTGGTGCTCAAGATTCGTTATGCCGATTTTACGACCTTGACCAAGAGACGAAGTTTAGAGGAAGCAACCAGAGACCCTGAAGTCATTCAGAGACTGGCCCAGGAGCTCTACCAGAGCCTAGAAAGTAACTCCTCAGGTATTCGCCTTTTAGGGGTGACCCTCACTAATTTTTCTTTCGAGTCTCGGGAAACCCATGAAGGATCTCTAATAGAAGAAACCCCGTAGGTATACTTCACCTACGGGGATTTTTTAGCTAGTTTTTGAAGAACTGTTGAATCTCTTCCTCTGTGAGGCCGATCATGGGATCAATGCTTAAGTAGTTGTCCTCTGTTAATCGATAGCCTCGTTGAGAGGCTGGGGAAGCAGGTGAGTCAGAGTGGTTTTCAACTGAGACGGGCTCCCTTCGGGGCTCTATTTTTTTTATGGGCTCTTCCAGGTGGACAGGGCTCTGTGAGGCAGAGTCTCTACCTTGAGGGATTCTATCCGAAAAACGCTCAATCAGATAGGTTTTGCGAGCAGTTCCAGTATTCTTTGTCGCAAAGTCAAATGCAGTGTATTCTCCTAGGAGAATGAGCTTGCTTTTGGAACGGGTGATGGCCGTGTAGATCAGATTGCGTTGGAGCATGCGCCGACTCTGATTGGTCAAGGGAAGGATGACAACAGGGAATTCACTCCCTTGAGACTTATGGATACTCATGGCATAGGCTAAACGAATCTTGTACCATTCATTGCGGGGGTAGACCAATTCATTGCCATCAAATTGGATGGTGAGTTCATCTTGCTTGGATTCGGTATATTTAGCTGGCAAGAGGTCGGTGATGTAGCCAATATCTCCGTTAAAGACATTGCTTTCGGCATCATTGACCAGGTGGATGACCTTGTCACCATTTCGATACTGGCAGTCCAGCGCTTGAAAGAATAGAGCATCCGTTTCTAATGGATTGAGAAGCTCTTGCATGAGACTGTTAATCTGGTCAATGCCTGCAGAACCTCGATACATCGGAGCGAGGACCTGGATGTCTCGGGCCGGAATGCCGTTGCGAAGGGCAGCGCTGGTGATTTTTTCAATCATGGGAGCGATGAGCTCACTCGGCGCTTCAAAGTAGGAACGATCAGGTTTTTTCTCTGTGAAATCTGAAGGCAGGTGGCCTTTACGAATCTGACTGGCCAAAGTGACGATGGTCGAATCTTCACTTTGACGGAAGATGTGTTCCAGTTTGACTTGAGGGATGCTTGGGATCTGTAGGAGATCGGACAAGACTTGTCCAGGACTCACAGAAGGAAGCTGATCGGCATCTCCAACGATTAAGAGTTTGGTATTGGAGGAGATATTGCTGAGAAGCTGATTGGCCAGCCAAGTATCCACCATAGAAAATTCATCGACAATGATGAAAAGTCAGCATCTAGATAATCGTCCAGGTGACTCGTGTCGTCGTCTCCCGTCATTCCCTAAAGTGGCGATGGATGGTTGCACTAGGAAGACCAGTCAGTTCACTCATTCGGCGGGCTCGCTCGACCGGTTGGAGCAGACTAAGAGAATTGGTAATTGAGATTTCTTCCCGAAGGTCCAATTGATGCAGGCGGGCGTAGGTTCCGATAATCCCATTGATAACGGTTGTCTTTTCCTGTTCCTGGTCCACCTGTTAGTACAAAGACTTTTCTGCTGGATCGCTTCCTGGATGGCCTTCTGTTGTATGGGATCGTAGTGGATATGCGAGCTCTTTCTTTCAATCTGTCATCGATCGTTTGTCTCGATTTTTTTCTAACTCGAAAGATTCTTGCTTTCCTTTTTTTCTAGTAGGCGACCGATATGACTTTCGGATCCCTTCTTCTGCAAAGAAGAGGCTGTTGTTGAAAAATCTTAGTGTCAATGTTTTTGAACCTTGTCTTCTTCGATGAGGCTAGCCAATTCTTGGGCAATGCTGGCTGGATCTAGCTCAACTGGACGGGATGCTTCTAAGAGTTGGATGGTGGCCTGGAGCAATTCTTTGGCTTCAACGTAGGTGTCCCCTGTTTCTAATGAGAGGGTCAAAAGACTATGGACAAGTCCAGCTCGGAAACGTTCAGGGGCATCACTGGCAATCCCTAATTCTTCTGCTAGTTGGTCGGCAATCTTAAAGCCCATTCCTTGAATATCTTCGACCAGTTGATAAGGAGCCGATTCGACGATTTGCAAGGTTTCTTCCTTGTAGAAATCCTGGATTTGGAAGGCTAGTTTATTAGGGATGCCATAGTTAGCAAGTTGGGCGAGGACCCGTTCCGTACCATAGTTGAGCTGTAGTTTTTCGACAAAGGTCTCGCGATTCTTTTTTTAGAAAGTCCGGAGATAGAGGCCAGCTTTTTCAGGTGCTTGAAGGATTTTTATCAATGGTATCCTCACCATAGAGATCCACGATCTTTTGGGCGGTTTGAGTCCAATTCCTTTAAAATGGTCGCTAGAAAAGTATTTAACCAAGCCTTTGCTAGTGGGTTTGGCTCGTTCATAGCGAGTCATTTGCAACTGTTGGCCATATTTCGGATGATGGACCAGCTCTCCCCAGAAGGTATAATCTTCCCCTTCGACGATATCTGCCATCGTTCCAGTGACGATAATTTCAAAGTCATTATAGTCCTCTGCATCTGTATCATTGATATCCAACAATAAGATACGGAAAAAACTACTTTGATTTTCAAAAATGACCCGCTCAATGGTTCCTGAGAAATAGTATTCCATGCAGAGTTTCCTTTTAAGTAAAAGTCTGAGAGAGCTTATCTCTCATAGAGATATTGAAAGAGATTGGAACAAGAGTCCCAACCTCATCATGGGTTAATAAGTCTGGAATGGAAGGAGCGGCCAGAGGCGAAGGACAGCTTCCCCTTTGATTTGTTCCTTTTTGAAAGCCCCCACCTGGCGGCTATCTTTTGAAACGATTCGATCATCACCAAGGAGTAGATACTCATCATCCAAGAGCTTTTTCGTGAAGGTCGCACTTCCATCTTTATCAACGGTGAAAGCTTCGGCTATCTGTGCCATTTGGCGGAAGAGCTCTCCATTTTCTTCAAACCCTTTTCCAGTGTAGGTGGACTGTAATTTATCTTCTTTAAACTTCTTGATGTATTCCTTCAAGTAAGGTTCATCTGTCTTCTTTCCGTTGATATAGAGGACATCGTTTTTGTACTCGATGGTTTCACCAGGGAGCCCAATGACCCGTTTAACGATTTCTTTGGTTTTACCATTATCTGTTTCACTAGCGACTACGATATCAAAACGGTCGATAGGCAGTTTATTGATAACGAGAAGGTATTCACTATCTGCCAAGGTCGGATCCATAGAATGGCCATCGACACGGACAGGCGTCCACAGATAAATACGAGAGAGAATAATGCCTCCAATAATGAGGCCGAAGAGCGCCCATTCTTTCAGGAAAGAACGGACTGGATTAGTTGATTTTTTTGAACGTTTCATGCTTTATCTTTCTATCAATTTTTTTGCTTTTTCTGTATTTTTAAAATGAAGTTTGGCACTGTAGTCAAGGGCTTGAATGCCATAGGCCTGTAATAGTTGAGCAGCTACCTTATCTGAGGGCGTACCAGCTCCACTAGGAAGGGTATAGCCGAGTTCTTGACTCAAATCTTCCAGATTTTGGAGGAAGAGGTCACGGGCAATAATGGAACTCACAGCTACTGCCAGGTATTTTCCTTCGGCCTTTTCTTCTAGGGTGACGACTTGTGGGACCTGATTCGCTTCTGCTTGAACATAGCGATCATAGTTTTTCTTGGTCGTAAAGGCATCGACTACAATCTTTTGAGCTTTTGCCCCTTGTTGCAAGAGCAAATAAATAGCTTGATTATGAAGAGCAACCTTGACAGAAACTGCATTGTAGCCAGAGGCGATGACCTGATTGTATTTTTTAGGTGTCAGCAGTAAGGCCTGATGCGGGATTTCTTTTTTGAGGATTGGTGCGAGAGCTCGAATTTTTCGATCATCTAAGGTCTTAGAATCCCCAACTCCTAGACTTTTTAAGTGGGCATGTTGTTCCGGGCTGACCAGTGAAGCCACGACGGCAAGCCCTCCAAAGTAAGAGCCATTTCCGACTTCATCCGTTCCGATTAAGGGGAAGTCTTGTCCGGCAAGTGCTTGGTCTATCGGATCTTGTTGGAAAGTGAAGAAGGCAGCATAGCGCGTCGCCTGACTACCTTGTAGGACAACCTTTCCTGATGTGTAAATCGAAATGGTTGCACCAGGTGCCTTGAAAAAATAACGGATATAAGGATTTTTTGAAGGTAGCAGGTGGTCTTGGTGCTGACGAACAAATGCTTGGATGTCCTCGTTTTGAGGGGACAATGTAATTGTTTCCATAGCCCTTATTGTATCATAAAAGCTAGATGAAAGGCCAGAAAAAGACCAGCCAAATTTAGTCTGAAAGAACTTCTTTTAGGCTTGATTCAATTGCTTGAGGATTAGTTTTTGAAGAGAAGCGGTGGATGACTTGGCCTTGGCGATTGATCAAGAATTTGGCGAAATTCCATTCAATGCGGGAGCCCAAGGGACCACTAGCTTGTTCTTTTAACCATTGGTAGAGGGGGCTGGCTTCTTTCCCATTGACTTTTTATATTTTTGCAAAACGTGGGAAGCTGGTTTGGTAATGGAGGCTACAAAATTGATTAATCTCCTCCGCACTACCCGGTGCTTGGCCCATAAATTGATTACATGGAAAGTCAAGGATTTCAAATCCTTGGTCATGGTAGCGCTCATAGAGCTCTTGCAATCCCTGGTATTGAGGCGTCAGACCACAACCAGTTGCTGTATTGACGATGAGGAGTACTTGGCCTCGATATGCTTCGAGGGAGAAGGGGCTCCCATCTTGGGCCATTACGGTGAAATCATAGATAGTCATTTTACACGTCCTTTCCTACTTTCTCTATTGTATCACGCTTGAGTCGAAAAAAGTTAAACCGTGGCCCTAGTGCTTCGGTATTTCCTATGGGAAGGGGATTTTCCTACTGACAAGCGGGCTAGATTTTGATATAATATCGTGAGGTGATTTTTATGTCCAGCTTAAATAGATACAAATTTACTTTCGGTAATAAATCGCTGACTCTTACAACCAATCATGATAATCTCTTTATGGAAGAGGTTGAACGGGTCGCGAAGGAAAAATATGAAGCGATTAAAGAACAAATGCCAGCTGCTGATGATGAGACCCTGGCCATTTTACTAGCAATCAATAGTTTATCAACACAATTGAGTCGTGAGATTGAGTTTGACGATAAGGAAAAAGAATTGGAAGATTTTCGTCGCAAGGCCCTAGATGGCCTGGTCGGTAGATCATCTAATTAAGGGGAGTTGCATGTTTTCAATCCTGATTTTATTCATCCTAGCTTGGAGTTTTTATATTGGGTATTCACGAGGGATTTTGCTTCAAGGATATTATTTTTTAACCATGATTGTGGCTATGTTGGTCGCAGGATCAGGATATCAGTCCTTGGCAAAAACCATTAGTCTATGGATCCCGATTTTCGAGTGCAACACAAGCTTCAAAAACCTATTTTTATGGTGCAGATCAACTCTTTCACTTAGACAAAGTTTTTTACGCTGGTTTGGCTTATTTCATCTTGTTTGTTTTAGTCTATGCGATGGGTCGAGTGATTGGACTCTTTATTCCCTTAATTCCAACGCCTGAAAAATGGGAGGAGTATCCGTTTCAGATTACCAGTGGTGTGTTAGCTGTACTGGTGACCTACTTTGTTCTGCAAATGGGATTCACGATTTTGTCAACCATCCCCATGGCGGCCATTCAAGATCGACTCCATGGAAGTTTCCTCATTCGATTTATGGTGCAGTATAGCCCCCTTACAGCAGGCCTCTTGAAACAACTTTGGGTTGTAAAAATCTTAGGTGCGTAATCACTTCTCATTATGTCTAACAGTTCATGAGAGATATTATAGAAAGGAAGGGGAGGCTCAGACCAAAATCAGCCTCCTTTTCTGTTGTGGAGAAACATGAATCAAAAAATTCTCGAAACCTTAGAGTTTCAAAAAGTCAAAAACTTAGTAGAGCCTTATTTGCAAACGGAGCAGGGCGAAGTGGAGTTGCAGGAATTAGCCCCACTTGCAAAAAAAGAAGCAATTGAAACCGCCTTTCTTGAAATGGCGGATATGGCTCAGATCTTTGTGGAGCATCCGCACTTTAGCGTGCCCACCATCCAAGAAATTCGTCCAGTGACCAAGCGTTTAGAACTAGAAACATCGCTCAATATCGATGAATTGTTAGCGGTGAAGAAAGTCCTGCGCGTGACCCATGAATTGCGAAATTTTTATGATGAATTAGAAAATGTCCGCTTGGAAAAACTGGATCGGATATTTGAAAATCTAGTCGACCTTCCACAGTTGCAGGGAAGTCTCCATGCCATTAATGAGGCAGGATTTATTGAAAACTTTGCCAGTGAAACCTTGGCTAAAATCCGTCGACGGATTCAAGAGAATGAACACCAAGTGCGAGACATTCTACAAGAATTGTTGAAGACCAAGTCCGAAATGCTGGCTGATCAGGTCGTAGCGAGTCGGAATGGACGGAATGTCTTGCCAGTCAAAAACACCTACCGCAATCGGATTGCCGGTGTGGTGCACGATATTTCAGCTAGTGGAAATACCGTCTATATCGAACCTCGGGCGGTCGTCAATCTTAATGAAGAAATTGCGAACCATCGTGCAGATGAACGCTTCGAGATGCTCCGGATCTTGGAAGAAATTTCAAACCTCCTTCGTCCTCATGCGGGGGGAAATCCGAAACAATGCTTGGCTGATTGGTCATATTGACCTCGTTCGGGCCAAACATCGATTTTTACAGGACCGAAAAGGGACTATTCCAACCTTGTCAGATCAAGGGGAGATTCAGCTCTTGCAGGTTCGCCATCCCTTGATTGAGAAGGCTGTTCCCAATGATATCCACTTTGGCAAAGACCTCACAGAGATTGTGATTACCGGACCGAATACGGGTGGGAAGACCATCATGCTCAAGACCTTGGGACTAGCCCAATTAATGGCCCAGTCGGGCTTGCCAGTCCTAGCTGACGCTGGGAGTAAGGTGGCTGTCTTCACGCAAATCTTCTCTGATATCGGGGATGAGCAGTCAATCGAGCAGAGCCTGTCTACCTTCTCCAGTCATATGACCAATATTGTCTCTATTTTGGAGCAGGTCGATGAGGAATCCTTGGTCTTGCTGGATGAGTTGGGAGCTGGAACGGATCCTCAGGAAGGGGCTTCACTGGCGATCGCCATCCTAGAAGATCTCCGCTTACGAGGGATCAAGACCATGGCGACCACTCACTATCCTGAACTTAAGGCCTATGGGATTGAGACCCTGGGTGTCCAAAATGCCAGCATGGAATTTGATACGGACAGCCTGCGTCCGACCTATCGGTTTATGCAGGGGGTACCAGGACGTTCCAATGCCTTTGAAATCGCGCGTCGTCTAGGCTTGTCAGAAGTGATTGTTCGTCAAGCGCAGGGGTTGACCAATCAGGATAGGGATGTCAACCGCATCATTGAAAAGTTGGAAGCTCAGACCCTAGAAAGTCGCAAACGACTCGAGTCCATCCGAGATGTTGAACAGGAAAATCTGAAATTCAACCGCGTCCTCAAGAAATTGTACAATGAGTTGACCCGAGAGCGGGAAACAGAGCTCAACAAGGCGCGTAAAGAAGCGCAAGAAATTGTGGATCTTGCTCTAGCAGAAAGCGATCAGATTTTGCAAGGTCTTCATGCCAAATCGCAACTCAAGCCCCATGAAATTATTGAAGCCAAGTCTCAGTTGAAAAAATTGGCTCCCAGAAACGGTCGACCTATCGAAAAAAACAAGGTCTTGAAACAGGCTAAGAAAGCCCGTGCTCCAAAAAGTCGGAGACGAGATCTTGGTCATCAGCTATGGACAAAGAGGAAGTCTTACCAAGCAGCTCAAGGATGGTCGTTGGGAAGCCCAAGTGGGACTGATCAAGATGACCTTGGAAGAAAAAGAATTTAATCTGTTGAAAGCTGAAAAAGATGCTTCTCAACCGAAAAAACGCCAGGTCCACGTAGTCAAACGTTCCAATGCCAATGGACCTCGGGCTCGCTTGGACCTTCGTGGCAAACGGTATGAGGAAGCCATGGAAGAATTGGACAGCTTTATCGACCAAGCCCTTCTCAATAATATGGCCCAAGTCGATATCATCCACGGTATCGGAACTGGGGTCATCCGGGAAGGAGTTACCAAGTACCTCCGTCGCAATAAGCATGTCAAAAGCTTCGAGTACGCTCCTCAAAATGCAGGAGGAAGCGGAGCAACAATTGTGACCTTTAAATAAGCAAAGAGTCAGTCGTGCCTTTTAATCAGGCACGCTTTTTGCTATAATACAGTCAGTTTAAACGGAAAGAAGGAAAGCATATGACCCCTAATCGTTCGTCCGATTCTTGTACTACCATACTTGTCGGAAAAGATGCCAGTTATGATGGTTCAACCATTGTAGCTCGCACGGAAGACTCTCAAAACGGAGTGTTTACTCCTAAGAAATTTATCGTTGTTCAGCCAGAGGATCAACCCCGTCATTATCGGTCGGTCCTATCTCCTTTTGAGATAGACCTGCCAGATAACCCTGTTCGTTACACAGCTGTTCCAGATGCCATTCCAAAAGATGGTATCTGGGGAGAAGCGGGGATCAATCGGTACAATGTGGCTATGAGTGAGACAGAGACCATTACGACCAATAGCCGGGTCTTGGGGGCGGACCCTCTGGTGGAAAGTGGAATTGGGGAGGAAGACATGCTGACCTTGGTCCTTCCTTATGTCCAGACTGCCCGAGAAGGAGTGCTTCGCTTGGGGAAAATCTTAGAGGAATACGGAACCTATGAGTCTAATGGAGTGGCTATCAGCGATGTCCATGAAATCTGGTGGTTGGAAACCATCGGAGGTCATCACTGGATGGCCCGCCGTGTGCCAGACGATGCCTATGTGACCAATCCCAAATCAATTGGGAAGTGATCGCTTTGAGTTTGATCGCCCAGAAGAATTCTTGTGTGATCCAGATTTGAAAGATTTTGTGGAACGCCATCACTTGGCCTTGGATTTTGACGGTTCGTCTTTTAACCCTCGTTATGCTTTTGGGAGCCAACGAGATAAGGACCGCCATTACAACACACCACGTGCTTGGGACATTCAACGGTTCCTCAACCCAGAAGTGGAGCAAGATCCTCGTTCCTTCTTCCTTCCTTGGTGTCAAAAACCTTACCGCAAGATTACGATTGAAGATGTCAAATATGTCCTCAGCAGTCACTACCAGGATTCAGCCTATGATCCTTATGGTTTAGAAGGGGATAGTCATAGTCGTCGGACCTTCCGTACCATTGGTATTAACCGGACCAGCCAGACGGCCATTCTCCAATTGCGGCCAAATCGTCCTCAAGAGACAACCGGGATTCAATGGCTTTGCTATGGGTCTATGCCCTTCAATACGGCGGTTCCATTCTTTACCCAGGTCGATACGACACCGGATTATTTTGCCAATACGACAGAAAAAGTGACGACAGATTCCTTCTATTGGACCAATCGGATCATTGCTGGTCTGGCAGATGCCCACTATAGTCATCATGTTGGAGATTTAGAAGATTACCAAGAAAGTACTATGGCACTTGGGCATGCCCGGATTGGACGAGTGGATCAAGCCTTGGCAACAGGACAAACCGTTGATTTCGAAAGAGAAAATCAGGAAATGAGTGATCAGATTCAAGAAGCGACGGATCGCTTATTGGATAAGGTCTTGTTGGATGCTAGTAACCTGATGACCAACCATTTCTCTTTGAGTGACTAGTTGGACTAAGTTGTACTATTTCATGATAGTTTCTGAAAATATTGATTTTCTTTTCAAATTATGCTAAAATAGAACAAATTGAACATCATACCGGATGAAGTTTTTCAGAAGTAGGGCCTTCCTATGACTGTGAAATGGACGGAACTCTGGAGAGACCGTAAAGGCACCGAAGGGGCAAGGTAGAGCATTCTACTCAAACTCTCAGGTAAAAGGACAGAGCAAAAGATAGAAGCCTTTTTGGTTTTTATTTGGAGCACCAGAGTACATGTTTTGACATGTGCTCTTTCTTTTTCTCCTTGGATGATTGCTTGGATGATGTGGAGGAAGTGGATGGCTATCCCTTTCTAAAGCTAGACAAATGATAAAAGGAGAAATAGATAAGGATGACAAATTGGCTGGCATTTTTTAAACAAGTAGATAATGTGGTCTGGGGGGCTCCCCTTTTGATCCTCTTGGTGGGGACTGGGATTTATCTGAGCTTCCGCTTGGGCTTGCTTCAAGTTTTTCGTTTACCCCAAGCCTTTCGGCTCATTTTTACAGAAGATCAAGGAGAAGGGGATATCTCTAGTTTCGGAGCCTTGGCAACAGCCTTGGCGGCGACAGTTGGGACAGGAAATATTGTCGGAGTAGCGACAGCTATTCAGACAGGAGGTCCAGGTGCCCTCTTTTGGATGTGGATGGCGGCCTTCTTTGGGATGGCGACCAAGTATGCAGAAGGTTTGTTGGCCATTCGCTACCGGACCAAGGATGACAATGGTCATATTTCTGGTGGTCCGATGTACTATATTCTCCATGGGATGGGGGAAAAATGGCGTCCCCTTGCCATCTTCTTTGCCCTGGCAGGTGTCTTGGTGGCTCTCTTTGGGATTGGAACCATGACCCAGGTGAATGCCATTACGGGCGCTTTGAAGACTAGTTTTCAACTTTCCCCTCAAGTCGCTAGTCTGGTCATTGCAGGAATCGTTTCGGCTGTTATATTTGGGGGAATTCATTGGATTTCCAAGGTTTCCGAAAAGGTGGTTCCTTTTATGGCTGCAGCTTATATCTTCGCGACAGTTTACATTATTGTCTTGAATCTGGACCAAGTGCCGACCGTTCTATCTCAAGTTTTCCAAGGTGCTTTTACAGGAACCGCGGCTATCGGTGGTTTTTCAGGAGCCTTGGTGAAAGAGGCGATTCAAAAAGGGGTGGCGCGTGGAGTGTTCTCCAATGAGTCAGGACTGGGATCGGCACCGATTGCAGCAGCTGCGGCGAAGACGGAAGAGCCAGTGGAGCAAGGTTTGATTTCTATGACCGGGACCTTCATCGATACCATTATTATTTGTAGCCTAACTGGTCTAGCTATTTTAGTATCTGGCCAGTGGACAACAGTGGGACAAGTTGGAAGTGATTTGACCCAACAGGTCTTTATTTCGACCTTTGGCCACATCGGTGGGATCATTCTGACCCTTTGTTTGGTCCTGTTTGCGACGACGACCATTTTGGGTTGGTCTTATTATGGTGAACGCTGTGTCGAATTTTTGGCAGGGTGTCAAACTCATTCCCTATTACCGTCTTCTGTTTATCCTGATGGTGGGGGTAGGAGGCTTTTCTTCAGTTGGAGTTGGTCTGGATCATTGCCGATATTGTGAATGGACTGATGGCCTTGCCGAATCTCATCGCCTTGTTAGCTTTATCGCCTATTGTTCTAAAGGAAAGCAAACGATATTTTAAGAAAAAGAAATAGACCAGATCGTGTGATCTGGTCTTTCTGTCTTAATAGCGTTTTTTTCTTTGGGCCAATCTTTCATTTCAGAAATGGCTGTAAAGAGGACGTCTGTTGATGAGTTGAGGGCTGTTTCACAAGAATCTTGGATAACACCGATAATGAAGCCTACACTAACCACTTGCATAGCGATATCATTGTCGATACCAAAGAGGCTGCAAGCGACAGGAATCAAGAGGAGGGAGCCACCGGCTACTCCAGAAGCCCCACCGGCTGAAACAGCTGCTACGACACTGAGGACCAGGGCAGTCCCAAAATCGACCTGAATGCCTAGGGTGTTGACAGCAGCTAGGGTCAAGGTATTAATGGTAACGGCAGCTCCGGCCATATTAATAGTAGATCCTAGAGGGATAGAGACCGAGTAAGTATCAGGATTGAGACCCAGTTCCTTACATAGCTTCATATTGACAGGGATGTTAGCAGCAGAGCTTCTAGTAAAGAAGGCGGTCAGTCCACTGACTCGTAGACATTTGAAGACGAGCGGATAAGGATTTTTGCGAATCATGATGTAGACAAAAATCGGGTTGATGACTAGAGCGACGAAGAACATGGTGCCAACCAAGAGAAGTAAGAGGAGGCCATAGCTTTTAAGTCCATCAAATCCTTGTCCTGCAATCGTTGTATAGACCAAGCCAAGAATCCCAAATGGCGCAAGGTTAATGATCCATTCGACAATCTTGGAAGTGATATCTGCCAGGGTTTGAAGGAGGTCCTTGCTGTGCTCACTCGCTTCTCTCATAGCAACACCAAAGACGACGGCCCAGGATAGAATCCCGATATAATTAGCCTGAATAAGGGCATTGAGCGGGTTGTCCACGATTTTTAAGAGAAGGTTGCTGATGACTTCCCCTAGTCCATCGGGAGAAGTTCCTTCAGCACTAGCTCCTGTTAAAGAAATGGTAATAGGAAAGAGATAGTTCACCAGGACCGCTACCAAGGCTGCCGCAAAAGTTCCCAAGAGGTAGAGGACAATGACTGATTTCATATTGGTTTGGGTTCCCTTTTGGTGCTGGGAGAGGGCATTAGCGACAAGGGCGAATACTAGAAGAGGAGCAATTGCTCGCAAGCCTCCTACAAAGATTTCCCCTAATAGACCGATTGCAGATGCTTGAGGAAGTAGCAGAGCTAAAAGGGCTCCAACGAAGATTCCGATTGCAATCCGCTTCATCAGGTTGGTTTTGTTCCAAGTTTGAATGAGTCGTTTAACCATAAGGACCTCCTTTATTGAAAGTTTACCGTCCATTATACGATAGTTAATTTTGAAAATCAAGGTGAGTATAGGAGGAGGTTACTGGTTCTAAAGGCTAAAATCTGATATAATCAAACAAGGAAAAAGAGAGAAGGAGAGTGATAGAAGGTATGAAGAATATTTTTTCCCGCTATGTCAGTCAGTTTGATTGGACCAAGATCATGGATGAATTGGTTTCGAAATTGATTTCGTTAGCTATTTTATTCGTTTTATTTTTTCTTGCAAAAAAACTAATCCATAGTTTGGTGAAACGCATCTTGAAGCCGTCTCTGAATTATGTAGGCCAAGACGAAGCGCGTAGGAATACTATTTTAAGGCTGGTAGAGAGTCTGTTGAATTACTGCCTCTATTTTATCCTGATCTACTGGATTCTTTCTATCTTGGGCTTGCCAGTCTCTAGTCTCTTAGCAGGTGCTGGAATTGCAGGGGTTGCCATTGGGTTAGGAGCACAGGGCTTCCTATCAGACTTGGTCAATGGGTTCTTTATTCTTCTGGAACGTCAGATAGACGTCGGAGATACCGTTCGTTTGACCAATGGTCCGATTACCATCGCTGGAACCGTCTCTAGTGTGGGCATTCGGACGACTCAGGTGCGAGACGCAGATGGGACCTTGCATTATGTACCCAATCGCAATATTATGGTTGTCAGCAATCTCTCTCGGGGTAACCAGCGCGTCCTCATTGATATGCCGATTTCTGCTCAAACTGACTTAGACAAGATCTATCAAATCTTCCAGCAGGTCAATGATGAACAAGCTCAAAAGCACCCAGAAATCTTAGATGGTCCGACGATTTTAGGGCCTCAAATCGAAAAGGGAACGGGTCGCTATTCCTTCCGCGTCGCCATGATGGTCCAGTCGGGAAGCCAAGTGGCCATTTACCATCTTTATTACAAACTCTATCATGATGCCCTCTTACAAAATGGCATCGAGATTCCAACCACTTTCTCTGTCACACCCTAACAAAAAAAGACCTATTGGTCTTTTTTCTTATTCTAAAATAAGCATGCCATCTTTGACAGCGAAAGGATCTTTCGGATTGATCCGATCGTAGAACATAACGCCATTGATGTGATCGATTTCGTGTTGGACCACAATGGAGTTGTAGCCTTTGAGTTTGATACGGTGCTTTTCTCCGGTCTTGTCATAGTAGTCTACTGTTACGCGCGCGTGGCGAACCACATAACCAGGAACGTTGCGGTCTACAGAGAGACACCCTTCACCATCTCCTAGCGCCGCATCTTGGACTGAGTGGGAGACAATTTTAGGATTGTACATGACTTCTTGAATAGAGTAGGCTTCTTTTGGAGGATTTCCTTCTTCGTCCTCTGGATTTGGGACGAGAACGGCAATGATGCGCTTAGAAATGTCCAACTGAGGGGCAGCGAGTCCAACTCCACCTCGGAGACCCAATTTTTCCGCCATGACAGGATCCTGTGAATGGTGCAAGAACTGCATCATTTTTTCCCCTAGAATGATGTCTTGATCTGACAGTGGGAAAGTGACCTCTTCAGCGATAGCACGTAAAGTTGGGTGGCCTTCGCGGATAATATCATTCATATCAATTAGATGGGCAGCTTTTGTAATGGTTTCGATTGCAGACATGTTCTCATTCACTCCTTTTTTCTAGAAACCATCATATCATAATTCCTTTTAGAATGAAAGTTTCCCAATTGATTGGGGGGTGCTAATGGACCAGACGGACTGTAAACTAGAAAAGGAAAGAATCCTAGTCAGGTTCATGGTATAATGATAAGAAGAATGAAGGAGGCAAGCATGCGTCTAGATAAATATTTAGTGGACTGTGGAGTGGGAAGCCGAACAGAAGTCAAGCAAGTCCTCAAGCAAAAAAAGATTCAGGTCAATGGAAAGGTGGAAACCTCTGCCAAGGTTCATATTGATCCAGATAAAGGATCAAGTGACCTATCTGGGAGAAAGTTTATTCCATGAAGAGTTTGTTTACTATCTGCTCAATAAACCCAAAGGGGTCATTTCAGCAACGGAAGATGACCGCCATCAAACAGTCTTAGATTTGCTAGATGACACGGCCAGACACAAGGAAGTCTTTCCAGTTGGACGATTGGATATCGATACCCATGGCTTTACTCCTCTTGACCAATAATGGTAAGTTGGCTCATGCCATGCTATCGCCTAAGAAAGCATGTGGACAAGGTCTACCGTGCCCAAGTAGCTGGAATCATGACCCAGGAAGATATCGACCGCTTCAAAGAAGGAATAGAATTGAAGGATTTCACCACATTGCCAGCGGAGTTGGAAATGTTGGAGGTCGATCAAGAAGCTAATAGTTGCTTGGTTCAGATCCGCATCGCTGAAGGAAAATTCCACCAGGTCAAGCGCATGGTCGCAGCTTGTGGCAAAGAAGTCACCGATCTCGAGCGGATTTCCATGGGGCCCATTGAGCTTGGATCCTAGTCTCGAATTGGGGGAGTGGCGTAGATTGACAGCAGAAGAAATAAAGCTCTTAACTGACTTTCGGGTCAACCTATAATGAGAAGTCATTGTAGTCTTGGGTTTGAAGAACTCTGTTGGAAAAAGCAGAAGTGTTTGACAGAAAGATGAAATCTTGGTAGAATGAATAGGTCGAATAGACAACTAACTCTTTCTTGGTAGCAGGCTATGCCAAACCTGCCACTCGGATAGAGCATAAAGAAAAGGAGCTTATCATGGCAATCTCAAAAGAGAAAAAAAATGAAATCATTGCACAATACGCACGTCACGAAGGTGACACTGGTTCAGTAGAAGTACAAGTTGCTGTCCTTACTTGGGAAATCAACCACTTGAACGACCACATCAAACAACACAAAAAAGACCACGCTACTTACCGTGGTTTGATGAAGAAAATCGGTCGCCGTCGTAACTTGTTGGCTTACCTTCGTAAGAACGACGTTAACCGTTACCGTGAGTTGATCAACTCTCTTGGACTTCGTCGTTAATCATGATGCTAAGGGCGCCAAAAATCCGTATGAAAATAGGGAAACGACACAGTGTTCGATGAACACAAGGAGTTTCATCTTTTTCACTAGGATTTTAGCCCGAGCTCAAAACAGCTCTCTGAATTCAGAGGGCTGTTATTTTTTGCCAAGTGCTTAGGCCGTGTTCAATTGAATTCAAAAAAGTTAAGTTACTCTATTTGTAGAGTAGCTTTTCTTTTTCACTAGAATTATAGTATAATCTCCGGCTGCGGTTCCTAGCATCATGAGGTAAAATAGACCAGATTTATCTCCTTTCGGGGAGATTTTTTGTTTTCAGAAGAAATCTAGTACAATCTTCGGTTCGTCGCCTTGTCTAGAAACGTTTTATACAGCAAGAATGGAGCCCTCTGAATTCAGAGGGCTTTTTTGTTATCTTTTTTCGGACAAGATTCATGATTCTGAGTAAGTCGTTTTGTTTGACAGATGTAATTAAACAGAGTTACAATAGACACATCTTAAGAAATAGAGGTTATCGATATGATTGATATTACATATCTAGATGGTGCAAAACAAGAAAGAGTCATGCATTTTGATTCCTATGAAGAATTTGAACGCTCCCAACAGACCTGCTTGATCGGTGTAGCGGATTACTATCCCTGTACAAAAATTGACCTATAATGGGCACGAACTCGATTACCATGGAACTTACGGAGATGTCTTTCTTCTATTTGATGAAGCAAGACCTCGATCAATACAAAAACTAAAGGAGAAAAACAATGGCAAAAGCAATTACAGACGCAACATTTGAAGCAGAAACAAAAGAAGGATTGGTCTTGGTAGACTTCTGGGCGACCTGGTGTGGTCCATGTCGTATGCAAGGTCCAATCTTGGATAAATTGTCTGAAGAACTTTCAGAAGATGTCTTGAAAATCGTTAAAATGGACGTTGATGAAAATCCAAATACAGCGCGTGCTTTCGGCATTATGTCTATCCCTACTCTTCTTTTCAAAAAAGATGGACAAGTGGTTAAACAAGTTGCTGGTGTTCACACTGCAGAACAAATCAAGGCTATTGTGGCTGAGTTGGGTTAAAAGCATAAGCACTCCCATTAATAAAATGGGAGTGCTTTTTTATATGATAAATTGCAAGAATAAGTGCAACAGTTAGTATTGAAAAGACTGAATAGCCTCTTTCAACTCATCTTGTAAAAAGTCTCTCTGATCAAGTTGAATATAGACTTCTAACAGACAGGATCTAAGGTTGGAAAATTTATAAAAATCTTCCCTTTCTTCTATTGGAAAGTCAAGCGTTTTTATCCAAGAAGCTACTTGTTCTTGCTCGATTTTCCCTTGCAAAATAGGTTCATAGAGCACTCTAGCTAAACGCCAATCCTCATCATCGGTAAAACGAATTGAAATTCTTTTAAAGACTTGGCCAAGTATGTTCAATCCTTCGTGAACTTTGTTATTAGGAAGGTCTGGATGACAAACTACTTCTGTTAAAAGATCAGCTCCATGCGCAAAAGCGTGAACCCAACCATACTGGCTGGAAAAACCTGTTGTATCCTTTTCTTTTAAAAGATAGTGTAAGCCTTGATCCAGTAAAATATATCTTATATCAGCTTTTAATCTTTGATAAAAAATCGATTGTTGGTTGGCATCTGCAGACAAGAGATTGGCATAAATCAGTGCTCTAAAAGAACGATCAAGTGTCGATAGTCCAATCTTGTCAATCTCTTTTTCTACTCCTTCATCGGATATAATCGTCTCAGAAATGAAATGAAACTGTTCTTGTGTGAAGAGTTCTTCTTGAATCCCTCTAGCCAAGCTTGTAAAAACAAGATCATCGCGAATTTCTGGTGAGGGATCTCCTAAATGTTCCAGCAACCACTGGATTTCTTCTCGGTTATAGCTTGGTTTTTCTTCTGTCACTTTACTTTGTAATTCTTGATACATCCTTAGCACCTCTGCATTTTTACTAGCTTATTTTAGAGTTAGCTGTAGAGGAGTTTATTCTCCCAATTCTGCACTGTAAGCAATAATTTGATCCACTGTGTCTGAAAGGAATTGGATGGTGTCGCGAAGTGGTTTGTCTGTTGAAATATCTGCTCCGATGATCATGGCTGACTCAAGTGGGGTCTTGCTACCACCTGATTTGAGGAGGTCTAGCCAATCTTTGGCTCCGTTTTCGGAGTTCTTCAAATGCAAGTAACCCGCTGTTGAGATAACCAAGCCAGCTGAGTAGGTGTAGCTGTATAGCCCCATGTAGTAGTGGCTTTGGCGCATCCAGGTCAGAGCTGCATCGTCATCGATTTCAACAGCGTCTCCCCAGAATTCGGTCAAGACTTCCTTCATGATGCTGTTGAGCTTGCTAGCACCGAAGGTACCACCTTCTTCGATCAAGGTGTAAACCTTGCGTTGGAAGGCTGCTTCCAACAAGTGGGTGATGAAGTTGTGGAAGTAGGTGTCTGTCAAACGGTGAGCCAAGGCAAAGCGTTTTTGACGAGGGTCGTCAAACTGGTGTTCCAAATAGTCGCTGAGGAGGAGCTCGTTAAAGGTAGAAGGAGCTTCCACATAGTAGGTCGACATGTGGGCGTTGAAGTAGCTTTGGTTGTTGTCTGAGAAGATGAATTGACCAGAGTGTCCGATCTCGTGGATCAGGGTGTAGACATCGCTCATCCGTCCTGTCCAGCTCATGAGGACATAAGGGTGGACACGGTATGGGTCAGCGGCATAACCACCGGAATCCTTGCCTTCATTGGCCGCGAAGTCGACCCAGCGTTCGGTTTGGTAGCGGGCGATTTCGCGGGAATATTCTTCTCCAAGAGGTGCCACAGATTTCATGACCAAGTCATAGGCATCATTAATGGTCACATCAGGGTTGAGCGCACTGTCCAAGTCCAACTTCCAATCAGCAAAGGTCATTTTCTCAAGTCCGTTGACCTTGGCCACGTGTTTGAGGAATTTTTGAGCGACTGGAGCGAAATCCTTCATGATCAGGTCAATCTGACGGTCAAACATAGAACGATCCACTTCCTGCTCAGCCAAGAGATAGTCAAAGACAGAGTCGTAGCCTCGCATATCTGCGATCAGTTTTTCAGACTTAACTTGGGCTAGATAGGTAGCAGCAGCCGTGTTTTGGTGCTTGCGGAGACCTTCTGAGAAAGAACGAAAGGCTTTTTCACGGACTTCCGCATTCTCATGGTTTTGGTAGAAGTTTTCATAGGTAACAAAGCTATTTTTGTAAACTTTTCCATCCACTTCAAAATCAGCCATTTCAAAGTCACCCGCCCGCATCTTAGTATAGATGTCTTGTGGTCCGTAGAAGACTTCACCCAGGTTGGTCAAGGTCTTTTCTACGTCAGCTCTTAAGTAGTGGGCTTTTTTAATTTTAGCCTGACGAATGGCATAAGTGAGGTGAGGGAGTTGCCCGAGGCGTTCGAGGACTTCTTCATCTGCTTCGACCAAAGCATCATCAAAGAAGGAAAGTTCGACGCTCGCCCAAGTTTCGAAATCCATCCCCGCTTGGGCAATTTCTGCAAAAGCTTCATCGCCAAAGTCAGTCGTTTGTGGCATAAAGCTGTAGTTGCCAATGTGGCTGAGTTGGATCTGAATTTGTTCAAAGACCGCAAAGGCAGCTTCGAAGTCTTCAAAAGTGTGGAGCTTGCCCTTGTAGTTGCGGACAAATTCATTGATTTCTTCGCGTGTCTTTTTCGATGGCACGCAAGAAGTCTTCCTGGTCTTGGTAGAGGGCTGTGAGGTCCCAGAGTTCGTTCTCAGGAAATTCAGAACGTTTTTTTAATTCCATAGTGTTCTCCTTTTGATCAAATAACTATACTCAGTATAGCAGAAAATAGGGGAGAATGATAGGCGAAAGGAGAACTTATCAAAGCTAGCTGGATCCAATAAGAAAGCCAAGGATTTTTCTAGCTTTTTTTACCTTCTTTTGGTATAATAAAGTGGAGAAAGTTTTAGGGAGTATACGATGAAGAAAATCTATAAAGTTAGCTTGGCAGCGATGACCTTGCTAACCTTGGTGGCATGTGGGCCTAAGCGACGTCCTCGGACGCAACCCTCTACAGCTCAGAGTGAAGTAACAGATGGAAAAAGTTCCAAGAAAGCATCGTCTGGGCATGAGTACTATCAAACAGTGCTTGAACGTTACCAGGCCTACTCTAGGGCTATCGAAGCAGGTGATAGTGCAGGTCTAGAGACAAAACTAAAAGAAATAGATCCTCAATCGGATGAGTATGTCTATGCCATGTATCTTCAAACTTTGGGTAGTAAACCAAATCTTTCCTATTTTTATACAGATTTGGATAAGGATGGCCGGGATGAACTCTTGATTGGGAATGGCCAAACAGTCTCAGCAATCTACTATCTGAAAGGCCAGCAACCAGAATTGCTGCATACAGCTTTTGTAGCTTCCTCTGGTGGCTCTCGTTCAGGTTTTCAAATTTTTGAGGATGGCTCGGTCATCTATGCTAGCTTTTCGTCTCTTAAACCAGAAGTAGATCTAATCTATTACAAGTTCCAAAAAGGAAAGCTGGAGACTGTCAATAAGATCCAAATTAAAAATGGGGACGGTCAGAAGCCAGAAAAAGCCTTAGGGATTACAGCAAAAGAATTGGATCAAGCAAAATTTGGATGGAAAGAACTAGAGACTGGGAAGAAGGCGACCAGCCAAGCAAGTACCTCAGAGCAGCAAACAAGTAGTTTCCAAGTACGTGTAGCAGTTTCAGATCTTCGAATTCGTAAAGAAGCATCGATCAAGGGGGAAGAAGTTGGAATAATCCCGCAAGGTATTTACACGATCACAGAGACGGTTACAGCTGACGGATATACCTGGGGCAAGCTCCAATCTGGCCAAGGCTGGATCGCGCTTGAATTTACGACGAGAGTGGAAGGGGGGAAATGCTGAATCAGCTCCTGCTCCTGACACTGCAAGTACTGGGATGAATCTAGAAGAAATTAAAAATGGAAATTTCTCAAGTGTGGCAGGTGTATGGAAAAATAAGCACGGAACTAGCATTGAGTTTAATGCGCAAGGAATTGTGAAGGCCAATGGTAGTGCTCTGAGTGGTGTTCAATTTTCTGACTTCTACTTTAAAGAAGGCAATTTACACGGGCTTAGTCGCATGCCTGGAGCAACGAGTGAAACGCCAATTATTTTCATTCCTTCAAGAGAAGGGGGAAGTGAATCCATATATTGGAGCAAGAGTGATGTGACGAATGGAAACGACTTGTACTACCGTGTGAACTAAGAAAAAAAGAGTCAAACATAAAAAATTGGAACCTATCTACTAGCTGCAACCCTCTTGCTTTCTTTAGTAGCTTGTACTCCAAAGCGGTATGAACGTAAGCATGGCCCAGTAGGGTCTTCATCAGTCTAAAAGTCATCTGGTGAGGCCCAAGAAAAAGAGAAGATGGAAGAAGTTAAGTCAGATGAAAATGACAAAGAAGCCATTGGGACCTTGTCAAAGCGGACGAAGAGGATATCTATTCGATCATTGAAAATAGTACATCTTTGACCTATTCCCTTCATGTGCAACCGACTCGCTTATTGAAGTTGAACAATGATCATAGTGTAGTTGAAGGATACTCACAAGACTTGTTCATTGATTACTACAATACCTACACGCCGGGAATTTATAATTTACAAGGTATTATTGAAAAATTGGACGCAGAAGAAACATCGAACTCAATCCGCAGTCTTTCAAAAGACAAGCTGATCCAGCTCACAAATGAAAAGAAAGACGGCTGGGTCTATTCGACAAAAGAAAAGGCCTTCTACGAAGTTGTTCCTGGTGGTCGTGGCGGAGTGATGCCACCGATGGAAATCCTTTCACCCGATGAATGGGTGATCAATGAAGATTCGGTTGAAGTGCCAACGACCATCCAAGGGACTTCTGAATCCTACAGATGCTTTGTTTTGAAACGCAACAACAAGAACTACAAGGGTGGAACGTATAAAACACGCTTTTATGTGGACAGCACAGAATTCGTGAAATTGTAAAAATAATCAGAAGCTATATCTAGCTCTAAAATTTTTATATAGAACTTGCTGAAGATTCAAAGAAAAAGGCCCTCAAAGCCTTTTTCTTTTGGGCTTGAATATGTTAAAATAAAAGGTATACGTGCTTGGATACAAAGATGAGGATATAACATATAGATGGGCTACGTCAATCTATGCTATCATGCGTAATTGAACCCGCCTACAACTCTGTGAAAAAAGATAAATCTACCTAGGAGCGTTCGCTCCATCGTTCGATTTCCTATTTTCCTTTGAGTTGCTTAACGGCTTAGTATCTTGATCTTTGTAGGCAAGTCGTATAATTTTATCAATCCAAAGGGGATTACAATGACAAAACAAGTGTTTCAAACGACTTTTGCGGGTCGTGAGTTGATCGTAGAGACTGGTCAGGTTGCTAAGCAAGCAAATGGCTCTGTTGTCGTGCGTTATGGTGAGTCAACTGTCTTGACGGCTGCCGTCATGTCTAAGAAGATGGCAACTGGGGATTTCTTCCCGCTTCAAGTCAACTACGAAGAAAAAATGTATGCGGCTGGGAAATTTCCTGGTGGCTTTATGAAACGTGAAGGACGTCCTTCAACAGATGCGACTTTGACAGCGCGCTTGATTGACCGTCCAATCCGTCCGATGTTTGCGGAAGGTTTCCGTAATGAAGTGCAAGTCATCAACACAGTCCTTTCTTACGATGAAATGCATCTGCACCAATGGCAGCTATGTTTGGTTCATCCTTGGCACTTTCTATCTCAGATATTCCATTTGACGGACCAATCGCTGGGGTACAAGTAGGTTATGTTGATGGCCAAATCATCATCAACCCTACTCAAGAACAAGCTGAGCAATCGCTTCTTGAATTGACAGTAGCTGGTACCAAACACGCTATCAACATGGTAGAGTCTGGTGCTAAAGAATTGTCAGAAGAAATCATGTTGGAAGCCCTTCTTAAAGGACACGAAGCTGTTAAAGAATTGATTGCCTTCCAAGAAGAAATCGTAGCGGCAGTTGGTAAAGAAAAAGCAGAAGTAGAATTGCTTCATGTAGATGCTGACTTGCAAGCTGAAATCATCGCAGCCTACAACAGCGACCTTCAAAAAGCTGTTCAAGTTGAAGAAAAATTGGCGCGTGAAGCTGCAACTCAAGCAGTGAAAGATCAAGTAACAGCAGTTTACGAAGAAAAATATGCAGACCACGAAGAATTTGACCGTATCATGCGTGATGTAGCTGAAATCTTGGAACAAATGGAACACGCAGAAGTGCGCCGTTTGATCACAGAAGACAAGGTTCGTCCGGATGGTCGTAAGGTTGATGAAATCCGTCCCTTGGATGCGGTTGTTGACTTCCTTCCTCGTGTTCACGGTTCAGGTCTCTTCACTCGTGGACAAACTCAAGCTCTTTCTATCTTGACATTGGCGCCAATGGGGGAAACGCAAATCATCGATGGTTTGGACCCAGAGTACAAGAAACGCTTTATGCACCACTATAACTTCCCACAATACTCTGTAGGGGAAACTGGTCGTTACGGTGCACCTGGTCGTCGTGAAATTGGTCACGGTGCTCTTGGTGAGCGTGCTCTTGCTCAAGTCTTGCCAAGCTTGGAAGAATTCCCATATGCGATCCGTTTGGTAGCAGAAGTATTGGAATCAAATGGTTCTTCATCTCAAGCATCTATCTGTGCGGGAACACTTGCCCTTATGGCTGGTGGTGTGCCAATCAAGGCGCCAGTAGCAGGTATTGCCATGGGTCTCATCTCAGATGGAAACAACTACACCGTATTGACAGATATCCAAGGTTTGGAAGACCACTTTGGAGATATGGACTTTAAGGTTGCAGGTACTCGTGACGGGATTACAGCCCTTCAAATGGATATCAAGATCCAAGGGATCACTGCAGAAATCTTGACAGAAGCGCTTGCCCAAGCCAAGAAAGCTCGTTTTGAAATCCTTGATGTGATTGAAGCAACCATTCCAGAAGTTCGTCCAGAATTGGCTCCAACAGCTCCGAAAATTGATACCATCAAGATTGATGTGGACAAGATCAAGATTGTCATCGGTAAAGGTGGAGAAACCATCGATAAAATCATCGCTGAAACAGGCGTTAAGATTGATATCGACGAAGAAGGAAACGTGTCTATCTACTCGAGCGACCAAGCTGCCATTAACCGCGCTAAAGAAATCATTGCTGGTTTGGTTCGTGAAGCGAAAGTGGACGAAGTCTACCATGCTAAAGTTGTGCGTATCGAGAAATTCGGTGCCTTTGTCAACCTCTTTGACAAGACAGATGCCCTCGTTCACATCTCTGAAATGGCTTGGACTCGTACCAACCGTGTCGAAGACTTGGTAGCCATCGGTGATGAAGTCGATGTCAAAGATTATCAAGATCGATGAAAAAGGTCGTGTCGATGCTTCTATGAAAGCACTTCTTCCTCGTCCACCAAAACCAGAACATTCAGAAGAAAAAGGTGATAAGGGTCATCGTCATGGCGATCGTCCTCGTCACCACAAACCTAGAAAAGACTTTTGCCAAAGATGCAGGTGAAGCAACGAAAGAATAAGCATTTAAAAGAAAGGAGCACGGTATGGGATGGTGGCGTGAAACCATTGATATTGTAAAAGAAAATGACCCAGCAGCACGTACCTCGCTGGAGGTCCTCTTGACCTATCCAGGCGTCAAAGCGTTAGCTGCTCACCGTGTTTCTCACTTTTTGTGGAATCATGGCTTTAAGCTTCTAGCTCGGATGCACAGTCAGTTCTGGCGTTTTTGGACCCAGATCGAAATCCATCCAGGTGCGACCATTGCTTCGGGTGTCTTTATCGACCATGGAGCAGGCCTCGTTATTGGGGAAACAGCTATTGTTGAAAAAGGCGTTATGCTCTACCACGGGGTGACGCTCGGTGGAACTGGAAAGGATACAGGGAAGCGCCATCCAACGGTTCGTGAGGGAGCTTTGGTCTCCGCTCATGCTCAGGTCATCGGTCCGATTGAGATTGGGGCCAAGGCCAAAGTAGGAGCGGGGGCGGTCGTTGTCTCCGATGTACCGAGTGATGTGACCGTTGTCGGTGTTCCTGCCAAGATTGTTCGTGTTCACGGTAAGAAGGATGAGCCAATCATTCACCAGGAAGAAGAAACGCGAATACTACGTGAATAAGATGGAGCACGCCAAGGAAGCCAGTCACCATTCATCAAGTCTTTAGAAAAGGTTGGAAAAGTTATCGAAGTGAAATATGACAGGAGGAACCGACCTGTCATATTTACCAGATGCTATTTTGAACCAGGTAGTCCTTGAACTGAAAGAAGGCTTGGAGTCAATTTCGCAAGAGTAAAGTCTATCAGTTCTTCTACACAGCTGACTATGTAGATCATCATAACCGACCTGGGATGCCCGCCATGAAGAGCGGACAGCTGATGCCATGATTTTTTTCACTATCGCTTTGACAATAGCAAAGGAACTAGAAAGGTAACTACAAGAATGGCAGTTTATTTTTACGGCTGTATCACCATGGATGGCTACTTGGCAGACAGCCAGCACAGGATAGACTGGCTGCATCAGCTTGCTTCTATAGAGGATACAGGCTATGATGACTTTTACAGGCAAATGGATATCACCATCATGGGTAAGCGGACCTTTGAGGAAATCCAAGATTTGCAAGATGTAGAAAGTTTTTATCAAGCTACGGAAAACTATGTCTTTACGCATGATAGGCACCTGCCTGTCAGCAATTACCAGCCAGTAGCTGGGGATGTGGTGGACTTTGTTCGCCAGATTGACAAAGGCAAAAATGTCTTTGTGATTGGTGGTAATTCCTTGGTAGGACCGCTCTTGGATGCGGATCTTTTCGACCACCTTATTATTCAGATAGCGCCCCTTATCCTAGGAAAGGGGGTTCCCCTTTTTACCCAAGAGGAAGGGCAGCGCTTTTACAAACTGGATAGCCTCAGACAATTTGGCCCTTTTGTAGAGCTGGTTTTCAGCCGAAAAAGTCAGAAATAGAGAAGGGAGTGTGCCGCATGATTAAAATTTATGACACCATGTCTCGTGATTTGCGAGAATTTGTCCCAATCGAAGAAGGAAAGGTCCGCATGTATGTTTGTGGGCCAACAGTTTACAACTATATCCACGTGGGGAATGCCCGTTCGACAGTAGCCTTTGACACGATTCGTCGCTACTTTGAGTATCGTGGCTACGAGGTTAACTACATTTCCAACTTTACAGATGTGGATGATAAGATTATCAACCGTGCCAAGGAAGAAAGCATTACTCCTCAGGAAGTGGCAGACAAGTACATTGCGGCTTTTCGTGAGGATGTGACGGCTCTCGGGGTCAAACCTGCAACCCGTCACCCTCGTGTGGTCGAGTTTATGGATGACATCATCCGTTTTGTCGCTGATTTGATTGAAAAAGGCTATGCCTACGAGAGCCAAGGCGATGTCTATTTCCGTGTGGAAAAATCCCACAACTATGCAAAATTAGCCAATAAAACCCTAGAAGACTTGGAGTTAGGTGCTTCTGGTCGGACAGATGAAGAGACTGCCCGCAAGGAAAATCCAGTCGACTTTGCCCTTTGGAAAGCTGCGAAGCCGGGTGAAGTTTCTTGGGACAGTCCTTGGGGTCCTGGTCGTCCTGGTTGGCACATTGAGTGTTCAGTCATGTCAACGGGGATTTTAGGCGATACCATTGATATCCACGGTGGTGGAGCCGACCTTGAGTTTCCACACCATACCAATGAGATTGCCCAGTCTGAAGCCAAAACAGGCAAAACTTTTGCCAACTACTGGATGCACAATGGCTTTGTCAATATCGACAATGTCAAGATGTCCAAGTCCTTAGGTAACTTCATTACTGTGCATGATGCATTGAAGACCATCGACGGCCAAGTCCTTCGCTTCTTCTTTGCGACCCAGCACTACCGCAAGCCCATTAACTTCACAGAAAAAGCGGTACGCGATGCGGAGACCAACCTCAAGTATTTGAAAAATACCTATGAGCAACCGTTCACAGGAGAAGTGGATCCAGCAGACTTGCAAGGCTTTGTGGACAAGTTTATCGCGGCGATGGATGAAGATATCAATGCAGCGAACGGAATTACTGTCGTCTTTGAATTGGCCAAATGGATCAATTCAGGTCACTACAACCAAGACGTCAAAGGATGCTTTGACCAAGATGTTAGAAGTCTTTGGAGTGGTCTTTGTCGAGGAAGTCTTGGATGCGGACATTGAAGCCTTGATCGCGGAACGTCAGGAAGCGCGGGCTAAGAAAGATTTTGCGCGAGCAGATGCGATTCGCGATGAATTGGCTGCGCAAGGAATCAAGCTCTTGGATACAAAAGAAGGTGTAAGGTGGACACGTGATTGATGTCAATCTAATCAATGGAATCGCCCTGGCCTTTGAGGGAGATGCGGTCTATTCCATGTATATTCGCAAGCACCTGATTTTTCAAGGGATGACCAAGCCCAATAAACTTCATCAAAGCTGCAACCCGCTACGTCTCTGCCAAGGCTCAGGCTAGTCTGATTGCGATGATGTTGGAAGAAGAGCTTTTGACAGAGAAAGAAGTCGAGATCTATAAGCGCGGTCGCAATACCAATAGCCATACCAAGGCCAAAAATGCGGATGTCGTGACCTATCGCATGTCGACGGGTTTTGAAGCGGTCATGGGTTACCTGCATCTGACTGGATGAAATCAACTCGCTTAGAGGAATTGGTAGCTTGGTGTATCCAAAAAGTGGAAGAAGGAACAAAATAGTGAAAAATATCAGAGAGTGGTTCCCTCAGGCAGAGGTGACGGATCACCCCAATCCACCAGCTGGTTATGTAGCCATTCCCCTGCAGGCCCAGCAATGGTTGCTACTGAAGGAAGAAGAGCTAACCGAACGAGAGAAACAATTGATTGCCTGGTTGGGCAGTGAGGAAGATCTTGCCCCCAATCCTTGGTACCAATACTTGATTGATGGAAAGGGAGAAGCCCCTCAAAGTCATCAAAAAAATGCAACTTGTCTATTGCCACCTCTCGCACTCGACAGCGGAAGGAACGGCTTCCTGGTTAGAGATGATGCAGACGCTTTTGCCCAACTTTCGGGCAGTCTTGCAACTGAGTGGACAGGACTATGTACTCATTCTAGATCAAGAGCAGTCGCTGGCTGTGGCTGATATCTTAAAAGATACCGTCTCTGCCATGGAGTATGATTTTAATATTCGTTTATCCATCATGGTCGGGCAGGTATGGACCGAGTCAAAAGCTGGGAAAGTATCTCCTGTCATCCGAGCAGAACGGGCAGCCTTTCGAGCCTGGATCCGAGAAGGCCATCAAGGTGTTTACCGCTTTTCTAAACTCTACCTATGGGGAATCGAGCAGGCAGATTTGGATCTCCATCCTATCAAAGAACGCTTGCATCAGTTGATTGGAAGTCAAGACCAGTTGCAGGATATCATTGTTGCCCTCTGGGAAAATGGGGCAGTTGTAACCAAGGCAGCCCAGCAACTTTATCTCCATCGCAATTCCCTTCAATACAAGATTGACAAGTGGGAAGAGCTAACGGGTCTCCAGTTAAAAAATCTGACTGATCTAGCCCTTTGTTACCATTTGGTTCTACAGGATGTGATTTAACGGAATGAATTGAGAGTTTTGTGCAACTTGCACAAAACTCTTTTTCTTTTTTGTGAGACTTGCCATAGCTTTTGTAAAGCGTTTTCATTTACAATAGAATTATAAAAATCAAAGGAGTACCATCATGGTAGAATTAAATCTTAAAAATATTTACAAAAAATATCCAAACAGCGAACACTATTCAGTTGAAGATTTCAACTTGGACATCAAAGACAAAGAGTTTATCGTTTTCGTAGGTCCTTCAGGATGTGGTAAATCAACAACTCTTCGTATGATCGCTGGTCTTGAAGATATCACAGAAGGTGAATGTTCCATCGATGGTACTGTTGTAAATAACGTGGCACCTAAAGACCGTGACATCGCCATGGTATTCCAAAACTACGCTCTTTACCCACACATGACTGTGTACGATAACATGGCCTTTGGTTTGAAATTGCGTAAATACAGCAAGGAAGATATCGACAAACGTGTACAAGAAGCAGCTGAAATCCTTGGCTTGAAAGAATTCTTGGATCGTAAACCAGCTGACCTTTCTGGTGGTCAACGTCAACGTGTGGCTATGGGACGTGCCATTGTCCGTGATGCAAAAGTGTTCTTGATGGACGAACCTTTGTCAAACTTGGATGCGAAACTTCGTGTATCCATGCGTGCTGAAATCGCGAAAATCCACCGCCGTATCGGAGCTACAACCATCTACGTAACTCACGACCAAACAGAAGCGATGACATTGGCTGACCGTATCGTTATCATGTCAGCTACTAAAAACCCAGCTGGTACTGGTACAATTGGACGTGTGGAACAAATTGGTTCTCCGCAAGAAGTGTACAAGAACCCTGTTAACAAATTCGTAGCTGGATTCATCGGAAGCCCTGCCATGAACTTCATCAACGTGAAGTTGGAAGGTGGCTACATCGTTACTAACGGTTTGAATTTGAAAGTTCCAGAAGGTGCTTTGAAAGTTCTTAGTGAAAAAGGCTATGATGGTAAAGAATTGATCTTTGGTATCCGTCCAGAAGACGTGAATACAGAAGCTGCTTTCCTTGAAACTTTCCCAGAATCAGTTGTTAAAGCAACCATCTCTGTATCTGAGTTGCTCGGTTCTGAATCACACTTGTACTGCCAAGTTGGTGACAACGAATTCATCGCGAAAGTGGATGCGCGTGACTACCTTGAAACAGGTGCAACCATCGAACTTGGATTTGACTTGAACAAAGCTCACTTCTTCGACAAAGAAACTGAAAAGACAGTATACTAATACCTACTGACGCTATAGAGACTGAGACAATGTGTCTCGGTCTCTTTCATTTTAAGGAGACAAAACATGGAAAAAGACTGGTGGAAGGGGAAGGTCGCTTATCAGATCTACCCAAAAAGCTTCAAAGACAGCAATGGAGATGGTGTTGGGGATTTGAAAGGCATCACGGAGAAACTCGATTACCTTCAAGACTTAGGGATTGATATTCTCTGGCTCTCCCCTGTTTACAAGAGTCCTTTTATTGACCAGGGCTATGATATTTCTGACTATTATGCCATTGATCCCCTTTTTGGGACCATGGAAGACATGGAAGAGTTGATTGCGGAAGGCAAGAAGCGAGGCATTGCCATCATCATGGACTTGGTGGTCAATCATTGCTCCAGTCATCATGAGTGGTTCCAAAAAGCTTTAGCGGATCCAGATGGCCCTTATGCAGACTACTTTACTTCATCGAAAGCGACAAGGAACCCAACAACTGGGAAAGTTACTTTGGAGGTAGTGTCTGGGAACCGGTTCCTGGCACCAACAAATACTATCTCCATTCTTTTCACAAGGATCAGCCAGACCTCAATTGGCAAAATCCTGACTTGCGCGAAGAGATTTATAAGATGATCAACTGGTGGTTGGACAAGGGAATTTCGGGATTCCGGATTGACGCTATCATCAATATCAAAAAAGACCTAGAATGGCGTTCGCTTCCGTCCGATCGTGACAATGGCCTGGTCCCAGTGCCGGAATCGCTGGTCAATGCCCAACCGATTGAACCTTTCTTGCAAGAGTTAAAAGAGCGGACTTTTGCCAAGTACAATGCCTTCACTGTAGGGGAAGTTTTCAATGAAACCGATGAAGAGTTGCACTTCTTTATTGGAAAAGATGGTGTCTTCTCTTCCATCTTTGACTTCAAACAAACCATGCTGGGGCAAGAAGGAAAAGGCTGGTTTGACCATAGTCTTCCGACAGCAGATGAACTCAAGGAAAGTATTTTCCAAGCCCATGAGCGTGCAGATAGTATTGGGGTCCTCTCGACCATTATCGAAAATCACGATGAGCCTCGTGGGGTGTCCCATTATATTGCAGAAGGTCCAGTAAACGATACCAGTAAAAAAGCCCTAGGAACCATTCAGGTTTTGCGTAAGGGAATTCCTTTTATCTACCAAGGCCAAGAAATTGGGATGGAAAACCAAGTCTTTGAATCGGTGGAGGACTTTGATGATATCGCGACCATCAATGGCTACCATGTCGCGAAAGAAGCTGGTTTGAGCGAGGAAGAAGCCTTGACTGCGATTGCTAAATACAGCCGGGACAATGCGCGAACACCCATGCAATGGTCAGCAGAGCCAGGACTGGGCTTTAGTGATGGGCCAGCTTGGTTGATCAGTCCCAAACCAGACTATTCTATTAATGTGGAAGACCAGGAAAAGGATCCAAATTCCATCTTGAATTATTACCGCAAGTTGACGGCCTTGTATCGCCATCCCCTCTATGGAAATACTATCCGGTTCGGAGATATGATCCCAGCGTATCGCGACCGTGAAAACATCATCGCCTTTGAACGCCGTGGGGACAAGCGTCTCTTGGTGATCAGCAATTTCCAAAATCGCCAGGCCACCTTGGAGTTGCCAGCTCCGATTAAAACGGTCATTTTAAACAATGTCGCAGGACTATTCCAAGAAGGAGATCAAGTATTAGAATTGGCCCCTTACCAAACTATCGTGCTAGAATTAGCAGAATAGAAAGAACCTTCGCAGACGCGAAGGTTCTTTTCATGTCATCCAAGTCTACACCTGGAACTTATTCAACCTCTTTCTTTTTCAAGAGGAGGAAGCCTCCGCTGACGGCTAGCAAGAAGCCTGAAAGAACGAAGTGTGCATTAGTATCTTCTCCAGTTTGTGGCAATTGCGCCTTGTCTGGATTTTCTTGGAAGCTTTGTCCTACTTGGTAGCTAAGTGGATGAACGACACCAGATTCTTTTTCAACTTTAGGAGAAGCTGGTAAAGTAGTCTGAGACTGCTCTACTTTTTTCTGCTCTGCTTGATTGTAGATTGGGACTACCACCCGATCTGGTTCTTTGGCTGGTACGTAATCCATCAAGCTTGCCAACTTGCTGCCGAAGATCGCGTTGGTTACCCAGCGGAAGAAGTGGACTGGGTGTTGGCGATTGGTTGGATTTCCGGCATAGACAAAGAGTGGTTGGCAAGAAGTTCTCCAGAGATGGCCATGACCTTATTGGCTAGGACTTCATTTTTTGGCCACCAGCCTGCAATGTAGTAGTCACTTGAAGCGATACTCATCAAGGTCTTAAAGTTGCTTGGAACCTTTTCAATCCAGTTTCCTGAGTTGGAGTAGAAGAGAGCGTTCTTCTTGTAGCCACTGGTCAGTGGGTCTTGGTCATCGATGATGGCTTTCATCAAGCCCTCGTAGTCACTGCCACCTTTAAGTTTTTCAGCGTCAAAACCTGAAAGAACTCCCAATTTTTCCAGTTTCTGCATGGCTTCCCCGCCGATGACGAGAGTTGGTTTCTTGCCGAAGATGGAGGCATCAAAGCGATTATTTTCAAGCACAATGACATCTGCTTCGTCAGGAGTATCGACGATTTGGAAACCTAATTTTTCAAGGACCAAACTAGTATGAGCAGGCGCATCTACGCCGGTCCAATCGTAGTGATAGTTTGGAGAATAGATCTTCAATGGTTTCAAGGTTGGACCGTTTGGAACCTTGTAGAGGGCTTCGCCGTAGATGGCATAGTTTGGAAGGAGCGATGCAAAAGTATCGCGGTCAACGATGTAGCCATCATCTGTTAGGTAGACAGATTTACCTTGGGAAATCGCCTTGTTTACTGCTTGAACGGCACTGGCTGAGGTATTGGCAATGACGTAGTAAGGCGCTTTAGGATCGATCTCAGAGGTTCTAGTCGCGCGAGTGGTGGTGACTTCTCCAAGTTTTCCAGCAAAGAGACCGTCTTTGAACACAGGTTCTGCCTTGAAGCCTTTCATATCAGGGAAGTTAACGAGAAGTTCCGCATACATGGCTGCCCAGGCGGATTCATTAGAACCTTTATAGAGGATATGGTTGGCATAGCCCCGTTTAGCTTGAGCCATGTCAATGACCAGGTCTCCTTTTTTGTAGGTGCCTGTATCTTCTTTGAGTTCTTTGACGAGGACACCATTGCGTTTGAAGTAGTCAATCATATTGAAGGCTTCTTGCGCATCATTGTCCTTGTCGAGGCCCATTGGGATAACATAGTAGTCAGGGAAGAATTTCGGACGACCATTCTTCACACGACCGACAACTTCACCAGTTGGTCCCACTAGTTCGTTCTCTGCTTTTGGATCTTCAATCTTGTTGAGGCCACGTAGGTAGAAGTTGAGGCGCATTTCAAGGAGCTTGTCTGGGTTTTGGCTGAGGAAATCAATTCCGCCAAGGACAGCATTGCGTCCAGCATAATAGGATTCTTGGTTGGATTCTGGAATTTCGATGGTGTGGCCCAAGATACCGTGGTAAACGGCATAGACACCTGTATAACCAGAGAAGGAATCATCCCAGCCATCTCCCCAATCCAGTTTGGAATGATGTAGCTGTCGTATTTGGAATTGGCAACCCCTGCGCGGCCCATATGGTGGGCATTTTCCAGCATGAGGTTGGACATGAGGTCGTATTCAAAGTTCGGATCATGTGGAGGTGTTGCAGGCTCGATCAAGAATTCTTTGACAAATCCATGGATATCATAGAGAGCGATCGGATTCCATTTGTTGATCATTTGGATGACGGTACGCACTTCAGGGTTGGTTTGGTAACTAGCATCCCGGTTTGGATCGAGGCCGTTTGCTAGGGCACGCAGATTGAGAGCGTCCCCGTCAGGGTTTTCCGTGAAGTCAAACAAGAAGATAAATTTGTTTAAAAGAGTTGGGATGTCCAGAGTCACATTCTTGACGTTACCAGCTTCGTCTGTCGTTTTAAAAGTGACTTGATTTTCTGTAGCGAAGGTACGGAAGAGACCAGTGATGATGTCAATCCCAGGTTGTTCATCCGCATGCGTATTATGAACCAGGACAGGCAGTTTGTAATCCAAGGTCTTGTCCTTCAGAGCTGCCAACATCTCGCTTGGTTTTGTGAGAGCTGTTGGATTGGTAGATGAGAGGTAGTGGTCAATACTTGCTTGGTCCTTACTCACAATTCCCATCTTCATATCACGGCCTTGGGCGCTCTTACCAAGAGTTTCAAGCTGAACTAGACGGTCCGTTTTGGCTTCTGCCTTTGTCTGCTCAATGGAAGCTAGCATTTCCTCGTGGGTATGGAAATCTTTATATGGACGGAAGGTTAGATTCTTGCGAATAGTCAGCCCAAGATCTGAACTAGTTCCGACTAAAGTATGCTCGCCAATATAGTTCCGATAGGTCCGACGGATATTATTAGGGCTCCGAAGGCTTAAATCTTCGCCAAAGAGTTCCTTGACAGTAAAGGTCAGATCCAAATCGTTTCCGTTTTTGTTCTCTTCAACTGTGATGAAGGGATCTTTGGAAAGAGTCCCTGTCTCCATATCCCAAGTTTTCCATTCTTCCAGTGGTTTGTCGTCCAAGGTCCAGCTAATCTTGCCAGCAGCCTGAGCTTGATCCTTGACGGTATCCGTTAGCGTTCCCTTTTCAGACATGTAAACAGGGCTGTCACTAAGGCTGATAGCAGGATCTGCGTTTGCTGCTCGCTCTGTTACAGGGCTTTCTACTTTGGTCGTAGGACTAGCGGTGTCTGAAGCGGTAGACGAGCTTGCTTCTGCGCTAGCTGGACTAGCTGAGCTAGGACTTGCTTCCACAGGGCTTGGTGTAACTTCTGATGCTGAGCTAGGACTTGCCACTTCTGATCCAGTAACTGGACTAGCACTAGCCTCCTCTGGCTTGAGGACGTTTTCGACAGGTGCGGCAGGACTAGCTGTCTCAACAGTGTCCGCAGCAACTTGGCCTTGTGCGAGGAAGGCTAAAAGGACAGCGGTAGAAAGACTGAGTGCGTTTGTGTACAAACGCTTCTTATAAGAAGAATGCATAAAGAGACCTCCTTTGTTCTTTGCATGTATGCACCTCTATCATAACACTTTATGACAGCGCTTTCAATATATAAGAAGGTTTTTCTGATTAAAATTCGTTCCAGATTAATAGCAAAGAAAAAAGCTGGGAAAAACTTCCCAGTCTCTTATTTGATGTATCTGAAGAAGACCTTATGCTTGCAGTTCCTCCTGGTAATTTTGATAGAATTCCACCTTAATGGAGATGAAGGTTTCAAGGTCTCGGAGGAGTTGCAAAAGGGTCGCTCGGGTTTCAAATTCTTGACGAGATCGAGGGAGAGGTCGTTCACGAAAGACTGCTAGATAGCGATTGATTTCATCAAGCAGGAATTGCGCTGGATTTTCCTGACTGAGCTGGCTGGCTGTTTTTAGCAAAAAGTTGGGCTAAAATAAGACTCTCGCTCGCAGCTAATTGACAGTTGTTTACGTTGTTAGCCATGTCTCGCAGGATATTATTTTGACGCTTTCGCATCTCAAAATAGTGGATATGGTAGTTGGTCTGGTGGAAGAGGTGGTTTGAGTGGTCTAGATACACCAAATCGAGAGCTTCTTTTAAGATGGTATCTAGCTCACGAATCAAGCTAGCATCGTTGCTCCCATCTCCTTTTCCCGAGAAATTCTGCAAAACGATAAAGAATCTTTTTGAGTTGCTCCTCGACAATTTCGTGATAGCGATCAATTTCTTCCTGTCGAGAAGGCATATAGAGATTGGCAAGGAGAGCAAAGCTGGTTCCAATCAGAAAAATAGCCACTTCATTTCCTAATAGGGCTAGAGAAGTGGATTTTTCTAGCAGGAGATGGGTAACCAAGACAGAGCTTGGTGTGATGCCGATTTCCCAGCCTTGTAGAAAAGCAAGTGGGACATAGGTAGCCAGATAAAAACCAAGAGCCCAGAGATTGTAGCCGAGAATCTGAAAGGCTAAACTGCCAAGGAACAGGGCGAGAAGCATGGACATAAAACGGTTGTAAGCCAATCTAGCTGTACTTCGACGGGTATCGGTAATGCTGAGGATGGCAATGATCCCTGCAGAGGTGGCGTAGGTCAGACCTAAAAACTCTGCAAGCAAGATGGCCAAACAGGTGGCGAGGACCATCTTGATGGTTCGGTGAATAAGTGGCATAATGCGGATTCTTTCCTTTTTCTAAACTAGTTTTCATTATACCACAAGCAAACTGGGCTACTCCAAATGTTTCACCAGATATGGCAATTGTGTTATACTAGTTTCATGGAAAAAAACGATATTGTTTACGGTGTTCATGCCGTCACAGAAGCACTGATCGCAAATACAGGAAATAAATTGTATATCCAGGACGATTTGCGTGGAAAAAATGTAGAAAAAATCAAGGATCTGGCAGCAGATAAAAAGGTGTCCATTTCTTGGACTCCTAAGAAGACCTTGCAAGAGATGACAGAAGGGGCTGTCCACCAAGGTTTGTCTTGCGGGTTTCGGAATTTGCCTATACGGACTTGAATGAGATCTTGACCCAGGTTGCTAATCAAGACAATCCCCTGCTTTTGATTTTGGATGGTTTGACCGATCCGCATAACTTAGGATCCATTCTCCGAACAGCCGATGCTACTCAGGTAGCGGGAGTCATCATTCCCAAGCACCGTGCTGTTGGGGTGACCCCAATTGTCGCCAAGACCTCAACTGGAGCAGTGGAACATGTCCCCATTGCTCGGGTGACCAACCTTAGCCAAACCCTGGATAAGCTCAAAGAAGCAGGTTTTTGGATTTTTGGAACCGATATGAACGGGACGCCTTCTCACAAATGGAATACCAGTGGGAAGCTAGCCCTCATCATTGGAAACGAAGGCAAGGGCATTTCGACCAATATTAAAAAGCAAGTGGATGAAATGATTACGATTCCGATGCAGGGCCATGTCCAAAGTCTGAATGCTAGTGTCGCAGCAGCGATCCTTATGTATGAGGTCTTTCGCAACAAACTATAATAGAGGAAAATCGTAGGAAGGAGGCAGTCGATGAAAGAAAAGATTTTGTTAGTGGACGGCTACAACATGATTGCCTTCTGGCAGGAGACCCGCCAACTCTTTAAGAAGAGTGAGCTGGATGCTGCACGAACGATCCTCCTAGAGAAGCTGAGCCACTATGCCAGCTTTGAAGGCATTCGCGTAATTTGTGTCTTTGATGCCCAATACATGCCAGGGATTCGCCAGACCTATGAAGAATTTCAGGTCCAAGTGGTCTTCACAGCGGAGGAGGAGACCGCCGATGACTACATTGAACGTTTGGCAGCAGAGCTCAATACACCCCTTCACCAAGTATCAGTCGCGACGAGTGACTTGAAATGAGCAATGGACGGTCTTTGCTCAAGGAGCACTTCGTGTTTCTGCGCGGGAGCTGGAGAAGAGAGTTGCCGTTGTCAAGGCCGACTTGAACCAGGCGCGAGGAGCCGTCAACGATCAAAAACCACCGATACGGCCTTTTGACCAAGAGGGCCTACGTCAACTACAAAAAGAGATGGGAGCAAGTAAATGACCTTTAAAATTTTAACAGATTCAACTGCAGATTTAGATGAAAGATGGGCAAAGGAGCATGATGTAGAGATCGTCGGTTTGTCAATCCAAATCGATGGGACTCATTATGAGACAGTGGGTCCAGACAAACTCACCAGCCCCCAATTATTAGCAGAGATGCAAAAAGGGTGCTAAACCAACGACCAGTCAGGTCAATGTTGGGCAATTCCAAGAGATTTTCAAAGGTTATGCTCAACGAAATGGAAAATCTCCTTTATATCGCCTTTTCTTCAGTCTTGTCAGGGACCTACCAGAGTGCGGTCATGGCAAGAGACTTGGTCCTTGAAGACTACCCAGAAGCTGTGATCGAAATCATCGATCCAAAAGCGGCAGGGATTGGAGAAGGGCTACTTGTCTATGCTAGCAGTTGAGGCGCGTGATGCCGGTAAGAGTTTGGATCAAGTTAAGGAAGAACTGATGGAAGTGGCTCCTAAGTTGCGGACCTATTTCTTGGTGGATGATCTCTACCATCTGATGCGCGGGGGACGACTTTCTAAGAGTTCAGCTATCGTCGGAAGTTTGGTGAACATTAAGCCCCTTCTTTGGATTGATGCAGAAGGCAAAGTTAGCCCCTATAGCCAAAATTCGTGGACGTAAAAAAGCCATGAGGGAAATGCTCTCACTCATCCAGGAAGATATCGGCCACAGCACAGCCTTTGGTTTCTTATACAGATGATCTAGCTGGAGCAGAAGAGCTCAAGGCTCAATTGTTGGAGAATCCAGCTATCTCCCAAGTCTTGATTATGCCACTAGGTCCCGTCATTGCTGCCCACGTTGGTCCTAATTCTCTCATCGGCTTTGTGATAGGAAAAGAAAATCGCAAATAATTTTTCAAATCGGTTGACTTTTATTTGAAAAATTTGATACAATAGTAGGCGGTATTGTTTACCCCATTTGTAAGGCCCCGGAACCTTTCAAATAACTCGCGGACCGGAACATCCGCCCTGTAAACAAAAACGATATTCATAATAGGAGAAATCATGAACAAAACTACATTCATGGCTAAACCAGGCCAAGTAGAACGCAAATGGTACGTTGTTGACGCAACTGATGTACCTCTTGGACGCCTTTCAGCAGTTGTTGCTAGCGTGCTTCGCGGAAAAAACAAACCAACATTCACACCACACACTGATACAGGTGACTTCGTAATCGTTATCAATGCTGAGAAAAGTTAAATTGACTGGTAAAAAAGCAACTGATAAGATCTACTACACTCACTCAAACCACCCAGGTGGATTGAAATCAATCTCTGCTGGTGAACTTCGTTCTAAAAATGCAGTTCGTTTGATCGAGAAATCAGTTAAAGGTATGCTTCCACACAATACTCTTGGCCGCGCTCAAGGTATGAAATTGAAAGTATTTCGTTGGAGCTGAGCACACTCACGCTGCACAACAACCAGAAGTTCTTGATATTTCAGGACTTATCTAAGGAAAGGAACAATAAAAGTATGTCACAAGCACAATATGCAGGTACTGGACGTCGTAAAAACGCTGTTGCACGCGTTCGCCTTGTTCCAGGAACTGGTAAAATCACTGTTAACAAAAAAGATGTTGAAGAGTACATCCCACACGCTGACCTTCGTTTGGTCATCAACCAACCATTCGCAGTTACTTCAACTGTAGGTTCATACGACGTTTTCGTTAACGTTGTAGGTGGTGGATACGCTGGTCAATCAGGAGCTATCCGTCACGGTATCGCTCGTGCCCTTCTTCAAGTAGACCCAGACTTCCGCGATTCATTGAAACGCGCAGGACTTCTTACACGTGACTCACGTAAAGTTGAGCGTAAGAAACCAGGTCTTAAGAAAGCTCGTAAAGCTTCACAATTCTCAAAACGTTAATCAACACGATTATATCAACGTTTACAGACATTCAAGAATTTTCTCTTGGATGTCTTTTTTT